>Ga0210400_10000177_pt1 | contig 80845 bp, 78 predicted proteins | sample IncBWH26MmetaG_FD_155456 | JGI IMG/M metagenome (GOLD analysis project Ga0210400, IMG submission 155456) | Forest soil microbial communities from Barre Woods Harvard Forest LTER site, Petersham, Massachusetts, United States - Inc-BW-H-26-M | ecosystem: Environmental > Terrestrial > Soil >... | reverse complement strand
CAACGTGAGCTGCGAAGTGACTTTGATCACGCCAGTAGCACTGGAAAAGGGCCTGCGCTTCGCCATCCGCGAAGGCGGCCACACCGTCGGCGCCGGCGCCGTAACAGAAATCGTGGAGTAGTTGGGGTCTAACCGAAAGGTCTTAAAGAAAAAAGTAAAGAAAACACATGAGACAAGGCGACAAAATTCGAATTCGTTTGAAAGCGTTTGACCACCGCATCCTGGATCAGTCCACGCGGGAAATTGTGGAAACGGCAAAGCGCACGGGCGCAGATGTTGCGGGCCCGATTCCTCTGCCGACCACGATCAATCGTTGGACCGTGCTTCGTTCGCCGCACGTGGATAAGAAGTCCCGCGAACAGTTTGAAATGCGCACGCACAAGCGCTTGATCGATATTCTCGAGCCGACACCGGACACGGTGGACGCTCTGATGAAGCTCGATCTTCCGCCGGGCGTGGACGTCGAGATCAAGGCGTTCGGTCACGCAGCGAAGTAGTTCGGTGCTTCTAGCCAGACGCTTTTGAAAAACTTGTAAGACGCAGCCAATATTCGCCGGGGGCGGACAAGCTGCGAAAGAGAGAGAAGGGAAAATGGCGGTCGACGGAATTATCGGAATCAAGCTGGGCATGACGCAAGTCTTCGCGGAAGACGGCAACCTGGTCGGTTGCACGGTTTTGCAAGCGGGGCCTTGTGTTGTCGTGCAGCGGCGCACGAAAGAGAAAGACGGATACGAAGCCGCGCAGCTTGGCCTTGTGGAATTCGTGAAGCCGCAGCGTGTGAACAAAGCGATGACGGGCCACTTCAAGAAGGCCAGTGTCGCCCCAATGAAGGTGCTCCAGGAAATTCGGCTTGCCGAATCGAAAGATGAAACGAAAGTCGGCGATCGCGTGCTCGTCGAGAATTTCAAGGCGGGCGAACTGGTGGACGTCAGCGGCGTGAGCAAGGGCAAAGGGTTTGCCGGTGGCGTGAAGCGCTGGCACTACGCCGGAGGCGATGCGACGCACGGTTCGATGTTTCATCGCGCACCGGGCGGCATCGGTGGGAGTTCGTTTCCGTCGCGTGTGTGGAAGAACCAGCACTTTCCGGGTCACATGGGAAATGCAAAAGTGACCGCGAAGAATTTGAAAGTGATCAAGGTGGACACGGACGAAAATCTGTTGCTCGTGCGCGGTTCGGTTCCGGGGCCAAGCGGCCAATACATTTTCATCCGCAGAGCACAAAAGGCTGCGAAGAAGGCAAGCAAGTAAAAAGTTTTAGGCAGAGCGATTTTAGTTAGAGAAGGAAGAAGAACAATGCCGGTCGTAGATGTCGTCAATCTGGAAGGCAAGAAAGTCGGGCAAGTCGAGCTGGCCGACGCGGTCTTCGGCGCGAAGGTGAATCAACACCTTCTGCACGAAGCGTCGCGCTGGTATCTCGCTGGACTTCGTCGCGGCACGCACAAAGTGAAAGAAAAGAGCGAAGTGAGCGGCGCAGGCCGCAAGCTCTGGAAGCAGAAGGGCACAGGCCGCGCCCGCATCGGCTCCATCCGGTCACCTTTGTGGCGGCATGGCGGTACGGTTCACGGACCGCGCCCACGCGACTACAGCTATGCGCTTCCGAAAAAAGTTTTGCTCGGCGCTCTGCGCTCGGCTCTCTCCGCAAAGCTTGCGGAAGAGAAGCTGACCGTGGTGGACGGCTGGCAGCTTGAATCGCACAAGACGAGTGGTCTGGTCACCGCGCTCGACAAGCTGAGCTTCACGAAGTCTGCTCTGCTCGTCGCACACGGTGAGAATCGCAACCTCGAGCTCGCGAGTCGCAATATCGAAAGCGTAAAGCTGGTTGCTCCGAACGCGCTTCAGCCGTATGACGTGCTGAAGCACGATCGCCTGGTCCTTTCGAAGGATGCGGTTGCGCGTCTCGTGCGTTCGCTCGATCCGGAAAAGAAGCCGATCGAAGTGCCGCATGTCGAAACGATTGCTCCGGCGCCTGCTCCAAAGAAAGAAGCTGCTCCGAAAGCCGAAGCGAAAAAGCCTGCTGCAAAGAAATCCGCAAAGCCTGCAGCGAAAAAGGGGAAGGGATAAGCCATGGCAGCAACCCCTCACTATCAGATTATTCGCCGCCCGATCATCACGGAAAAGGGATTGGGCGTGAAGGAATTGCACGCGACGGTGGTCTTTGAGGTTTCCGCGAAAGCGACCAAGACCGAAATCAAGGAAGCCGTGCAGCAGATTTTCAAGGTGAAAGTCGCGGATGTTCGCACCGCGAATTTCCCCGGCAAGATGCGCCGCCGTGGCCAGAATGAAGGCTACCGGCGCGACTGGAAAAAAGCGTACGTCAAGCTCGCCGAAGGCGAAAAGATGATTGAGTACGCGGACAACCTGTAATTCGGGCTAAGTGAGAAAGCGAAGCAGTAAGAAAAAGTTTTAGAAGGTAAGAGGCAGCGATGGGACTGAAGAGTTTTAATCCGTATACAGCGTCAAGACGGTTCATGACCGTTCTCGACAAGAGCGAAATCACGAAGGAGACACCCGAAAAGGCGCTCCTCGAACCGAAAAAGCGCTCCGGCGGCCGTAACAACCAGGGTGAAATTTCGGTATGGCACCGCGGCGGCGGCCACAAGAAGCAGTACCGCAAAGTGGATTTTCGCCGCGACAAAGCGGGAGTGCCGGCGAAGGTTGCCGCAATCGAGTACGACCCGAATCGCAGCGCAAACCTTGCGCTCTTGCACTACGCTGATGGCGACAAGCGCTACATTTTGCAGCCAGTCGGGCTCGAAGTCGGCGCCACAGTTTCTACAGGCGATGATGCGGACATTCTTCCGGGCAATGCGCTGACGTTCCGGCACATTCCTCCGGGCACGCAGGTGCACAACCTTGAGCTGTATCCCGGACGCGGCGGCCAGGTCGTTCGTTCGGCGGGGGCGTCGGCGCAGCTTCTCAGCAAAGAAGGCGACGTTGCGTTGATCAAGCTGCCTTCGGGCGAAGTGAGAAAGTTTTCGGTGGACTGCATGGCGACGGTTGGTCAGGTCGGCAATCTCGACCACGAAAATGAAACTTTCGGCAAAGCCGGCCGCACGCGCTGGCGGGGTATTAAGCCCACAGTTCGCGGCGTTGCCATGAACCCGGTGGATCATCCGCACGGCGGTGGTGAAGGCCGCGTTAAGGGTAATCATCCGCAGACGCCTTGGGCTTTCCCGACCTTGGGCAAGAAGACGCGCCATAACAAGCGCACGGACAAGCACATCGTTGAGAGACGCAAGTAGTTTTGAAGTTGCAGTTGGCTGGAGAACGGACTGAGGCGAGAAATCCTGCGGTGATTTGAAAGCCGCGGGAGCGAGCAAAGAGATGCGAGCGACACGGACAAATCGGTCGGCAGCACGCAGAGCCGCGGCAAAACGCCGGGCACGTCCCGCAAAGCGCGTAGCAACGAAGCGCGTGGCGGCGAAGCCCGTAGTCAAGCCAGTTCTCCCGTTACGCAAATCGCAGATCGTTCCGCTCGAACCGGCGTTGTACAAGCTTTGCAAGCCGGGCTGGACGGTCATCGTGGAGCGCACACCGAATGCGCAGGGCACGCGATTCGTTTGCCCGTTCTGCCCGAAGTCTCACCGAGTCCCCGGACCGGTGCGCGGATTTAAGAAAGTGCGGCACGCCCAATGGGGCCGTTTGCGCCGCGTGGAGGAATAGCAGGAAATGGCTCGCTCACTAAAGAAGGGACCGTTTGTTGACGGCCACTTGCGCGTGAAAGTCGAAGCACTGAACGCGCGCAACGAAAAGAAAGTCGTGAAGACCTGGTCGCGCCGTTCGACGATTGTGCCCGATATGATCGGCCACACCATCGCCGTGCATAACGGCAAGAAATTTATCCCGGTGTATGTGACCGAACAGATGATTGGTCACAAGCTGGGTGAGTTCGCTCCGACGCGCACATTTAAGGGCCACGCTGTGAAAGCGGCTCTTGAAAAGGCAGCCGGTGCGGCTCCTGCAGCGGGAGGCGGCGCAGCGGCGGCACCAGCGGCGCCGAAGGCATAATTTATGGCTGACGTTCAAACACAGAACCCGCAGATTGAAGCGCACGCGCTCGCACGGCACGTTCGTTTGTCGCCGCAAAAGGCGCGCCTTGTGATCGATTTGATCCGCGGCCAAAAAGTGCAGGATGCCTTGCAGACGCTTCGCTACACGCCGAAGCGCGCCGCGAAGCACATTGAAAAAGTTTTGCGCAGTGCCGTAGCCAACGCGGAGAAGAAAGCGGAAGACGCCGGAGCGCCGCTCGACGTGGATCAGCTCTTCGTCTCCAAGGCGTTCGTCAACGAAGGTCCGCGCTGGAAGCGGTTGCGTCCCGCACCTATGGGCCGCGCGTTTCGTTATCAGAAACGCACCGCGCATCTTTGGGTTGCGGTTGCGGAGCATCATGTTGCCGCGGCAGAGCGCCACGCCGCAAACGTTGCGGAACAGGAATCGAACAAGGGCGTTCGTGGAACCGCGCGCCGTGTTCGCAAGGCTTTGACGGGTAAGCAGACGTCCGGGAAGAAGGGCAAAAAGTAATGGGTCAGAAAACACATCCCTACGGTTTCCGGCTTGGCTACAACAAGCCGTGGAAGTCGCGCTGGTATGCCGATCGCGAATACGCCGACTTACTTCACGAAGATGTGAGACTGCGCAAAGAGCTGAAAGACAAGTTGAAGTCCGCCGGCATCAGCTCGATTGACATCGAGCGCGCCGCGAACAAGCTCATCGTGCGCATTTACACGGCTCGTCCCGGCATCATCATCGGCCGCAAGGGCGCGGAAATTGACAAGCTAAAGCAGGAAGTTTCGAAGCGCACCAAGCGCGAAGTGCACATCGACATTCAGGAAGTGCACCGTCCGGAACTCGATGCCACGCTTGTTGCGGAATCGATTGCATTGCAGCTCGAAAAGCGCGTGGCGTTTCGCCGCGCGATGCGTAAAGCCGTGGATTCAGCTCTGCGTTTCGGCTGCAAGGGGATCAAGGTTCGCGTGGCCGGCCGCTTGAACGGCGCGGAAATCGCGCGCAAAGAGTGGTATCTGCAGGGCCGTTTGCCCCTGCAGACGCTTCGAGCAGATATCGATTTTGGCACGGCGGAAGCGCACACCACCTATGGCGTAATCGGCGTGAAGTGCTGGATTTATCAAGGTGAAAACATTCCGAAGCGCAGAACGATTCCGGAACGCGAAACGACAGCTGTAGCGTAGAGCGGTATCGAACGAATTTTAGGGAAAAGAGAACAGAACGATGTTGATGCCCAAGAAAGTCAAGTACAGAAAGCAGATGCGTGGCCGGCGCAGAGGCAAGGCCTGGAGCGGCGGATCGCTGGCGTTCGGCGAATACGGTTTGAAGGCGATGGAGTGCGCCTGGATTACCGATCGCCAGATCGAAGCGTCCCGCGTTGCCATCACGCGTTACATCAAGCGCGGCGGCAAGCTGTGGATCCGGATTTTCCCGGACAAGCCCTTCACCAAGAAGCCCGCGGAAACCCGTATGGGCAAAGGCAAAGGCGCTCCGGAAAAGTGGGTTGCAGTCGTAAAGCCGGGTCGCATCATGTTTGAAATGGCGGGAATTGAGGAATCCGTAGCTCGCGAAGCGTTGACCCTCGCAGCGCACAAGTTGCCGATTCCGACGAAATTCGTTTCCCGCGCAGGAGAGCTCTAATGCCGCGGCGCATTGAAAAGATTCGGGAAGCCGGCGTCAACGAACTTGAAGCTCAGCACAAGGATTTGACCGAGCAGATTTTCCGCCTCCGCTTTCAGTTGACGACGGGACAATCCGAAGCGTTGAAGCGTTTGCGGGAAGCGAAAAAAGATCTGGCGCGCGTGAAGACGCTTCTGCGCGCGCACGAACTGAACGCCGGAGCGAAAACGGCGAAAGCAGGGAAAGCGTAATGACAGCAGAAACACAAGTTGCCGCCACTCGCGGCGAACGTACCGAGCTCGTGGGCAAAGTCACCAGCGCGAAGATGGAAAAGACCATCGTCGTCGAGGTGCAGCGCCTCGTGCAGCATCCGAAGTACCGCCGCGTCGTGCGCATCTCGAAGAAGTTCTATGCGCATGATGAAAAGCGCGAAGCCAAGACGGGTGACACCGTGCGGATTTCCTCCACGCGGCCGCTCTCCAAGCTAAAGCGCTGGCGTTTGAAAGAAGTGCTGACGCGGAATACGTCAGCCGAGTAAGTGGAATAGGGGAAGAAGAGCATGATTCAGATGAGAACCTGGCTGACCGTAGCCGACAATTCCGGCGCTCGGAAGCTGATGTGCATTATGCCCATTGGCGGCGATGCCGGACTGAAAGCGGGATTGGGAGATATCGTGACCGCGTCGGTTAAGGAAGCGACACCGGAAAGCCAAGTCAAGGAAGGCAAGGTCGTGAAGTGCGTGATCGTCCGCATGCGCAAGGAATCGCGCCGGCGCGATGGAACCTACATCCGCTTCGACGACAATGCTGCGGTTTTGATCAACGATGCGAATGAGCCGGTCGGCACCCGTGTTTTCGGGCCGGTGGCCAGAGAGCTGCGCGAGAAGAAATTCACCAAGATCGTCTCGCTGGCTCCGGAAGTTTGGTAAGGGAAACATGAGCGCACAGGAAAAAACAAGAAACAGGATTCAACTTCGCAAGGGTGATCAGGTGAAAGTACTGTCCGGGCGCGATGCCGGAAAAAGCGGCCGCGTGCTCACGATCAATCCTTTGAAGAACACTGTTGTGGTGGAGCACGCGAACATCATCAAGCGCCACACGCGGCCGAACCCGAACAAGAACGTCAAGGGCGGCATCGTCGAAAAAGAAGGCCCGATGAACGTCTCGAACGTGATGATCGTTTGCTCGAGCTGCGGCAAGCACACGCGCATTGGCCACACGGTTTTGGCCGACGGAAAGAAAGTACGCTCCTGCCGCCGTTGCGGAACGACACTGGATAAGTAGTGAAATCAGGACAAACGCTTTAGCTAAACAGAAGGTCAGAGGAAATGAAGAGCAGATTGCAGGATAAATATCGCAAGGAAACGACGCCAGCGCTGATGAAACGCTTTGGCTGGAAGAACGTTATGGCTGTGCCAAAGGTTGCAAAGATTACCGTCAACATTGGCCTTGGCGAAGCGAGCCAGAACGTCAAGTTGCTGGACACGGCGGCGCAGGAACTCGGCCAGATCACCGGCCAGAAAGCCATCATCACCCGCGCCAAGAAGTCCATCGCGAATTTCAAGATTCGCAAAGGTATGCCGATCGGTTGCGCGGTAACTTTGCGCGGCGACATCATGTACGAATTTCTGGACCGGCTGTGCAACATCGTTCTGCCGCGCGTGCGTGACTTCCGTGGATTGCCCTCGAATGCATTCGACGGCCGCGGCAACTACACGCTCGGTTTGAAAGACCAACTCGTGTTTCCGGAAATCGATTACACCCGCGTGGACAAGATCAAGGGCATGAATATCACCCTGACCACCACGGCGAAGAATGACGAAGAGGGCCGCGAGCTGCTGAAAGGTCTTGGCTTTCCGCTCCGTGGGCCGAAAGAGGCGAACAACTAATGGCACGCACCGCAAAAATCGTAAAGGACCAGAAGAAGCCGAAGTTCAAGGTTCAGCATCGCAACCGCTGCCGCGTCTGCGGCCGTGCGCGCGCTTACATTCGCAAGTTTCAGATGTGCCGTATCTGCTTCCGCGGCATGGCGCTCAAGGGAGAGATCCCGGGCGTTGTGAAAGCGAGCTGGTAGGGCTTTTAAGGAGATAGCCAGGAGAATTATGCAGACCGATCCTATTGCCGATTTTCTGACGAGCATCCGCAACGCCGCCGCTGCAAAGCATCAGCGTGTGGACGTGCCTGCGTCGAAGCTTAAGAGCGAAATTGCGCGCATCCTGAAGGAAGAGGGCTACATCTCGACTTTCAAGACTGTGGATGAGAACAAGACGCACAAGGTGCTTCGTGTTTTCCTGAAGTACACGCCGGACCGCCGCAGCGTAATCACCGGCCTGAAGCGCATTTCGCGCCCCGGCCAGCGCACCTATGTTGGCGCGATGGATGTGAAGCCTGTCGTCGGCGGGTTGGGCATCAGCATTGTCACCACGCCGAAAGGCCTGATGACCGGCCGCTCAGCGAAGAAAGCAAAAATCGGCGGCGAGTTGCTTTGTGAGGTTTGGTAGTTTTGGTCTTTCCTAACCAAAAGCTTTTAAGAAAAGGGTTGAACTAGAAAATGTCACGCATCGGAAACAAACCAATTCCCGTCCCGTCTGGCGTAAAGATCGCCATCGCGGCGGACAAGATCGACGTGCAGGGGCCGAAAGGCAAGTTGAGCGTCGCTGTTCCGCACGGCATCTCCTTCGAGCAGAAGGACGGCATCTTGAACGTCAAGCGCAGCGCCGAAGATCATCGCGCCGTGCACGGTCTCGCTCGCGCACTTGTCGCCAACGCGGTTCATGGCGTCACGACTGGCTTCAAGAAGGAACTCGACATCGTAGGCGTTGGCTATCGCGCCGAACTCAAGGGCAAAGCTGTTGCGTTCGCGCTTGGCAAGTCGCATCCGGTCGAATTTGCGATTCCGGAAGGCATCCAGATCGCCGTGGACAAGCAGACGCACCTCGTTGTCAGTGGCGCCGACAAAGCGCAGGTCGGCCAGGTCGCCGCGGACCTTCGTTCGCTTCGTCCCCCCGACCCGTACAAGCAAAAAGGTGTTCGCATCACCGGTGAGCGCCTCAAGAAGAAGGCCGGCAAAGCGGGCGCAAAGGCTGGCGCGTAATCGCGCAAAGGAATTAAGGAGAAAGCTGTGGCATCAACACCAGTTCGCAGATTATCGAGAGCAGCAAAGCGCGAGCGCATTCATCAGCGCGTGCGCCTTACCGTGGCCGGCACTTCGGAGCGTCCGCGCCTTTGCGTGTACCGCTCGCTGGACCACATCTACGCCCAGGTCATTGACGATCGCGCTGGCAAGACGCTCGTCTCGGCTAGCTCCAATGACGGCAAAACGAAAGAATCGCTCAAGGGCGGTGGAAACGTTTCTGCAGCCAAGGCTGTCGGCAAAATCATCGCCGAACGTGCCAAGTCTGCCGGCATTGAAAAAGTAGTGTTCGACCGCGGCGGATACAAGTATCACGGCCGCGTGAAGGCGCTCGCAGATGCGGCGCGGGAAGCGGGGTTAAAGTTCTAAGCCTATGTCGAAACAAATTCTGAGGGAAAGTCTCGCGGTTCGGCGGCTGCTTGAAGTGAATCCTGCCGAGTTGAAGGACGATGTCGTCGCCATCAACCGCGTCACCAAAGTCGTCAAGGGCGGCAAGAACCTGAGCTTTTCCGCGCTCGTCGTCGTTGGAGACAATCATGGCCATGCCGGTTTCGGCATGGGCAAAGCGCGCGAAGTTCCGATGGCCATCAAAAAGGGCATCGAACAAGCCAAGAAAAATTTGATCCAGTTGAATCTCAAAGGCACGACGATTCCGCATCAGGTCATCGGTCGTTACGGTTCGGCGCAGGTTTTGCTGAAGCCAGCGGCGGAAGGCACGGGCGTCATTGCCGGCGGTCCGGTTCGCAAGGTGATGCAGGTCGCGGGAATTCACAATGTGCTGACGAAGTCTCTTGGCACCTCGAATCCGCACAACGTGATCAAGGCAACCTTTGCGGCGCTGCTCGGCCTTAAAGACGCAGCGCATGTCGCGGAAACCCGCACCAAGACCGTCGAAGAGATCACCGGAAAAGTGAAAGAAAAGGCGGCGGGTGAGAACTAATGTCAGCGCAGAAGAAAACAGCGTCCTCGGGGACGATCAAGGTCAAGTGGGTGGTCAGCTTCATCAGCTGCACCGACGATATGCGCCAAACGATTCGCGGACTCGGCTTGCGCCGTTTGCATCAAGTTGTGGAGCGCCAGGATACGCCGGAAACGCGCGGCATGATTCATAAAGTGCGCCATCTCGTGGAAGTGGTGAAATAAGTCATGGCAAAGAAGACTGAAGAAAAAAAGAAATCCGTCAGCCTTTCGACGCTCCGGCCCCCGCGCGGCTCCCGCAAGAAGAAGGTCCGTGTTGGCCGCGGCATGGGTTCGAAACTCGGCAAGACTTCCGGCTCCGGTAACAAGGGCCAGAAATCGCGCCGCGGCTATTCACGCCGCCGCGGATTTGAGGGCGGCCAGATGCCGTTGCATCGCCGCATTCCGAAGCGCGGATTCCACAATCCGTTTGGTTCGTCCTTTGCAGTGATTAACGTCGAAGAACTCGGCGCGTTCCCCGCAGGCGAAACCGTAACTCCGGATTTGCTCCGCGCCCACGGTTTCGTTCGTACCTCGGAACAGGTGAAAATTTTGGGCGACGGCGATTTGAAAGTGAAGCTGGCCGTTCACGCTCATGCATTCAGCGCGTCCGCCAAGGAGAAGATCACCAAGGCCGGCGGCACATTTGAGGTTTTGGCGTAAGAGGCTATCCAAGGGACTAGCATGAACCGATTCCTCCAGGCACTCGCGAATCTCTTCCGCATCGAAGACCTGCGGAAGCGCGTCCTATTTACGCTGGCTTTGCTGGCGGTGTATCGCATTGGCGCGCACATTCCCACGCCGGGAATCAATAAGGACATCCTGGAGCTTTACTTCCAGCAGGCGCAAAACTCCGCCCTAGGCATTTTCGACCTGTTTAGCGGCGGCAACTTGCGCCGTCTTACGATTTTTGCGCTCGGCATCATGCCGTACATCACCTCGTCCATCATCTTGCAACTGATGACCGTTGTGTTTCCGTACCTTGAACGCTTGCAAAAAGAAGGCGAACTCGGCCGCCGCAAAATCACGCAGTACACGCGTTATTTGACGGTCGCGCTCAGCATCATTCAATCGTTCTCCATCGCCGAGACTTTGCAGCACGCTACCGGGCCGAACAATCAATCGTTTGTTTATAACCCGGGAATCGGCTTCACGCTGATGACGATTCTTACGCTAACCACCGGCTCCGCTTTCATCATGTGGCTCGGCGAACAGATCAGCGAACGCGGTATCGGCAATGGTATGTCGCTCATCATCTTTGTCGGCATCGTTGTCGGCTTGCCGCGCGCCATTGTGAACCTCTTTGAGCTTGTAAAGACGCAGCAGTGGGGCCCGCTCAGCTTGCTGGTCCTCGTCTTCCTTCTGATTTTTATGGTCGCTGTTGTGGCATTCATCGTTTTGGTGGAAGGTGGGCAGCGCCGCATCCCCGTACAGTACGCGAAGCGGGTCGTTGGCCGTCGCGTCATGGGTGGCCAGTCCTCATACTTGCCGCTGCGCGTCAATTCCGGCGGCGTGATTCCGCCGATTTTCGCAAGCTCGTTGCTTGCGTTTCCACCAACCATCGCGTTGGTGCTTAGCCACCGGTGGCCGTTTGTGGACTCCATCGTTGACACGATCAAATTCGGCGAACCGCTCTATAACTTGCTTTATGTCGTCATGATTCTCGCGTTCGCGTTCTTTTACATCGGTATCGTGTTCAATCCGACCGAGCTCGCAGACAACATGCGCAAGAACGGCGGCTTCATTCCCGGTATTCGTCCCGGCCGCAACACAAGCGAATACGTCAGCAAAATCTTGAAGCGCCTGACTCTTGTTGGAGCCATCTATCTCGCCTTGATCTGCTTGCTGCCGGAGTGGATGCTCACCGGTATCCACTTTGATCACATTGGCTGGGGCATTGGCGGCTGGTTTGACCGTCATTTTCCGACCTGGTTCCTCAAAGGTCTTGGCGTGAACTTTTATTTCGGCGGCACGTCGTTGCTTATCGTTGTTGGCGTTGCCATGGACACGGTGCAGCAACTGGAAGCGCAGCTCGTTATGCGCAACTATGAAGGATTTGCTCGGAAGGGCCGGATTCGCGGCCGGCGGTAATGGAGACGCGCGGAGCGGCGGGGAAAGTGCGCCCGCACGAATATCTGGACCGCGCTGTGATTTTTCTCGGGCCTCCGGGTGCGGGAAAAGGTACGCAAGCGAAAGTGCTGGCGCAGCATTTCGGGGCGCCGCATCTTTCAACGGGCGACATGCTTCGCGAGCACGTCGAGCATGGCACTTCGCTCGGCTCGCAGGCGCAGCCGATTATGTCGCGTGGCGAGCTGGTGCCCGATTCGCTCGTGCTGAAGATGGTGGCCGAGCGTATTGAACGCAGGGACTGCATTCACGGTTTCGTGTTCGATGGTTTTCCGCGAACCGTGGCGCAGGCCCAGTACTTGGGACAGTTGCTTCACGAGCATGGTTACCGGCGGCCGATTGTGCTTCACCTTGTGATTGATTTGCCGCTGTTGATGAAGCGGCTCACAGGGCGCAGGGTCTGCAAGATTGGCGGGGAGATTTACAATATTTACGACCGACCGCCGAAAGTTGCTTGCCGCTGCGATAATGACGGTGGTGAATTGATTCAGCGGCCGGACGACAGCGAGGAAGTGATTGCACCGCGGCTCGCTGCGTACGAGAAACAAACTTCGCCGCTCGTTGCGTACTACCGGCGGCTTGGATTGTTGCACCAGATCGACGCGGCAAAAAGCGTTGACGAGGTGAAACAACAGGTGCTGCAAAGCGTGTTGAACGCGAAGCGGCCCCATTAGAAATATGGCGATTCATCTGCGTAGCGCCGAAGAGCTGGAAAAAATGCATCGCGCGGGCCTGGTAGTCCACGAGGTGCTTGGAACGCTCCGCAAGATGGTGCGGCCGGGAATCACGACGATGGATCTCGAAAAGCAGGCTGAGGAGATCATCGCAGCGAAGCCCGGAAAGTCGGCGTTCAAAGGATATAGGGGTTATCCCTGTGTGCTTTGTACGTCGGTGAACAGCGAGATCGTTCATGGGATTCCGTCGCTGAAGCGGAAGTTGAAGGAAGGCGACATCGTATCCATCGACTTCGGAATGGAAGTGGATGGTTACTTCGGAGATTCGGCGGTTACGGTTCCGGTAGGGGAAATCAAGCCGGAAGTCCAGAAATTGCTGGATGTGACCAAGGAATCGCTAGACCGCGCGATTGACAAGATGCGCGCGGGCAACCGGCTCGGTGATGTTGGCCACGCGGTGCAGAGCCTGGTCGAGCAGAATGGTTTCTCTGTGGTTCGCGAATTTGTTGGGCACGGCATCGGTACCAAAATGCACGATGAGCCGAACCTGCCGAATTACGGCGAACCCGGGCGAGGCGCGCGATTGCAGGAAGGAATGGTAATCGCAGTCGAGCCGATGGTGAACGCGGGGCGTCCGGATGTTCGGATGCGCGACGAGTGGACAGCGGAAACGGCCGATGGTCAGCCTTCGGCGCATTTCGAGCACACTGTCGCAGTCACCGCGAACGGCCCGTGGATTTTGACGCGCCCGAAAGAGATGACTGGACCGGCTTGGTAGAATAGTAGGGACAATTGTAGCGGCCGGTCTTTGGACCGGTATTGGGAGAACATGGCGAATCAGGACGACGACAAGAAGAAGAACGACTCCGGAAATTCCAAGGAGGACGCCATTGAAGTGATGGCGACGGTGATTGAGCCGTTGCCGAACGCGATGTTCCGCGTTGAGCTGGAAAACAAGCACCAGGTTCTGGCGCACGTTTCCGGCAAGATGCGTAAGAATTTCATCCGGATTTTGGCCGGAGACAAGGTGGCTGTGGAGCTTTCGCCCTACGATTTGACCCGCGGCCGCATTGTATACCGCTATAAATAGCGGGAGATTTTGTAGTGGCGGGTCTTCAGACCCGTTCAGTGAGGAGCAGGAATTATGAAAGTTCGCGCAAGCGTCAAGAAAATTTGTGACAAGTGCAAGGTGATTCATCGCCGCGGAGTGGTGCGGGTGATTTGTTCCAACCCGAAACACAAGCAGCGGCAGGGATAGTATTGGTACTTCTAATCAAAAGGTTTGCTTTGGTTTCTTGGTTTTGCAAAAGAGGAGAAGTTAAAAAATGGCACGTATCGCAGGTGTAGATCTTCCGCCGCAAAAGCGACTTTGGATCGGTTTGACTTCGATCTATGGCATCGGGCAGGTGCGCGCAAAGAAGCTCGCGGAAAAAGCGAATGTGGACGCGACGAAAAAGGTACGCGACCTGACCGAGGACGAAACCAACCGCCTTCGCCAGGAAATTGAAAAAGAAGGCCGCGTCGAAGGCGATCTCCGCAAGGAGATCCAGATGAACATCCGCCGTCTGATCGAAATTCAGGCGTACCGCGGCATTCGCCATCGGCGCAACTTGCCGGTTCGCGGGCAACGCACGCACACGAATGCGCGTACGCGCAAAGGTCCGCGCCGCGGTGCAGTTGCAGCCAAGAAGCAGACCAAGGGCAAGAAGGGTTAATCGTTTTCAGTTTGAAGATTTTGAGCATCGAGCGAAACGGAGCAGAACGTGGCTAAAGAGCAAAAATCAGGGCAGGACGCAACACAGGCACCGGCAAAACCGGCTGCTGGTGGAGCGGCTGCAAAGCGCAAAAAAGAGTTCAAGAAGAAGCGCGAAAAGCGCATCGTGCCGCACGGTGTGGCGCATATCGCCGCTTCGTTCAACAACACGCAGATTACCATCACGGATTCGGACGGCCGCACGCTGTGCTGGTCTTCCTCCGGCGCAGTCGGCTTCAAGGGTTCGCGCAAGGGCACTCCGTACGCCGCGCAGCAGGCTTCGCTTTCAACGGCGACCACTGCGCGCGATCAATACGGTATGAAAAGCATTGAAGTTCGCATTCAAGGGCCGGGTTCCGGCCGCGAATCCGCAGTGCGTGCGCTGGCCGCAGCGGGTTTGCACATCGTGGTCATTCGCGACGTCACGCCGATTCCGCATAACGGCTGCCGTCCGCCGAAGCGCCGCCGCGTTTGATTTTGTTGTGCGGATTTAGATCCGTACAAGGAAAAGTTCCAAGAGTTACTTGAAGGGAGAATCGAAGTTGGCAAGACATCGTGAAGCAGTTTGCCGCCTCTGCCGCAGAGAAGCGCAAAAGTTGTTCCTAAAGGGTCTGCGGTGTTTTACGGAAAAGTGCGCCATTGAAAAGCGCAATTTCGTTCCTGGCCAGCACGGCCAGTCGCGCCGCGCAAAGATCGCCGGCTACGGCTTGCAGTTGCGTGAAAAACAGAAGGTGAAGCGCACCTACGGGCTGCTCGAACGTCAATTCCGCAATTATTTTGAAAAGGCCGAGCGGACCAAGGGTCCGACCGGCGAAAACCTAATCATTTTCCTCGAGCGCCGTCTCGATAACGTCGTGTGGCGTGCGGGACTCGCGTCCTCACGGTCGCAGGCGCGGCAGCTCGTGCTGCATGGCCACGTCCGCATCAACGGGAAGAAGGTCAATATTCCTTCTTATCAGGTGGTTGTAGGCGAAGAGATCGCCATCAAGGAAAAGATGCACCAGAACGCCATGGTCATGGAAGCGCGCAATGTCGCGCAAAGCCAGAGCGCCGTACCCTGGCTCGAACAGGACCGCGAACAGTTCAAAGCCAAAGTCGTGGCGTTGCCGAAGCGCGAAGACGTGCAGACGCCGCCGATTAACGAACAACTGATCGTCGAACTTTACTCGAAGTAATAAAAAGTTTTGAAAAAAGATTTGGTCTTAAGTGGCCGCCAACGCGCGGTCACGGAAGGATGGAACACGATGTGGAAGGGATTTCAAAAGCCGAAGCGTCTAGCCTCTGAACTCGAATCGCTCACGGAAAAATACGGTCGTTTTTCCGCGCAGCCGTTTGAACGCGGCTGGGGAACGACAGTGGGAAACGGTCTGCGGCGCGCACTGCTCAGCTCGATTGAAGGAGCGGCCATCACCGCGGTGAAAATCGAAGGCGTGCTGCACGAATTTTCTTCGATCGCCGGCGTGGTGGAAGACGCCACGGACATTATCCTCAACCTCAAGCAGGTGCCCATTAAGTTGAACACGGACCTGCCGAAGACGATTTACGTGAACGTGGAGCAGCCGGGCCCGGTGACCTCCGCACAGATCGAAGAAGACGCGGATTTCGCGGTGCTGGACAAGAGCGTGTACATCGCGACGGTCAGCGAAGGCGGCAAGCTGCAAATCGAAATGCGCGTGAAGAACGGCCGCGGGTACGTGGCTGCCGACCGCAACTACGACGAAGACCTGCCCATCGGATACATTCCGGTGGACAGCGTTCACTCTCCGGTGCGCAAGGTCAACTACTCCGTCGAAGCGGCTCGTTTGGGCCAGATGACGGACTACGAAAAACTGATGCTCGAAGTTTGGACGAACGGCGCGATCACTCCGCAGGATGCAATCGGTCTTGCCGCGAAGCTCGTGAAAGATCACATGAGCATCTTCATCAACTTTGAAGAAGCCGTGGAATCGCTCGAAGCTCCAATCGAGACGACAAACGATCCGCGTCTGGAACATCTGGACCGCAGCGTGGAAGAGCTGGAACTTTCCGTGCGCTCTTACAACTGCCTGAAGAACGCCAATATCCAGACCATCCGCGAACTCGTGCAGAAGAGCGAAAACGAAATGCTGAAGACGAAAAACTTCGGCCGGAAATCGCTCAACGAGATCAAAGATATACTGGTGAAGATGGGCCTCAGCCTTGGTATGAAGTTCGACGAGCATGGCCGCATTATTTGGCCACCGCTCCCGAGCCAGACCGCAGCGCCGTCTACCGAAGATTCGGTTGGACTGTAAACCGCTAAGGACAAAGACGACACATGCGACACCTGAAATCGGGATCGAAGCTGGGACGCAATCCATGGCACCGCCGCGCGACGCTGCGGAATCTGGTGACCAATCTTTTCGAACACGGACGAATCACAACGACGCTGACGCGAGCGAAAGCTGCGCGTCCGGTGGCGGAAAAGATGATCACGCTCGGCAAGCGGGACACACTGCAATCGCGTCGTCAGGCGGCGGCATACATCATGACGCCTGGCGTAACCAAGAAACTCTTCAGCGACATCGCTCCGAAGTTCGCGGACCGCGCTGGAGGATACACGCGCATCATCCCTGCAGGCGTTCGTGTAGGCGATGGAGCGAAAGTGGCGATCCTCGAACTCGTTGGCTACGAGTTCAAGAAAAAAGAAAAGAAAGAAAAGCCGGTGAAGGAAGAAGTCGCCGAAACGAAGAGCTAAGGGCTCATCGCCAAAATTGAAAGAGTGAGACGCCCGTCCTGGAAAACCGGGGCGGGCGTTTTGTTTTTTGCGGGAAAATTTGGTTAACCATAATCACCCCTCCCACCCCTCTGTTTTGTAAGTGTTGATTCTAAAGGGACTTCAAATCCTTTGTTTTACAAGTGTTCATTCTAAAGAGGTTACAGGCCGATTTCTTGTAAGTGTTCATTCCAAAAGAGATAGTCGAAAAGAGGCGCGCGTTGGAGATCGTATCGCTTCAGGAAGTAGCCGATTGTTGGCAAAAAAACTCTCAACAAGAATGCGTGTTGAAAGGACGGACGGGGAATTTCCCAATGGTGAGCATAGCAGAAGCGAAGGATTTGATTAAGTGAATTGCAGCGGATGAGGAAGAGCGGGGATTGAATCGTTGCAAGGGCTGTGCGAATGGGATAAAGAACAACTAGAGCGTAGAAAGAGCTTTAACAGCGCCGCTACAGATAGCTGAGCCACGAGAGGTCGCGGCGGCGTTGTTTGAGGTCAGCGTACCAACGGCAGAGCGGATAAGAGACGAGGATGACCGTGAGCCAGACGGCGTAGACCGCGGGGAGGTTGTAGCCGAAGCCCGGAGGGAAGAGTTCCAGCGGGCTGCCGAAGGTGGGCGGAGCAAGCAGCAGGAAAGAGTGCCAGCCGTAGTGGATCGTGTTGATGACGATGTAGAGGGTGTGCGCGAAGCCGATGTGAAAGAGGAAAAAGAAAAACGGGACGCGTCCGAAGACGATGAGCGGATTTTTGGCGGAGAAATTGAATTTTTCGAGATAGGCGAGGGCGATGAGTGCCGGGCCGAGCGTCATGAGAAGGAAGAGGAGAGATGGTGGATACTTGGTGGTGTTGAGAAACGATAGGAAGGTGAAGAGCGCGGATTTCTGGTGAGACCAGTGCGCAGAATCGCCGTAATGATTTAACGCGCGGAGAATTGCGAAAAGAATGGTGCAGGCTGCGCCGACGGTGAACATGAACTTGCGGCGCTTCGGCGAGTCCCACTTTAGGACGTTGCCAAAGCAATAGCCCGCAGCCATGACGAAGATCCAGGGAATGAGCGGGTAAGTGATGACGACGAAGCCGCCATGAAACGAGAAGCCGGCGACCTGGTGAAAGGCGTCCCAGAGAAAGGCGAAGCGGCCGAAACGGGCAGGGTCGATGCCGTCGAAAAGATTGTGTCCCGCGATAGCGAACAGGCTAAGCGGCGCGAGGATGCGCACGGGCAGATGGATGAGCGCGGCGAGGAAGATCATGCAGAGGCCAAGCATCCAGAAGACGAGAAGGAGGATGAGCGAGCCCTCAAGACGAATCTGAAAGAGCCAGAGGAAGCGGACGACGGTGACTTCGAGCAATACGAGCCAAAGGCCGCGCGTGAGGAGAAAGCGGGAGAGTTCGGACCTGGTGCGCCCGTTCTGCTGATAAAAGAAGGCCCCGATGCCCGCGGTGAAAGCAAAGACGGGGGCACAAAAATGCGTGATCCAGCGTGTGAAGAAAAGGGCGGCCGTGGTGCGGGAAAGGTCGGTGGGATTAAAGGTCATGGCGGCCGCGCTGACGTAATCGCGGACGTGATCGAGCGCCATGATGATCATGATGAGGCCGCGAAGGGCATCAACGGACTGGATTCGAGGATAGGCCGGCTTAAGGATAGGTACAGGACCAGCGGGCATGGCGGTATTGTACAAAGAATCTGGCAAGGTAGTGGGAACTTACCGCAATGGAGGTGAAACGCTGGCGGCTGAGATAGAATCCGGCGTGGCTAAGATGAATCCGGTGACGCACTTTCTGACGGGGTGGGCGCTCGCGAACTGCGTGCCGTCGCTGGAGCGCAAAGAGCGGGCGATGGTTGCGCTGGCGTGCGTGGTTCCGGACGTGGACGGGCTGGGGGCGGTCGTAGATTTGGCGACGCGGAACTCGGCGCACCCGACAGAGTGGTTTTCGCGCTATCACCACCAATTGCACAGTCTGGCGTTCGCGATTGTCGTGGCCGGTGTGTGTTTTGTCCTTGCGAGACAGCGATGGGTGACCGCCCTGCTGGCGCTGCTGAGTTTCCATCTGCATTTGGTCGAGGATCTGATTGGATCGCGCGGGCCGGACGGGTATCAATGGCCGATTCCGTATCTTGCGCCGTTCCGTTCGGTTGGAGGAATTGCCTGGAGCGGGCAATGGGGATTAAATGCGTGGCCGAATTTTGCGATTACGATTGGATTTTTGGCCTTGATGTTTTTTCTGGCGTGGAAACGGGGATTTTCGCCGCTCGAAATTGTTTCGACAAGCACGGACCAGAAATTTGTCGCGACATTGCGGGCGAGATTTGGCCCCGCGTGACCGGGAAGGAGACGAAACAGATGGGGATGACCATCAAGGATTTTCGCCGGATCGCGCTGAGCATGGAAGGCGCCGAAGAAGGCTCGCACATGGGCAGCGCAGATTTCCGCGTAGGCGGGAGAATCTTCTGCACGCTTGCCCACGCGAAAAAGGGCTACGGAAACCTGATGCTCAAGCCGGAGCAGCAGACGATGTTTGTGGAAGAGTTGCCGGAGATCTTTATATCCGTGGCCGGTGGATGGGGACGCAACGGGGCGACTCATGTTGTTTTGGCGAATGTGACCGAGGACGTGCTTGAAGGGGCAGTTCGAGCAGCGTACGACTTGCGAGTTGCGGCAAATGCGAAGGCGGGAAGCAAGGCCATAATCCCCAAGAAGGCTGCTTCAACAGAACCTAAACCAAAAACTCGCCTGAAAAAGAAGAAAAACTAGAGGATCCCGATCCGCATCGATTGGAAGTTGGCAGAGGATTATGGATTTGAAGTCCCTAGCTAGCGGCGGTTATCGCGAAACATTACTCCACTCCGTAACAGTTTGCGCCGCAGCATTTTCACCGGGTGCTGTTGTCCATGTGACGGAGTTTTTCTGCAAAAGTTGGATGACGTAGTCAATAGGAACGGCTGCGCCCATCGGCCCCGTATACTGTGTTGAGTTTTTCTGCGCTGTGGCTATCCCACTTGGCCGAAGCCATCGGCCATCCACAAGCCCCACTACCGTATGTGAACCGGCAGAGAGCACAGGGGAGCCGCTCTGCCCCTTTTGCACTTCATGACTGAACAAGAAGAGATCCGTTTCAGGCAGTCGCGGTTCTTCGCGCGTCTGAACGAAATCCAGAACTTGTGCGGACGACCAATCCTGAACTGGCATTTGATAAGTGGAGGCGTTTCGGATGTTTACAGGATGCAAAGCGGTGGCGACGACAGAATTGCCCGCCACGACGCGCTTCGCAGCGAGCGGCAGAAATGCGATCCGATATTTTCCTTCAAATGGATTTGGTACGGCGCGCAGCACGGCTACGTCATGGGTCCAATCAACCGCGATGATGTTTGCCTTCAGTGTCTGCGGCGGGGCATTAGGACGATCGAGAAGGACATATGGCTGACCCGAGTCGCGAAAAGTTTGCAGAACGTGAGCTGCAGTGACGAGGTAACCCTGCGAGTTGACGAAAAACGCGTTCCCAAAGAAAGTGTAGCGGTAACCTTTGTTGCCTGGCGTTTCGTCACTTGGATAAACGATGGGACAAATGGCGGCTTTAAGTGTGGCGTCGGCTGCAGAAGTTGGTTCCTGTCGTTGCTGCGCGGAAGAATGCAGGGCAGGCGAAGCCAGGAACACGAAGGTCCAGAAGCAAAACGCCAGGGAGGAACTCCGCGCCGGAGCGCTTTGAATTTTGCGCGCTAGCTGTTTCTTCACGGAGCGGTTTTCCCTGCCGGAGAACTCGTTTACAAGCCTGCGAATTCAGAGTAGCGCAAACGACGGCACGCAATGCGATTGAGATGGCGCCGCGCGGACAATCCGACAACTGTACCCGCGCAGGCGCACGTCTCTATCGTTTTCTATTGGAACGCTGCCGCGTTCTCACGGGACCAATCGGAGAAAGAGAACGGCTGGCGACCGGTGACTTGTTGAATGGTCGGGAAGACTTGGGCGGCTTTGCCGCTGCGGACAAAAGCGGCGAAAGGAATGAGCGCGTTGACAAGTTCGGCGGGCAAGCCCGCTCTTTGCATGCCAGCGCGAGCGGCATCGTCTGTGACGGGCACGTATTCGACGGGTTTGCCGATGGTGCCGGCCAGGATTTTGACCTGCTCGGCAACCGTGAGTGCTTCGGGGCCGGTGAGCGGATAGGATTTTCCTTCATGGCCTGCAGTGGTGAGGGCGCGGACGGCAACCGCGGCTATGTCACGCGGGTGAACAGGTGGGAGTTTTCCGTCGCCGTAATTGGAGAAGACTTTGCCTGCGGCACGGATGGTTTCGCGCCAGTGAAGTGCGTTGGACATGAACGCGCCCGGATAGAGAACCGTAAGCGGAATGCCGGAGTCGCGGAAGGCTTGTTCGCCTTCGTCGTGCCATTTTCTGATGTCGTTTTTGGTTTCGCCGTCGCCGCCCATTGCGGAGAGTTTTACGATGTGACGAACTCCCGCAGATTTTCCGGCCTGAGCGAGATTTTTTTCGTGCTGACCGGTTTGCGGACCTGTGGTGAGTGAGAAGACGCGTTCTACTGCTTTAACCGCCGCGGAGAGGGAAGCGGGATCTTCGAAATCGCCTTTGACGAGTTCCACACGCGAGTCGAGTTTTGCTTTAGCGGGATTTCGAGTCATGGCCCGGACTTTTGCGCCGGCGGCCAAAAGTTGTGCAACTACTTCGCGGCCGACGGTGCCGGTCGCTCCTGTTACCAGAATCATTTCTTTTTCCTTTTCATTTTGAGAATTGAGTTCCATTGCTTGCATTGTTTGTTGCCTGCGTTCGCGCGATTAAGCGGCGGACGCATAGGGGACTGCATTGCGGGCTTCGCGGAGTGCGTTCGCCCACCACGCAAGGCGTTTCAGGACGACCTGCATCTGACGCTCGGCGCGGCCGGGATTTTTGAGAGTGCCTTCGGCGTCGAATTGCTCCCACGCCATGGGTAGCACGACGGAATCACGAATGGTGACAGCGTGCATTTCCGCGAAGACCTGGCGGAGCTGCTCAGCGGCCCGGACGCCGCCGGATATTCCGCCGTAAGAGACGAAGGCAACCGGTTTGGCATGCCATTCCGGGCCAACGGAATCGATTAGAGATTTCAATGGGGCGGGATAACCGTGATTGTATTCGGGCGTGACGACGAGGAAAGCGTCAGCTTCGCCAATGCGTTGACGGAGCCAGGCTGTGTCGAGAGCTTCGGATGAGTTTGCAACGTGTGTTTGCGGATGCGCAGGATCAATGATGGCGAGAGTGAACTGAGTGTTCGACGAAATTTGCGACGCAGCCCAAGAAGCGACTTTGTCGCAGAGGCGGCCTGAGCGCGTGCTCCCGTAGATGAGAGCAATTTTGAGTTTGTCGTCCATTCGCGATTTTCTCCGTTGCGAAGTTTCCAGGTTCAAGGTACAACCTCAAGTTAACTTGAGGTCAAGCGAAAAATGAAAAGCAGGGATGTTCGAACTGGGCCTAAGCGGGAATTGTCGGTCGGGGACGTGGCGCGGCGCAGCGGAGTAGCGGTTTCGACGCTGCATTTCTATGAAACAAAAGGGCTTATCAAAAGCTGGCGAAATAGTGGCAACCAGCGGCGCTACGCGCGGGATGCGCTGCGGAGGGTTGCGCTGATTAAGGTTGCACAGAAAACGGGGATACCCTTGGCGGCAATCCGGAAGGCATTGAAGTCATTGCCGGGCGAGCGGACGCCTACAGCGCAGGATTGGAAGAAATTGTCTGCGGGATGGCGGGCTGAGTTGGATGACCGGATTGGGCGCCTAACCCGCCTACGGGATCAGTTGGACGGATGCATCGGTTGCGGATGTTTGTCGCTGGGGATTTGTCCGCTGCGAAATCCACAAGACATGCTGGGGAAGCAAGGACCCGGGCCGAGAATCTTGGATCCGGAATAAAAGAGGAAAGCACGCTAGGAAGATTGTGAAGATGTGCGGCGTCGCTTAGAAAAATACCAGAGGAAAACAACAATGGAAGCAACGAAAGCTCCGACGGAGTCGAGGAGAGAATCCCAAGGTGAAGCGGTGCGGCTGATAACGAAGGCTTGATGAATTTCATCAAGCGCGGAATAGCCGGCGGCAATGGCGAGCGCGGCAAGACCCCATGTCCAGCGCCAGCCCTGGCGATCGGACCGGACGCCACGGAAGAGAAGGAGATAAAAAATAAAATACTCGGAAAAATGCGCGGTCTTGCGGATGTAGTGGTGAATCATGTCGATCTGCTCGGCGGAGAGAGAGCGAAAAAGCCAGTGAAGTATTGGGCCGATGTAAGAGCTCGTATTGTCGGACGAAAAGGAATCGGTAGAGAGCGTGAAAATAATGCAAGCCCAAATGATCGCAGGCCACCAGGCACGCAACCACGCGGGAATCATTTGCGAAGCCGGCACGCGGCGACGGATTTCTTCCAGTTCAGGGGCAGGACGAGGATTGCGCCAGGGTTGTTCAGGCAAGCTAGATTTACTCCATGCGGTAGTTCGGGGCTTCGCGCGTGATGACGACGTCGTGGACGTGTGACTCGCGCAAGCCGGCTGCGGTTATACGAACGAATTGTGATTTTTCGGTAAGTTCTTTCAGCGAAGCCGCTCCGACGTAGCCCATGCCGCTCTTCAGACCACCAACGAGTTGATCGGTAAGAGCGCCAAGAGGCCCCTTGTATGCAACGCGGCCTTCGACACCTTCCGGTACGGATTTTCCGCTTTCGGTTGAATCCTGTACGACTGAGTAACGGTCAGAGCCTGCATTCATAGCACCGATCGAGCCCATGCCGCGATAGGACTTGAAGGTGCGGCCCTGATAGAGAATCGTTTCGCCCGGAGACTCCTCGGTGCCGGCGAAAAGGCTGCCGATCATGACGCAGCTCGCTCCAGCTGCGATCGCCTTCGTGATGTCGCCGGAATATTTGATGCCACCATCCGCGATTATCGAAACGCCGGTATCTTTCGCAGCGCGCGCGGCTTCCATGATGGCAGTGAGTTGCGGCACTCCAGCGCCTGTGACAACGCGAGTAGTGCAGATCGAGCCTGGGCCGATGCCGACTTTAAGACCATCAATGCCAAGTGCGATGAGATCTTTTGCGCCTTCATAAGTTGCAACGTTGCCCGCAATTATTTGCATTTCCGGCAACCGATGGCGGATCGTTTTGATCGCTTCCATGACTTTTTCGGTGTGGCCGTGCGCGGTGTCAATCGCCACGACGTCGACCTTCGCTTTCGACATTTCGACGGCGCGTTCGAGAAAATCGCCCGTGGCGCCGACGGCGGCTCCGGCATAGAGGCGGCCGTGGTCATCTTTTGAGGCACGCGGATATTCGAGTTTTTTCTGGATGTCTTTTACAGTGATGAGTCCCTTGAGGTTGAAATCCTGGTCCACGACGAGAAGTTTTTCGATACGGTGTTTTTGTAGGATTTTTTCGGCTTCTTCTAGAGTGGTGCCGACAGGAACGGTAACAAGATTGTCTTTGGTCATCACCGCGTTCACGAGCTGAGAGTGATTTTTCTCGAAGCGGAGATCGCGGTTGGTGAGAATTCCGGCAAGGCGAGAGCCACGTGTAACCGGCAAGCCAGAGATGCGGTACTTCGTCATGATTTCCAGTGCCTGCCGAAGCGTAATGTCAGGTGAAATCGTAACGGGGTCCACGATCATGCCGGACTCGGAGCGTTTTACGCGGTCCACTTCTTCGCCCTGGCGGTCTATGGGCATATTGCGGTGGATGATGCCAATGCCGCCCTGGCGCGCGATGGCGATAGCGAGACGAGACTCGGTAACCGTGTCCATGGCGGCGGAGGCGAGCGGAATCGCGAGCCGCAGCTTGCGGGTGAAATGGGTGAGCGTAGTGACTTCGTTGGGCAGGACCGAGGATTTTCCAGGCACGAGAAGAACGTCGTCAAAAGTAAGGCCTTCTTGAATGGGACTGTCTGTCATTCCAACCCCTTGCTGAAAATGGCGAAATTAGCGCTATAAAAACAGCGCAGCCCGGCAGGTGGCCGCCGGGCCGGAAGAAAATCCATAGAATCGAAAAAATGAATCACTGTGAACTTATCATTTTATGGGTTGAAGGAGATTGGGTCAAGTTTGCGGTACCCGCAGTCGGCTAAGGCGCTCCTCGTTCCGCAGCTCGTTGTTGCGCGAATAATTCGGTGTAAACAGAACCTTGGTAATTGCGAAGTCGTTGGATTCTGTCTTTGTCTGTCGAACGGTCGATCATCGTTTGCAGAATCGGGGCAAGGAAGCGGCCATACTTTGTCAGGGTCGCGTGATCGCCCGATGCAAACGCGGTCTCCACCGTTTTCTCCGTTGTTGGCGTAACGATTTCCATGCGGCCAACGAATGTACGAACTGTGTTCCCTGGCGTCGGCTTGATGCTAAGCGGCAAAACGCTGTCGACGAAAGTTCGAGGAACGACGTATAGCAGGCGCGAACCTTCTTCAAACCACGAATCTTTCCACGTTTGCACCATGGCATGTGCCTCGTCGGCGTAGAGTCCTTGTTCCACAAGAATTTTTTCGAGATCCCGGGTTAGCGAGTCCAGGTTCGTATTGAGTTCGGGTGAATCAACGATGGAGGAATTTCGTACGACTCCTATGATCCGGTATCCCAGCTTTGCGCCGCGGCGCTCGAAAAGGATTGCCTGCGGAATCGCTTCCTGCGTGAGGTTTGAAATGAGCACTCTGCCATCGTTCCTGGGAATCGCCGAAATGGGAACTTGGAACGAAGAGACTCCTCGATAAAACAAAAACTTTTCTTGTTGTCGACCCGTGGGCGAATGCAGGCTCAACGGGGCCGCAGAAGTTTCCCTCGCTGCATAGTAGTGGCTTGCCGTCCCTTCAGTCGGGAATTCCGGCCTGGCATCTGGTTCGACCGAAACCGAATTCCAGGTGAGCTCTCCGTCTGAAGGACTTTGCAGCAATGTCGCGTCGTAAAGCCTTCTCCCGGGATCGGTCGCTTTCGCGTGCGGATACCACTCCGTCAGCAGCCCTTTGGAGAATCTGACGTGAACGGACACGGTTGATTGGTGCATCGCGTGGAAATAAAGGACTGGAGTTTCCATACGCACCAACCCCTGAAGGCCGAATTTCAATTGGCGCGTGCCGAGATGCTCGACGAAGTTCGGCAAATCGTCCTGTCCATTTTGCGGTACCCATTCCACCGCTTGCCCGTGACTTCCCGCGATAGAAGTAAATGTGCCCCATTCATGCGCGATTAAGCCGGAGTCCGTCTGTTGTTCTTGCGAATTTCCGGAGGGAAGAAAGAGAAAACACAGGGCTGTAGCGGCGATGATTAAGCGCGATTTCATGACGCTATTCCTTCGCCATTTTGGTGCGGCTGATCATTTCCGCCATGGTTTCCGAATTCGAGCCGAGAAAATGAGTCGAGAGATTGCGCGCGAGTAGTGAATCCTTGGCCGCGCCGGCAATGGCTTTCTGTGCGAATTCCCGTTGATCGGGCGCTGGGTCGTTTAAACTAATCAGAGCAGCGGCGAACTCCATTTGCGGATCGTTGTCGCCTCGCAAATGAATTGCTTCCTTCACGAGCGCGTAGCCGTCAAGTCCGTTCGCCGGATTTTGCCCTTTTTCGCCGAGCCACTGTTTATAGGTCTCAGCCAAATAACCCGCGTCGAAAAGGTGCAACGCCTCGGATTGCGCGTTGGCTTTGGGATCCTTTGAACCCGAAACGACCATCATCAAGAGTTGCTTGGCCGCGATGGGATCGCTCTTGGCGTAAAGCGTCGCGCGGCGCAGCGTTTCCATATGGACCAGGACGTTTTGGCTGGAATTCAGAATCGCGATAGTGTCTGCCGCGAGTTTTTTTGTGTCGTAGCTCTCCGTGCCCGTGAGTTTCCAATCGTGACTGATCCACGGCAGGGATTTTGCGCCGTCAATTTCAAATGGATGACAGATGAGTGGCGGGCCGGCGAGAGCGATTGTCGCCAGAACGGATAGAGTCAAAAACGTAGCGAAAACAACGCGTTGGATTGCGAATTTCATTTGAGCCTCCTCGAACAAATCTGCATTCGGCTAGAAAGACGCACAGCAGCCGTGAGGTGTTAACGGGCTTGTTTGAGCATTACTTGTTTTTTCTGGAGATATTGCGATTGGGACGGGATCCTGTGTTCCGGCGATTGTTCCCAGAAACGCCAGATGGAAATGTCGCCGAAGCCGAGTGCATTCCACCATAAGTCCAGTTGTTGTTGGTCAAGCCGGAGAATCCCGTCGCGCGTAACACCTTTCGGAGGCGGAACTAGCGAGGCAAATCGGGCATAAACCATTGCACGGTCAGAGCCTTCCGTACGGGAGAGCAGATGCCAGAGCGAAAGCGTATCTTCCTTTCGTGCTTGCGAAAGAATTGTTTGCAAGGCGGCAGCGCGCGCCTCGGGCGCCAAAACCTCAAAATCCAGTTTTGCCAGAGCGGCCTGGAACGATTCGGGCGCGTCCTGGAAATAAGGCGTGCCCGGACCGACATCCCGCCGCGTCGGACACATCGCACCAGCTGGGATGAAAGAATCGCGGCCATGCAAATGAAAACCAACCCAACCGAGCGTTGTGCGAAGAAGGCCTGAGCCGTCCGGGGTGACGTTCAGCGTATACATACAGCCGAGGTCAACCGCAACCGCCGACGGCGTGTCCACCACAAACTCACCGGGCGGAGCCCAAATTGCCGCGTGAATGGTTCCTTCTTCCAGGAAAATACGTTTTTGGTCGCGGCTGGTTTGAAGCAGCCTTACGCGAGAGCCGGGATCCACCTGAAGCTCACCGATTTCCGCAACTGTAATATTGGCGCGAGAGTTCGCGTTGGTGACGAGCAGTTGGCCAACTTCCAGTTTTCCCTTCGCGCCGTTGCCTTGTATCGAGAGCACGCCGATTTTGGGCGTGCCTTCCAGTTGTACGACTTCCCAGCCTGCACGTGGAACGGTTGGAGCATCTTTTCGAAAGGAAAGGACACTGCCAAGGATGGCAAGTGCCGCCACTGCGGCAATTGCGGCAAGTCTGCGCGGCCAGATCAACTCAAGAAATCCCCAGGCTGACTTTTCTTCTTCAGTCGTATTGGCTACTGCAGGAAAAGCGGGTGCTGCGCCAGTATGGCGAAATTTGAACAAGGCTCTCTCGAGTCGCTGCACTTCCGCGTTTGGTTCGCCGGAGCCATCCCACAAATAGCGATCGATTGCTTCGCCCTCAGGCAAATCTTCTTCGTTGAATCTTCGTGTGCTCATGGCTTCACCGCTGAACCCGGTCACTAGCGTCGCTTTCCAAAATTTGCCGCAGTTGTTGCATTCCCCGATGTAAATTGACGCGTACGGAACCGTGCGTCAGTCCAGTGCGCGCAGCAATTTCGGGACCCGTCATTCCCTCGACCAAACGCAGAATTAGAGTTTCGCGGTAGGTTTCAGGCAATTTCCGAATCGCCGCCAACACAAGCTCTGGTTCTGGTTTTCCGGAAGCCTTTGCCTCTTTGTTTTCCAGATCTGGCCGAGCCGAATCTTCAAAATGTTCCAGCCCGGCCTTGGACTGGCGAAAAAAATCCACCGCGCGATTCCGTGCAATGGCTGCGAGCCACCCGCCAAAATGCCCCGTATCGCGAAGCGAACCGACTCGAGGCATGGCTTTCAGAAAAACATCTTGCACCAAATCTTCTACAGCTCCTGCGGGTACGCGGCCCAGTAAAATTCCATGTACCATCCGCGCATAACGTTCGTAAAGCGCGCCGAACGCGTTGCGATCTCCGGATTGCGCAGCTCGGACGAGGTCATCGTCTGACAATTCGGGCGGAGCAATAGGATTCACGGCCGCGCGATCCGAGAGCGGAAATTGCAGATTGAGGGGCATTGCCACGAGTTCGCCATTGCGCTGCGCGAGCCATCTACCGCTAATAGACGTAAATACGGCATCGGGTGTTAACAATATGCCCTAAACCATACGTTTGCAGTAACTTGCCCGTTCCCGGGCACTCCATTAGAGTGCTTCCATGCCCTTTCCCGTCCCCGTGTTTGAGCCGCATCCTTTATTAACCAACGGCCATTTGATGACCATCGCCGCGGCGTTGTGGCGCAGAACCTTTTCACTGCCGCCGTCAGAAGAGCGTTTTTTCGCAGTGGATGGGGAATCAAAACTCTTGAGCCACTGCAATTGGCAAGAAGGCAAACGCCGCGATGTCCCTGTGATTGTGCTGGTGCACGGCCTCGAGGGGTCGAGCGACTCAAATTACATGAAGGGGGTTGCGGAGAAAGCTTGCGCTAGAGGATTCCACGTCGTGCGCTTGAATCAACGGAACTGCGGAGGCACGGAAATGCTGACACCGACGCTATACAACTCCGGAATGAGCGAGGATTACCGTGCCGTGTTCGAAGAACTCGCAAATGTAGACGGGTTCGAGAAGATTTTCTTCGCGGGATATTCGATGGGCGGGAATCTGGTCACAAAAATGGCGGGAGAATTTGGAGGCAGTGCACCTTCGCAATTGCGAGGAGTCTGCGCCGTCTGCCCCGCGATTGATCTTGCAGCGTGCGCAGATGAACTGGAGCGTTGGGACAACTATTTTTACGAAGGACGGTTTGTGCGCGGGCTGCTGAAGCGGTACGCGCGAAAGACGAAACTCTTTCCGCAAAGGTATTCGAAAAATGGATTTGGACCGATTCGAACCGTGCGGGAATTTGACGATGCAATAACCGCGCCGCAATTTGGATTCAAGGATGCCGCGGAATACTATGAAAGCGCTGGCGCGAAGAAAGTGGTCGCGCAGATTCGGGTGCCGTATCTCTTGATCACGGCACAGGACGATCCGTTCGTGCCGTATGGTGCGATTCGGGCGGCGGGAGTCGAAACCAACCCTGCGATTCAATTTGTTGTACCCCGGCACGGTGGCCACTGCGGGTTTGTCTCACGGCATGGCGGCCCAGCCAGATTTTGGGCGGAAGAAAGAATTGTTGATTTCTGTTGTAAACAGTTGAAGAGCTAAATCGAACCTCGACTCATCCGAACGGCTTCTCCAGCGAAGATTGAAAGCTGGGGCTCAGAATTTGCGCGGGACCATCTGCAGTGATTACCATGTCGTCTTCGCAGCGGATTCCAAATTCCCCGGGGATGTAAATGCCTGGCTCGTTCGAAAAAGTCATGCCAGGAGCAAGGACAGTCTTGCTGCCCCGCACAAGATAAGGATGCTCGTGGCCGTCGAGGCCGATGCCATGGCCAAGGCGGTGAGTAAAGAATTTGTAGTCGGGGCCGAAGCCGCCATTGGTAATGATGGCGCGTGCCGCGTCGTCCACAGTGCCGGAGAGTTTTCCGCTGCGCGCTGCGTCTAGTGCTGTGTTCTGCGCGCCACGCACAAGATCATAAACGCGAAGCATTTTGTCGGTTGGTTTACCGAAGATGCCGGTACGCGTGATGTCCGAAGAATAGCCTTCCAGCTTGCAGCCACCGTCGATCAGAACAACATCGCCTTCCTTCAATGACTGCGGCTTAATCGTGCCGTGGGGAAGTGCTGCGGAAGCTCCGAAGAGAACGAGCGCATCGCCGCGCAAGCCCATTTTCGAAAAGCCTGCTTCAACAAGTCCGCCAACATCGGATTGCGACATGCCCGAATGCAACGACGCGAAAACCGCGCGAAAGACGTCGCACGTCGCTTCGCACGCAAGACGCATTAGTTCTAGTTCGTGAGGAGACTTAACCCCGCGACAACCGATTGTGATGGGGTCGCCGGAAGCGAACTCGAAGGAGGGCGTGGCTAGGCGCATATGATCAAAGAAAGTGAAGTAGGTGGTCTCATCAACGCCGATGCGCCCAGCACGAAGCCCGCGATCGTTCAGAGCTTGAGCCGCAAGTTTTGTGGGGCTTTCATCTTCCTGCCAAACACGAACTTCAGCAGGGAAGCGAAGCTGCTCGCGCAGACGGCCTTCTTCAAAGGCAGGGCAGACGAAAAGCGGATCACCGGTCCGCGTTAGAAACAAACCCAAGAGCCGCTCGCTAGGCCACCAGCGAATGCCAGTGAAGTAGTAGAGAGAAGTGCCCGGCGCCACGAAAAGCACATCGAATTTAGGCGAAAAATCACCCATAAGCTGCTGCGCGTGCGTGATCCGACCGCGAATTTCTTCGCCAGTGATTGGCTTTACTCGCGAACCAAGAGGTCTCAAGGCGGAAAAGGAAGTCGCACCAGGTGGTGCGCCCTGTAGTTTGAGGGGAAATGCCGAAGCAATAGCTACACCAACAAAATCTTTCATGAATTTGCGACGCTTTCCGCCCGCAAGTTCGACAGCCGATTGTTTTTTCATTGATTCAAAGTGAACGGAGTCGTTCCTTCCTGTCAAGCAAGACAAAACCATTTTTTTGAACGAGAATGAAACAAATGCTGGAACGGACGAGTAACGCCTCGGGACTTCCGTTTGACATAGATAAACTGGTGCTAAGTTACAAATAATGGAATCCGAGTGCTATGGAGAGCGGCAATAGGTACCAGTACCCTATTGCGAAATAGGAAGTTATCGCATTTTTATCTAAATACTACATTCAAGTATTTTCTGGTATCTCTATTGCATACAAAGGGGTAGCACTGTGGTAGGTGGTTCGCGAAGTTGTAATTCCATTGACAAATTCTGGTCATTACAAGACGGGGGCTTAATGATGTTACTAAACCCAAGCTGTGTTTCGGGTGGGTCTTTTCTCAATTTTTTTGCGTCGAATTTCGCCTTGTCTCGGGTGGGCAAGGGGCTGGCGGTGCTTGTCTTGTGCCTGTTTGTAAGTTCTCTGGCGCACGCTCAAGGTATTGCCACTGGTTCGATCTCTGGCACTGTGGTTGACCCCACAGGCGCGGTTGTGCCGGGGGCGAAGGTGGCGGCGGTTAACTCAGCCACCGGCCAGACAATCAATGTCGAAACGAACGAAGCAGGATTGTTCTCGGTTCGCAGTGTGCCGCCCGGGTTGTATAAGGTCACGATCGAAACGAAGAGTTTCCGGACGATCACGCTCGACAAGGTAGACGTCACGGTTTCTCACGAAAGCGCGCTTGGCGAAGTGAAACTTGAACTCGCCACGCGCGTAGGCGAGGCGCTAATTGTTGAAGGTGGCACGCCGCTGATCGAAACTACGAGCGCGCAGGTCACCACAAGTTTCGACAACAAGGCCGTCGCGGATCTGCCGTTAAACGGCGGCTTCGACATGGTGACACTGCTCATTCCTGGCGTCGCCGACACGGGTAGTAACTCTTTCAGTAACAACAACGGCGCTTCCTTCTCTTCGAATGGGCTTCGCGGACGCTCCAACAACTTCCAGATTGACGGCCAGTCGAACAATGACAATTCGGTTGCTGGCCCTTCTATCTTTCTTGGCAATCAGGACGCACTGGACGAAGTTTCGGTAATTACAAACGACTTCAGCGTGGAATATGGTCGTGCCTCTGGTTCCGTCGTCAACTATGTGACAAAGAGCGGAACAAACGAATTCCACGGGTCGGGATTCGAGTACTTCACGGGATCCCACTGGGATTCGCATGACAATCTGGAAGCTGGCACTGACCCCCTGCCACGGTACGTTGAAAATCGCTTTGGCGGTGCCTTCGGCGGTCCGATTAAGCAGAACAAGGCATGGTTCTTCTTTACTCCCTATTTCGACCGGGTTCGTTCAGCGGGCGGCACTTCCACCACTGGTTCCAACATTACGCCAACACCGGCAGGTCTAGCAGCCTTGGCAGCTGCATTCCCCAACAGCGCGGGAGCCAAGGCACTTGCCGCGATCGGTCCGTATGCCGTGGCGGCAGGCAATCCCCATGTGGACGGTACCACTCAAACCGTCGTCGTTAGCGATGGTGTTACCAGCGCGCCGATCGAATTCGCTCCTGTAGCGCGTAACGTCCCATCACTCTTTAACGACCGGGAATTCACGGGTCGCGTGGACATTCAAATCACCACCAAGGACCGAATCGGTGCCCGCTATATCTTCCAGCAGAACATTTTGACTGGCGCCACCGGTCGCTTTGCACAAGGTGCATGGGTGGACATTCCTGCCCGTGATCAGCAGATCGCGCTGGACTGGACCCATACCTTTTCAAATTCCTTCCTGAATCAGACTCGATATAGTTTCTCCCGGGCAGGATTCGGTTTTGAAGGTGGGTCGTTCCCAACGTGCACGCGCGCGAGCATCTTCGCCTGCCCAACCGGAATATCGCTGCAGGGCACGAATATCGCGTTCGGCATGCAAAATAACCTGCCGCAAGGGCGCACGATCAACAACACTCAGGTTCAAGATAATGCCTCGTGGGTACACGGACATCACACGCTCAAGTTCGGTGGTGAGTTTTACAAGCAGCGGTCGCCAAATACTTTTCTGCCGAATATCGATGGAACCTTCACATTCAGCGGATCGAATACTGGAGGTTCATGCGCCGGGCAGTTCGGAGCGCTTTTGCCTGTGGTCAACTCCACGACTTGCAGCTTCTCGCGCTTCCTGGCCAACACGCCGTTACAGCTTAGCCTGACGGATGGACCGCCGAAGTTTAATTTCAAAGAATATGACATAGCGGCCTACGTCGGTGACGATTGGCGTGTGAAGGATAACCTCACTTTGACGCTTGGTTTGCGTTGGGAGTTTTCGAGCCAGGCGATCAACCTGCTGCATGACATAACGGTCGCGAATCAGGCAGGATCGAACCCATTTTGGGACACTTCGCTGCCAGCGTCGGTTACGACAGTTCCGGAAATTCCGAATCACTATAAATACTTCGGTCCGAACGTAGGATTCGCTTGGACGCCGCATGTCTTCGGAATGAAAAGCAGCAATACGGTAATCCGTGGCGGCTTCCGCGTCACGTACGATCCTGCGTACTACAACATATTCCTGAACGTCGCAACCGCGGCACCAGTGGTCAATGCCGGCGCAATCACTTCGGGAGCACTGTTACCCAGTTCAGGATTCTTCGGGACTGATGTCCGATCTCTCAATTTGGGCCTCATTCCGACCGGAGCTGGCGTGAACCCCGGATCGCGGAGCAATACTCGCGTTTCCGACAATTTCCACGAGCCCTACACTCTGGGGTGGTCGCTGGGCGTTCAGCACGAGTTGACGCGCCACATGGTGTTTGAGTCTCGCTACGTGGGTAACCGCGTGAACGGCAACTTCCAGACAGTCAATGCGAATCCGTCCCTCGCAGGATTGACTGCGAATGGGTTCATCTCCTTCATCCCTTCAGGTGTAACGCCTTGCGCTACGGCCGGTACACCTGGTTTCGCGAGCGGACGTGCGGACTGCGACTTCACGAACTTCCGCGACCGCGAAAATACAGCATGGTCGAACTATCACGGGTTGCAGAACGAACTGCGTATCCACGATTTCCACGGCTTCACCGGCGGGTTCTCGTTCACGTTTAGCAAGACGGAGGACAATAACAGCGAGATCTTCTCGACGTTCTCCGGCGGGAACACCGTGGCGGGCGCCCAGAATCCATTCGATAATTCCAAGGGCGAGAAGGCTCTGAGCGGGCTGGATTTTCCGAAGACGGCGTCGATTTACTTCGTCTATGAGTTGCCGTTCTTCAAGAGCCAGCACGGACTACTCGGCCACATCCTTGGTGGCTACCAGGCAAATGGGACTTGGCGCTTCTCGATGGGCCAACTCTGGTCACCGGTTACATTCGCTGGTGCTAACAGCTCTTGCCAGAACAGCTACGACAATACATTCTTCAGCGGCGTTTCGACTTGCAGGCCGTTCAACGGCAATCTTGCTGCAGCCCCCGACACAGTCGGCCAATGCACAAACTCGGCGCTTCCCAATTGCGGGCTCGTTGACTTTTTCACGGGTAACCCAACCACGAATAGCGCAGTTCGCTGGATCTATAATGACGATACGGCTGCGGCGTTCTTCGGTACCCCCTATGGCAATTCAAGCCGAAACCCGGGCTATCGCGGCGACAACGTAAACACTGTTAATTTCAGCTTGTTCAAAACAACCAAGTTGACAGAGCGTCTGTCGCTTCGTTTGGAAGCACAGGCCTATAATCTCTTCAACCACAAATTCCTTGGTTTGCCGGATCCGATCATCGACGACGTCAATCTGGCTAACGGGGGAACTTTCGGTAACAATTTCTCCAACAACAGCGGAGGAGATTACACGAACCCGACTTCAGCCGGTCTCGGCCGTCGCCGTTTGATCCTGGGTGCGAAGTTCATCTTCTAGGATCAGATCGAATTGAATCTTTGCCGGGGAGCCTGACGTTAGGCTCCCCGTTTTTTTTACCCATAAGTAGAAAGTGAATTCACTGAATTCATAAATTTTCGCGGTGATCGTGGTTTTGTTTGTGCTAGGAAGTTGCGAGTGGAGGTTGCTCATGACGTTTGAGGAGTTCTGGCCGGAGTACGTGCGAGCGCATAGCCAGCTTTCAACGCGCATCGTGCATTGTGTGGGCACTTTGCTTGGCTGGATGACACTGGGCGCGGTTCTTGCTTTACATAAATGGTGGTGGATTCCGCTGGCTCTCGTGATTCCGTACGCGCTTGCCTGGATTTCGCACTTCTTCATCGAGCACAACAAACCCGCCTCGTTTGGCCATCCGCTCTGGTCCTGGTGGGCGGATCAGCGCATGGTCGTCTTAATGCTTGTGGGAAAAATGGGCGCGGAAGTCAGGAAATACGGAAAAAATTAAACACAAGAAAGAGGCAAGCCCACGAGAGCAAGGAAAAAAGCAAAGTTAAATCATCTTGATTAGAAGCACCAAACTCCTACTCTTTCCTCACCGCAAAAATATCCTTCTCTTCGATCTTGATCTCGATGCCAAGCGGCGGCCGTAAATCCGAGCCCTGAACAATCGCTCCACGCACCCAGATATTTCCCGGAAGATTTGTCATCTTCAATGGATCAAACACAGTGCGGCTACATGGATTGCCAACCATTGGATGCCGAGCCGCACGATATCCATAATCCGTCTTCAGCTTGTCCAGGTCGCTTACCAGTTCTAACTGGCAATTCCCGTAAGGCGCCTTCAAACTGAGCGCCCAGTATCCGGCAGGCTGCCCGGCCGATCCCGTCGGTAGTCGCAGCAATAGCGCAGGTGTTCGCTCTCCTGAGAGTGGGTCCTTGTAGTCAAACTGAGAGGATGTCCATGCCTTCGCCATTTGATCGATACTGGCGATCCCTCGGCTCGTGGGCGGATTTTGCAAAGGAGGATTGCCGAGATCCGGACTGGGCGCTTCCACTTGCGGCAATGGATCGGCTGCAGGCGCTGCGTTCCTGCGCGACCGGCTTACCAGGCTGCCAACCACGACCACAACCAAAATTACGGCTACGAGCCCGCCAATCACCTTAACAGGAGCGGGAATGCCACCCTGTTTGGCTCCAGGGCCAACGCCCGGGATTTGTGGCATTTCGGCCTTAAATCGTTCGTCCTGGACTGGGGGCTGGGGCTGGTCCGTCATAACGTAAGGCTCCGTGGCGGCTCGTCATTGACAGAGTGTGCTTGTCCCGCGTCTTCGCCAATCCAGCGCGCCATCATCGCTCATTGTATGACCGGTACGGGGAACGAGCAACGGTTGAGAGCAAAATTCTCGTCAAATGCCCGAATTGTTCGTAGCCTGTACCTCTTCAAATCCACTAATTCCTATTAGTGAGAAGAGTACAATCTCCACCGAGATCCTTGTCTCTCGCTCAAAGTGGTCCTAGTGTAGTAAGTAACCAGAACGAGGCGGGGAACCTCCTCGTCAAGAAATTATGAGCAGCGACACAAGAGCGGCAGCGCGGCAGTTCGTCCGCAGCCTGAACATTTTGCTGAAGTTCGCGCGACTCTATGAGTTCGGTCACGTGCGCACGGCCCACCAGTTTGAAACCACGTGGAAAGAACTGCGCACAGCGTTGGATGAGAGCGGCGAAAGCGGTCTCTTGCTCGGAGCTTCGGGCCAGCAGATTTTGCTGGATGGAGTTCCTCTCGGCGCGGCTGCTGCAGAACGAAGTTTCGCGCAGTTGCTCTCCGCGTCCGGTATCGCCAGCATTCACTTCGGTTCGAATTTAGGACAGCCCCAATTCGCGCGTTTTGTGCGCGCGTTTCCTACTGGGAATGCAAAGCCTACCTCACTCGCAGAGCAATTGAAATCCGCTCTTGCCGGGGAAACCAGCATCAAGGTGAATGAAATCCGGTACGTTGCGGAGGATTCTTCCATTGCCGGAGTAAAGGTTGCAGCCCAACTGACTGCAAAAGTCTTGGGAGCACAAGGCGACAAGTTCAAGGATTTCCTCGAAGACCCCAACAAATTATTGCAGATGATTCTGGCTGCGGAGAGCAATCGCGGCCCGGGAGGCGGCGGAATTGGCGGCGGCGGCGGACCTGGTTTCGGTGGAGGCGGCGTTCCCGGTGGGGCAGGTCCTGGTGGAGCTGCGGGTGGTGGTAGCGGGCTCACGGCTGTAACGGGCACCGGTCCTGGCGGAAGTCTTTGGGAAACGGGTGTTGGAAGCGGCCCCGGTGGCGGCGGCAGTGGTGGCCCAGGGGGAGGAGGAACGGGCGGAGGAGGAACAGGCGGCTCGGGAGGTGGCGGTTTTGGCCCCGGTGGTCCGGGTGTTGGCAGTGGATTTGGCACTGGTGGTGGTGGGACTGAAGGCGGAGGCCCCGGCGGAACAGGTTCGGGTGGCGGTTCGGGAAGTGGCGGTCCCGGAGGAGCGGGTGCAGGCGGCTCAGCCGGCGAAGGCCGCACTGGAAAATGGCTTTCCGCCTCTGCAATGTTGCGGAGCGCGACATCGGGAGGAGCCGGATTGGCCGGTACAGGCGGCCAGTTTGCTGTTGCCGAAGAAGACGTCCGCTCGATGCTTACTTTATTCGCGCAGCTCGGGAAATCCCGCAAGGAACCCGACGCCCGCATGGACGCACCGACTTTTCAATCGCGATTGAGCGCACTTCCTGTTCGCGCGCAATTCACCTTGCAGCAGGCTTTGGCCGGACTTGCGGCGCAGGCTCCAACGGAAGCTCCCGACAAGCCAATGCTGCTGAAGTTGGCCGAGCACGTGGCCATTCGCTTTGCATTGGACAGCTACGAACGTGGCGAGCTGCGAGTAAACGCGGTCAAGCAACTGCTCGACCGCATGAACACGGAAATTGAGGCGTTGCGTAAAATTTTGGGCCAGCAGCAGGAACAGATGGCCAGCGCTGGCATCTCCATGCAGACCTATACCGAGCTTCTCGACCAGGAGTTTTGGCAACAGGTTCCCGACGAAAATAAGAAAGAAGTTCTCTGTTCGGACGAAGCCTGGTGTGTCCCACCGCGAAATGTGCGCGGTTACCTCGAAGAAATGCTGCGGCGCGGCGAACTAAAAACCGTAAATGAAATTCTGATGAAGTATGCGAGTTGCATCGGGCTGGAAGCTCCCGACGCTCGCCGTACAACAGCAATTGGCCTCGGCGAACTTGCCGAGCTTTACGGAAGCGGCGACGGCAGCGCGCTAATCGAAGCGATTCGCCGCGTGGGAAATCAGCTAGCGGTCGAACGCGAGCCTGAACTGCAGACACTCGTCAGCGCGGCGTTCGTGCGCATGAGTCAGGAAGCCGCTTCCAAGCGTTGCTATCCGGCGATGCAGCAGGCGCTTGCTTCGCTGGACAGCGTGGAAGCGCAGCGTCCTGGCTCAACGCAATCCTTGCGACCAAAAATCGGCGCAGAAGATCGCATTCCGGAATTCGTTGAAGAAACAGTTCGCACGGGGCAAATTCCCGACGGTTTGCTCGACATCCTCGGTTTGATGCCGAAAGCGACGATTCACTACGTCATGAATCGCTTCGGTCATTCGGGATTCCGGGAGGATTGCGAACTGCTTGTACAGCTTGTCAAGGGTCTAGGTGAAGATGCCGCCAATCAATTGAGTGATGTGCTGCAATCTGCCCCGGCCACGGAAGCCGCGGAAGCCATCGGAATTCTCAGCCAGATTGCACCGGAACAAGTGAGCCGCTTGCTGCCTGTGCGTCTGTCGCAATGGCCGCGCTCCGCGCATGACCGCACAGTCCGTCAACTCTCGGCCGCGTCTGCCGAACAGCGCGCAGCCCTTCTGGTCTCTCTCTATGATTCGCTCGACATGTTGATTCGTCCACTGGCCATGGACGAAATGGGTATGAGCGGACGCCCGGATTGCATTCCGAAGCTTTTGGAAATTGCAGAGAGCGAGGCGAACTCCGGCTACATTCGTCTGAAAGCCGTGGAAGCGCTGGGCCGATTGAAGGCAGCGGCTGCAAGCACTCTGCTACAACATTTTCTCGATGCTCGCCAGGTTTGGCGTTGGCAGTATGCGAGCGAATTGCGTGTCGCGGCCGCTCAAGCCTATTCGCGCATTGATCCAGTCGTCGCGATGGAAAGGCTTTCCGCAAGCGGAATCGATCGAAGGGAACTTGTACTTGAGCCGACTGATCCGGATCCCAATGTTTCCGTAATTCGGCAGAGGCGATACGCGCGTCTAAAGTTATCGCGCAGCGTAACCTTTATAACGACCAACTTGCGTGAGAATTTCAAATTGGTCGTTCCGGAACTTAATCTCGGCGGCGGAATCGGAGCCGGCGACAGGCATCTCGCGCCAGGCTCACTCCTCGCACTGAAAATGACTCTCGGTGTTCGAACCATCAAGGCGCAAGCGATCGTCCGTGGCGCGCGCCCACAGGCCATGGCGTTCGAATTCGTAGATATGGATTTGGAAGATCGCGGCCGCTTGCGAAGAATTCTTCTGGACCTCGGCGGTTTGCCGCAAGTTGCAAATCCCGGGAATCGTACTAGACGCCGCGGCCGAATCGCGATGGCAAAATCCTAGGGCCAGGAATCTTGGGAATTAGCGAACGCAATTCAAGAGGTCGTACCCTCTCCCTCCTGTACTGAAAAAAAGCTGGCCTGTCCCGTGGTGCAGGTTTTTCAACCGTTCTTTTGGCGGTTAAAACGAAGCACACATGGAACCTATGTACCATTGCGGGCAACATCGGCCAGTCCTAGCGTACTAGAGATGGAGTCCTATTGTGGCTCCTGCGGCACACGATGAAACCTGACCCAAAACTGGCTGCTGGCAGGGCTTTCGTTCGAAGCCTGAACATCCTCCTGAAATTTGCCCGCCTGTACGGATACGACCACAGCCGGACCGCAGAGCAGCTTGCAACCGCCTGGAATGAACTTCGCACGGCCGTTCCCGAGGGTTCGGACACCAGCCTGCTACTCGGTGCAACGGCTTCTCAGCTATTGCTCGATGGTGTTCCATTAGAAGGTTCTCCCGCAGAAAAACAATTTGCCCTGCTTCTTTCCTCTGCAGGGCTTGCGAGCGTTCAGTTTTTCCCCTCGGTGACTGAAGAAGAAATCGCGAAATTAGCGCGCGCATTTCCGACAGGAAAAGCAAAACCTTCCGAGTTGGCGCAACAGTTGAAAAACGCAATGGAAGGCGTGCGCGGCATTCGCGTCAACGAAATTTGTTTTGTCGCCACAGATTCCCGCTTGAAGGATGCAACCAGCATGGCCGCGCAACTCGCGGCCGTTTCCATCGGTGATGATAAAGATCAATTCAAGCAGCTTCTGAATGACCCGCAAAAACTTCTCGAGTTGATCGCTGCCGCGGAAGGAACAAAAGGTGGACCGGGCGGAACAAATACCGGAACAGGCTCCGGCACCGGAACGGGAGCTGGAACTGGCGGAAATAGCCCAGGCGCAGGTGGAGCAGGCAGTGGTTCGGCATATTCAGGAATGCAACCTTCTACTTATTTGACCTCCGGCACGGACATTGGTCCGGTCAGTCTTCCAGGTGGAGACGCAGGAACAGGATTGCCCACAGGTGTCCCAGGTGGCACTGGATCAGGCACGCCAGCCGCTGTAGGCTCTCCCATTCTTGCCGGAGTAGCCTCGGCCGCAGGAATGGGTGGTTCTGGTGGAAGCGGCGGTGGCGTAAGGCAGGGAACTCCTCTGCGTGCCGGGGAAGTTTCCGAAGAAGAAATTCTGAATATTCTTGGAGCGTTAACGAGTTTTGGAAATGTCAGCACGGGCCAGGGTGGAATCGCAGCAGCAGCCGCGTTTCAGTCGCAAGTCGCCGAGCTTCCTGGCCGCGCGCAAGACACATTGCGTAATGCGCTCGCGTCCATTGCCGCGCAGGCTCCAGGAGTTAAGCCTGACGAATCAGTGCTCGTGCAGCTTGCCGAACATTTGGCAATTCGCTTCGCGCTGGAACGTTACGAGAAAGGAGAAGTGAAAGTAAACGCGGTCCGCCAGATGCTCGACCGCATGAATCAGGAAATTGAAAACCTCCGCAAGATTCTTGGCGCTCATGAAGACAAAATGACGGAAGCCGGAATAATGGTGCAGACGCACCGTGAAATTCTCGACCGTCAGTTCTGGGCGGCCGTTCCAGAAACGGGGAAGCGCGCCGTGCTGCTCTCGGATGAGGCCTGGTGCATCCCGCCGCGCAACGTGCAGTCCTACGTAGCCGAACTCATCGAGCGCGGCGAAGTTGCAGAAGCGATCAGCATTTTACAAAACTACGCTTCTTGTGCGGACAGTGAAGAAACAGATGCGCGGAGACGCACTGCCGCGGGTCTGTCTGAGCTAGCCGAACTTTATGCAAAGGCCGATCCGCGATTGCTCAGCCAGGCGCTGCGCCATCTAGGCGTGCGTTTGAGCGTTGAGCAGGACGCCGAACTGCAAGGTCTGGTCAGCGCCGCGTTCGTCCGGCTCAGTCAGGAAGCCGCTTCGAATCGTTGCTTTCCGGCAATGGAGCAAGCGCTGGATCTTCTCGCCGGTGTTGAGTCACAGCGGCCGGGAATCGCGCGCGAACTTCGCGCAAAAATGGGCATCGAACAACGCGTGCCCGAATTCGTAGAAGAAGCACTGAAAGCGCGTCAGCTTGCCGCCGGTTTGACCAGCGTTTTGCGGCTCATGCCGCAGCCTGCAATGGAGCAACTCGCGTCGAGGTTCAATCGCTGCCAATTGCGCGAGGATGCGGAGCACGTCGCGAATCTCGCCCATGACCTCGGCGAAGAAGTCGTGCAGTTCCTGAGAAGCGCTGTTCGCGGCGGAACGATCACCGAAGCCGTGGAGATGATTGGCTTGCTCTGCCGGCTTGATCCGCAGGCAGTGGAAGTTTTTCTCCCATCGCGTGTGAAGAATTTTCCCCGAGCGGCGCAGGATCGCACGATTCGCCAAGTCTCCGCGAGCGGCGCGCCAACACGCTGCGGCATTTTGCTGAAGCTACTCGATCACGTCGATCCGATTCTGATGCCCCTTGTAATCGACGAAATTGGTGTCAGTGGGGATCGTGACGCGATCGGTCGTTTGCTGACGATCATTGACGGCGACATGCCCGTCGGCAGTGGGCCATTTCTCCAGGTTAAGGCCGTCGAAGCCATTGGCCGTCTTCATGCCCCGGAATCGGCGCCCAGTCTGAGGCGCATTCTGGAAGCGCGCAAAGTCTTCGGTTGGCAGCATCCACAGGAATTGCGTATTGCCGCGCTGCAAGCTCTCGAAAAACTGAATCCTGAGCTTGCCGCTCAATTTCGTCCGAACAGCGGACTCGACCAGGCCGATCTGACGCTTGCTCCACTCGATGTTCCAGCGAACAGCAAATTCGTCCGCCAGCGCCGCCACACGCGCGTGCGGCTGCGCAAACCCGTGACGGCCGTCAGCACCAATCTGAAAGAAAATTGCCGGCTCGAAATTAAGACGGCAAGTCTTTCCGGCGGAATCGCCACCATTGACCGCCATATGCATCCCGGCACTCCTGTCCAGTTGCGATTTCAGGTCGGCCTGCGCACCATGCAGGCGACGGCGCTTCTTCGCGATTATCGCGCGCAAGACATGGCGTTCGAATTTGTGGACATGCCGCTCGACGAACGTGTCAAATTCCGCCGCTTGCTCGCGGACAATCTTTCCTCGGCTCCAGCCGAGGTTGAACCTGCCCCCGCTACCCTGGAATCCAGCCGTAAGCGCTAAATTGGCGCATTTTTGCTAGTTTCCGGCCTCCTTTATTCACGATTGGCGCGGCCACTCCTAAACCGTTAAAATAGTAGATTGCGCTTCTGACGCCAGGCCCATTTGACGTCCCGCGCTTGCAAGCATCTAAGCTTTCAGAAACGGCGAATCGTTCATGGATGCAGCCAAAATAATGGACAGCGTTCTTGCCAGGTTCATCGGCACGAAGCACGAACGCGACATCAAGAAACTTCAGCCCATCGTGGCGCAAATCAATGCGCTTGAGCCGGAAATACAAAAGCTCAGCGATGATGATTTGAAAACGCGCTTCGCGTCGCTCAAGGAAGAGGTCACGGAGCGCCTGAAGGACGCCGACCCAGCTGAATCCACTTACAAAGATGCCCTTCAAGCTGCGCTCGTTCCAGCCATCGTCCCTGCGTTTGCACTTGCCCGCGAAGCTGGCCGCCGCTTCCTCAACATGCGCCATTTCGATGTGCAGCTTATCGGCGGACTCGTACTGCACGACGGGAAAATTTCAGAAATGAAAACGGGTGAAGGCAAAACACTCGTCGCCACACTCCCTGCCACCTTGAATTCGCTCGCCGGGCGCGGCGTTCACATCGTCACCGTGAACGACTATCTCGCTCGTCGCGACGCCGAGTGGATGAGCCCGCTCTATCGCGGATTAGGTCTCACCATCGGCGTGATCGTGCACGATTTAGACGACGCCCAACGACGCGCAGCGTACGGTGCCGACATCACCTACGGCACCAACAACGAGTACGGCTTCGATTACCTGCGTGACAACATGAAGTACGACCTCTCGCATTGTGTGCAGCGCGGCCATCAATTCGCCATCGTAGACGAAGTCGACTCCATCTTGATCGACGAAGCGCGCACGCCGCTCATCATCTCCGGTCCTGCAGAACAATCCACGGACAAGTACTACAAGATCGACAAAATTATTCCAAAGCTGATTCAGGACATCGATTACACGATTGACGAAAAGCATCGCACGGCGACTTTGACTGAAGAAGGAGTCAGCAAATGCGAACGCCTTCTTGGACTCGGCAATCTGTACGATCCGTCGCACATGGAAATCATTCACCACGTCTATCAGGCGTTGCGCGCGCACACACTTTACAAAATTGACGTGGATTACGTAAACAAAGACGGCGAAATTATCATCGTCGACGAATTTACCGGACGCCAGATGCCCGGTCGCCGCTGGTCAGATGGTTTGCACCAGGCCGTCGAAGCAAAAGAAGGCGTCAAGATCGAAAACGAAACGCAAACTTTCGCAACGATCACCTTCCAGAACTATTTCCGCATGTACAAGAAACTTGCAGGTATGACCGGAACGGCTGAAACCGAAGCTGCCGAATTCGCGAAAATTTACAATCTCGACGTCGTCGCAATCCCCACGAATCGTCCGCTCATCCGCAAAGAACATCAGGACGTCGTCTACCGCACGGAAAAAGAAAAGTTCGAAGCCGTCGTCAACGGAATCTTGCAGGAAGACAATTCCTACGCGAATGGCTTGCGCCACTACCACGAGCGTGGTCAACCCGTGCTCGTTGGCACGATCTCCATTGAGAAATCCGAAGTCATAGCCGACCTTCTGAAAAAATCCGGGATTCCGCATCAGGTCTTGAATGCCAAGCAGCACGAACGCGAATCGCGCGTCGTCTCTCAGGCGGGACGCAAAGGCGCGATCACGGTTGCCACCAACATGGCGGGCCGCGGTACCGACATTCTCCTCGGCGGCAACCCAGAATTCCTGACCCGCGAGCATTTCCTGAAGAACAAAATCGCAATGCCTTACGCGCAGGCCCCCGCCGTCATCGGAGCCGAGCCTGCCGACGGCGCAAATGCTGCACCCACTGCACCAATGGTGCTTTTTCAGACGGAAGGCAGAATTTTTCAGGTCCCTGCCGATCAATGGAAGCCGGTCTACGACCAATTTGCGGAGCAATGCAAAGCCGAACATGACGAGGTCATTGCGCTCGGCGGCTTACACATTCTTGGAACGGAACGCCACGAAGCCCGACGCATTGACAATCAGCTTCGTGGACGCGCCGGACGCCAGGGCGACCCCGGCTCTTCGCGTTTTTTCCTTTCTCTAGAAGACGACTTGATGCGCATCTTCGGTGGGGAACGCGTGAAAGCGCTGATGTACCGCCTCGGTATGACGGAAGGCGTTCCCATCGAGTCCGGCCTTATCTCGCGAAAAATCGAAGGCGCGCAAAAATCCGTTGAAGCGCAGAACTTTGATGCCCGTAAACACCTGCTCGAATACGACGACGTGATGAACAAGCAGCGCGAGACGATTTATGCGATTCGCCGCTCCGCGCTCGAAGGAAAGGACCAACGTGATTACGTTCTCGGCATCGCGGAAGACGTCGCGCGCGAACTCGTCGACACGTATTGCGCGAAAGAAATTCACCCCGACGAATGGAACGTCACGCAATTTCTTGCCGAAGTGAACAGCCAATTCGGTGTGGACGCAAAAGCCGCTGGCGCCGATCCCGCTTCGCTTAATCACGATCAGCTTTCCGGCGCCACTGTCGAAGCAATTCAAAAGAAGTACGAAGACAAGGAAAAGCAACTTACCCCCGAACTGATGCGCTGGCTCGAGCGCCGCATTATTCTCGACGTTGTGGATACGCAGTGGAAAGACCATCTTCTTTCGCTCGACCACCTCAAGGAAGCGATCGGTCTCCGTGGCTACGCGCAAAAAGATCCGCTCGTCGAATTCAAGAAGGAAGCGTTCGTTCTCTTTGAAGAGATGATGGCGCGCATTGACAACGAAACCGTGCGCTACCTTTTTCATGTTCAAGTGCAAGTGGAAGGCGGTCAGCAGCCGGGTTCCGGTGAAGGAACGCCGCAACCTAAGCCTCCCGCGCCAACATCGCCACGTCCTTTAGCTGCCGCGGCTAGCGCCGCCGCGCGCGTCTCAGACACTCCAGCGCAGTTGCCAGCCTTTGCGAAGGATATGGAGCGTAAACAACAGCGCCAGGAAAAAGACATGCAGTATCAAACGGGCGCGGCTCAGGCCGAAGCGCCGAAACCCGTTCGCGCGGGCGCAAAAGTCGGCCGCAACGATCCTTGCCCCTGCGGCTCCGGCAAGAAATACAAAAAATGTCACGGCGCAAACGCGTGAGCAATAGTTCTTCGTAGCGGCGATTTTAAATCGCCATCTTTGGTTTTGGTTTGGTCTTGCTTCAGACAGTGAGTTAATCCGCCGCTACACCAAGGAAAAACAAATGCCCCCCGCCCCCCAACAAATGCCGCAACGCCACCCGATCCCTGGCGTAAAAAATCTCATCGCCGTCGCCAGCGGCAAAGGAGGCGTTGGAAAAACGACCGTCGCCGTAAACCTTTCGCTCGCGCTCGTCAAGCTCGGCTACAAAGTCGGTCTGCTTGACGCCGACGTGTACGGCCCGAACGTCCCCATCATGCTCGGCTCCAGCGAAGAGCCTGCCGCCACGCCCGATCAGCACATCATTCCTGTCCAGGCGCAGGGCGTCAAAATGATTTCGATGGGTTTGCTCAATCCAGGCGACAAGCCGGTCATTTGGCGTGGTCCAATGCTGCACAGCATCATCACGCAATTTCTGCGCAGCGTGGAATGGGGAGAACTCGATTATCTCGTCATCGATCTACCGCCCGGCACCGGAGATGTTCAACTCACATTAATTCAAACCGTCGCGGTCACCGGAGCAGTCGTCGTTACCACGCCGTCCACCGTTGCGCTCGCCGACGTGCGCAAGGCCATCGAAATGTTTCGTCAGGTCCATGTGGACGTGCTTGGCGTCGTGGAAAACATGAGCACCTTCGCTTGCCCGCACTGCGGCAAGCCCGTCGACATCTTCGGCCACGGTGAAGGAACGAAAACCGCCATCGCGTACGGCGTGCCCGTGCTCGGCGAAATTGAAATTGATCCACGCATTCGTATCGGCGGAGACTCCGGCAAACCAGTCGCAGCCGCGGGCGAAGCCGGCCCCGCCGCGCAAAGCCTCTACAAAGTCGCCCGCGCCGTCACCGCCCGCGTCGAAGAATTGAAAGCCGCCGGTGGAGCGCCTTCCATCCAAATCGACTGATCCGATTCGCTTCACTTTTCAAAGAATTCGTCGAGCGTAAACAGCTGCTCGAAGTATTGCTTTTTCCAATCGGGATGCAACCGGTCCAGCAAAAATCCTTCCGCCGCGCCGAATGAGTAGAAGGAGACTCGCTTGGACTCATCAAATTTTGTCTTTTTCAACTCCTTCAGAGTCGTTGCCCGGTAATTCTTCCCGTAGTCAGCGAAAGAAGTGAAATCCGGCAGCGCGGCAAACTCCGGCGTCGGCTTGTAATTTGCCGCGGCCTCAGCGGATTTTACCTGGGTGTATCGCGCAATTCCTTCTTTCCATAACTGAAAATTGAAATACTTGCGATCATCCGGCGCAAGCAACGCGAAAAACGCTCTTCGCTCTTTTGAATATTCCGCTGCAAGAAGTTTGAATTTCGCGTTGTCGGTTTCCGCGAGCGCCGCAAGCAACGCATCCCGCATTCTGGCAAACTCCGCAGTCACTTCCGTCTTCTCATAAGGAAACGGATAGTTCAGCATCCACATTCCCGTTTTAGCACCATGGCTCAAACCCAACTCATCAATCTTCTTGTAAATTTCTGGCTGCGCATCCTGCAGCTGATGAAAATGCTCGTGCATCAGCACCATCAGCCACGGAGTACTCGTCTTGCTCGCCGTATTTTCCGGCGTGCCCACCACGATCACATCCGGCGGTCCAAACGCAGGAAACGTTGCCTCAAGCGAAGTAGGGAATTGCCGTGCCCGCACAAAGAATCCGTCGCCAGCATCGGCAAACCCCTCCGGCATTTTCTCCACATGAGTCAAGAATTCGTTGTCATTCGTCACAAGCAGAACTGAAGCTGACACTTTGCTCCACCCCGGCCAAACCTCGTCCTGAATCTTGTCCGCGAGCCGGTAGAATTCGCGCACACGAACCGCATCTACTGACGCGATCTTTTCCGCCGGAATCGGCGCAAACACAGTTATCAAAAGTGCCACCAAACAGCGCAGTATTTTCATACTTTCCTCCGACGCCGTCCGCGGTTCCAAGTAAGTACGCTAACTTAACCTTCGACGCTCAACTCACACTAAGGACGTTGAACTCAACGTAGAGAGCTTGGCACAACGCCAACCGACAAGCGGCCCCAACTCAGCAACGCGCCTTCCTTGTCACCGTGCCCCGCGCAGTGTAATCTTTCAAAGATTCGCCTGAGCATTTTCTTCTGTAGGGGCACGATATATCGTGCTCTTGCAATGACTTACGGACGGTTTGGCTCTTTTCCATACCCAGGACGGCAACGCGCTGTTTGAACAGAGATGACCCGCAAACCCGACATCCGCCCCTACAAAGGGAAGTGGCCCCAGATCGCCGCTTCGGCGTATATTGACGCGTCGTCGGTGCTTGTCGGCGACATAGTCATCGGCGAAGACTCAAGCATCTGGCCGCTCGTCGTCGCGCGGGGTGACGTGAACTACATTCGCATCGGCGCGCGCACCAACGTGCAGGACGGCTCCGTGCTCCACGTCATGAAAGACGAATGGCCGCTGATCCTCGGCGATGACATCACCGTCGGTCACGCTGTTGTGCTCCACGGCTGCACCATCGAGTCGCGCTGCCTCATCGGCATGCGAGCCACAATCTTGAACGGTGCCGTCGTTGGCACCGGCAGCATAATCGCCGCAGGCACACTAATTCCGGAGCGTATGGTCATTCCGCCAGGCAGCCTTGTCATGGGCGCGCCCGGCAAAGTAAAACGCCCGCTGACCGAAGAAGACCAGGCCTCGATCGATCGCTATGCCAAGCGCTACGTCGACTACAAAAATATCTACCGCCAAGAAGAGACGAGTGGCGAGTGACGAGTGGCGAGAAAAGAATAATGACGGAACAATTGAAGCCAAAGCATTACAAGGAACTCCTCGTCTGGCAGAAGGTCATGAATCTGGCCAAGCTGGTTTACAAGCTCACTGTGAGTTTTCCTGCCGATGAGCGATTCGGAATCGTTTCGCAATTGCGCCGCGCCGCTGTTTCTATTCCGTCCAATATCGCGGAAGGTCAAGCTAGGCGGGGCACCAAAGAGTTTTTGCAATTCCTCTCCATTGCGGAAGGTTCTTTGGCGGAGTTAGAAACTCAACTGCTCTTGTCTGTCGAATTGCAGTTTTGCCAGAAGGCGCAGACCGAACCGGCCCTAAAGGAAATAGATGAGCTGCAGAAAATGATAGGCGCCCTAAAACGGAAACTTTCCTCCTACTCGCCACTCGCCACTCGCCACTCGCCACTTTCCTCGAGGGCTCACTAACGATGGCTTCAAAGTCCAAATTCCAAGCAATCCGCGGCACCCGCGACCTTCTTCCGCCCGACACGGCCCTCTGGAACCACGTCGAGGAAACCGCGCACGCCGTCTTCGGCACATTCGGCTTCGGCGAAATCCGTCCGCCTATCTTTGAGCCAAGCGATCTCTTTGCCCGCGCCGTTGGCGGCGAAACCGATATCGTTTCCAAAGAAATGTTCAGTTTTTGGGATCCGTTTGATCCGCGACTCCCATCGGAAACAAGAATTCAAGAAGCAAACGCCAGAGGTATGAAAATTCAGGACGAGACACAAGCCGCGGCTGCCTTTGTCCTCGGAATGGATTTTCAAAGTATAAGCCTCCGCCCCGAAGCCACCGCTTCCGTCTGCCGCGCCTATATCGAACACAACATGCAACAGCTTCCACAGCCGCAGAAGCTCTACTACATCGGCCCAATGTTCCGCCGTGAACGCCCGCAAAAAGGCCGCTACCGACAGTTCTACCAAATCGGCGCGGAAGTCCTGGAAAACGTTAAGCCTGATCCAACGCGCGACGCCGCGAAAGAACTCACGAAGGACGCGATCACGGATGCCGAAGTCATCCAGATGGTGATGACCTTCTTCGACAAGCTAAAGCTTCCCGGCGTCCATCTCGAAATCAATTCCATTGGCCACGCCGCAGACAACTGCCGCCGCGGCTACGTCGCGCTGCTCAAATCCGAACTCGAAAAGGTAAAAGACAAACTTGGAGCCGACTCCCAGCGCCGCATAGAAACAAATCCCTTGCGGGTCCTCGATTCCAAACTCGAACACGAGCAACCCATCATCGAAAAGCTTCCGCGCATCGCCGACCACCTTTGCGACGAGTGCAAAACTCACTACGCCGCCATAAAGCGCGAACTCGAACTCCGCGGCGTCTTCTACAAAGAGAACTGGCGTCTCGTCCGCGGCCTCGACTACTACATGCGCACCACATTCGAAATCACCGCCCAAGGACTCGGCTCGCAAAACGCCGTCTGCGGCGGCGGCCGTTACGACGGCCTCGTCGAACTACTCGGCGGCCCGCCAACAAAAGGCATCGGCTTCGCCATCGGAGAAGACCGCCTCATCCTCTCGCTGCAAGAAGCAATGGGCGCTTCCTCGACCGTTGCCAAGCAGCCGCCATTTATCTACATCGCCTGGATGGGCCCCAACGCCTACGCCGCCGCGGTCCATGCTGCAAAAGACCTCCGCGCCGCAAACATTCGCGTCGAGCTGCCGCCCACCGAACAAAAATTCGGCAAAGCCCTCGAGCGAGCCAGCAAGCTCGGCGCGCATTACGCCCTCATTCTCGGCGATAATGAAGTAGCCGAAGGCACCTGGACACTCAAGACGCTCGCCGACGGCACGCAACAAAAACTAACCGAGCCGCAACTGCTCGACTTTTTGCGCAAGCAAATACCGTTGTCATCCTGAGCGTCCCGGTAGAAACCGGGACGCGAAGGACCTAAACGTTAGATAAACCTAGGTGTTTGCCATCGCTAAGATGTTCGCAAAACTGTAGATTCGATTTGAGAGAGGGAACTGTACCGTGCTCGATTTTCTCGGCAATCTAAAACGAACCCACTACTGCGGCGCCCTGCGCGTCACTGACGCCGACCGCGACGCCATTGTCATGGGCTGGGTCCATCGTCGTCGCGACCTCGGCAATTTGCTCTTCCTCGACGTCCGCGACCGCACCGGCATTGTGCAAGTCGTCTTCAACAAGGAAACGCAGCCCGAAGCGCACGCCAAAGCCGAACACGTGCGGAGCGAATACGTCGTCGCCATCGAAGGCAAAGTCATCAAGCGCCAAAAAGCGAATCCCGAAATCGCCACCGGCGAAGTCGAACTCATCGCGTCCAAGTTGCACCTTTTGAACAATGCGAAAACGCCGCCGTTTCAGATCGAGCAGGACACCAACGCCGCCGAAGAAACGCGCCTCCGCTATCGCTATCTCGACCTGCGCCGCCCCAAGCCGCACAACAATCTTCTGCTGCGCCACAAAATCATTATCGAAATTCGCCGCACCATGGACGAAATGGGCTTCATCGAAGTCGAAACGCCTATGCTCACGCGCTCCACGCCCGAAGGCGCACGCGACTATCTCGTTCCCAGCCGCGTGCATCACGGCCAGTTTTATGCGCTGCCGCAATCGCCCCAAATTTTCAAACAAATCCTGATGATCGGCGGCCTCGACCGCTACTTCCAAATCGTCAAGTGTTTCCGCGACGAAGACCTGCGCGCCGATCGCCAGCCGGAATTCACACAGCTGGACCTTGAAATGTCCTTCCCGCGCCAGGAAGACATTTTCGGCGTCATCGAAAAAGTGATGGTCAACGCCTGCGCCGTCGCCGGTATCAAAGCCACCGCGCCGTTCCCGCATATGCTCTACAAGGACGTCATTCGCAAGTACGGCAGCGACAAACCCGACATGCGTTTCGGCATGGAGCTCCACGAAGTCACGGACTGCTTCCCTGAAGAAGCAAAAACAAAACTCCAAATCGAAGGCAACGTCTTCGCGCTCGCTGCGCCCGGCGGAGCAACCTATTCGCGCAAACAACTAGACGAACTCACCGAAAAAGCGAAATCGCTCGGCGCCCGCGGAGCCTATTTCGTAAAGCTCGCGCCCGAAGGCACCACTTCAACCGTCGAAAAGCTCATCGGCCCCGAAAATGTAAAAAAACTCGCCGATGCCTGCGGAGCAAAAACCGGCGACCTCGTCGTCGCCGTCTCCGCCAAAGAACAAATCAAAGGCACCGAAGCCGCAGCACTCATCGCCGGGCAGCTTCGTCTGCAACTCGGCGAAGCCCTCGGCGTCATCGACAAAACGCAGTGGAAGTTTCTCTGGATCACCGGCTTTCCACTCTTCGAATGGAGCGAAGCCGACAAAACCTGGGTCAGTGCGCAGCATCCCTTCACCGGTATCGTGGACGAAGACCTCGAAAAGCTCGAATCCGCGCCGTGGGAAGTGCGGTCCAAAGGTTACGACCTCGTGCTCAACGGTTACGAACTCGGCTCCGGCAGCATTCGAATCCATCGTCAGGACATTCAGGAGCGCCTCTTCAAAGCCCTCGGCCTATCGGAAGAACAACTCCGCCGCCGCTTCGGCTTTTTCCTTGACGCGCTCACCTACGGCACGCCGCCCCACGGTGGCATTGCCCTTGGCATCGATCGCGTCGTCATGCTCCTCGCCGGCGAAACTTCCATTCGAGAAGTCATCGCCTTCGCCAAAACCACCAAAGCCCAGGATTTAATGGCGGAATCGCCCAGCGAAGTCGACACCGTCCAACTCGACCATCTCGGCATCGCCATCAAAAGGCAGTAGGGTCTTTAGGAGGCGGGGGCTTAAGCCCCCGCGTAAAAAGCAGCAACCAACGGGGCTTTAGCCCCTGAAGAAAGTTCTTAAATGTCCACGCCAAAGCACCGAACCGCGCTGTTGAGCTCCTATTTCGTCACGACGAAATGCGCGCAAAGTCGCGCAATTTTCCAAGTTCCCGAGAACGCGCAAATACTCATTGACGCACTCTGCCGTTATCGAGAAAAGGGAACCTACCTTCTGCATGAATTTGTCGTGATGCCCGACCATGTCCATTTGCTGCTCACACCACTCGACTCGACGTCTCTCGAAAAGGCAATGCAGCTAATCAAAGGCAGCAGCTCGTTTGAAATTCACAAGCAGCGCGGACAGAAAATGGAAATTTGGCAGCAAGGTTTCCACGACTGGACTATTCGCGATTCGGAAGATCGGCGCAGTAAATCCGAATACATCGCGATGAACCCGGTCCGCGCACGTTTGGTGCAGGCTTTTCGCGACTGGCCTTACTCCTCCGCATCCGGTAAATTCGTATTGGATCCAATGCCTGAACGATATCTTTCGGCGACTTCAGGGGCTAAAGCCCCAGATTTTAGCGATGTTGTGCAGGGGCTGAAGCCCCTGCCTCCTAAGGAAAGCCGCGCCGCGCACGATCCGCAGGCGTCTGGGAAGGCCGGTTCTTGAGCCGTATTCGCATACTTCCGGAAGCCGTCGCCAACAAAATCGCCGCTGGCGAAGTTGTCGAACGTCCCGCTTCCGTCGTAAAAGAACTTCTCGAAAACGCGCTCGACGCCGGGGCAAAAACCATCCGTATCGAAACCGAAGCTGGCGGCCGCCGCATGATTCGCATAATCGACGACGGTCACGGCATGACGCACGACGACGCGCTTCTCGCCTTCGAACGCCACGCCACCAGCAAGCTCCGCACCGCAGACGATCTTCTCTCCATCGCCACTTTAGGTTTTCGCGGAGAAGCGCTTCCCACAATCGCCGCCGTCTCGCGTCTTCTTCTCGAAACGCGCGACGCCGCCGAAGCCGAAGGCACTCGCGTCGAATTCGCCGGCGGCAAACTCGTCAGCGTAAAACCAGCCGGCCTCCCCGCCGGCACCACAATCAGCGTCGCCGATCTCTTTTACTCTGTCCCCGCCCGCCGAAAATTCCTGAAATCGGACACCACCGAACTCGGCCACATCGCTTCGCTCGTCACGCACTACGCCCTCGCCAACCCCGACAAGCAATTCGTCCTCACCACGCCCACGCAATCCATTATCGATTGCCCGCCCGCCGAAAAACTCGCCGACCGCGTCTATCAACTTTTCGGCCGCCAGGCGCTTGACGAACTCGTCGAACTCCCGCCCGTCTCCGCGCCGTTCCGCTCCGCTATCACCGAGCCCGAGCTCGAACCCAGCGAAGAAAGCGCCACCCTCACCATCAGCGGTTTCACGTCGCGCCCTGAGGTCCAGCGCACCAACAGCAGCGGCATCTACATTTTCGTGAACAAGCGCCTCGTCCGCGACAAACTCATCCTCCACGCCATTCACGAGGCCTATCGCAACATTCATCCGCATGCGATCTCCCCCGCAACACTCCTCTTCCTCGAAATGCCCTATGACGAAGTGGACGTCAACGTTCATCCCAAGAAGATCGAAGTCCGCTTCCGCCGCTCTCAATTTGTCCACGATTTCACGCGCGACGCAATCCGTCAGGCGCTTATGAGCGCTCGCCCTATCGCGAGCTTCGCCACTGCAGCGGCCGCGCCATCTTCCTTCGGCAATTCCATGCCTTCCGCGAACAGCACTTTCTCCGGCGGCATCACTCCCGCTCCCTCCGAATCCGGTATTCCTCGCGCGATGATCCCCGCAATGGAAGAAATCGGCCTCGGCTCCGGCGTCGGTTCTGATGGCGGAGGTTTCGATCTTTCGAACGCGCCGCTTCAGCCCGTCGTACAGCGTTTCACGTTCGAATCTTCCGCCGGCTTCGGTTCTGCAGCTGCCCTCGCTCTTGAACCTGCCGCGCCTGCCGCAACCTGGGCTGCGAATTTCGCCGCCGCGAATTCTGCGGCGCCAGCGTCGCTTCCTCACCCCGACCAGATTGCCGATTTAAAGCCGCTCGGCCAGGTTAGCTCCAGCTTTATCATCGCTGTCAACGGTGACGGCCTCTGGATCGTCGACCAGCACGTCGCCCACGAACGCGTCCTTTTCGAACAGCACCTCGCCGCGCGCCGCGCCGGCAAAGTCGAATCGCAACGGATGTTGATGCCGCTTGTTCTCGAACTTTCTCCCCGCCAGCTCGTCATCTTCGAAAAAATCGCCGAAGAAATGTCTGCCAACGGTTTCGAAGTTGAACCTATGGGCCCGCGCAGCGTCGCCATTCAATCCGTCCCTGCGGGCGTGCAAACCAGCGACGCCGAAAAACTCCTCACCGAAATTCTCGACGGCCTCGACCGCGAAAACGCCGCCATCTCCATCGAAACGCTTCAGGCAAAAATCGCCGCTTCCACGGCCTGCCACGCCGCCATCAAAATCAACATGCCGCTCGACCACACAAAAATGGAATGGCTGCTCGACGCACTCGCTAAAACCGATTGCCCGATGAGCTGTCCCCACGGCCGCCCCGTGGTCTTGCGCTATTCCGTAAAAGAAATTGAACGCGCCTTTCATCGAATTTAGTTTTTTTGTGCTCGTCCTGTTTTTAAAAGTTGTCATCCTGAGCCCGGGTGGTTTCGCCGGGCGAAGGACCTCAACTTAGCCACTTGCGCAAGCGTTTGATTGGACTCAAAATCGCTGCGCAAAATTCGGAGACACTACGCATGAGCGATTCGCAAAAAACCGCAGTAATCTTCGGCCTCGCCAATAAACGCAGCATCGCTTGGGCCATTGCACAAAAGCTCCACGCCGACGGCTGGCAGCTCGCCATCACCTACCAAAACGAGCGCCTCGAGCAGGAAGCCAAAGATCTCATCACCGAACTCCCCCGCTCCACCGGCTTCATGTGCGACGTCGCCAACGACGCGCAAATCGCCGCGCTCTTCGACCAACTCAAAGCCCGCTATGGCACGTTGCAAGGCCTCGTCCACAGCGTCGCTTTCGCGCTCCCCGACGATCTCAAAGGCGAATTCGTCAACACATCGCGCGAGGGCTTCCGTATTGCGCACGACATCAGCGTCTACTCGCTCGTGGCTGTTACACGCGCCGCCGCTCCCCTCATGACCGCAGGCGGTGGAGTTGTCACGCTCAGCTACTTCGGTGCCGAAAAAGTCGTCCCTAAATACAACGTCATGGGCGTCGCCAAAGCCGCGCTCGAAGCCACCGTTCGCTATCTCGCCAGCGATCTCGGCCCCAAAAATATTCGCGTCAACGCCGTTTCTGCCGGTCCGCTAAAAACTCTCGCCGCCCGCGGCATCTCCGGCCTCACGGACATGCTCAAGGGCCATGCCGAACGCGCGCCGCTCCGCCGCAACGTCGACGCCGGCGAAGTCGGCGCAACCGCCGCCTTCTTGCTTTCTCCCGGCGGCTCCGGCATCACCGGCGAAACCATTTACGTCGACTGCGGCTACAACATCATGGGCTTCTGACAAAAATCACGTGCCGAAACTCACTATCGCCATTGACGGCCCCGCTGGTTCCGGCAAGAGCAGCGTTGCGCAACGCGTCGCACAAATCCTCGGCTATCTCTATCTCGATAGCGGCGCCATGTACCGCGCCTTCGCGCTTAAGGCGCTACAAGGAACTGGCTTTGCTCTCAGTTCCGAAAAGCAGCTCGAAGAGCTCGCCAATTGCACGCAAATCGAACTGAAGCCCACCCCGCCGGATCTCGCCGCCGAGGGCGTAAAAAACCAGGTACTCCTGGACGGCCTCGATGTCACGCAAGCCATCCGCACCCCCGAAGTCGCGCAAATCGCATCTCAAGTTGCCACCGTTGCGAAAGTTCGCAAACTGCTCGTCGCCCAGCAGCAGCGCGCCGGTGCAGGCGGCGCTGTCGTTATGGAAGGCCGCGACATCGGCACTGTCGTTTTTCCCAATGCCGAGCTCAAGATTTTTCTCGAAGCCTCGCCCGAAGTCCGGGCGGAACGCCGATGGAAAGAACACAAACAAAAAGGCGAACATCTCACTCTCGCGCAAGTCGTCGAAGAGGTTCGCGAGCGCGACAAGCGCGATCGCGAACGCAAAGTCTCTCCACTGGTTCGAGCAAAAGATGCAGTGCTGGTAGACAATACGGCCATGGACATCGAAGAAACCGCGCGCCTCATCGTCATGCTCGCGCACAAACGTGAATCAGAATTGGCCCAGGCTGCAGGGAGGGAAGCGTAATGCGCACAATCATGATGATGCTTCTCGCATCTGCTGGAGGATTTCTCTTCGCTCCTTTCGGACTCGTCGCCCAATCCGTGCCGTCAGCTTCGCAAGCGGAAGCGAAGAAAAACTTCCGCGCCTACCTCGATGCGGACTGGAAACATTGGCTCTCCGAATATCCTGAGCTTGCCACCGGCGTTGGCGAACGAGCATTTAATCGTAACTGGCCTGACGATTCCCCGGAAGGTATCGAAGCCCGCCGCAAGCACTTGTCGGAAAGCCTCGCCACACTCAAAAAAATCGACCGCTCGGCCTTGCCTTCTTCCGAACAGCTGAATTACGACCTATATCTCGATCTTCTCCAGACATCCGAAGATGGCCTTCAGTATGGCGATGACCCTCTTCCGTTCCGCCAGGTAGTGCCCGGCAGTATCTGGATGCCGCTCAGCCAAATGGGTGGTATTCAACAGGGCGCCGCGGAAACGCTCGCCAGCATGCCCCACGAAACCATAACGGATTACGAGGACATCCTTGCCCGTCTCGAAGCGCTCCCAAAATTCTTCGACCAGAATCTTGCCCTTCTCAAAGACGGCCTCAAGCGCGGCTATTCGCAGCCCAAAATAATCATGCGCGACGTGCCAAAGCAAATCGCGGACCTCACCCCAACCGAGCCCTCAAAAAGCGCTCTGCTTGACCCGTTCAACAATTTTTCCAATGGCATTCCACAATCCGAACGCATACGCCTTAAACTCCGCGCGGAAGAGATCTACACAAAATCAATCCTCCCTGCCGCCACGCGTTACCACGACTACGTCGCAAACACCTACATCCCCGCAAGTCGCGACGCGATCGCCACAACCTCGCAGCCAAATGGAGCCGCGGCCTACGCCTTTCACATTCGCTGGCAAACCACCACAAATCTCACGCCGCAGCAAATCCATGAAATCGGTCTCGCTGAAGTCAAACGCATCCGCGCCGAGATGGAAAAGCTCATCGCTTCCAGCGGCTTCAAGGGCAGTTTTCGCGACTTCACAGAATTCCTTCGCACTGATCCCCGTTTTTATTTCGACGAACCCGAAGACCTCATCAACGCGTACAAAGTCATCGCAAAATCGGTTGACCCCGAACTCGTCAAGGAATTCGGCAAGCTACCGCGCAATCAGTACGGTGTAATTCCAATTCCGGATTTCAAGGCGCCCTCGCAAACCACAGCCTACTATCAACCTGGCGCCCCCGCTGCTGGCCGCCCGGGCTACTATTTCGTGAACACCTACAATCTCAAGGCGCGCCCCAAGTGGGAAATGGAGGCTCTTTCGCTCCACGAATCCGTCCCCGGCCATCACTTGCAGATCTCTCTCGGCCAGGAACTCGAAGACGCGCCCGATTTCCGGCGCCACGTTGGCTACTCCGCCTTTGTAGAAGGCTGGGGACTCTATGCCGAAAGCCTCGGCGAAGACCTCGGTCTCTACAAAGATCCCTATTCCAAATTTGGCCAGCTCACTTACGAAATGTGGCGCGCGGTTCGGCTAGTTGTCGACACTGGCATGCACTCTATGGACTGGACGCGCGATCAAGCGATTCAATTCTTTAAGGACAATACGGGAAAAACCGATCAGGACATCACCGTCGAAATCGACCGTTACATCGCCTGGCCCGGCCAGGCACTCGCCTACAAAATCGGCCAGCTCAAAATCCGTGAACTTCGCGCGCTCGCTGAAAAACAACTCGGCTCCAAATTCGACAAACGCAAATTCCACGACGCCGTCCTCGAAAACGGCGCCATTCCCCTTAACATCCTCGAATCCAACATAAAATCCTGGATCGCCTCACAAAAGAACTAAAAACTTGCCGGTCCGCAATTCTTTTTTTCTGTCTTTATTCTTAGGAGGTGGGGACTTTAGTCCCCACGCACTAGCTCGCGCAAAAAGGGCTTTAGCCTCTGAAGAAAGCTTCGCTACTGGTTGTTTCGCGCGAAAAGTTTCTGCAACACGCTGACTTTTCAGCCACTTGCTGGATTCTTGAAGAAATTTTTCTAACCTCCTCAAAAACTGCTTGACAGTTTTTTCATTTCCATTTACTTTGGCGTTACCTCAGTTGTTTTCCGTTTTTCGGGATCCTCACTGAGCGTGAAAGGCAGAAATGCAAAGCGATTACGACAATACAACCGAAACGTTTCACGGACCTGTCGGTCGCGCATTCTGCTTGCTCGCGCGATCGTAAGAAACTCCGTATAAATCGTTTCTTTTCATCGTTTTCTGTCGCGGGATTCTATCCCGGGATGGCGTAGTTCACGGATACTTCGACACAGTTACCCGCAAGGGCTCGGGTTCGAATCCCGAGAACCGTGAACGCCAGTTCCTCCCGGCATTTTCTTCCGGCAGCCTTCGGCGAAAACAAACCGAGTTGACGGAGTAGTACTACGGGTGTGCGCGGACGCTGAATTTTCGATCGACGGGAGGAAAAGGCATTTCTTGAATTTGTGGCGTGGTGAAGGCACGGAATCCATCGAAACCATCGGTTGCGGGTTCGAGTCCCGCCGGCGACGTCAGTCTCCGTAGCTCAATTGGCAGAGCATTGGTCAACATCCGGGCCGCTGATTCCCGCCACAAAAAATTCCAGCGTGGTGTAGGCGCGCGTTACTTCTACCAACGAGCGCTCCGGCACAAGTCGGAGAGGTTGCGGCATAGAAAACCGCTTGCTTCCGTAGTGGCCGATCTTCAGATCGGCGCACTCTTGCGGAAGCAAAAGCTCAAACCAACTCACGCGAACCGACTGTTCCCGCTGGAAAAAATACCGGGATGGCGCAGAGCCGAGTTACTTCGTTTGACTCACGAGTGCGGGCTTTCACCCCGCTGCTCAGCTCGATTTTCCTCCCGGACTGAATTTGTCCGGCGCGAATCGCAACCGGTCAGCGGTTCGCGCCGGGGCGGCCGGTGCTGAAAAGCACCGGCCACGCACGAATCCGCTCAACCGGAATTTCTCGTTGAGCATTGAAGTTGTGGGGTTTCAGGGTTGTACTCACAACCCTGAATGCTGCGGGTCTTAGGGTTTGTACTTACAAACCCTAATTGCTTGACGTGGTGTAGGGCAGGGTTACTTCGCCTATGGAGCGGGAGGTCGTGAGTTCGATTCTCACTTGGTCCACCAATTCGAGGGTGCAGTTTTGTCCTCGCAGAGGGCCAATAGCTCAGTGGATAGAGCGCCACAACGTCCCTGGCCGTTTGTTCCCGTCCAGCAGTTTTGCATCAAGAAAGGAGGTACGCGATGAACGAAGTGATTTCCTTGGAAGGGCCAGTTCTAAAAATCAACGGAGAGCTTGCGCTCATGATCCCGCTCGAAGCTGGCGGTTCGGAATTGGTGGATTGCTCGCGCGGTATCTCCACTGTTGAAAGGTGGATGTCTGAAAGTCGTAATTCCGGAATTTATCGCCGTCGTGCTTCGCATCGAAGAAGGCGATCTGGTCTGGATTCACAACACGGACGGCAAATTTAACATTCAAGCCGCAAAAGCGCGGCCAGTGCATTAACCGAAGTTTCTGGTCGAGCATATGGAAAGAACCAGCGCAGAAAGGAGGAGTAGTACGATGGCAAAACTCAACGTATGGAAGCGCCTGTTCCCCAGCGGAATTCGCGCAAAAACTCATGAAGGAGCGGTCGCCCAAAAGGTCAGTCCGCGGCTCGAGCTTCGGCGAACCATTCTCACTTGCTTGCTCTGGGAAGACGCGTTCTACGAAAAGGGCAGCAAGATCGCCGAGCGCATCGCTGATCTCGTGACGAAGAATAAGTCCGAGGACATCGCCGCCCTTGCACGCGAAGCCCGCGACAAGATGCAGCTGCGCCACGCGCCGCTCTTCCTTGTCCGTGAGCTTGCTCGCCGCAAAGGTGCGGGACGCCTCGTGGCCGAAACGCTCGAGGCCGTCATCCAGCGCGCCGACGAACTCGGTGAATTCGTTGCCCTCTACTGGCAGCCGCGCAAGCAGCCGCTTTCCGCCGGTGTAAAGCGCGGGCTCGCGAAGGCGTTCACGAAGTTTGACGCCTACCAGCTCGCCAAATACAACCGCGACGGAATCGTAAAGCTTCGCGACGTGCTTTTTCTCAGCCACGCCAAGCCCATCAACGCCGAGCAGGCCGCTCTTTGGAAGCGTCTCGTCGAGAACACGCTCGAGCCTCCCGATACTTGGGAGGTTGCCTTGTCCGCAGGGAAGGACAAGCGCGAGACCTGGGAGCGCCTGCTTAGCGAAGGAAAGCTCGGCGGAATGGCCGTGCTTCGTAACCTCCGCCTGATGCTTGCATCCGGCGTGGAACCGAAGCTCGTCGCTGCTCGGCTCGAGCAGGGAATCGCTCGCGCTCTTCCGTTCCGTTTCGTGACGGCTGCGCGCCACGCGCCCAAGCTTGAGGAAGCGATCGAAAAGGCCATGCTCAAGGGCATCGCTGGTTTCGAAAAGCTTCCCGGCTCAACCGGACTGCTCGTTGACGTTTCCGGTTCGATGGACGGCCAGCTCGCTCGCAAGAGCGAAACCACACGCATCGACGCGGCCGCAGGGCTCGCCATTCTTCTCCGCGAAGTGGCGGATAAATTTGAAATCGCCACTTTCTCGGAAAAGTGCGTGACGCTCCCCGCGCGTCGTGGCTTCGCTCTGCGTGACGCCATCACCGGTTCGCAGCCGCACTCTTCGACGTACCTGAAGCGTGCGCTCACCGAGCTTCGCGAGAAGCGCGGATGGGAAAAGCTCGACCGCGTGATCGTCATCACTGACGAACAGTCTCACGACGGAATCGCAACCGCGTGGACGCCGAAAGCTTACGTCGTGAACGTTGCGCCCTATCAGCACGGGCTCAGTTACGGCAACGGCTGGACGCACATCGACGGCTGGTCCGAACGCATCGTGGATTACATCGCCGCGATCGAATCGGAGCGAGCTGAATAGTGCACAAAGTCGCGCGAGTTCCGCGCGCAAATAATTACAAAGCGCGGCTAGGTATTCATCGGAATAATTCTTGATGTCGCACCGGCCGCGCTTTTGATTTTCTGCCTTTATCTTACGGTTCAAACAAGAATCGCCGCTTTCTCCGTCGCCCTCAAATAGCACTCCGGCAAAACCGCTTCCTCCATTCCGATTCTCCGCGCCGACTTGCTCACCGCATTCCACGTGCCTCGCTCATACGCGATCATCAAATCATACACACCGCGAAATTCGCTTTCGTCGCCTCGCAATGCGCCCGCAATTTTCTCGGAAAGCGGCAAATCTTCCAGCACTCGTTCCATCGGCCTGTCGAGCAGCGCATCCGCGACCGAAAGCAATCCCATCAAGAACAGTTCCGAACCTTCCGCCGCTCGTCCACCGGCTTCCGCTAGTTGTTCGCAAAAATAGCCGCGCAACACTGCCATCCGCGCCAGTTCGATCGGTTTTCCCGTTGCCAGCGCCACTACGGCTACAAGAGAAACCCATCGCCGAAACTCTTTTTCTCCCAACAGCCGGACAGCCCGCGGAATGTCCCGCACTTCGCCACTTCTCCCCAGCAATGGCGAATTCAAATAACGCAACAACTTGTACGTCAGCGAAGGGTCCTGTCGCAACAACGCTTCCACCGTTGTGACATTCATCTCTGGTGCCGCAACTTCCCGCAAAAGCCGTACGCACACCGTCTTCTCCGCCGGAATGTCATGATCGGTCATCATCGTTGGCCTGCAGAAAAAAAATCCCTGAAAGTACGTGTACCCGAGCCTTTTGCTTCTCTCCACTTCCGCTTCCGTCTCCACTTTTTCCGCGAGCAGTGAAATTCCCCGTGGCCGGTACTGCTCCGCAATCTCTCTCTGCGTCGCCTCGCCGCATTCGCGATAGTCCACTTTCAAAAAATTCACCAGTGGAATCAGCGGAAGCCACTTGTCTCCGCCCACAAAATCATCCAGCGCCAGTTCATATCCTTGCCGGCGCAATTCCCGGCATGCTTCAATCACTTCGCTGCTCGGATTCACGCTCTCGAGCAACTCCAGCACAACGCGCTTCGGGTCCAGCAGTTTTGGAGCTTCCGCAAGTAGCGCCTTTTCGTCCACATTCACAAACGCTTTCGCCGGTCCCAGCAGCCGCTCCAGGTCGAACACCATCGTGCTATCCACGATCACACTCTGCGACGCCAGAGGATTCGGCTCGAACCGGTTCTCCGCGCTCGCACGAAACAACAGCTCATACGCAAAAACCTTCAACCCATCGTCAAAAATCGGCTGCCTTGCAATGAACTTGTCCGCCATTTTTTCCTCAAACCTGCAATTCCTTCACGATCCGGTTCGCTTCATTAAGGCAATCCGGCGCTTTCGCTTCTTCGAGCCCCAGCCCCTCCATCGCTTGCGTAAACTCCTCCCATTTTCCCGATTCGAATGCCATCGCCGCTTCCAGCGCATAGCGCATCTCATTTCTCTTGCCCGCCAGCGCTTCGTGCACTTTTTCGTTCACCGCAAGTTCCGCCGTAATGTCCGCAAGCGGCCGGTCTAGAATTGCGCTCATCACCGAAAACAATCCCACGAGGAAATATTCAAACGCCGTGGCTCCCCGAGTCTTCGTTCGCGCCAATGCCTCGCAGAAAAACGCGCGAGTTAGTCCGGTGCGGATCAACTCACTCGGTTTGTCGGCTGCCGGCGTGATCACCGCTACCAGCGACGCCCACCGCCGGAATTCATCGTCGCCAAGTAGCGAAATCGCGCTGCGCACCGAACGCACCTCCACCGGTCGCGCCATCACCGGCGAGTTTAAAAATCGCAGCAGCTTGTACATCAGCGCCGGCTCTTGCTTCAGCACTTCTTCGATCTTTGCCAGATTCATTGGTTTCTGATGAACGAGCCGCAGCAATTCCATGCAGTGCGCGCCGCTCCCCGCCAGGTCTCGCCGTTTCAGTAGTTGCGGCTCAAGGAAAAAGTGACCCTGAAAGTAGACGTAGCCTGATGCCTTCGCCTGTTCGAACTCCTTCCACGTTTCCACTTTCTTCGCGATCAGCTTTATTCCGGAGTCCGACAGCATCTTCTTGATCGCCTCATGGTCCGCTTCCTGCGCTTCACGAAAGTCCACTTTCACGAAATTCATGTAACGCAAAATGCGATCCACCTGCGTCTGCCGCGCATACCCGTCCAGCGCCACCAGGTATCCGGCCGTCCGCAAATTCTTTATTTCTTGAATCACTTCGTCTGTGAATTCAAGCGAGAAGGGAACTTCCACCACGGTTTGCGCGCTCGGAAGCAGCAGCGCTGCTCCGCTCAAAATCTCCTCTGCGCCGAAATTGATGTGGGCACACGCGCCATCGAGCAGCGTGTTCCATTCAAAGAGCATTGTGCTGGAAACAATCAGTTGGGAAGTCGCTTTCGGATCGGCTCCGGCGCGAGTGTCTTCCCTCGCCCGAAAGAGCAGCTCATATCCGAAAAGTTTCAGTTTTCCATCGAGGATGGGCTGCCGTGCGATGAATCGTTCGTACACCCCTCCACCTCCGTTCAGTGGCAATCACTGATCGGCGTGGGGTCCGGGCTCGAGAGGGGAGCGTTCCGCTAAGGGGCGCCGCTACTTCGTCTGCATCAAGTTGGCGCCGACATCGACGCCAGAAATTCCATGTTGGACTTCGACTTCATCAGCCGGCTCAGCAACAATTCCATCGCTTCCACTGTCGAAAGCGGACTCAGTACCTTGCGCAGAACCCAGACGCGGCTCAGTTCGTCCGGCGGCAACAGCAGTTCGTCCTTACGTGTGCCGGAGCGTTGAATGTCAATCGCCGGAAACACGCGCTTATCCGCAAGCCGCCGGTCGAGGTAAATTTCCATGTTGCCCGTGCCTTTGAACTCTTCAAAGATCACGTCGTCCATACGGCTTCCGGTGTCAATCAGCGCCGTTGCAATAATCGTCAGCGAACCGCCTTCTTCTACGTTTCGAGCTGCCGCAAAAAAACGCCGCGGCCTCTGCAATGCGTTCGCGTCAATACCGCCCGAAAGCACTTTGCCCGACGGCGGCGTCACTGCGTTGTATGCGCGCGCCAAACGAGTAACCGAATCGAGCAGCACAACTACGTCGCGCTTGTGCTCCACAAGCCGCTTTGCTTTTTCCAAAACCATTTCCGCCACTTGAATGTGCCGTTGCGGCGGCTCATCGAACGTCGAGCTGATAACCTCGCCTTTGACCGTCCGCTGCATGTCGGTGACTTCTTCTGGCCGTTCATCAATCAGCAGCACGATCAACGCAACTTCCGGATGATTCGTAGTGATCGAATTCGCGATGGATTGCAGCATCATCGTTTTACCGGTGCGTGGCGGCGCGTTAATCAATCCGCGCTGGCCTTTGCCGATTGGATTCAGCAAATCCAGCACACGCCCCGTCATGTTTTCCTTCGTCGTTTCCATCTTCAACCGGCCCTGCGGATACAAAGGCGTCAGGTTATCGAAGAAAATCTTGTTGCGCGCAACTTCCGGGTCTTCAAAATTGACGGCTTCCACTTTGATCAGCGCGAAGTACCGCTCGCCATCTTTCGGCGGCCGAACTTGGCCGCTGACCGTGTCGCCCGTCCGCAAATCGAACTTGCGAATCTGCGACGGCGAAACGTAAATATCGTCCGGCCCGGGCAAATAGTTGTATTCCGGAGCGCGCAGGAAGCCGAATCCATCCGGCAGGCATTCCAGCACTCCTTCCGAAAAAATAAGCCCGCTCTTTTCCGTCTGGGCCCGCAGGATCTGGAAAATCAACTCCTGCTTGCGCATGCCGCTCGCACCGGGAACATTCAACTCCTTGGCGATTTTCGCCAGGTCCGTGATGTTCTTCTCCTTGAGTTCGGCAAGGCTAATACTGATTTGGTTGTTACTCTCTGCTGTTTCTTTCGGCATATGTCCTTAACTTTATTTTCTTGAATTGTTCAGATTTTGGATTGCACGGGATGATGCACCGCGCTGGCAGTCCAGGGAAGAACCGGCCAGGAGGGGCAAACTGAACTACGGCCAACCGCACTCAGCGTCGTGCTCTAACTTCGTGCAGTGGTTCCTCAAGAAAAATGAACCACTCCTGCACTTCGCTGCTTTTAGTTGGTCAAACTCGTGTCTTTCTCGGCGCCGGCCACAAATGGTTCGGCTACAGGCGCAACCGCGGCGTGCTCTGCGGGCACAATCGGCCTCTCAAGAGCAATCTGCAGCACTTCATCCATGGTCTCTACTAGGTGAACCGTGAGACTGGAGAGGATCTCCTGCGGGATGTCCGCTAGGTCCTTCTCATTGTCCTTCGGAATCACTACTGTACGCAAGCCCATTCGATGCGCCGCCAGTAATTTTTCCTTCAGGCCTCCGATGGGCAGAACCTTCCCGCGCAGCGTGATTTCTCCGGTCATCGCCACGTCGCAGCGCACTGGAATTCTCGTCAGCGCGCTCGCGATCGAAGTGCAAATCGTAATACCGGCCGAAGGTCCGTCTTTCGGAATCGCGCCTTCTGGCACGTGCAGGTGAATATCAATGTTGCGATAGAAATCTTTCGGCAGACCGATCTGCCCAGAGCGCGAACGAATATAGCTCATCGCCGCTTGCGCCGATTCCTGCATCACTTCGCCGAGTTTTCCCGTTGGAGTGAGCCGGCCTTTGCCTTCCATGATCGCCGCTTCTGTCACCAGCACAGAACCGCCGACTTCGGTCCAGGCAAGCCCAGTGGTCAAGCCGATCTCGTTATGCTTTTCCAGCCAGAATTCGCGGTATTTCAGAATTCCCAGGAAGTCGTTTACGTTCGTCGCAGTGATTTCCGCCTTTACCGGTTCTTTTTCGGAAACCACCTTGCGTGCCATCTTCCGCGCGATGTTCGAGATTTCGCGTTCTAGGCTGCGCACGCCCGCTTCGTGCGTGTAGTGCCGGATGATGTGCAGCAGTCCTTCGTCAGTGAAAGTAAGATGTTCTTCCTTCAGACCGGTCGCTTCGCGCGCACGCTTTACAAGAAATCGCTTCGCAATCTCGAGCTTTTCCTGTTCCGTATAGCCAGGAATCCGCAAAATCTCCATGCGGTCCTGCAAAGGCTGCGGAATCGTGTGCAGCACGTTCGCCGTGCAGACGAACATCACTTTGGAAAGGTCATATTCCACGTCCAGATAGTGATCCGTGAACGCATGATTCAATTCCGGGTCCAGCACTTCCATCAGCGCCGCGGAGGGATCGCCACGGAAGTCGGTGGACATCTTGTCCACTTCGTCCAGCACGAAAATCGGGTTCGTTGTGCCGGCCTTCTTCATCATCTGAATGATCTGGCCGGGAAGGGCGCCGATGTACGTCCGCCGGTGGCCGCGAATTTCAGCTTCGTCACGCACGCCGCCCAGCGAAACGCGCACAAACTTCCTGCCAGTTGCATGTCCAATCGACATCGCCAGCGAAGTTTTTCCAACGCCTGGAGGCCCCACAAAGCACAGAATCGAGCCTTTCGGATTCTTCACAAGCTGCCGCACCGCAAGGAATTCCAGAATCCGGTCCTTCACCTTGTCTAGACCGTAGTGTTCCTTGTCCAGAATCTCTTCCGCCGCCTTAATGTCGCGAATCTCTTTCGAGCGCTTCTTCCAGGGCACCGCCAACAGCCAATCCAAATAATTCCGGCTTACCGTGGATTCTGCCGACATCGGCGGCATCAATTCCAGCCGCTTCAGCTCGGCCGTAGCCTTCTCATGAACTTCCTTCGGCATTCCCGCCGAATCGATCTTTTTCTTCAGCTCGTCCAGTTCGCTCTTTTCGCCTCGCCCGAGTTCTTTCTGAATCGCTTTCAGCTTTTCGTTCAGGTAATACTCTTTTTGCGCCCGCTCCATCTGCCGCTTCACGCGCGTGTTGATGTTGCGGTCCACATTCAGCTTTTCGAGTTCAATTTCCAGAATGTCGCCAATGCGGTTCAACCGCTCCAGCGGATCAACCGTTTCCAGCAAATCTTGTTTCTCATCTACAGGCAGTTGCAGATTCGCGGCAATCGTATCTGAAAGCCGCGCTGGATCGTCCACGCGCGCTGCCGCGATCATCGTGTCGTAATTCAGGCTCTGCGACAGCTTGATGAACTGCTCGTACAAGTTGGTCGTCTTCTCGACCACTTGCTGCACCTGCGGGGAAGGCTCGATGCGCGCGCTAAGCAGCCGCACTGTTGCGCGGAAAAATCCCTCTTCCGTCGCAACGGAAATCGCTCTCGCGCGCTCCACGCCTTCAACCAGAACTTTGATGTTTCCGTCTGGCAGCTTTACGCTCTGAACGATATTTGCCAGAGTTCCTACGGCATAAATTTCTTCGGGTTTTGGATCGTCCACGGAAGCGTCATGCTGCGTCGAAAGAAAAATCTTCTTGTCGCCCGCCAGCGCCTCTTCCAGCGCCCGCACGCTCGCTTCGCGACCTACGATGAACGGCGTCATCTGCTGCGGGAAAATAACCATGTCCCGCACCGGCATCATAGGTACGCGCTTCATCTCCTGCTTTTCACGGTTGAACATTAGGGCCCCTGAACTCCCCGAATCCCTCGGCACGGCAGGGAATTGCCGGCACTCAAACCTGGTAAACCGATTCCTTGCTCAAGCGGCGGTCATCCCGCTTTTTCGAGCAAACTCCAGTTAATCTCGTGGCCGCGAACCATCTCCGCTGTAACCACGAACTCTTTTATCTTTCGCTGCGTGGCCGGTTGCATCGGCAGGTGATACATCAATTCCAGCATCAAGTCTTCCAGAATCATCCGCAAGCCGCGCGCGCCCACTTTGCGCTGCAACGCCAATTCCGCTACGGTTTCAATCGCATCGTCCGTAAACCGCAGGCGCACATTTTCGTATTCAAACAGCCGCTGATATTGCTTCAGCAGCGCGTTCTTCGGTTCGGTCAAAATCTTCACGAGCGCTGCTTTGTCGAGGTCGCTCATTACGCCGGCGACCGGCAAGCGGCCCACAAATTCCGGAATCAAGCCATACCGAATCAAATCGCTCGGCTGTACTTGCTCAAGAAGCTGCGTGTTGCGTCGCTGCGCCGAAGTTGGCGCCGCTTCCGTGTGGAAACCCAGCGAGCGTTTGCCAACCCGCTTTTCGATAATTTTTTCGAGGCCCACGAACGCTCCGCCGCAAATAAACAGGATGTTCGTCGTATCCACCGCTGTAAATTCCTGATGCGGGTGCTTTCTTCCGCCTTGCGGAGGTACGTTCGCTACCGTGCCTTCCAGAATCTTTAGCAGTGCTTGTTGCACGCCTTCGCCGCTCACATCGCGCGTAATCGAAGGGTTCTCATCCTTCTTCGCAATCTTGTCGATCTCGTCGATGTAAATGATTCCTGACTGCGCTTTCTGTACGTCGCCGTCTGCAGCCTGCAGCAGCTTCAAAATGATATTTTCCACGTCTTCGCCGACGTAGCCCGCTTCGGTCAGCGTCGTTGCGTCCACAATCGCGAAGGGAACTTCCAGCATGCGCGAGAGCGTTTGCGCCAAAAGCGTTTTGCCGGTGCCTGTCGGTCCAATCAGCAAAATGTTGGACTTGCTCAAATCCACGTCGCCCGGCTGCTTGTTCAAAATAATCCGTTTGTAGTGGTTGTACACTGCAACGGCCAATTTCTTTTTGGTCCGATCCTGCCCGATCACGTACGCATCCAGGAACTGTTTAATCTCTGGCGGGCGCGGCAGCCGCTTCGTCGGCGAAGTCGCTTGCTCGCGCTTCTCGTCTTCCAGAATCGTCTGGCAAACGCTCACGCACTCGTTGCAGATGTAAGCGCGAGGATAGTCGGACGGCGAACTGATCAGTTTTTCAACCTGCTCCTGCGTCTTGTGGCAGAAGGAACAGCGCAAGGGCTCGTCTGTGCTGTACTTTTTCACCGGTGTGATGGCCTCGCCTCCGCTGGGCTTGCGGCGGAATCCCTATCCTTCATTCTAGGCCGAAACTTTCCCCGAACCAAACCGAAACCTGAACCGATACTAACTGTTTGGAACACCCGACCGGAGCGCAACGCCGCAAAAGCCGGCGCTTTACCTGTGCTTGTAAATGATTTCGTCAATCATCCCATATTCTTTCGCTTGCTCGGGATTCATGATGTAATCGCGTTCGACGTCCTTCTCAATTCGCTCCACTGCCTGCCCGCTGTGCTTTGCAATAATCTGGTTGATCGTCGTGCGCATCCGCAAAATCTCTTTTGCGTGAAGATCGATATCCGTCGCTTGACCGCCCAGGCCGCTCATCCACGGCTGGTGGATCAAAATCCGTGCGTTTGGCAGCGCGAACCGCTTTTTTGGAGCGCCACCGACCAGCAAAACAGCCGCAATCGAGGCCGCTTGGCCGACACATGTCGTGACAACGTCCGGCTTCACGAACTGCATCGTGTCATAAATCGCGAATCCTGCCGTAATGGAGCCGCCTGGCGAATTGATGTACAACTGAATATCTCTCTCCGGATCTTCCGCCTGCAGGAAGAGCATCTGCGCCGTCGCCAGATTCGCTACATGGTCGTCAATCGGCGTCCCGATAAAGATGATGTGCTCTTTCAGCAGCCGGGAATAAATGTCGTATGCGCGTTCGCCTCGGCTCGTCTGCTCCACCACCATCGGAACGAGAGTCGTGGCGCGGTACTCTGAATCTTCGTAGTTTTTCATTTGTGTGATTGTAGTTGGACGCGCTTGCAGGTTCCCTGGTTACTTTCCTGCTGCTGCGGCCGCCGTTCGGATCTTGGCATTCTGCGCGAGCCAGTCGAGAGTTTTATCACTCCGCAGCTTGGCTTTCATCCTATCCAGCGCACCTTGCTTTGTCAAACGAGCGCGAATCGCATCTACCGATTCGTTACTATGGCTCGCCGCGTGTTCCAGCTCGTGATTTACGTCTTCTTCGGTCGCGTCAATGTTTTCGGTTGAAGCAATCTTGTCGACGATCAGTTCCGCCTTCACATCATCCTTTGCGCGTTCGGCTTGGCGGTTTCGGAGCGTTACCCAGTCCACGTTTACAGCGCGAGGATCGACGCCTTGTTGTGCGAGCGAACGCACTACGCGTTCGAGCCTCGCGTCCATTTGATGCTCGACCAGCGATTCGGGCACGGGGAAGTCATTCAACTTGATCAGTTCGGCAATAATTTTTTCCCGCTGCAAATCCTTTTGCCGGTGATCCCGCTCGTGTTCCAGGCTCTCGCGAATCTTCTTCTTCAACTCGTCGAGCGAAGTCGCGTCGCTCACATCTTTTGCAAAATCATCATTCAGCTCAGGCAGCTTCTTCGTCTTGATGCCGAGCACGTCCGCCGCGTAATGGAATTTCTTGTCCGCCAGTTTTGGATCCGGATAGTCCTTCGGGTAGTCGACAACAAACTCTTTGTGATCGCCTACGTTCGCGCCGCGCAAATTTTCGTTGAACGGCTCCATCGTCTCTTCCGCGCCCACATGGCACAGAACATTGTCCGCTTGCAGCGGCTCACCGCCACCTTCAGGCGTTCCCAGCAGCTTCAACTGAACAAAGTCGCCATTCTCCACGGCTCGGCCTTCGACAGGGGTAAATGCCGCGGCGCGCTCGCGTGTCTCTTCAAGCGCTTTCGTAACGTCTTCGTCCGTGATGTCCATCGCCGGCATTTCAATTTCGAGATTCTTGTAATTTCCCAATTCAAATTCGGGCAAGACTTCAAACACCGCACGGAATTTCACCGCTTGCCCGTCGCTATAATCGAGTTTGTCCACTTGCGGTTGCGAAACGGGAGTTAATTTCTGTTCTGCAACGGCTTTTTCCACTTTCTCGGGAACCAGCGTCTGCAAGACTTCGCCTTTGATCTCTTCGGCGAAACGCTTCTTGATTATGGTGATAGGAGCTTTTCCTGGGCGGAAACCAGGCACGCGCGCCACGCGCATCAATTCCTTCGCTACTTTGTCCGTCGCTTTCGACACTTCTTCCGCGGGAATTTCCAGTTCCAATTCGCGGCGGCATGTTGCCTCGGCCATACAGCTTTCCTCTTTTCTCTCTGTTTCGGTTGGACTTGATTCGGATCAGGGCCAACGAGGTGAGACAAGCGAGCGTTCACCCTGCAACTCGAAACTCCAGTATAAATTACGCGCAAAACAGCGTCAATGAAACGCCAATGATATCCGTCGGACGTTCGCGAAATTTTTTGTGCAGAGCTCCTTTTCAATCTTCAATCTGCGGCAGCTGAATGGCCGAGCGCTTTCGTCATATCCGCGTGGAGGAGGCGGTGGAAGAGATGCTCGCCGGCTTCGCGGCGGACGGAGAGGCGGCCGGCGACGTAGGCGCGGGAACCGAGGCCGCGCTGGACGGAGTCGCAGATGGCTTCGTCTTCTTCCTGCACTTTTTCGCTGACTTTCACGCTGGCTTGATTTTTCTTCAGCGCTTTTTTGCTGACGTCGGAAAAATAGTAGTCGAAGACGACGGCGCACTTGTCCACAGCGAGCGGAATCACGAGATTCGTATCCATGACTCCTTCGTAGGCGTTGACCATGAAATTCGGATAAATCCAGAGGTAAAAGGCGCGGCCCTGGCGCGTGGCGGCGACGTCTTTTTTCGATTTTGAGCCGGAGCTGAGCGGGCTGGATTGGAGGCAGGAGCGCTCGAGATTTTCGATGGTGTAGCTGGTGTACTCGATGACGCTGCTGAGGCCTTTGTGCGCGTGGGGAACGTGATAGCCGCCGTCGAGATAGTTGTCCACGTAAACTTTCCAATTGCATTGGAGAGTGTAGGTGCGGCGGTCGAAAAATTTGACTTTTTTAGTGAGTTGCAGCGGGGCGACGAGTTCAGGAACTTTTCCGAGGAAATTCTGGAGCGAGCCGGCTTTTCCGTTGAGGTTGACGTAAACGAAATTTTCCCAGGTATCCACGGCGACGGGGACGAGTCCGTTTTTGGCGCGATCGAAATCGCAGACGCCGTCAAATTCAACCATTCCTTTGAGGGCTCCGTCATTGCCGTAAGTCCAACCGTGATAGGGGCAGCGGAAATTTTTGGCGCAGCCTTGTGCTTCGGTGACGACAGCAGCGGCGTGGTGGCGGCAAACATTGTAGAAGGCGCGGAGGATACCGTCATCGCCACGCGCGACGACAATGGGTTCGCCTGCGAGGTCAGCAGTGAAGAAATCTCCCTTGTTCCGGACTTGATCGACGCGACCAGCGACTTGCCATGTGGAGGCGAAAACGGATTCCTGTTCGAGGCGGGCGATTCCGGGGTCGAAATACCAGGGAGAAGGAATGGTCCAGGCTTTTTCCAGTGGATCGTTGGGATTGTAGAGATTGAGAAGGGAAGAGAGGCTGCGTTCCATGACTGCTCCTCAACGAATGAACGGGGATGAGTGCGCTCTCTTTTTATCGCGAAAGCTGGGAAGAGGGGTAAGGAAAAGTGGGAGAATCGCAGCAGGCCCCCCACCGGGTTTTGCGTAAGTGCGGATTCTAAAGAAGATAAAGTCGTTTGTTTTGATACGGTTCTGTAAGTGCGGAATCCAAAGGAGTTAGGGGAGATTTTTGAGAGGCCGAGGAGCTGGGTGTTCGCCGCGAGGCAGGAGGAAAGCGTCGACCAAGACACAACGAACGATAGCACAAATAGGTTATAAAGTCAATAAGATAATTATGTAGGTAATTCGAATCGATGGATGGGAATGAACCGGTTGGGGGAAAATCAATGCCTATGCGACCCTAAGCTCCGCTAAATGAGCGATTGATTCGAGTCTACTTTTTTTTCTTGGCGGTTTTTAATTGATTGCTGCTGGAGATGGTGTCGCCAGGGGCGTCACCGGGGTCGTCGCTCAGCTTGTTGAAGACAAATTTCGTTTGCTCATACTTCATGTTGAGTTCCATGGTGGCGCTGCCGTTCTGGAGAATGAAGGAATCGATGGGCTGCCATTTGATTGGGGTGCCGATGTTATAGGTCCAGGCCGAAGCATCGGGTTTTCCAGTGGCGGTTACCGTGTATTGGAGGATCGGCACTCCGAACCGCATGTTGGTTTTTTGGTTGATGATGTAGCCGACCACGGTGGAACCGGATCTTACAAATTCGATTTTGACGTTGTTTTGGCGTTTGCCGTAGTCGAACGCTGCTTTCTGAAACCAGGAATTCACTCCAGTCCAGGTTCCAACGAGCCAGCCGTATTTTTTGTCTTCTTCGATTTTCGCTTTTGCATCGGCGACGCCCTGGAGATCGAGCCAGTTTTTGTTCTTGAGCTGGGCCATAAGGCGCATCAGATTGGGGTCGTTCGTGTCCGCGGCGCCGGCGGCCAGAAGTTTTTGTCCTGCGTTGTAGCCTTCCTCGGGATCATTGAGGCTGATGGCAGCGGCGGCGCGAAGCTGCCAGATGAGCGATTGCTCAGGATGCTTTTGAATGAAGGGACCGCTTTGATTCATGAACTGTTGAAGCAAGATTTTTTGCTGAGCGAGGTCGGAGTTTTGCTGCGCCTGGTGCGCAAGGTCGAGAAGAGCCTCGTAATCCACGCGATCCATGCCGGTGAGTTGGGTGGAACTCTGGGACGGCGCGGATTCGCCGGAGGCTGGGTTCGATGCAAGAGTAGTGGGCGCTGGGCTAGCAGCAGTGGGCGCGTTATCGAGAAGTGCTTTTGCTTTGACCAGCCGTTGATCGTCGGGATAGAGAATCAACAAGCCGGCGACACTCTGACGAGCTTCGTCGTACCTACCTGCATGGACCAGGTCGGCAAGCTTTTTAATCATTTCATCAGGAGCCTGGCTGGAGGATTGCGCAGCGGAGTTGTTTGGCGCTTGAGCCGCTGAACGGGCCGTAGCCGGCAGCAAAAGGACGATCACGAGGGACAGGTGCTTCAGGAATTTGACGAACATGGATCCTCTCGTAGGCAAGTAAAGTCCCAGGAAAATTAGATTTGCGAGCGAAGTGGGCATTGGTTATGGCTGCTCCGCGGAATTTTGAGGAGGAGCGGGCGGTTGAGGCTGTGGTTTAGCCGCAGGCTTTTTGGTTTGTGGCGCGGGAGATTTCGGTTGCGGTTGAGCCTGTGTGGCTGGCGCGGCTAACTTGTCAAATTCGGAATCGAGTTGCTGGCGATCCGTTTGCGCAGGCGCGGCAGGTTGGATCGCTTTGTCGAAGGCTTTGTTGAGATCCTCTTTGGACTGCAAAGGGTGGCCAGAGGACGGGTCGTCTTTTTTGAGGAAGGCGGGATCGACGGAAGTCTTGGCCGCGTTTTGCAGGTTCACGGTGTTAGAGGTGAAATTGACGTCGATGTTGCTAGAGAGATTTTGTGGTCTATCCCAAGATGGCGGGCGCGAAGTTTCAGGTATGGATTGCAGGACGTTGCCGAGGGCATCGCTGTTCTGTCCCGCGAAGGCGTTGTTGCGTGATGACTCTTCGAGGCGGCGGCGAGCGTACGTCAAGTTTGCGATGATGGTTGGATCGTTGGGGGTTTTCTCAAGCGCCTTACGAAATTCGGTGATCGCGTTCGGGTAATCATTGTGGCGGAGATACCAGACACCGCTGTTGTTGAGTTGCTGGGCGGCGATGCGCAGTTGCTGGTGCTCGGGAGTTTCGGGCTTGCCGAAAAGAAGGTCGTGGAGACCTTCGCCGATCATTTTTCCTCCAGTCAAGGCCACCTGAGAGGCGAGCTGTTGCTGCTGCGAAGCGAGAGCATTGGAAGCGGAAGAGCCCTGGTTACAAGGGGCGCCCTGAGCGACCCAAGTGTTGTAGATGGTGCCGGCGGGGAGGCCGCATTTGGATTTAATCTGGGACCATTCGGCGGCGGATTGTGCGGAGATAACACCCGCCAAGGACAGCGATAACGGAGCAAGAAAAAATGCGCAAATCAAAAAACGGTGCAGGGCAAAGAAGGTGCGCGCGAATTTTCCCGGGATCTCTGGCATTGAAAACTCTCCCAGATCGGCCTGTACTCAAGAACAGGCGCCGGACTACAAGCGACAGTCTGGAGATTGAGTCTAGGAAACAAGAGAACGGGGGCGAATAGTACGCACGGGGGATTTGGGTGAAGTGTTTCTTACAGAGCACTACGTTAAGGGCCATTCGGCGAAATGGGAAAGCAAGAATTCAGAGGGCGAGTTCACGGAGGAGCTTGGAGCCGGTGCGGCTGGCGACGAGGCGGGTGCCGCTTTTGAGAGTGACCTGGACGCGGGCGGTGTCGTAAGGCTCGATGAGGGTGATGAGTTCGAGATTGATTAGATGTGAGCGGTGAATACGGAGAAAGCCAGAGGATTTGAGGCGGAGTTCGAGATCGGAAAGGCGAAGGCTGACGAGATATTCCTTTCCGGCGGCGAAAATCGTGGCGTAGTCATCGGCACCTTGAATGCGCTCGAGAGTGGCGAGTGGAAGCGGGACGACTCGATTGCCATCGCGAACAAATACTCTTGAAAGCGTGCCGGGGGGCTGCAGAGATTCCCGTACGCGGGGGAGTAACGGAGTGGACGGAGTGTCCAGAGCTGCCTGGGCACGGAGCAACACGCGTTCCAGGCGATCGCGGCTAAACGGTTTAAGAACGTAATCGAGCGCGCCGAGTTCGAATGCGGTGACGGCGTATTCGTCGTGCGCGGTGGTGAAAATTACTTTTGGTTCGTACTGAAGCTGCTCGAGGACTTCGAGGCCATTTGCGCCGGGCATTACGATATCCAGAAAAACCAAATCAGGGCGGCGGGAGTTGGCGACGGAGATTGCTGTCTGGCCGTCGTGTGCTTCGTGAATGAGTCCCGCCCAATTCAGGCTGCGGAGGTGTTCCTTGAGTGTGCGGCGGGCGAGAGGTTCATCGTCAGCGATGAGGATGGAAGCGTTCATGAGAGTTGCCCCGTGCGAGGAGAAGGGGGAGTCTGCGATTCCGAAGATTGAGGAACGGCGAAGCTGACGGAAAAACCGCCGGAGCCATTGGTGATTTGGAGATCGGCGGAGGGGCCGAAGGCGGCGCAGAGGCGTTCGCGCAGAGAGCGCAAGCCGAATTGATGGGAGTGGGAAGGCTCGACGATTCCGCCCGGGCCGTCATCACGAACGGAGACGAAGAGTTTGCCGTCGTGACAAGAGGAGGCGATCCAAATGGAACCGCCTTCGACACGGACGGAGATAGCGTGATGTACGGCGTTTTCCGTGAGGGTTTGCAGAGAGAACGGAGGAACGTCAAAGGAGAACGAAGCGGGATCAATCTGCAAATGGACTTTGAGGCGTTCTTCGTAGCGGAGCTGTTCGAAGGCGATGTAGTGGCGGGTGAATTCGTATTCTTCCGAGAATTCAACGAGTTCGCGGCCGTCTTCTTTCAAGGTGTAGCGGAGCATGTCGCCGAGGCGTTCGATGGCGCTTTCCGCGATTTCAGGGCGGAACTTCACGAGGGCGGAGAGGGTGTGAAGCGCGTTGAAGAGGAAATGTGGATTGAGGCGGGCACGAATGGCGTCGAGGCGCGCGGCGGCGGCGAGGGCTTCGACACGAGACGCATGAGTTTCTTTTTCGTGAAGACGATTGCGGGTTTGTACGGCGTAAGAGACGCCGGCGAACACGCCGTAGAGCCAGACACCCATAAGAAGTTCCCAGCCCAGAAATGGCGAGTGCCAGAAACCACGGAAACGGTTGACGCCCATCTGCGCAGATTCGAAGGCGAAGCCAAAGGCGATCCACAAGAACGCGTAAACGGCCGCCATGAAAATGTGAAAGAGATAGAACTTGAGGCTCAGACGAAGCGGCCAAGGCCAGCGTTTGCAAATGTGCCAAACGACTACTCCGAACAAGCTAGCGCTGCCCGTGGCGACCAAGCTCAGAGTGAGGGCATTGGAGAAGCGAATGTGGCCGTAGGTAATAGTGATCAGCATCCAGACCACAAAAAACGGCAGCCACGCCAAGAACATCATCAGGTAGCGAGTGAAGGCGCTGCGCTTCATAAGAATCGAATTATCGCAAGAAGCTTGCGTCTCTGCCTTACAGTTCGCCGACAGGGAGTGCGTTTTCGCCGAAAACGGCTGGCTTCGTCCTGTGCCGGTGCCTAGGGTTGGACCAGCAGGTAAGGAGGCGCAGATGAAAAAGTCCAATTCATTCGGTGATCTGAAACAGGCGTTCGGCGTGGGGTTGGCGGTTCTGGTGATTTTTTGCGGATTGGCCGCACGAGTTTCGGCGGAGCCACGCGAGAACGTGGTGAAGATTGTGGGACAAATCCAGCGGGCAGATTACGAGGGAAAGAGGGCGGAGCTGATGCGTTTGTTTGAGGAGCTGGAGCCGTTTGCCAAAAATGAGGAACTCGGGTCGCGGGCGAGATATTGGCGGGGATTTGCGATGTGGAGAAGGGCGATGAACGGGTACAACGACTCGACGGAACGGGCGGAAATACAGGAGGACCTGGAGAGAGCCGTGGAGGAATTTGTGGAGTCGGCAAAACAGGGGAACGGGTATGTTGAGGCGAAGATCGGTGAGTTCTCCTGTGTGACGTTTCTGGCGTACGGCGTTGAGATGAAGGATGCGGAAAGGAGGAATGCTTTAATTGGGCGACGCAGCGAGTTACTGAAGGAATTGGAAGCGAAAGCGGCTGAGAATCCGCGGATGGCTTGGGTGCTCGGATCGAGTTTGTGGTACACGCCAGAACAGTTCGGAGGCGGGCAGGAGAACGCGATGGTGATGTACGAAAAGGGACTGGTGGCTGCGCGGAAGGAGAGAACGGAGGCTGCGGATGCACTAGATCCGGCGTGGGGAGAAGCGGAGCTGCGGATGAATCTGGCTTGGTCCAATTTGAATCGGAAGACTCCGGACCTTGCGGCTGCAGAAAAGAACGGACAACTGGCGCTGGAGATAGTGCCCTATTGGCATTACATGAAAGATGTTTTGATGGCGCAAATAATGGAGGCGAAGAAGAAAGAGAAAATTTCAGGTGGAGGGAATGGAGCAAGCCGGTTGTGGCGCGAGAATGCGTTGCGTTTGTTGCGGGCCTAGAGAACAAACAACTCCGCGAAAATCCGATACCGCCTCGAAACTCGCTGGCTTCTCGACACGTCCAAATCAACAGCGGAAAGCCGGCAGCACATTCGAATTGCGTATGGAGCGTCCATGTCGCCCCTCAAAAGAAAGTTGAACCTTTCAATGTTCTCAATCTTCGTTGCGACTGCTTTGTTTCCAGTCCCATTCGCACGCGGGCAAAAACCGGCGGAGATCCTTCCGGCTCCGCTGCCCGCACAAATTTATACCAGCAAGAAAGTGTTCATTTCCAACGCCGGAGGTGACAGTAATTACTTGTATAGCGGAGGACCTGAGCGCCTCTACAATCAGTTCTACTCGGCCCTTCAGAGCTGGGGACGCTACCAGCTCGTCGCCAGTCCTGGGGAATCCGAGTTAGTCCTTGCCTTAAGTTTCAGCAACCCGTTCACAGGCGACAACTCTCAGAGTGGAAACGGATTCACTCGGCCTGTGGCAGGTCGCTCAGTGAGCGATCCTCAATTCCGGTTGACGATCATCGACCCCGGAACGCGCGTCACCCTATGGACCTTCACTGAACATGTGCAAGTCGCGCAGTTGCAGGGCAATCGCGACAAAAACTTCGACCAAGCCCTTGCCACTCTGGTGAACGACCTCAAAAACGTATCTGGCCAGCCCGCGGCTAGGGCCGGCTTCAACTGATTCATCAGGATTTAGCCAATAAAGCATAATGATGCGGGAGAGAGGACTTGAACCTCCACGGGTGTTACCCCACAAGATACTGAGGAATTTTCTGCGAAATGCAAATAAAGGACTTGTTGAAAACAAAACCACTTAATCTGAACTACTCCGCACTACATTGCACTATTCGTCCCATAAATCAATGTCCCGGTTACATTTTCGGTTACATTCCATGTGCTCGGGAACTTGTCCGGTAATGCGACTTATCAGGGAAGTGGGATTGAATCGGTAAATACTAGCGCGTTTCACAGGACTAATGTTGAGTTCGGTAAACATTGGTCGCTGAGCGCATTGGCCTGAAGGCAACAGTTGAGCCAAGGATCACTTAGCCGGAAATGCGACTATTCGGCCAAGCGACGAGAAGCCCGTTCTAACTCAAAAAAATCGGCACTCTTCAGATGTGCATCCCGCTGAGGGTCGCGGGTGTTAACTGAGGACGCCTCCATCGAGGCCTCGACGCGGGCATCGGTCGAATCAGTTTCGTCCAGCGTTAGGACTCCCTGGACGCCTGTGAACGTACATTGTCATCGTGGTTTTCGCGCTTCTCAAGTCGATTGCTCAATTTCGAGAGCACGCGCGGCGCGGTAGAAGCTGCCGTGATCCGCCGCCACCAGGCGTAGCGAAGCTGGCGAATATCGAAGGACACACGCACCTCTCCCGCACTCTGATCGCTCCGTGAGCGCTTTGGGCCTCGCCGCGACCGACTACTTTCTATTTGGTTCCGAGGAAGCGCTCGACGATTTCCGGCAGCATCGGCTCGACAGCTAGCGTGTAGTGGGTGGTGTTCGGCACGATTGCGAACTGGTTTGCGGTCCGCAGTGAGCCATCGATTCCGGCATCGCGCTGGCCGCCTCCCAACGCCTTCCAGAACTCGACCATGTGTTCGGGCGGGATGTAGTCAGCATCGGCAAAGACCAGCAGTGTGCGAGCCTTAAGCTTGGCGACGTCGGCGCTCCAGTCGAAGGAACGTTTTGTCAGGTCACCAACCTTCCTGAAGAGGTTCGTCCAATCCACATCGGGATAGGCCTGCCCTAACGGAGATGCCTTGACGCTACCGCCGAGCATTGCAGCGTTCGCCTCCAATTGATTGAGGGCCGCCAGCACCTCCGGATAAGCGTCGTCCTGCCTCATCCTCGCGGCCAGAAGCACGAGCCGGTCGACCACGTCCGGATGGCGGATGGCGGTCTGCAACGCGACGAAGGATCCCAGGGAGTAGCCCATTACGTCGGCCTTGCCAAGCTTCAGATGGCCGATCAGAGCGGCAACGTCGTCGCCCATCGTTTCACAGCGCAGTGGCCTGTCGGTGTCTGGCGTGCGCCCATGCGCCTGAAGATGGACGGCGATCACCTGCCGACCCTTGGCCAGTTCGGCCAGATTGCTGCCGAAGCAGTCTGGGTTGATGCCGCCGTGAAGAAGAATGAGCGGCTTGCCGGCGCCCTGAACGCTGTAAAAGATATGCTGGCC
>Ga0210400_10000176_pt1 | contig 80911 bp, 70 predicted proteins | sample IncBWH26MmetaG_FD_155456 | JGI IMG/M metagenome (GOLD analysis project Ga0210400, IMG submission 155456) | Forest soil microbial communities from Barre Woods Harvard Forest LTER site, Petersham, Massachusetts, United States - Inc-BW-H-26-M | ecosystem: Environmental > Terrestrial > Soil >... | reverse complement strand
TCATTGAGTTCCTCGGGCGTGATCTGAGGCAAGTGCCGGATGAACAAAACCAGGCGCCAGGTTTGCGGGTCAGTGTGCGTTCCGTGGAAGGCTGGCATGCCGCTCAAACGAACTCCATTTTCAATGGTGTAGTAGAGCTCACCATCGCTCTTGTTCTGCGTCCCGGCTGCGCGCAAGTCGGGCGGTTTCGGATAGAGGCCCTTGCCGTATATTGTCTGGCCCCCTCCGTCGTCCGAATGGCACGTGGAGCAATGAAAGGCGAAATGCTCCATGCCTCCCCGAATGTTCTCCGTCGAAGGCACGATGGGATTGCGAAGTTGGCGATACGCGGATGGCACGGCCAATTTGCGTGCCGTTGTTGCCGCGAACACCTCAATCGCTGATGGTGTCGCAAGTGCGCTGAAGCCTCGTCGCACAAGAATCAGCCCGTATCCCGCGGCTGCAACCGCAAGAGCAACCAGAATCAGCAAAACTACTTTCCAGGGTTTCATTTCTACTTCTCCTGTCCCGTGGCATCGTCGTCTGCCTGCCCGAAGGAGGGGAGATACCGGCCGAAGTTCAATTCGAAGTCGCTTGGAACGCCGTAACCGATATTGCGGATCTTGGCGCGGCGCGCCTGCGCACCTGGCAAGGCCAGCAGTGGGAAGAACAAGTCGCTGCTCGACTGAAGCTCGGCAGCTGTCGGCGTCCCGAACCGATTGACCTGGGCCTTCGCCGCAGCCAGTGTTTCACGGTCGAATGACGCCAGACGCCGCGCGAGCGCGTCGACAAACGAGTCGAGGTCACCATCGTCCAGGGTGCGGTTCACCCAGCCATAGCGCTCGGCGATATCAGCGTCGAAGTCGTCGCCGCTGAGCACGATCTCAAGTGCGCGCGAGCGGCCAACCAAGCGCGGCAGCCATTCCATCGCTCCTCCACCCGGGACAAGTCCGACGCCGACTTCGGGGTTGCCGAATAGGGCGCTTTGCCGGCTGGCGAAGCGCATGTCGCAGGCCAGCACGAACTCGTTACCGATGCCGCGCGTGCGGCCCCGAATCTTGGCGATGCTCACGACTGGCGCGGACGAGAGGCGCAGCACAAAGTCGCGCCAAAGACCCAGCGTCTCTGGCCGTTCAGCTGCTTTGGCTACGTCGAGATGCGCGACGAAAAAATCGGGATTCGCCGACTGGAACACTACGACCTTCACGGACGGGTCCGCCTCGAGCTCAGTCATTAGCGCTCCCAATTCGACGATCGTTGTGGGAAGGAACATGTTGATCGGCGGGTTGCTGAAGGTGATCGTCCACCGGCCAGAATGCGTGCGGTCGATGTTGAACTGCGCATCTGCTTGCTCGCTGCCTCGCTGTGTAGCAATGGCTTGGGTCATGGTGTCCTCCTTCTGAGTAGTTTTGAATTTTTTGGAATTCCCGGTAAACACGCGGATTCGAGGCTGTATTGGAGTTCTGCCAATGGCGACGTAATCTTGGGGCGGACGGACGAATACTTTTTCGCCATAACGGCTCCTTGCGCAGCGAAAACGCCGTCTGATTTTTGCAGGGAACCGTTGCCCAGTAGGCGCAGCGGAAAGATGCTAGAGGAGACTCGCTTAGGCTACGCTCTTGTGACAGTGTTTGTCGAGGCTAGGATCTCCATTGGCTCATGTCGCCGATTGCTCCTGGATGACGGGCAACGCGGAAGTTATCGGTTCGTCTTTCGGATTAGTACCGAGAAACGCGCATCTAGCTGGATAGCTTCTGATTAGCCGACCACCGAATTGTCTACCGTAATTTGGATTTGGATTGCAGTCCGATCCACGCCATCCGGTGGAACAGTTCGTCCATTGCCTTTGGCGACTCTCTGGTGCCGCGATCGAGCCACCATTTCAGAAGGGACAGCAGGTTTCCTGCGAGCGCATGCGAGCGAGCATCCAGTTCGCTTTGAACCAGATTCTTCAGGCCCATGTCCTTCAGACGTCTGGCGATCCCGCGAGCGAAGTAGCCCTGCGCAAGCTCGAAAAACGCGTGGATACGCCCGGAATCGACCAAAGCGCGCGGTAGAGATTCTTCGCATCGCCGACATGCATAAAAAATTCTGCCACAGGTGCGACGCGGTAGGATTTCTCCCGCTTCCTGAGGAGAGCAGTGCTCCACATTTCCAGGCCGTCCTCTAGCACGCAGAGAAATAGGTCGTCCTTGTCGCGGTAATGGAGATAGAAAGTAGACCGGCCCACTGTCGCGCGATCCAGCACTTCCTGCACTGTGATTTTGTCGATCGACTTCTCTTGCATCAGCGCGACCAGCGCATTGCTGAGCAGGCTGCGCGTACGCCGGATGCGCAAGTCAGGCTTGCGTCGTTGCTTATCATTTCTCTCTGCTCGGCAAGCCCGGTGGGTAACGGAGAACGCTCATTTTTGGACATCGGCCACCTTTTTGTTCAGCAACTAAACCGATTTCACTCATCGCTATCGACTCGGCTTCGTTGCATCGCTACAGTGCACATAGTACGGCAGGTCTCGCGGTCGGAAGCAATAAAGGAGAGAGAACATGAATCGACTTCGTTTATTTGTAATCGGTAGTCTGTTGATGTTCGCACCAGCCATGCCAGCGCAACAAACCGCCTCTGAACCCGGTCGACCTCTCAAGGGCGCCGTTCTGGCTAGCGATTTTCCGGATGTCGGAAACCAGTTGAAGGTGCTAACCCAAAAACTTGATCTCACCGCCGATCAGCAACCCAAGATCAAAACCATCCTCCAGGAGCTGCACGATGCCACGCAAAAAATCATGCAGGACGAAACCATTTCGCGCGATCAGTTGCTGAATAAAGTCAGGCCTCTCAGGATGAACGCCAACAGCAATATCCGCGAAATCCTGAGCGATGAACAGAAGAAAAAACTCGATCAATACCTGCAGGGCCCCCACCCAGACATGCATGGCACGTTAGAACCAAAAGCGCCACCAGCGACAGGGAAACCACAATCTTGATCGCCGAGGCGCTTCGTTGGTTGTGGCACGGGAGCGGGAAAGACGTTAGAGAGTAGGAACGCTGGCAGTCGGTTGGGGTTGGTTTTCGAGTTGAGCCAGTTCTTCGCGCAGGCGCGCTGCTTCGGCGCGATACTTTGCCGCCTCGACATGGTACTTGACAGCGGGGACGCTGCCGACCGCATTGAAAAGCTTGGTGATGGCGTCGTTTTTGCCTTTGCCGGTATGTTCGAGCTGGTAGGCAAGATCGTCCTGGTCTTGTGCGTCGCCCTCCAATCCGGCAATGCGGCGCTGAAGATCGTCGATTTTCACCCAACGCTGAGCCCGCGCGATGGCCGCGTCGGTTACAGAAGTATTGGCCGCTTCCCACAGCCCCGAGCCGCGGTCTTCCAGCACCTCTTCGAAAGCGTGGAGATTATCGATGCCGCGCCGATTGCCCAGATCGGCGGACATGCGGTACCAAGTCACGGCTCTAGCGTCGTCAGGCTTTACACCTTGGCCAAACTGGTACATCCAACCAAGTTGATTTTCCGCGTTGCTGTTGCCGTGCGCCGCAGCTTCGACGAACCAAGACATGGCCTTGGCATAATCGGTTTGCGCGCCGAGGCCATTTTGAAACATATAGCCGATGTTTTCCTCGGCGTCGTTGCTGCCATGTTCCGCAGCTTTGTAAAACCAGGCAAGAGCCTCGGCGTAATTCTTCGGCTGGCCCCATCCTTCTTCAGCGAAGAAGCCTAACTGGTTTTCGGCGTCGGAGTTGCCGTGTCCCGCCGCGCGGAGATACCACGCATGCGCTTGAGCATAATCCTGCTTCACTCCATATCCGCACTGGTAAAAGTAGCCGACTTGCTTTTCCGCCTGCGGCAGATTTTGGTCCGCCGCTTTGCGGTACCAATCAAAGGCCTGTTTGTAATCACGCTTGACGCCAACCCCATCCTCGAACATGCCGCCCACATTATATTGCCCCAGCGCGTAGCCCTGCTTCGCTGCGGAACGATAGAAGGCTACGGCTCGCTTGTAATCCCGCGGCACGCCAAATTTATGTTGGTACATGTAGCCCAGTTGATTTTGAGCGGGAGCAAAGCCCTGGTTCGCGGACTTCGTAAACCAGAGGAGGGCCTGACGGTAGTCTTGAGGAACGCCGACGCCGCTAAAATAATGGTTCCCGAGGGCGAACTGCGCCTGCGCATCTCCCGCAGCGGCGGGCTCGCGAACAGAATAAAAGTCGTTGTCCGGCGGCAGGGCTGTCGCCTGGGTCGACGTTTGTACCGGTGCCTGCGCTCGCGCCGCGGAAAGCAGGGCGAACACGAAGAAAGCAGCCACCGTGGCCCTCGTTAGAAAGCTCATGGACGCGTCTCCCGTGAGAAACTCCAGAGACAATAACCAAGAAGGACAGGAAAGGAATGGCAGCTTGCTACTCTATTCGACTCGCTACGCTGCCGCTTTCCGCCGCCCACCGTAGTCAAATGCCGCAGTCAAATGCCAACGTCAACAGCCTGGCAGGCGGAAGCGCGCTTAGCTATGGGCCACTAGTGCTAAATGTGCTCAATATTGTATGTGAGGGGTATGTGCGAGCAGCCATGTGTGCGTACGGTAGCGCGCATAGCGATTTACGATCGTTTCGAGGCGGCAGCGCAAGGAAGAATCGAGCACCGTAAAAATTAGAAGATGCCGACTTTGATGCGGAGGAATTTCTTGGGATTTTGGCGGAAGTCGCCGATGAGGAGGCGCATGTCGCCGGTTAGGCTTGTGAGGTTGTCGTAAAGCTGCGGATCGGAGAAGAGTTTGCCGGCGGTGGTGGTGTTGTCGTTGAGCTTCGCTGTGGCGTTGGCGAGGTTGGAGCTGGTGTCGCGGAGTTTGTTGTAAAGCGTGTCGTCGGTGGCGAGTTTGCCGAGAGAGCCTTTTCCGGCGCGGACATCTCCGATCAAGCTGTTTGTGTTTGCGATGGCTTGTTTGGCTTGATCGTAGAGAGTGGGATCGTAGAGCAGCTTGCCGATGGTGCCCTTCTGTTCGCGCACGTCAACGATGATGCCGTTCACGTTATCGAGAGCTTTGTCCACTTTGTTGTACATCTCATCGGACGCGACGAGTTTGCCGAGAGTGCCCTGGCCCTGCTGGACATTAGTGACCAACTGATCGCCGTGGGCAAGAATGCTGTTCAAGTGATTGTAGGCTTGTTCGTCGGTGAGGAGTTTGCCGAGTGTGCCGCGACCGCTTTTGACTCCGGCGACCATGTCCTGCGCGTCGTCCGTGAGCGCGGTGAGATTACCGAGGAGTTCGGCGCTGCGCTCGACAACTTCCTTGATGGCTTTTTCTTCGGCCCCGGGGATTTCCTGATTTTCCTTGAGAGGAGTTCCGGTGAATCCGCGCTCAATGTCAACGTAACGATTGCCGAGCAGGCCTTCCGTGACGAGGCTGGCGACGGAATCGGTGAGAATGTCGTTTTGAAAGCGCCGGTCGATTCGCATGTCTACTTCGACGTTGCGCCTTTTGTCCACGGGCTTGCCCGGAACGCGTGGCACGAGCTTGACGGACTCGACGTTGCCAATTTCCACGCCGTCGAGTTTTACGGAAGCGCCATTCGCGAGGCCGGAAACTTCAGGAAGAAAAGTCTTGAGGCGGTATTTCGGGCCGAGGATTCCGGCGCCGGTGACATAGAAAATTCCCGCGGCAAGGACAGTAAGGCCAACGAGAACGAAGAGACCAACGCGAAGTTCCGCCCAGGTCAACTGTTTACGCTGCGGCATCTATACTTCCCTCCCGAATGCGATTCCAATATCGCATAGTTTTCCGCAGAAAGGCGTTGCGGATATGCCAAGTACAAACGGGACTGGAGTCCCTAGCTACATAAGTCAAATACAAAAGAAACGCGATCAGACCAGGAACCGTTTCAAATATGGGTCGCCTGAGGCCGCAAGTTCTTCCGGCGAACCATGAAAATAAATGGCTCCTTCGCGCAAGACGAGAAAACGAGTTGCGGCTGTACTAGATTTATTTTCCGCGCCGTTCTTTGTGCCAGGCGGGGCGTTCGGCGCGACACGGTTGGCACTCTGATCGAAATAAAAGTTGGCCAGGGCGAAACCGTCCTGGAGACGATGCGTGGCGAGAAGCGCAGTGACTCCATAAATGTCTCGCAGGCGAAGGATGAGCGTAATTATGGTTTGCGAGGTGACCGGGTCGAGCCCCGCAGTAGGCGAATCGTAAAGAACGATCGGCGGACGCGTGATTAACGCACGAGCGATAGAGACGCGACGGCGCATGCCACCGGAAAGTTCAGAGGGCACTTGATCCATAGTGCGCTCAAGCTCGACGAAACGAAGAGCTTCGCGAACTCGCGGTTCAATGTCATCGGGATTGACGCGGTCTTCGTACAAGCGATACGCGACGTTATCGGCTACGGTCATGGAGTCAAAGAGAGCGCCTTCCTGAAAAACAAATCCGATTTCGCGGCGGAAGCGGAGAAGGTCGCGCTCAGTCATTCCGCCGAGATCTTGGCCGAGAACGCGGACGGTGCCGGAATTGGCTTTGAGCAAGCCGGCGGCGAGTTTGAGAGAGAGGGTTTTGCCGGTGCCAGTTTCCCCGAGAAGCACGAGCGTTTCGCGCGGCATGACGCGGAAGGAGACGTTGCGGAGGATGTCGCCTTCATCGAAGCCGAGGCGGACCGAATCAAATTCAATAGCCGGACTTTCGTGCGATTCATTGTGGCTCGAGTTGGGAAAAGTGGCGGTAGCCATTAGAAGATTTTGTCCGAAAGGAAGAGTGCGAGCTTTGTGAGAAACGTATCCGCGACGATGATGAGCACGGAAGAGATGACGACGGCTTGCGTGGTGGCACGGCCAACGCCTTGCGTGCCTCCGCTGACGGTCAGACCTTTGTAGCAACCAACTGTGGCAAGGATGAAGCCGAAAGCAACGGGTTTCATCATGCCCTGCATGATGTCGCCGAATTCGAGAGCATGAATAGCGCGGGTCCAGAACTCGACGGCGCTGAGGCGGAGAGAAAAGACCGAAGCAGCGCAGCCGCCGAGGAGGCCGACGAAATCGGCGAGACCAGTGAGCAGAGGCTGCATCAAAAGCGCGGCGAGGACGCGCGGCGTGACGAGCTTGCGGCTGGGATCGGTGCCCATAGCGCGCATGGCGTCCACTTGTTCTGTGACGAGCATGGAGCCGAGTTCGGAAGCGATGCCGGCGGCGCAGCGACCGGCCACGAAAATTCCAGTGAGCGTGGGGCCGAGTTCGCGGACAAGGGCGATGGAGACGATATCGCCAGTGAGCGCGGTTTGGCCGAAGCGAGTGAATTGCGAGCCGGTTTGCAAAACCATGACAACGCCGATGAAGAATCCGGTGAGAAGGACGATCGGCAGAGAGCCGACGCCGATATCGTCCATTTGATCGAGAATATCCTGGAGATAGTGCGGGCCGCGGAGAAGATTGGCGAGCGACTGGGCAGCGAGGTAAGAATATTCCTGAACGTTGGCGACGAACTGCAACGCGCTATTGGATAGCACGTCAAAAACCGAGATTTTGTCTTCCCACCTCGGTTGTTGTCCCGTCACCTGAAATGGCGTGTCGGCCACTTGCACCTGATCCGGAAGGCTTTCTGCGAAGCGAGCGACATGCAACGCAGAAAAGCTCTGGCAGGAAGCGTAACTGCGCGGTGAGCGATGCGTCAAGCAAAGGTGCGGAGCGAAAATTTGCCGCGTAGTGCGCTTTTGGTGGACGGTGCAAGGGGAGGAAGATAGACTGAATAGTTTCAAGTCCAGCGTTTGACGCGGCTAGGAAGTCGGCGATGTAAAATCGCCGCTACAAATTCGGAGGAACACGGAGAAATGTTGCGGTATTACACCGCGGGGGAATCGCATGGGCAGGCGCTGCTGGCGTTTGTTTCGGGGCTGCCTGCCGGATTGTCTGTGGATGTGGAGGCGATCAATCACGAGTTACACCGGCGGCAGTTGGGTTATGGACGCGGCGGGCGCCAGAAGATTGAGAAAGATCGTGCGGATATTTTTGCAGGCGTGCGACACGGAAAGACGATTGGCGCGCCGATCGCTCTGAGAATTGAGAATCGTGACTGGGCGAATTGGGAAAAGATTCTACCGGTGGAAGATAATTCGGAAGACGATGCGCCGGCGAAAAAATTAGTGGCGCCGCGGCCAGGTCATGCGGATTTGGCGGGTTCGCAGAAATTCGATTTTCATGATGCGCGGTATGTGCTGGAGCGTGCTTCCGCACGGGAAACGGCGGCGCGCGTCGCGGCGGGGGCGTTCGCGCGGCAACTGTTGAAAGAATTTGGGATGGAGATTGCGAGTCACACGATTCAGGTGGGGCATCACAAGCTAGAGCGGCAGGCGAGCTGGGACGAGATCAAGAAGATTTGTGTAGATTTGGAATCACCGCTGCGATGCGTGGACTCGGCGCTGCAGGAAAAAATGAAGGCGGAAGTGGATGCGGTACTGAAGGCTGGCGATACGGTGGGCGGCGTGTTTGAAATTGTGGCGCACAACGTCCCGGTGGGCTTGGGTTCGCACGCGCAATGGGATGAAAAGCTTGATGGACGGCTGGCGCAGGCGGTGATGAGTATTCAGGCTGTGAAAGGCGTGGAAATTGGCGCGGGGATTTTGGCGGCGGGTTCGTTTGGGAGCGAAGTTCAGGATGAAATTTCGTATGACAAGGCCGCGAAGAGATTCTTGCGGAGTTCGAATCGCGCAGGTGGGCTTGAAGGCGGCATTACGAATGGCGAAGACGTGATTGTTCGTGGATATCTGAAGCCGATTTCGACATTGCGGCGCGCGCTGAAGACGGCGGATATGGTGACGAAGGAAGCGGTTTCGGCGGCGTACGAGCGTTCGGATTGGTGTGTGGTTCCCGCGGCGGGAGTGGCGGGCGAGGCAATGGTCGCGCTTGTGCTGGCGGATGCTTTTCTGCAAAAATTTGGTGGAGATTCGCTGACGGAGATGAAGAGAAATTTCGAAGGCTATGCCCAACAAATTGCCCAGTTCTGAAGCAGTAGCTGCCACGCCCGAACCCGCTGCGCCGCCACGCAAGATTTATAATGTGGTGAAGTACGGCGATCCGGTCCTGGAAAAGTCGACAAAACCGATAACGAAATTTGATGCGGAACTGGAAGAACTTATCGAGGACATGTTTGCGACGATGTATGCGGCGCAGGGCGTGGGGCTTGCGGCGCCGCAGATCGGGAAAAGCTTTCGCGTGGCAGTTGTGGACGTGACGAGCGGAAAGAATCCGGAAGCGAAGATTGTGCTAGTGAATCCGGAGATCATTCACGCGGAAGGCGAAAAGCGAGAGGAAGAAGGATGCCTTTCGATACCGGGATTCCGCGGATATGTGGTGCGGCCGCAGTTTGTGACGGTGAAGGCACAAAACGCGAAAGGCGAATCGTTTGAAATACGCGGAGAAGATTTGCTGGCGCGGGCGTTTTGCCACGAGATTGACCATCTAAATGGGATTTTGTTTTTGACGCACCTGAGCATGCTGAAGCGAGATTTGATCAAGCGGAAAATCAAGAAGCTGCGCAAACAAGGCGAGTGGTAACCGCCGGAAAGGTTTTCCTTGCCGGTGATGCGGATCGTCTTTTGCGGGACACCACAGTTCGCAGTTCCCTGCCTGAAGCATTTCCTGACATTGAAGGATTTTGAGATTACAGCGGTGATTACGCAGCCGGATCGTCCGCAGGGGCGCGCGCAAGGGATTGTGGTTTCTCCCGTGAAGCAGGTGGCATTGGCGGCGGGAATTCCTGTGCATCAGCCGGAGAAAATCCGCGCGCCCGAGGCCGAAAAAGTTTTGAGGGAAATTGCTCCGGACGCGATTGTGATTATCGCGTACGGACAAATCATACCGGCGCGGCTTCTGGATATTCCGCGGCTGGGATGGATCAATTTGCATGCTTCTCTTTTGCCGAAGTATCGAGGGGCGGCGCCGATCCAGTGGGCGATCGCGAACGGCGAGACGAAGACCGGCGTGACGACAATGCGGATTGATGCGGGGATGGATACAGGCGAAATTGCGCTGCAGGAAGAGCTTACGATTGGAGCTATGGAGACGACTCCGGAATTGAGCGAAAGATTGTCGGCGGCTGGAGCGCCGTTGATGGAGAAGACGCTGCGCGGGCTGGCGGATGGCTCACTGAAGGTACATACGCAAGACCATGCGGCGGCGACGATGGCGCCGATGTTGAAGAAAGAGGATGGCTTGACAAGGTGGTCGCGGAGCGCGACGGAGATTTTTAATCAGCAACGGGCATTTACGCCGTGGCCGGGGATTCACACCTGGTTTCGAAAACAAAATTGCCAACTGCAGGGTGTGCCGATCGACGGAAAGAGGCCGGAACTGGAAGCCGGCTCGCTTGTTTGGGATGGAAAGAGTTTGAGCGTGGTTTGCGGCGGGGGCAGCCTCTTTCGGCTGGAGTACGTCAAACTAGAAGGGCGCAAGCAAGTTTCGGCACAGGAATTTGGGAATGGGGCGCGTATCGCACCTGGGGAACGTTTCGGGGAAGTCTGAATTGCGCGGCAAGTTCCCGTCATTCATAATCACGGTTTGCATCTAATGACGTATCGCAGTAATGGAGCCTCCCTTTCATGATCGACCACTCTGTAGGTTTTCATCGCGGTGAGACCGGCCGCGGGATGAAATTTTTGCGCGGGCTTGGGTGCTTTGCGCTAACGGCGCAACTGATGGTATCGCCGCTGACGTTTGCAACCGACACGGACACGAGGGCCAAGCACGAATCTTCCCCGGCAAATGCCGCGGCGGTATCGGATGTGGTTTTAAAGACGATGCAGACGGAATTGGCACGGGCAACAGCGGGGCTCGCAAAAACCGATCCGGCTCCTTACTTTCTGAGTTACACGGTTTATGACCAAAACCTGACGATTTTAGTCGGCGCGTATGGAAGTCTGCTGACGAATACAGCGGTGCAGCGGAGGCAGGCAGATGTAACGATGCGTGTTGGATCGCCGGCTTTGGACAATACACACGGGCAAGCACGTGCGAGCGGAATCAGCTCGGGAACGCTTCCCTTCGGAGACGATCAGGACGCGATTGCGCGTGTGTTGTGGGAATTGACGGATCGTGCGTACAAGCGGGCGGGACCTACGTTTTTGAATGTAAAGACGAATACAGCGGTCCGCGCGGAAGAGGAAGACAAGTCGCCAGACTTTTCGAAAGAGAGTCCGGTTCAGCATACGGGCGAAGCATTGACGGTGCCGCCGTTCGATAAATCCGCATGGGAAGGGGAAATTCGGCGTTTGTCGGGAGAGTTCCGGAAATATCCGGACGTGTACTTTGCATCGGTCGTGCTACAGGTGCAGAGCGCGAATGAGCGCATGGTGAACAGTGAAGGAACGGCGATTACTTCGCCGAGCAATTCGACGCGCCTGGTAATGGAAGCGCAGACGCGCGCTGACGACGGCATGGACCTGCTGCGCGTAGAAACTTTTCAGGCGCCTTCCGCAGCGGGACTGCCTAGTGAGAAAGAATTGACGGAAAAGATCGAGAAGATGGCAACGGACTTGAATGCGCTACGGAAAGCTCCCGTTGCGGAACCGTATGATGGGCCGGCGTTACTTAGCGGGCGCGCAGCTGCGGTTTTCTTCCATGAGGTGCTTGGGCATCGTTTAGAGGGCCATCGGCAAAAGGATGAAGACGAAGGGCAGACTTTTACAAAAAAGGTGGGGCAAGAAGTGCTGCCGAAATTTTTGAGCGTAGCGGACGACCCAACGCTGGGCGAGCTTGCCGGAGTAAAACTCGCCGGAACGTACAGCTACGACAATGAGGGGGTGCCTGCGCGGCGCGTGGAAGTGATCAAAGACGGCGTGCTGAAGAGTTTCTTGATGTCGCGCATGCCGATTAAAGGGTTCGAGCAATCGAACGGACACGGGCGCAATCAGCCGGGGCTGATGCCGACGGGACGGCAAGGAAACCTGATTGTGACTTCGACACAGACTGTCCCAGAAAAAGATATGCGGCAAAAATTGATTGATGAAGTGAAGAAGCAGAATAAGCCGTATGGACTTTATTTCGACGACATTCAGGGCGGATTCACACTGACAACGCGCTCGTTGCCGCAAGCGTTTCAGGTGCTGCCCGTGATTGTTTACAAGGTTTATCCCGATGGACGACCGGACGAACTAGTGCGTGGCGTGGATATTGTTGGGACGCCGCTAGCAGCGCTGACGCGAATCATGACAACCAGCGACCAGGAACATGTGTTCAACGGCGTTTGCGGAGCGGAAAGCGGAAACGTCCCGGTTTCTGCTGCCGCGCCGGCGATGCTTTTTTCCGAGATGGAAGTGCAAAAGCGGGCGCATGAACACGAACGACCACCGCTGCTTCCACCGCCGGGATTTGAGGATAAGACGATGAAGGCAGACGCCGCCAAGCCTGAGGTGAAGCCATGAAACTTCGCCACGTGATTCTCAGCGGCTTACTCGGATTTGCGTTGGCGGGATTTGTTGCGCCACGCGTGAAGGCTGAACCAGCGGACGACGCGGAGGTTGCAAAATCACTGGCGTCGGCGCATGCGGCGGCGAATGGCGATCCGTTGCTCGAAGCGTTGCTAACGGAGCTTGAGCGTTCCAAGGCACAGCTAAAGATGGATCAGGTTGCCGCGCCGTATTACATAGAATACCGCGTGAGCGACGTCGAAGAATTCATCACAGAAGCAGCTTTTGGTGCGTTGCGGGAAAATCAAAAGGTGCATGTGCGCTTGATGCGAGTTGTTGTGCGTATTGGCGATTACAAGCAGGACAGTTATTACAGCGAGGGGATGGGGCAGACAACGATTCTTCCGCTGGACAACGATCCGATTGCACTGCGTCACCAGATCTGGCTGGCGACAGACGAGGCTTACAAAGAAGCGGGTCAGGCGCTGACGCAGAAGCAATCCACGCTGAAGCAATTTACGGCGGATGAGCATCCCGTGGATGACTTCGCGAAGGCGCCGGTGGTGGCTCTTGTGCAGCCGATTGCTTCCTTGAGAGTGGATGAAGCGGGCTGGAAAAAATCGCTTGAAGATGCGACGAATTTGTATCGAACCTATCCCGATATTCAATCGCTTTCCGCTTTCGCGCGCTTTTCCCTGTTGAACGAATACTTTGTGAATTCGGAAGGCACGGTAACTCGCACGGGGCGCAATACATACAGCGTGCAGCTTTCTGCGTCCACGCAAGCGCCGGACGGAATGCGGCTGGCGCGGTCACCTGCCTGGACGGTGGCGAAATACGAAGAACTGCCAACACGCGAGAAGCTGCTGCAGTACTCGCGGGAAGCGCTGGACACGCTGAAAGCTTTACGCGACGCGCCGATCGTGGACGAAGAGTATCGCGGGCCGGTTTTGTTCGAAGCGGATGCCGCGGATGACGTAATTGCCGGATTGATAGGCGGCAATGTACTGGGACGCAAGCCGCAGCTCGGCGCGCCCAATCGCACCACAGGCGGATTTGCGACGAGTTATAAGTCACGAGTACTGCCCACGTTCATTGACGTGATCGATGATCCGACGATGAAGGAGTTTCAGGGCAAGAGCGTGGTCGGCGGATATGAAGTGGATTCGGAAGGCGTTCGCTCGCAAGCCGTCGATGTCATCGACAAGGGCGTACTGACGAACTACCTGTTGGGACGGCAGCCGATTCGTGATTTCCCTTCTTCGAATGGCCATGGACGCGCAGCACCCGCGACGCCACCGGGACCGAATCTAGGCGTGCTGCTGCTGAAGAGCTCCGAAGCAAAATCGCTGGACGATTTGAAGAAGGCGATGACTGAACGAGCAAGCACGCAAGGGCAGGCCTTCGGCTATCGGGTGGTAACGATGGGCGGATCTGCGCCACGCCTGCTTTACCGAGTTTATGCCAAGGACGGACACGAGGAACTCGTTCGCGGAGCCGTTTTCAGCGAACTAGACATTCGCGCGTTGCGAAGTGATTTGAGCGCGGCAGGAAATGATCCTCTTGTCAGCAACCGGCTTGGCGGAGTTGCGACGACAGTGATTTCGCCGTCTTTGCTCTTTGACGAATTGCAGGTGAAACGTGCGGATACCAGCAAAGATAAGCTGCCGGATTATCCTGCGCCGCCACTGGTGAAGAAGTAGATGCCGGACGTTCGAGGAACATGAGCGACGATCCACAACCGATTAGCTCGAATGAATCGCCCTGGTCAACACAGCAGGGGCAATCCTTTGTCGAGGGATTGAAGGAGCGGCTTGAGTGGGCAGCGCGAATGTCGCTGCTTGTTTTCATTTTGGCTGCCGCTGCGTTTCTGAGCGCGATCACGGCGATGCGGATTGCGATTCACGGACGCGAAGTGAGCATGCCGAATCTTGTGGGAAAGAATGTGAGCGAGGCGGGAAGTATGCTGCGCTCAAAGGGATTGGGTTTGCGCGTGGCGGATCATGTTTATTCGGAGCAGCCGATGAACGCGGTGGTACGGCAAACGCCTCCCCCCGGGATGCAGATGAAAGTTTCGCAGCAGGCGCACGTTGTATTGAGTCTCGGGCAGCGGCAGTTGCAGATTCCTGCGATAGAAGGTAATTCGCTGCGCGTTTCGCGCATTGAATTGTTGCGCGGCGGCTTGCAGGTAGGCGAAGTTTCGAATCTAGCGATGCCGGATCAGGCTGTTGATACGGTTGTGATCCAGAGTCCCAAGCCGGGCGCAGGAGCTGCGACTCCGCGCGTGGACGTTCTTGTTTCAGCCGGGCTGCATGAAAATTCTTTTGTCATGCCGCATCTGGTTGGATTGAATGAAGAGGAAGCGCAGCGACGGCTCGAAGCTTCCGGTATCAAGCGGAAGATAAATGGGGTTTCGGCACCGCAGTGGCCACATGGCACGGTGATTGATCAATCGCCACTGGCAGGCGCGAGGCTCTTTGCTTCCTCACAGGTCGAGTTGACAACGGCTGACTGATCGCCGCGCTAATTACCTTCTTTTTGATTCGCTTCACTCGGCTCCAAACATAATCCTGTATACTCTTGCCCTCCATGTTACGGAAACTGACGCCACTTCAGGTTTTGGCGCTCGTGGCCCTGGTTCTCTTCACGGTATTTATCACGTGGCGAGCGAAAAAAATTGAGCGCGCGTTGGCAGATCACGACTCCGCTGCCACGATGCGTGGCAAATCCGCCCCTGATTTTTCTCTGGATTCGCTGGAAGGCCATAAAGTTTCGATGGCGGAGTTCCGCGGGAAGAAAAAAGTGGTCATCAGTTATTGGGCGAGCTGGTGCGGGCCTTGCCGAGTGGAATTGCCGGAACTGAAACAGTTTTACGAGAAATATCACAAAGAAGATTCAGATTTTGAAGTACTTGCGATCAGTATTGATGACGACCGCGAATCGGCGGAAGCCTATGCAACGAAGGCGAAACTTCCCTTTCCGGTTTTGCTAGACCTGGGACATGACACCGCGGAAGCGTATTCCGTGGAAGCAATACCGACGATGTTCATCGTGGAAAAAGATGGGAAGGTGAAGTCGGCAAGCACAGGCGTCGACCAATCTATGGAGATTAAGTTGGCGCTTGAGCTTGGGCTCAAACCGGAAAATATTTTTCAGCCACCGAACGGAACAACGCCAGATGACAACAGCCATTGAGTTTGATTCCGTAACGAAGGTTTACCGGCGCCACCTGGCAGGACAAGAAGTGCCGGCGCTGACGCATGTTTCGTTTTCCGTGAATGCGGGAGAAGTGTGCGCGTTCCTGGGACCGAACGGAGCTGGTAAAACAACGAGCATCAGTATTTTGATGGGATTTCATTCCGCGGATTGGGGAAATGTACGAGTGCTTGGTTTTGAACCCGGTGATGTGCGCGCAAAGAAGCAAATTGGATTCGTGCCGGAAAATTTTGCGTTCTACAAGCATCTGAACGCGGTGAAACTCTTGCGATTCCATGCCGAGCTTGCCGGAGTGCCGAAGGAAAATATGGAAGCGCTGAGCATCGATCTGCTGAACAAAGTTAAGCTTAACGGTTACGAGAAACTCAAGATTGGAAAGTATTCGCGTGGAATGGTGCAAAGGATTGGAATTGCGCAGGCGCTGCTTGGGGATCCGCAGCTGTTGATTATGGATGAGCCGACATCGGGATTGGACCCCGCAGGCCGCAAGGAAGTGCGGGATTTGATTTTTTCACTGAAGGCGGCAGGAAAGACAATTTTTTTGAGTTCACACATTTTGTCAGAAGTAGAACAGATTTGCGACAAGGCGATCATCATCAATCGTGGACGATTGGTGCGAGAAGGAGCGATGCAGAGTCTGCTAGGGGCCGGGGACAAAGCGGAGGTGATTGCCGATCGATTGCCAGCGGAGCTTGAACCACGACTTCGGGAGTGGGGTGCAACCATCGAGCAGATGGCGCACGGGGTGCGCATTACATTGCCGCTTGAGCGCAAACGAGAATTAGCGGAGCAGTTGTGGGTGGCTGGGGCGGATGTCATCAGCCTGCATCCGCTGAAGAGTTCGCTGGAAGATCTCTACATGCAGCTTGTGGGGAGCGAGAATCCGTCATGATTTTTCGAGCGATTGCGTTTAACACGTTCGGAACGTTTCTGCGCGACAAGATTTTGATTGTAGTGGCCATTCTGTTCACGTGCGGACTGCTTTTGATGATGACGCCACTGCTCGGCGCGAAGGCGATGGCGGGCGTGGGCAATATGGCTCAGGCGCAGTCCATGGTCCTGGAAATTGTTTCTGTAATTTTGATTTTCACGAGCGGATTTGGAAGTTTGCTGGCAGCGTGGGCAGCGGCGGATTCCGTTGCGACGGAGATGAAGAGTGGAACGATTCTGGCGGTAATGGCGCGTCCGGTGAAACGGTGGCAATTTTTGCTCGGGAAATTTCTCGGCGTAATGCTGCTGATGTCTGCATACATTGTGATGATGTTCGCCCTAAGCTATTTGCTTGCGTTGATTGGCGGACAGAAGATTCACTCCGCACCGTGGGTGTTGCTGCTCTATCCGCTGGTGCGGTATTCCATTTATGCAGCACTGGCCATGGCCCTGGTGACGGTGATGCATCCGATTGTCGCCTGGGGAATTACGACCGGAATCGCATTGGTGATCTTGATCGTTCAGCCAACGGGTCGGCCCGTGAGCAATGTTGCGTGGCGCTGGATCAAGAACGTTATTTATACGATTCTTCCTTCGAGTGGCCTGTTATCTGAAGAACGCTTCCTGACGATTAAAGACGCCACGATCAAGCACGCAAACTGGGTCGATCACGTTACGACGCTGGGTTATGGGCTGGACTACGCGCTTGTTCTATTGCTGATTGCGATGTGGTCTTTCCATTCGAAAAGTCTGCGACGCGACTAAATGAGTTTGAGCGATTGCTCGATGAGCTTCGCAGTCGCCGCGTGGATTTCTTCCTTGCCTTCGTATTCCATCGAAAAGTAACCGTGGTAGTTGGCGGCCTTGGCTGCGGCGAAAGCGCCTGCGATGTCTACTTGCATTTCCTTTCCTTGCGCCGTGGTTGACGTCGGTTTGACGTGGGAGATGGCGTAAGCGAGCGGGAAGAGTGCTTTTACGGCGCGCGCGGCGAAAACGGGATCGCCTGAGCCGTAGGAGTTGCCGAAGTCGGGTAGCGTGTGGACGTAGGGGTGATTCACGCGGCGGACGAGTTTCTCGATGAAAAAGGCGTCTTCGGCGATGAGATTGTCGTTTTCCAGATGAACGACGACGTTTTTTGAAGCGGCGTAGTCCGCAACGGGTTTGAGACTTTCGGCTGCGCGGTCGAGATTGGGTGCGTTTTTTACGGATGACATGGAAGTACGTACGCTGGGCGAGCCGATGATGACGGCAACGTCAATCCACTTTTTGGCTTCGGCAACAGATTTGGCGCGAGTATCAGCATCTGCGTCGAAGTAACTGGTTTCCATGTCAGCAGCAACGTTGACCGCGTGTGTGCCGCTTTTTTCCAGTGCATTGCGAAATTGGTCGAGATAGGCGGGTTCGAGCGAGTGGAAGTAGCGATTGTAGGGCTCGATGTTGGTGATGTTGAATTTTTCGCGGACGTGGGCGGCGAAATCTTTCATATCCATCGCGGGGAGTTTTGCGTCGCGCTCGTCGTTTTGCGGAGCGTCGATAATGGAGCGAAAAGCCCATGCGGAAATGGCGATGCGGGAACGCGAGTCGGTTGGGAAAACGATGTGAGGCAATTGTGGTGCGGCAGCGAGACTGGAAAAATCTCCTGCAATCATTTCGGCTGCACATGCCGCGGAAATTGTTCCCAAGAAATTGCGCCGATTCATGGACACCATGGCACTCTCCAGTTTTCGATTGAGAAGAATATACGATTCAGAGGCCCTTGCGAAAATTAACGCAGGTAGCCCCAGTTGTGGAGTTTGTCGGAGTCTTCGGCCCAGCGGTCGCCGATGTCGGTGCGGTAGTACATGTTGGGGATCAAAACGTTTTTGATGCGGGAATAGACCTGCGCCTGGGCCTGTTTCATTGTTTGCCCGATGCCGACTACCACGAGTACGACTCCGGAAGTTCCCGCGATGAGCCACTGACCGTTCACTTGTTTTACGTCTTCAATGTGGACCTGTTCGGGCGTGCCGCGTTTGAAAACGATGGCATTGTCTTTGGAAAAGGACTCAAAAGTTGGCTCATCGTCGAAGGGGAACGGTGGAACGACGATTCGAATGCCGATCTGGAAGCCGCTGCGAGTGCGCCATTTGGGTTCGGCGCCGGTAGCGAGTTCCCAGAAAAAATCGCTGATCGGCGTGAGCATGCCTTCCTGCTGGATGCTGATGGTCGGATAGCCGAAGCGCGACGTGAATTCGAGAGGGTAAATTCCGTTGCCGTTCACGATGCAATTGAGATCGATATAGCCGACGTAGCCTTCTTCCGCGAGCTTTGACTCCATTTTGAGGAGCGTACGGTTGAAGAGAGCGTTTGGCTCGCTCCAGAACATGGCGGTGCCCATTTCGCCGGTGGGGGGGCCCACTTCTCCAGGGAAAAGTTTTTTGTGTTCGAAATTGATGTTGATGGGCGTGACAAACTTTTTTCCATTGAAGAAGGCGCCGACGGCTACTTCGACACCGTTGATACGGCGCTGCAACTGGAAGACTTTGATCTCGTCGGAGAAGGCTTTTTTGTAAGCCTCGAGCATGCGAATGACATCTTCGCCGTCTTCTTCTTCGCCGACGAAGAGGCGCCGCTTGACGTTTTGTGCTTCCCCGCTGGGCTTAATGACGTAACGATCGGGATTTTTCTTTACGAACTCGATTGCTGGATCGAAGGAATCAAAATCCTCATAAGGGATGATATTGACTCCGGCTTTCTTAAGTTCTTCCTGGCCAAAAGAGCGATCGTCTTCGAGATTGTCGGCATACGGCGTGCCGCCGATGACCGGTTTTCCCGTCTCACGCAACGCTTTCGCCTTTGCACCCTGGCCAAGCGTATCGTCGAATACGATGATGTCGGCCCATTTCGCGTCCTTTTCCCAATCATTCGATTTGGGGACGAAGCCGTCTGCAATATCGCGCTCCTTTTCGTTGTCTATGTAATACCGGACGTCATGGCCTTCTTTGAGGACTTGCCAAGCGATGTCGCCGATCAAGCCGGAAAGTGAAACGAAGAGAAATTTCTTTTTGTCCATGAACGAGGCGCGCCCCCTGAACGACGCGGCTTTCTCAGTTTAGTGAAAACCGCGCGTTCAGGTGTTACAAATCATTCATATTCGGCAGTAAGTGGCAGAAGCAGCAGCTACTTGCTGGATTGTTTCTTGTGCAGGTCCGTGCAAACGGAGAGCGCGTTGTTCGGATTAACGGCACTATCGCCCTCTTCGATGTGCTGAACGATACCGTCTTTATCAATCACAATGTTCGCGCGCTGCGCCCACTGATAGGTTTCGCTCTGGACGTCGTATCCCTTCAGGATGCCGTAGTCCTTGAGCATTTTCTTGTTCATGTCACTGAGAAGCGGGAATTTTACGTCGATCTGCTTGGCGAATGCGGCGTTTGCCGCGGGGGAATCCATACTTACACCGAAAACAACCGTATCGTTCGAATCGATCTTACCGGAAGCGAGTCCAGCCTGGACCGCCTGAAGTTGCTTCGTTCAACCACCGGTAAACGCGAGAACATAAACAGCAAGAAAGACATTTTTCTTGCCGTGGAAGTCCGAGAGCTTTACGGTCTTCCATTGGTCGCTGAGAAGAGTAAAGTCCGGAGCATGATCGCCAACTTTTAGTGAAGTCTTGGCGACCTGTTCCGTGTTTTGGGAATGTGCCGGAGCGACGAGTGAAATCGGCATGGCCGCCGCCAGCAACAACGAAGCAAAAGCACGTTTCATTTGCAATTAGCCTCCTTGGATCGAACTTTGGCACTCTACCGTACGGAGGGAGCAAGGGGAAGCCCAATGGAAGGTGTTCGAACAGGCCAAAGAGGAACTTTTCCGTGCAGATTGCGTATCTCCATTGCAGGAAGGAGTGTGTTCTATGACTCGAATCCAGACTTATCGTCTTGGGGCTTGCCTTTTCTGCGCAGCGGTTTTTTTGCAGGTGGGCATCGGCGTGAAAGCGCAAAAGTCGCCAGATAAAACCGGCTCTTCAAAGGACACTGACGCGGGAATTCGCTTCCGTCTCCAAGTATCCGAAAAAGAGATTGGGTTGCCCATTTATCCGGGGGCGAAGCCGCATAGCGATGAAAAGGGAGAGTCGCCATCCGCAAATATCGGTTTGTGGGGCAAAACGTTCGGCTTCAAATTGGTGGTCCTGAAAATGGAGTCAACAGACTCTCAGGCGAAGGTTGCGGCGTTCTATCAAAAGGCGCTTGCGAAGTACGGCAAGGTTCTGGACTGCAGCCACAACGCAAAGAAGTCTGATGCGCAGGATACAAAGAAGTCCCGGGATACGCTGACCTGCGACGACGATACCACTCCCGACGGTGGCGGAATAGTTTACAAGTCTGGCACAAACGGCAAACAGCATATTGTAAGCATTGAGCAAGACGGGCAAGGAAGCATCTTCCACATGGTGCTGCTCGATACGCGTGGAATAGATGAGGACCAGCATCCGCAGTGAGCGCCTTGCGAGCAATCTCGCGGAGCGTGCTGCTTTTCTGCTGCGCGTATGCTGCGATCGTGCGTGGGCAGGACGCCACGCCGATTCGCTCTAATGTGAATTTGGTCAGTGTGAGCTTTACTGCGCGTGACGCGCGCGGCGCGCTGTTGGACAAGCTGACGCAGGATGACGTGGATGTATTCGAAGACTCCGTTCCCCAGAAGGCCGCGTTTTTCGCGAAAAGCAGTGACGTTCCGCTAATGCTCGGGCTGACTGTGGACGCCAGCGGCAGCCAAGAGCACTTTTCCAAGAAGCACGAAAAAGACCTCGAAGTTTTTCTGAAGCGCGTACTCGGGCCGCGCGACAAAGTGTTCCTGCTTTGTTTTGACAATCATTTGCGACTAGTGAGCGATTTCACGCAATCCGGCGAGGAAGTCATTGCGCACCTTAAAGAGTATGAAAAAAGTTCAAGGCATTTCCCTGAGTTAGGGCCGAAAGAAGACCGCGACCTCGGCACTGCGTTCTACGATTCGATTTATTACTCAGTCGTGGAAAAGCTGCGTAACGAGGCGGGTAGGAAGGCGTTGCTGGTTTTCAGCGATGGAGAAGACAATTCCAGCTCGAACGACATGATGACGACACTTGAAACGGCACAGTCGGAAAACGTTCTCGTCTACACAATCCGATATACGGACACGGGGAAGCACGGCGAGCTAACGGCCCGAAACAAGTATGGAATGAAAGTGATGGACCGGCTTGCAAAAGATACAGGCGGCGCGCACATTGACGGAAAAGCGATGGACCCGCATGAGTATTTTCAGCAGATAGCCGAAGAACTCCGGACTTCGTACACACTTTCCTACTATCCGACTAATCCGATGAAGGATGAGAGCTTTCGGCGCATCGTAGTCCGCCCCAGACAGGAAGGCGTGAAGATCCGCACGAAGAGTGGCTACTTTGCGCGAGCCAGCGAAGAGCGCAAGTAGGCTGCTCGACTACTGAAGCGGCGCCCACTTCTTGCATTCGGCGATGGCGACGCGCTCGGTAAGTGGGCCGCCGAGCTGATAGCGGATCACGCCGTCATCGGTGACGCAAAAATTTCTTGAGCCGGAGTTGTCGTTCGACGGGGTAGCCACTGCTACAAAGTGAGTGCAGTTCCCTTCCTTACAGAACGCATTGACACGAAACATGTAGCCGGATTTTGTGCACCAGGAGTCAGCGGTGCAGCTTGGGCCGGCGAGCGATGCATCAATGTAACCGGCGTGTAGAGGGGACTCCGTGGTGTTGCCATTGGGATCAGAGCCGAGCCTGGCCAAGTTTGGGGCAAAACCGCGCTTCGGATAAGCCGAGGAATACATAATTTGAGCGCTAGTAACAGTGCGAAGGCTGCCGACGGCGCTTGCCTCGTTCGCGGCAATTTTTGACTTCAGCAGATTCGGAATGGCGATTGCGGCGACAACCAATGCTCCGCCGATGTCGAGTGCGCCGCTGCTGCTAGCTTCGCTGATGGCGGAGTCTTCGCCGTAAAGACAAAAGATTGAGCCCGCGGTATCTCCTTTTGTCTGCGCGAACGCGTTTGCAAAATCGGAACCAAGGCGCATCATTTGCAATTTCGCAACGGCGACGGGGTCGTCGTAGAACAGCATAGAGGCTTCGGACGAACGGCCGGGAGGAAGAGCGGTACGGAATTTCGCAGACTTGGCAAGCGATCCGCCAGAGCTGTGGAGTTTTGCCGCTTCCGCAACCGCTGTATGGCTTGTACCCGCGATGAGATAGCCGTCGAGGAATGCGTAGTCGATCTCGTAAGGCTTTGGGCCGGATGGAATCTGTAGCGCGTAGTAAGTAATGCGGCCCTCTTCGGATTGTTCGGATTTGATTTGGCCAAGAGCCAGCAAAGTAGTGAATGTTTTTTGGAGATGCGCCGCGTCTTTGACGCTGAACATCGCCTTCCATGATGGATTTGGCGGAGCGATGGAGTCGAGTTCAAACGCTAGTTCTCCGCCGAGAAGACTGAGGAGATCGTCGTTGACGCTCAGGCCCAGCGCTTTTTCGGCCTGGGGCAGAGATGCGAATGGACTCGATGGGCCAGGGGGAAACATGGTCTGGACCTCTTGAAAGACTTGGGCGGGGTTTGTGAGCTTAAACGCACCGGCAACGATGGCGTCCGGTGAGACGAAATCCAGACTGGGCAACGGGCCGGGCTTTGCGAGCCAAGCTGCGGAACCGTGACGTGGACCGGTAAAGCTTAGTTCCGATTGGCTGATAGCCTTTGATCCCAGCTGTTTGTGCTCCCAGATGAAATACTTCACATCACGGAAGCCGCTCTTCTCAAGCCCATCGTCTTCTTTCACCTTTGAGGGGCTCTTGCTCAGGATCGTTTGGAGGTCGGCTGCCGCAAGGAAGGACAGGCCACCTTCATATTCCTTCACCGCGCGTTTCCCAAAAGGCGTGGTGAGTATTCCGGCGCTTGCTTTCTGATTAAGCTTCGCGTTAAGACTGCGCAGGGTTGCCAGATCCTCCGAAGCAACCACAAAATCAGGCCGCACGAGCACAAGAAGCTGCCCTGGCTTCAGGACGGCAAGCATGGTGGCAAGTTCCTGCTGGTCGATTACGTGGACTCCTGCTTTTTTTTCGCCTCCATACTGTTCAATCAAATCCGAGAGAAATTTCTTGAGACCTGGTTTGCGAGTTTCTGCGACGGCAAAAAATGTAGGATCTTTTGTGTCCAATGATGCCGAGACGATGACTTCCTCGCCAAGAAACTGGTTGAGTCCGTAAAATCCCTGGAGGCCGTCCTTAATCTTGGGGCCGAGGGCGACCATCTCACCGTGGTTCCACCACGCGCGAAGTTCCGCGTCTTCTTTGAGCTCTTGATCGAGGAACTCAAGAGCCTGACGCGCAAGATCACCGTAGTTCGCAATTGCGACAAACCCGACTGTGGATGGAGGCAGAAGCGGCAGCAAGCGGCTTTCCGTCCGTGGCGGGGGCAGCTTTTTCTCGTTCTGGAATTTTTGGTTCAATTTGCCGATAGCAGCGAGAAAATGTGCGGCGTCAGGAGAATCTTCTCCGCCAGCCGATTCGGAAGGCTTTGGCGTAGGTGCGGTTTGCGCTTCTCCGACAGAGACTACCATCAAGAGCGCTGCAACAGCGGCAGCGCATTTAGCCAAAGCGAGAAAATGGTATTGGATTGGGCGGGGTGACCACATTTCGTCCTCCATCAAGGAAGACTCAGAATAGACCGGTCCCTTTCAATTGAGTCACGACATTAGGTCTCAATGTTGTAAAAGTGCTGCTTGAGTTAAGGGCAGATGGCATTTTGGAACTAGTGGAGTCGATGAGTTCTTGGAGAACGTGCAGGCGATAGGCAACCCCGAGCACCTGCATGCCGCATCCCAGCAGGGGGCGAGTCTCGCCGGACCTGTCCGAAAGGGTAACTTTAGCTGAGCACCTGACCGACAGTTCAGGCTATACTTTAGACGTTGCGCTTGGGGTGAATTAATGACCCGCGAGGGGAATCCAGTCCCGGAGCCGGCGCAACAACCCAAATTCAGATGGTGAGGTGAAGTTTGCGCCGCAATCTGTTCGCATGCATCACGGCTGTTGCCTTTCTTTTCGCTACCACCGCTTTCGCCCAAAACACAGATAAACCTAAGAAGCCCACCGCCAAGAAAAAAGCTGCAGCCACCGACACGGATACCTCAGTAGCTCCAGATAAGGTTCTGTACGACCGGGCGATGAAAGACATCAAGAAGGGGCGCCAGGAAGTCGGCAGACTCACCCTGCAAACGCTTATCAACACCTATCCGGACAGCGAGTACCTTGCGGATGCAAAACTGGCCATTGCGGATTCGTATTACAAGGAAGGTGGCTCGGCGAATCTGACGCAGGCCATTGCCGCTTATAAGGATTTCGGCGTCTTTTTCCCATTTTTACCGAAAGCGCCATACGCCCAGATGCAAGTGGCCATGACGCATTATAAGCAGATGGAAAAGCCGGACCGTGACCGGAGCGAAGCGCGCGCGGCTGAAGAAGAATTCCAGACGTTCCTGCAAAAGTATCCGAACGATCCGCTGGTATCGCAAACCATGCAACACCTGCGCGAAGTACAGGAAATCATTGCCGAGGGCGAATACCGTGTTGCCTACTACTATTACGTGAAGCCAGACCGGCGCGCCGCGGCAGGCCGACTGATTTCGCTCACGAAACGCTATCCGCTCTACAGCAGATCCGACCGCGCTCTGTGGATGCTCGGCGATATTTTTGAAAAGAGCGAAAAGAAGGAAATAGCGGCGGTGTACCTCGCGCGCATCGTGCGCGATTATCCGCTGTCACCGTTGGCGGGAGATGCAAAGACCAAGCTCGTCGCGTTTGGTGTGCCCGTACCGCAGCCGGATCCAAAGGCTCTTGCGTGGATGCAGGCCGAACAGAATGCGCCGCGTCCAAAGCCGGGCGTGTTGAGCAAACCAATGTCACTGGTGAAGACAGGCCCTGGGAAAGAGATGATTGTGGCAGCTCGTTCTGGTGCGCCAAATCTACAACCTGATACGGAAAATCTATCCGTGACGGATATCTTGACGGGTGGAGGTGGCCAGGCGCGCATCGCGGGCGCTGGGGGCTCAAGTCCGACGACGAATACTGCGGTGGTGGAAGTGGCGACTCCAGGAACCGGCGCAAGCGGCGGGTCGACCGTAGAAGCACCGGCAGACTCTCAGCCGGGCACGACCACAACGGATCCGAATGCGAGCGGCGCTCCACCCGCAGATTCGACTTCAACTGCCGCCCCAACAGGAAATTCGACTGATGCAAATGGCACGGCCAATCCGGCAGCACCTGCAACAGACGGCACGCAACCGACGACAGGTCAGACTACCGACGCCGCAAAACCCGCGGATGGCACACAAACACCTGCGAACAACAGCAAGGAATCCACGAGCAAGAAGAAAAAAGGAATTAAGAAAATCATACCCTGGTAAGCGAAGTTACCGCTTAGGGCTCTTAGTCCGCAGAATATAGGACAGTTATTCAACTGGGCACGCACCGTGTCTACTTCCGACACACTACAGTTCCATCCTCGTTGACGCACCCTTCCCCGAATGCTCCAATACGAGGGTGGTACCGTGTCTGCGGGCCTGTTTGGTCGCAATACGGCGCGTGGGTTCCCGGAGGACCTGCAGTGGCCAAGATTCTGGTTGCGGACGACAACAGCAACATTCAAAAAATGGTCACGCTTGCCCTTAAAGATCAGGGCATTGACGTTGTAGCCGTGGGCAACGGCGAGGCCGCCGTTCGCAAAATTTCCGACATCAAGCCGGACCTAGTTCTGGCTGACGTGTTCATGCCCGTCCGCAATGGATATGAAGTTTGCAAGTATGTAAAAGACGACTCGACGCTTTCGCACATCCCTGTAATTTTGCTTGTAGGCGCATTCGACCCCCTGGATGAACAGGAAGCGCAAAGAGTTGGCGCGGATGGCGTGCTCAAGAAGCCTTTTGTGCCGCCCGATCCGCTGATTTCCATGGTGAAGTCAGCGCTCACCCGTGCGGGAGTGAATATAGGACCTCCGCCACAAGAGCCGGCGCCAGTGAAAGCGGAGCCTGCATTCAAGCCGCTCGCGCTTCATACGCCTCCTCCGTCTCCGATTGTTGAGGAGACACCAATTGAAGAGATTCCGGTGCGGCCTGCACCGATCAGCATCGATCGGGGTTCGCAACCGCTCGCGTTTGGCAGTTTGCTCGAAACATCTCAGGGCGACGACCAAGATGTCGCCGAGTTAGTGGCTCCTATTCCCATGGAGCGGGACTGGAAATCGGCCGAAGATGAGGAAGTTGACGTGGCGGAAGAAGAAGAGGACGAGCCACGGCCTTCCTGGCGTCCCGGCGGTAACGATTTGGAAGACGATGACGTGCCCGCGGGAAAAAAGGATTGGCGCGAAGTAGCGTTCGCGAACATTCCGGAAACGACGCCGAAGCCGGCTTACAGCGTAGCGGAAGAGGAAGAACCGGCAGCAGAACTAGTTGGCGCTGAGCAGAATTCGAGCGACGGACAGGTAGCCTATGCGGCGGAAGACACTTGGTCGGCTGCGATGGCCAAGGGCGTCGAAGAAGAGACTCGGCGCGTGGAACCGCAAGAAAACATTCCGTCACCAGCATCCATAACGATGCCCGATCTCATTTCTGTGACTCCTGTCCAGGAGATGATTCCTGTTCAGATTTCGACTCCCGCGCCCGCAGCAACTGCGAACAGTTCCTGGATGAGCGTGGCGCCAAGTCCGTGGGATGCGGAAGTAGCAAAGGCCAGCAGACTAGCCGCAACTTGGGACACGGCAGTAGCTGTTGCGACCGACCCAACTCCAGTGGCGGCTGCTGTTCCCGAAACTGTGCTGGACCCGACGCCTGAGCAAGTCGCAGCTTCCCTGCCAGCCGCGGCGGTAGAAGAAATACGCGAAGAAGCCGCACACGTCGTAGAAGAAGCGGCTCCCGAGATTGCACAGGCCGCGCCAGCGCCGCAAGCGACTGCTGCTGCCGAACCAAATGTAGACGACCTGGTGGCTAAAGTTCTTTCGAAGATGGATCCTTCCGTCCTGCAAGCGATGACCAGAGAACTCTTGAAACCAGTCATCGAATCTATTGTTCGCGACGAACTCAACAAGAAGTAGTTCCCTTTTCTAAAACTTGGCATTTGTTAAGTTTCCGCGAGCTGCGTTGACGCGCTCTCTTTTCTCCCCGTATAGTCAAAGATTACTTTTTACGTGTTTACTGCACCTGTTTGCCCCTGTTAGGGGAGAGGAGCATTTTCAAGAATGGCTCGCGAGATCGCCAAGGCGTACGAACCGCAGCTCATTGAGAGCAAATGGGCGGAATTTTGGGCGAGCGGCGACCTGTTCCACGCCGACCCGAGCGCGCCCGGCCCTGCATTCTGCATCGTTATTCCCCCGCCCAACGTGACCGGCTCGCTGCATATCGGCCACATGCTGGACCACACCGAAATTGACATCCTCACGCGTTGGCACCGCATGCGCGGGTACAACACGCTTTATCTGCCTGGCACGGACCACGCGGGAATTTCCACGCAACGCGTTGTGGTAAGGCAATTAGCCGATCAAGGCATCAACTACAGGGATCTGGGCCGCGAGGAGTTCGTAAAGCGCGTCTGGAAATGGAAGGAAGAGAGCGGCGGGACGATTCAGAGGCAGATGCGGCAGATTGGCGAGAGCTGCGACTGGTCACGCGAGAAATTCACGCTTTCACCGGAGCTTTCGCGCGTGGTGCGCGAAGTATTCGTGCGGCTGTATGAAGAGAATCTGATTTATCGCGCGAATCGGATGATGAACTGGTGTCCAGTGTGTCTTACGGTGTTAAGCGATTTGGAAGTTCTGCATGAAGAACGTGCGGGCAATTTGTGGCATGTGAAATATCCAGTGGTTGGTTCGGACAAGTTCATCATTGTGGCGACGACGAGGCCGGAAACGATGTTTGGCGATACGGCGGTCGCTGTGAATCCTGAGGATGAGCGATACAAAGACCTGATCGGCAAGAAAGTGAAGCTCCCGTTGACCGATCGGGAGATACCTGTCATTGCCGACTCTTACGTGGACAAAGAATTCGGCACGGGCGCATTGAAGATTACTCCAGCTCATGACCCGAATGACTTTGAGGTCGGAAAACGCCATGATCTGCCGGTGATTGACGTGATGACCGATGACGGGCACATGAATTCGAATGCGGGCACGTACGCGGGTTTGGATCGGTTTGCGGCGCGGAAGAAAGCGGTAGCGGAACTGCAAGAGCAGGGTTTGCTGGAAAAAATCGTAGACCACACTCACGCTGTGGGTTTATGCGAACGATCGAAGACTGTTGTCGAACCGCGCATTTCGACCCAGTGGTTTTGCGCTATGAAAACTTTGGCGGAGCCTGCACTGGCGGCGGTAGAGCGCGGCGAAATCCAGATGATTCCGGAAAACAGGCGGCAAGAATATCTCTTCTGGATGCGGAATATTCGCGATTGGACGTTGTCGCGGCAATTGTGGTGGGGACATAGAATTCCTGCGTGGTATTGCGAAGAAAACGGACACGTGACTGTCGCACGAGAAGATCCCAGCGCCTGTGCTACGTGCGGTTCGAAAGAGCTAAAGCAAGACCCCGATGTGCTGGACACGTGGTTCAGTTCTGGCCTTTGGCCGTTTTCGACGCTAGGCTGGCCCGAAAAGACGGCGGACTTCGAGCGCTATTATCCGACGAGTGTGCTCATCACCGGCTACGACATTTTGTTTTTCTGGGTCGCGCGCATGGCGATGCTCGGCATTCACTTCACGGGGAAAGTGCCGTTTCGCGCCGTGTATTTACATTCGCTGGTGCGCACCGGCTCTGGCGAGAAGATGTCGAAATCGAAGGGGACGGGACTCGATCCAGTTGCGCTGAATCTGCAGTACGGAACGGATGCTATGCGATTCTGCCTGGCTTCTATGGCTGCGCCTGGCACAGACATTGTGCTCTCCGAGGACCGGCTGCTCGGCGCTCGCGCGTTTGTGAACAAAATCTGGAATGCGGCGCGGTTTTTGTTCGTAAACCTGGAGAAATACGAGCAGACCGGCGCGTCACTGGAACAGCTCGCAGCTCCGGGAGTTCGTGCAAAAGCGCCGCATGGTGTCGCAGGAAAAATTCCACTTGCCGATGCCTGGCTCTTTGCACGGCTTGCAGAAACGATCGAGGCAGCGAATAAAGCTCTCGAAACTTACTATTTTCACGAAGCAGCTCAGCAGATCTATCAATTTTTCTGGGGCGATTTCTGCGACTGGTATATCGAGTGGGTGAAGCCGGAATTACAAAGTGCAAACGCCGGGCGGGCCGAAGTGGCGTGGAAGAATCTGTTTGCCGCGTTCGACGCGGCGCTGCGGCTTTTGCATCCGGTGATGCCCTTTCTGACAGAAGAGCTTTGGCATCAGCTTCCGCAAAAACAGGGCGCGAAGTCGATTGCACTCGATGCGTATCCCGTTGCAACGGAAAACTGGAAGAACGCGGCGGCATTGAAGGAATTTTCGTTCCTGCAGGATGTCATCAAGACGCTCCGTGAAATTCGTTCGCAGATGAAGCTCGATCCAAAGAAAAAGGTAAAGGCTGAGTTCTCGAGCGCCGACGCCGGATTACGTGCATCGCTTATCGCAAACCTCGATGCAGTTTTGCGGCTCGGAATCCTTTCGGAGCTGAATATCTCTGCGGACCGGCTGGAACAGTCCAGCGCCGCGGTGCGCTCAACAGCCCAGTTCGACCTGCGAATTCCCTATTCGGATGTGGTGGACGTTGGCGGCGAATCAGTGCGCATCAAGAAAGAGATTGAGGGGCTATCGAAGGCAATTCAATCCAAGGAAAAACAGCTTTCGAATGAGACCTTCCGAAACCGGGCTCCAGAAAAAATCATCAAGGATATGGAATCGTCGCTGGGTGAGCAAAGAATAGAACTGCAAAAATTGACTAACCGCTTGTCTCAACTCGGCAGTTGAGTCATAGTCCGCCAAACACACATGAATTGGAATACGGAATACGTTTCGGATCTTGTCCAACGCGCTCTGGACGAAGATGTCGGCTCGGGCGATGCAACCGTGCTTGCGACAATTCCCGCATCCGCCATCGGTCATGCCCACATCATGGCAAAGCAGGATCTGATTTGCGCAGGTTTGCCGCTGGCGAAGGCTGTATTCCGAACGCTTGACCCAACCATGCAAATCGAATTTCGCGCGCAGGAATCGGAGTTTGTCCCCAAAAGCCGGGATCTACTGCATCTGGACGGCAGCGCTCGCGCAATTCTAACCGGCGAGCGCACCGCACTAAATTTCCTGGCGCACCTAAGTGGTATCGCAACGCTCACTCACAAATTCGTCGAGCAGCTCGCCGGTACAAAAACTCGAATTCGCGACACGCGCAAAACTACTCCCGGCCTTCGTTTGCTTGAAAAATACGCCGTTAAAATGGGCGGCGGCACCAATCACCGGATCGGTCTGTATGACGCGGTATTGCTCAAAGAAAATCACATTGCGCTTGCGGGTGGCGTGAAACAAGCTCTCGATCAGGCTCATGCCTACACCGCGCTTCACGCGCGTCCCGCTGCGATGACGGCTTATGAAGAGACTGAGCCGCCTTCACGCACGCTTGGAACTCCGCTCCCCGTGCAAATTGAAGTTCGCAATTTGGATGAGTTGCGTCAGGCAGTCGAAGCTGGTGCGGATTCCGTACTACTGGATAACATGACTGTTGCCGAAGCCCGTGAAGCGGCCGAACTCGCAAAAAGTTTGCGTGCGAGCGTTCTAGTCGAAATTTCCGGGGGCATCACGCTCGAAAACGCACGCGCCTATGCGGAAACGGGCGCTGATTTTCTCTCGTCCGGTTCGCTCACGCACTCCGCACCCGCTGCTGACTTGAGCCTGCTTGTAGATAGCATCGTGGACAAGTAAGCTCGGACGCGCACGAGTTCGTTCATGCCGAAATTAAAACCAGGTTTGCCAGGGGCGACGGACCAGCGCATTACCGCGCTCGTAACGCTACTGGCCGAAAACGCAACGATCGTCATCAGCGGCGCACGTATCGCGAGAGAGATTGGTGTCTCGCGTTCGACAGTGTGGCGTTGGGTGCAACGATTGCGCGAACTTGGCATTCGCGCCAAAGGCCATCCGCGAACCGGCTACTACCTCGAAAATGTCCCCGACTTGCTTACACCGGACATGCTCAAGGCACGCTTGAAAGGCAGCGTCTTCGGCAAACGTATTTGCCACTACTTGAAAACGGATTCGACAAATCGCGTGGCGATGGAACTCGGATATAACGATGAGCCCGAGGGTGCAGTTGTTCTCGCCGAAGAACAAACCGCGGGCCGCGGTCGTGTTGGTCGTGTCTGGCATTCAGAACGCGGAACGGGAATTTATGTCACTTTGTTGCTCAAGCCAAAAATCCCGCCGGTCCAGGCGCCACTTCTTACGATGATGGCAGGTCTTTCCGCACGCACGGCAATTCAAGCACAGACCGGATTGATCGTGGACTTGAAATGGCCGAATGACTTGATACTCGGAGGCAAGAAACTGGGCGGAATCTTGACGGAAATGTACGCTGAACCGTCGCAGGTGCGGTTCGTCATCGTCGGCATCGGCATCAATGCAAATCAGGAAGAGTTTCCGGCGAGCCTCTCTGCAATTGCCACTTCCCTGCGCGCGCAAACTGGGCGCGCCCAATCGCGCATGGAACTGCTCGTTCGGTTGCTGCGCGAATTCGAGAACGATTACAATCGTTTTCTGCGCGAAGGAGCCGCGAGCGTGACACAACGATTCGAAGCCGTTTCCAGCTACGCGCGCGGCAAGCATGTCAGCGTTTCGAATGGGGCAGAAAGTTATTCAGGCGTGACGGTCGGGCTCAGCCCCGAAGGATTGCTGCAAGTTGAGCGCGAAGGCGGAAATATCGTTACCGTCATTGCAGGTGATGTGCGAGAGGCCGTCTAGATGCTCCTGACGATAGACGTCGGAAATACGAACAGCGTACTTGGCGTTTTCCGCGACGAAGAATTGATCGCGCACTGGCGACTGACGACCGCACGCTTGCAAACTGTGGATGAATACGGTGTTCTCACACGCAATCTTTTCACTCTCAAAGATCTCGATCCAAAATCCGTGCACGGGATCATCATCAGTTCCGTCGTACCACCGGTGAACTGGACGCTCGGAGAAATGGCTCGAATCTATTTCGGCCAAAAAGCTCTCTTCGTCGAACCCGGCGTAAAGACCGGCATGGCCGTGCTTGTGGACAATCCGATGGAAGTTGGCGCGGACCGCATCGTCAACGGTGTCGCAGCGTTTCATCAATACGGCGGACCGTGCATCGTGGTGGATTTCGGCACTGCGATTACGTTCGATGCGATTTCTTCCAAGGGCGAATATCTTGGCGGAGTAATCGCCCCAGGGCTGGGCATTTCTTCGGAAGCCCTGTTCGCGCGTGCCGCGAAATTGCCTCGCGTCGAGATCAAAGACCCCGGAAAGGTAATCGGCACAAACACTGTCACTCACATGCAAGCCGGACTCTACTACGGAGCAGTGGACATGGTTGACGGTATGCTGCAACGCATGAAAGCAGAACTTGGCGGCACGGTGAAAGTTGTCGCCACCGGCGGCCAGGCGAATCTTGTCGCAAAAGGTTCAAAGCACATCGAACGTACTGATGAATTCCTTACACTCACTGGCTTGCGCCTGATTTGGGAGAAAAATCAACCACAGGAAGCCCCGAAAAAGTCCGACAAGAAGGCGGGCCAGTAGATTCCTTAATGAGCGGCTGGAATTATTTCAACTACTTCACGGAAATCGAAGAATATTTCTGGAAGAAACGCGGAGCAAATTTGCTCGTCTCTCCGCTGGATTGGGCCATCATGGAAGCATGGCAACAAGCGGGCGTTCCGCTCGAAGCAGCCCTTAAAGGAATTGATCGTGCATTCGAAAGCCATGCGAGGTCGCGACGTGGCAGCAAGCCGATGAAGAGTCTCGCATATTGCACCGATGCCGTGCTCGAAGCCGCCGAAGAGGCGAAGGAAGCAGCGGCGGGCGGGCATTCGGCAGCCAAAAGCCCCAAAAAGGCGGAGCCATTTTCGCGCGAAGCGCTGCAGGCACATTTTCGCAATAATCGCATTCAACTGGAAGAGGCAACAAAACACTTATTGCCATCACAACCGGAACTGGCGGCTAGATTGACCGAATCGGCGCAATCCCTGGAGCAATGTTCTGCGATACTAGATTCTCCCGCGGCGCTCGATCTCGAAGACTTGGAACGCCGTCTAACGGTCCTCGACGAGAAAATACAGGCTGCGTTATTGCAGCACGCAGGCGAAGAGCTGTTGCTGCGTCTTCGGCGCGAAATGGATGGCCAGCTTGCGATGTACCGCGGCAAAATGCGCGCGGAACAGATTGCCCTAGTCGAACGCCAATATTTACACAAGCGGTTGCTCGAGGAATTCCGCTTGCCGCGGTTGAGTCTCTTTTACTTGCAGCACTAGCGTGTCTCAAAGCAATCGGCGCTACACTTTCATCGCAAATCGGAGCAGAATGGGGCCGCATAATGTCGGAAGAGTTTATGGTATCAATTGAGAAACTTGTTTATGGCGGCGACGGCCTCGCGCACGAAGGCGATCGCACAGTGTTCGTGCCGTTCGTGCTGCCGGGCGAGGAAGTCCGCGTTGCGCTGAAGTCGCAGAAGAAAAAACTCATGTGGGCCGACCCGGTCGCAATTACAAAACCAGCTGCAACTCGAATTGCGCCGAAGTGTTCGCACTTCAAGACCTGCGGTGGCTGCCAATACCAGCACATCGATGCCACCGAACAGACGCGGCTCAAGAAAGAAATTCTAAAGGAAACTCTGTCCCGACTCGGAGGTATTCGCTGGGAAGGCGATATCCAAGAACATGTTGCCGCACCCTACGAATATCGCAACCGGGCACAATGGGCTGTTCGCTCCGCCATGCCGCGTGCGATCGGGTATTTTCTCCCGGAAAGTTCGAAAATCGTTCCCATTGACGAGTGCCCTGTCCTTTCGCCACTACTTGCACGCACGTTTCACCAAATCCAGGAATTGACGCGTTCCAATTCACTTCCCGGACAAATCCAGGAAATCGAAGCGTTCGCGGATTCCCGCGACGAAAAGCTTGCTCTGAACGTTGCCTTCCACGAATTCGAGCAGCACCCAGCGGCTTTGATCAAATTTTTCAAAGACGCACTGCCCCAACTTGAAAGCCTTTTGCTTCTCGACCAAAAGAAAAACCGGTTTGAACTGTCTGGCCCTGGCTATCTGACGCACAAGGCAGGCGGCTTCGACTTTCGAGTAAGCCACCTGTCCTTTTTTCAGGTGAATCGTTTCTTGATCGAAGATTTGTTGCAAGCCATCGTCTCCGGCAAAAAAGGTTCGCTGGCGCTTGATCTCTATGCGGGAGTCGGTTTCTTCTCCCTTCCGCTTGCCAAGACTTTTGAACGTGTCGTTAGTGTTGACGCTAACCTCGCGGCAACGCGCGATTTGCGCGCCAACACCGAAACCGCTGGTCTTTCCATTACCTCGCACAATGTTCATACAGAAGAGTTCTTGAAAAAGTTTGACGAAAAGCCTGACTTGATCGTTCTCGACCCTCCGCGCTCAGGACTAGGTCAAGCGGCTTCCGCAAAGCTTGCCGAACTGCAAGCGCCTGAAATTGCCTATCTCTCGTGCGACCCATCAACACTGGCGCGTGACCTTGCCGTTCTTCTTCAAACCGAGCGCATGCCGGCCGGCGCAAAATCAAACGCTCCATGCTACGAAATCAAATCGGTTCAGCTCTTTGATCTTTTTCCGCAAACGCATCACATCGAAACGCTCGTCCATTTGAGGCTGCGCACGTGAAACTCCCCGCCGTCTGCATCACTGCCGCATTTGCTGGCGGTGTCGCACTCGGCCTGTTTTCACCGTTAGCCAGATATTGCACCTCCTCAGCGATCGTTCTTGCCACGTTCGTTTGCGTACCGATCCTCCTCGCGCTCAGTCTGTTTCTCTTGCGGAGAGCTCTCGTTACTTCTGCTATGAGCATTTCGCTTGGCGCATGGCTTGTTCTCGGCGTGCTCAGCGCCTGGTGCGCTTCGCAGCCAGCGCCAGCGGATCAAGTTCTAAATCTGGCCTCCTCTGCTCGCATCGACCTTTCGACTCCTTTGCGTTGGCATGCTCACTTGCGTGACGAGCCTGCGCAACACCCTTGGGGAACGAGTTACGACCTCGCACTTGATGCGGTCGAATTCGAAGGTATAACTCTCGCTACGACCGGCGGTCTACGCCTCACCTATTCTCCACGTGGCGACGCAGCACAAATCGTACAACTCCACGTTGGTGACGGAGTGGCCTTCGTTGCCCAAGCGCACTTGCCGCAAGTCTTTCGCGACGAAGGCGCGTTCGACCGCCGTGCCTATCTGCAACAACAAGGCGTCGACCTGACCGCCACGCTGCGCTCGGCCAGTCTCATGGAAAAAGAGACGTCATCCTCTTTTTCCATAAAAAATTCGCTTTCTCGTACGCGCAGTGCTCTTCGGAACGAACTTAACACCTTATTTCCTGACTCTCCGCAAGTGGCCGGCGTTCTCCGTGCCATGCTCCTTGGGGACCGTTCTTTTGTAGATCGCGATGAGTCCGTCGCTTTTCAAAAAACAGGCGTCTTTCACGTTCTCGTTGTAGCCGGTCTTCACGTCGGTGCGTTTGCAGTATTCCTTTATTGGCTTGGCCGCAAGTGCCGTGTCTCCATTGGATGGACTACCTTGTTTCTGTTGCTCGCGCTCACAAGCTACATTGCACTCATCGAACAGCGTCCTCCCGTCCTGCGTGCCTCGTTGATGGCCGCCGTACTTCTCACTGGAGGGTATTTCTTCCGCAGACTTGAACTCCTCAATTCCGCAGCGATTGCAGCGCTAATTCTTCTCGTCGCACAGCCGCTCGAACTACGTGATTCCAGCTTTCAGCTTTCCTTTCTTTCGATTGGTTGTATCGCTGGAATTGCGGTTCCCTGGATGGACCGAAGCGTCGAACCGTACGTTCGTGGACTTCGCGCCTGGCGAGATATCACGCGCGACGCCGCGCATACACCACGCGTTATTCAATTTCGAATCGATCTGCGTTCTGTTATCGCCTGGTTCACTGCAAAAACATCCAGCCTTCGGGCTAAATTTTTTGGCGATGCTTTTGTTTTCTCACTGCGTGCCGCGTTCAGAATTTGGGAACTTATCTTCCTGACGCTCGTGCTGCAGATCGGCATGTCCCCTCTGATGGCGCTCAATTTCCATCGCGTCACTCTTCTCGGTGCGCTTGCCAACCTTCTCGCTGTACCTCTGACGGGCATCCTGGTTCCGTTCGGGTTCGTCATTCTTATGATAGGAGCGCTATCGACAACAGTTGCTTCGTGGCTTGCCGTGCCGCTTCGATTCCTAACGGCCTTCCTCATCCATTCCGTTGATTGGTTTTCGCATCTTGCTCACGGGAGCTATCGTGTCCCAGGACCGCCTATTTGGCTGATCGCGATGTTTTTCGTTTTCATAGTTGTGCTCAGCGTTTTGTTGAGAATCGAATGGCAACGCAGCCGCTTGTTTGCAGGCCTCGCTACATTTTCTCTGTTATCCGCTACTATGCTGATCGCACTTCATCCTTTCGCCTCACAGTTCGCAAAAGGAAAACTCGAGTTCACCGTTCTCGATGTCGGGCAAGGTGATTCACTCCTTCTGGTTTCGCCAGCCGGACACACGCTTCTGATCGATGCTGGTGGCCCGCCGCCGACCTACGGTGGACACGAATCGCAACGCGCGGTCGATCCGGGTGAAGAAGCCGTTTCGCCTTATCTCTGGTCGCGCGGATTCAAAAAAATTGACATCGTTGCGCTCACACATGCCCATCAGGACCATCTCGGTGGACTACCTGCAATCCTCGAAAATTTCCAAGTCGGTGCGCTCTGGATAGGGCGAGAGGTTCAAACTCCAGCGCTTCAACAACTGGAAGCGCTAGCCGTTTCTCGAAGGATTCCGATTGTCCATGAAGCGCAAGGTCAAACGTTCGGCTTGGACGGCGCAAAAGGCAAAGTTCTTTGGCCTGAACCTGGCTCAGGCGACGCAACATCCGCAAGAAACAACGATTCTCTTGTAATACACCTGCAGTTTCGGAATCGCAGCTTTCTTTTGCCGGGAGACGCGGAAACGCAGGCGGAATCGGCGATTCTCGCAGAGAACGCTGAAAACTCGCTTCACTCCGATGTGCTGAAAGTCGGCCATCATGGCAGCAAAAACTCGACCACGCTTGAACTTCTGGCCGCTGTGCAGCCGCAATGGGCTGTGATCTCCTCAGGTGCGGAAAATCCCTATGGACACCCGAGTAGAGATCTTTTGCAGCGCCTCGAAGATGCTCACGTAAAGATTCTTCGAACGGATCGTAACGGCGCAATTCATATACTGACGGACGGTGATCGACTTGAAATTTCCTGTTTTGTGGAATGCGGCCAGATTGTGGCGCAACAAACTTCAGCCACGGCGCAGATACCAAATCACTAGCAAGAGGGCCAGCAAAAAGAGAAACCCAAGCGCTGCCTGATATTCATGATTTTTTTTGTACTGCGCGAGGGAAAACGATCCGGCACTGCCTCCTCCAATTCGCGCGGGTGTCAAACGAGGAAAAAACAGCGGGACTTTCTGAGCGTATAAATCAAACGCGGAGTTAAAGTGGCCACGGAGTTCGCCTTCTTCCCGCCGCATCACTACAAAATAAACCACCACAAAATAAACGCCCAAAATCGCAGCCGAAATCCAGGAATATGTTGCCCATGCCGCGCCCGCGGCAAGAATCGAGCTACCCAAATAGAGTGGATTCCTCGTGTGCGCGTAAGGTCCAGTCGTGGTCAGCACTTCCTGTTTTTTTAAATAGCCAGCCGCATAAGCTCGCAGCCACAATCCAAAAATGCCAATTGCAGCGCCAATCACAACACTTTTGGGGTTCGGCCGAGCATAAAAAAGCACAACGATTGCCACCAAATAGCCGAGCCGCACGCGCCATCGCGCAATCCACTTTGCCGCATCACTCATGAGAGCACGTGCGCTTCGCGCATCGCTTTCAAGACGTCGTCAACACTGATCCCCATCAAAGACGGATGCGGCGCATCTTCTCGCTTGTACGTTGACTCCACGTTCTTCGCTCGCAGGACAATTCCCCTGTTCCCAAGATTTTTGCCAAGGTATGGGCCGTTGCGTTCCGGGTCAGTCGGTCCAAAAATCGCGACGACCTTTGCCCCAAGAGCATCAGCAAGGTGCATCGGGCCAGTGTCGCCTGCTACCACACACCGGGCACCTTGGAGCAACGCCATCAGTTCTCCAAAACTTCCGCTGTAGGCTGCCGGAGCCGCATCGCCAGCTGTAGCTATCACGCGTTCGGCCAGCGATTTTTCGCCCGGCCCAAAATTAAGCACAGATTTCATTCCGTAGTCTGCTCCCAATTTTTGCGCGAGCTGCCCGTAGCGTTCTGCAGGCCAACATTTCGAAAGCCATCCGCCGCCTGGACTCAGTACGATATACTTCTCGATGCCTTCTCTACTCAGCATGTTGCTCACTGCTACTCGCGCTTCAGAGGGCACGTTCAGCGAAAAGTTGGTTATCGGTTTTTTCGCACCTGCACGCAACGACAGCTCGCCATTTTGGTCAGCGACATGCGTTCCATGAACCCGAACGCGATCGGTATAGAGCAATGGCACCCCGAATTCCCGCACACTTTCTGATGAAAATCCGATCCGGCGCAGAACTCTCGCCATAAATGGCAGCGCTGCAGACTTCCATAATCCCTGGTAATCAATCGAAGCAGAAAACTCTTCTTTGCGAATTCTTTTACGCATTTCTCGCACAGACGAAAACGAGCGCGTCTCAACTTCCCAAACTTCGTTGGCAATTCCCGCAGCCGCCACCAACTCTCGCCATCGAGGATGCGTCAACCAAACAATTTTTCCCTCTGGATACGACTCCCGTAGCGCGGCCACAGCTGGAAACGCATGCACGATGTCTCCAAGTGACCCGAGCCGCACGACCAAAAACTTTGGTTCAGGCATGCGGCGCCTTGCGAACCGTCTCAATCAATTCTCGCGTTGAGTGATCTTTTGGATCGCCGACAATCGCGATGCGAATGCCAAGCATTTCTGCTGTGGCGCGCTCCGGTACGCTCGCTTGTGTATAATCCGTGCCTTTTGCGTGAACGTTTGGGCGCAACTCATCGAGTAGCGCTTCGACATTTGCGTCCGCAAAAAGTACGACGTAATCCACCGCGCGAACTGACGCGACAAGCCGTGCTCTCGCATTTTCATCCAGAATTGGCCGTCCAGGGCCCTTCAAACCGAGAACGCTCTCATCCGCATTCACCCCAACAATCAAAATATCGCCTTCCGCTTTTGCGCCTTCCAGGTAGCGGACATGCCCTACGTGCAGTGTGTCAAAGCAGCCATTCGCGAAAACGATCGTTGCTCCAGAATGGCGCAATCCTGCAACAACTTCTCGCAGAGTTTCACGGTTCACAATTTTCTTACTGGTGTCCAACATGCGTCAGGAACCGGAACTCTCACGCCGGATCGTCTCAAGCAATTCCGCTTGTGATACGGTTGCCGTGCCTCGCTTCATTACTACCAATCCCCCTGCGATATTGGCAATGTGCGCCGCTTCGAGTGCGCTTGCCCCGCTTGCAAGAGCCAGCGTATATGCAGCCAGAACCGTATCGCCAGCGCCCGTCACGTCAACTGCCTGATCGCTGCCATGCACGGGAATATGCGTGACGCGATTGCCGTCTCTTTCAAAAAGCGCCATTCCATCGCGCCCGCGCGTCACGAGCAGCGAATTCATTTTCATCGTCGCCAGAGTCGAGTGTCCGCATCGCTCTAGCTCCGCAACATTTTTCCCAATCGAAGTATGGTGCAGTGCTTCGAGTTCCGCCTCGTTCGGCGTGGCGGAAACAATCCCGCTTCCCGCATAGCGCATCAATCCATGCCTCGCGTCCAGCGTAACCGGAATCTTCTTCTTCACTTTTCTTACGGCCAGTCGAGCGTCACCCGGCGTGGCGGTGCCAAATCCGTAATCGGAGATCGCCAGCGCATCGGCGCCGCGCAATCCTGCAAAAAGTTTTCCGGCCAACTGCTTGTGAACCTTTTCGGGCAACGCTCTGTTTGGCTCCCGATCCACACGCAAAACCTGTTGAGAAGTCGTATGCGCCCAGCCGGCAAGAAAACGGGTCTTCGTCGGAGTGGTCCAGTTCGCAACGTGCGCCATTCCCGATGTGTCTACGCCTAATCTACGGAAATACTCCATGAGTGCTTCGCCTGCAGCGTCATTTCCGACTACAGTTACCGGCACAACTTTCGCCCCAAGAGCGGCCAGATTGTTCGTCGCATTGGCGCCACCGCCCGCCACAAGGCGCGTTTCGCGATGTTTAAGGATCAACACCGGCGCTTCGCGTGAAACACGCGAAATATCGCCAAATTGAAACTCATCTGCGACGAAATCACCGTAGAGCACAACTTTCTTGCCACGGAACTGTTCAATCGTTTCCGCCAATCTCACTAAATCCACTGACCGCTCTGCCTTTGCGCTTGACTTAACTCGCTTCATCTATTTTTTCCTAAAATCCAGTCAACGGCTTCTGTCAAGCCCATCGCAACATGTTCCGGCTGATGCGGCCACTTCGCTATATGCCACGAAAATTCCCCTTCGCCATAGCCGGACCGCACCAGAATACTTTTTCCGCCCGCAGCATGGCCAAGTTCGATGTCCGAGTGTCGGTCACCTACAAAGAACGACCGGTTCAAATCGATTCCGTGCACTGCCGCTGCACGCAGCACCATTCCCGTCTTCGGTTTCCGGCACTCACAATCTTCCGGCGCGGCGTGCGGACAATAATAGATGCCGGCCAGTTTCGCGCCGCCCATCTCCAATGCCTTCTGCATCAAAGTATTCACATCGGTCACAACACTTTCCGGAAAGTACCCGCGTCCAACCCCGGATTGATTGCTCACTACGATCACTGGATAGTTCGCCGCGTTCAGTCGCGCGATCGCCTCGGCTGCACCGGCTAACATTCGGAATCTGCTTGGATGATTCAAATAACCTACTTCATCCAAGATCGTACCGTCGCGGTCCAAAAATACCGCAGCGCGCAATGCATCGCCGTCAGGCAGAAGTCACCTCCGCCAACTGCACTTGAGCCGCTGCTTGAACCATCGCGGGCGCTACCGCCGTCATACAACGATGATCCGTCGGACATCGGCGCAGAAAGCACGGGCTGCAATAAGGCTTTTGCTGAACCACGGTGCATTTCGGAGTCACAGGCACAGTTCCATATGGATCAGTCGGTCCGAAAACGGCAACAATCGGCAGCCCAACTGCGGCCGCCACATGCATTGCTCCTGAATCGTTCCCTATAAATAGGTTGCATCGGGAAAGCAGCGCTGGCAAATCGACAATCGCCGTTTTCCCCGTCAGATCGATCGGCTTCTTTTTCAGGCCTTCCACAATCGCCGCTGAAACCGTTGCCTCACCTGTGGTCCCAAAAAGAATCACTCCAGCATCGCGCTCGCCGGTCAGTTTGTTCAACGCTTCCGCGAAACGATCCGGCGGCCAACATTTTGCCGAGCCATAGGAAGCCCCAGCCCCCACTGCAATGCGCGTTTGCCCCTTCTGCGATCCAGCTGCAATCAGAAACTCTTCCGCCCGCTTTTGCTTCTCGCCTGAAATCCTCAGCTCGATCCAGGGCACTTCGGGCAGGCGATCGATCCATCCCGCACGACGTATTAGTTCCAAATAATAAAATTTTTCATGAGCAGGAATCTGTCCTGCCTTCGGCACGGGAATAGCTTTCGTCAGCAACAAGCTCCGCCCATCTCGTGCATACCCGATTCTTTCCGGAATTTTCGCTCTCCATGCCAGCCAGGCAGCATCAAACGCATTTTGCAGCAACAGCGCAATGTCATACTTTCTCTCATGTAACTGAGCCGCTAGTTTCTCCCGACCCGAAAATCCGCGATGCTCTCTCGCAGAATCATATGCAATAAATTCATCCGCAATTCCCTGCTCGCGATAAATATCGAGAACATACGGCCGTCCAATCACTCCAATTTCCGCGTCCGGGAATTTCTCTCTCACGGCGCGTAACGCAGGCATCGCCATAATCGCGTCGCCCACCCAATTCGTTGTTCGAACTACAATCTTCACGCGGCGGCTCCCTTTCGCTCAGCCAACAAGCGCGCGAGCAAAGAGCCAAATTCAGTCTCATCGGAAATTTGAAATTCAATCACCGCCACATAAACGGACAATTCCCCAAAATTCGCCCCGCGGAGATTCTGTTCGTCTTTTTCTGTAGTTACCAACGCGGTAGCGCGTGCACCACGAACCGAGGCACCAAGCGCTTCAATGTCTTGTTCCTGATAGTGATAGTGATCTCGAAATGCCATCGTTCCGGCCACTTCGACGTTCCACCGCTTCAAATCCCTGAAAAACGCCTGTGGGTTGCCAATCCCGCAAAACGCATAAAACGAGTTTCCCGCCAGCTGCGTAACGTCAACGAGCGTGTCGCTCTCTCCCAGCTTTCGAAAACCAAGCAATTTGTTTCGCGCGTAGAACACTGCATCCTCCCGCGATCTTTCCTGTGCTTGCACATCCAAGGCCCGGGAAATCACAAGCATGTCCGCCCTGCTGCACGCTGAAAACGGCTCTCGCAAACGCCCCGCCGGCAACAGCCATTCCTTCTCAATTCGCCTCGAACCATCCACCATCAGAATGTCCACGTCGCGCGCAAGTTTCAGATGCTGAAATCCATCATCCAATAGAAAAACATCTACAGGAGCTTCCCGTTCGAGTTCACTTCCTTTTGCGTAGCGGTCCGCGCCAACTCCAAACCTCACCCGACTTCCAAGGCGCTTCTTGAGCATTTCGATTTCGTCGCTTGTCCCGTCGCTCCCTCGATAGCCGCGACTTAGAATACCCACTCGCTTGCCATCTGCCAGGAACTTCTCTGCAAGATACAGAACCATCGGTGTTTTGCCCGTTCCGCCTACCGTCAGGTTGCCGACGCTGACCACCGCCGCCTTGAGCCGCTTTCGCACGAAAACTCCCTTTTCGTAGAGAACTACCCTGCATCGCGCGAAGATCCCATAGACAAAGGACAGTGGCCAAAGCAGAATTCGAATTGGCAGAGGCAAATTCATTCAGTTCCGCGGCTGCTTCGCCATGTGCTTGTCAATTTCCGCAAGGGCCCGGTCCGTGGCTCCGCGGCTTTCTTCCACTAGCCGCTTCCCCGTCGCTCCCATCCGCTCCATTCGTTCCGGCGATTTCAGCAGTTCAATCCAGGTCACACCCGCGTCTTCCGGGCTCTCCACTTGGATCGCCGCTTCCGCCGCGAGAAATCTCTGGGACATCTCCGCGAAATTTTCCATGGACGGCCCGAATACCGGCACTTTCCCGAACGCTGCCGGCTCCAAAATATTGTGTCCACCTGATTCCACAAGTGACCCGCCCACAAACGCCCCGTCCGCAATTCGATAAAGCGACGCCAGTTCCCCGATGCTGTCCAGCAATATGACCGCTATCCCTTGCGGGAGTTGTGAAAATTGGCCATTTGTTTGCGCGCCGGACGGTGACGCAACCGAGAGTTGCGAGCGCCGAATGAATTTTTGGTGGGAGTCTTCGATATATTGGGCCGCCGCATCGAATCGCTCCGGCTTTCGTGGCGCGAGCACCAAAAATGCGTCGCGATGTTCCCCTTGAACAACGCCAAATGCAATCAGTGCCAGCGGCTCTTCGTTGGCCACAACACTTCCAGCCACAATCACAGGCCGCCGTTTTTTTTCGTTAACCTCTTTTTCCAACCACTCCGTCAGCGGCGTCGCCTTTGGTAATTCCTGGTCGTACTTCACATTGCCACTCGCTTTGACACGATCCGCCGGAGCGCCCAGCGCTCGGATTCGTTCTGCATCTTTTTCACTCTGCATCAAAAACGCCGAGGCAAATCCAAGCGCACTCTTCAAAAACGGCCGTAAATAGAATCCCCCACGCCCAAGCCATTTCTGATACCGCGCAAAACTTTTGTCCGAAATCCTGCCGCTAACAAAAACTACTGGAACGTCCTTGCGCCCCATCTCTCGCAAAAAATTTGGCCAAATCTCCGTTTCCAGCACGATCACAATCGCTGGCTTCACTGCAGCTAGCGCACGCCTCACGCAAAACGCCCAATCCAATGGAAAGTAAATCACCGCATCCGCAAAAGGCATCCGTTCTCGCGCAATCGCCTGCCCCGAGATTGTCGTCGTCGAAACAACGAGTGGCCGCTCTGGATACCGTTCCTTTAGTTTCTTCGCAAGCGCCACGCTTGAAAGCGCTTCTCCCACGGACACCGCATGCAGCCAAATCGCACCCGTCTGCTGTTTGGGCAACTTTTCCAGTCCCGGAAACGAAAACCCCAACCTCTCGCTCAAATTCGAAAGATATTTCCCCTGACTGATTCCTTTGATAATCCAATACGGCGCGAGCAGCAGAGCAGCAATCGCCATCAACAGGCTGTAAATGAAATACACGAAATCGGGCTCCGGTCTGCCTCGCTTCCGCACTCTGGCGTCCGTGCAGGGCAACCCTGCACCCAACCAAGGAATCGAAGGCGTCGTGATGGGAAAAGTTTATTATAAACGCATGCGAAAAGCCGCCCACACTGTTTCGTGCATCGCCCTTCTTTTGCTCCCGAATACCTCTGTTCCGCAGGAACAGCCTAAATCCGTTCCCATGCGCACATCCGCGCTCGATTCTCACGAAGGCATGACCATTGGTGCCGAACCACTCACAAGTTCCGAACAATACAAAAGTTCCTTTCCCAAAAAGAATCCCTATGCATCCGGCATCCTCGCGGTCCGTGTGATGTTCCGCAACGAAACTGGGGACAGCATTCGTGTCAACATCAGCCGGATCCGCCTCTCTCTCCAAATCGCAGAAGACAATCGCCAGGAACTTCCCTCCTTAACCTCCGAAGATGTCGCCGACGTCGTCTTCACTTCCAAAGTAAAAGACCCGAGCAAACGCGTCCGTTTGCCGGTCCCACTTCCTTCCTCGACAAAAATCGGCCGCGGCAAGGACTGGACGGAGCTTGTGAAACAAGCGGAAGAAGCCGGCTTTCGCGCCGGCGTTATCGCCCCCCATAGCACCGCCGAAGGATTGCTCTATTTCGATCTGCAAGGACAATACGACCTGCTCACAAACGCGCGTCTTTATATCCCCGAGCTTGTTGCGCTCGAAAAAAATCACGGACTTCTCTTTTTCGACATTGATTTAAGTCGCGCGACTCCGCGCTGATCGTATTTTTCTCGTCTTCACAAAATTTCTTCCACAGCCCCAATTTGCGCCCTCAACTGTCGTCGGCTAACATGAATGCGGCACAAAAACTTTCCTGAACGGAAGCAATGCTCCCTCTCCTCGAACAACTAAATCCGGAACAGCGTCTCGCAGCCGAAACGACCGAAGGACCATTGCTCATTCTTGCAGGCGCCGGCACAGGCAAAACGCGTGCTGTCACCTTCCGCATGGCAAACCTAATTTCAAAAGGCGTCTCCGCCGAAAACATTCTCGCCGTTACTTTCACCAACAAAGCCGCTGAGGAGATGCAGACTCGCGTCTCCGATCTGCTTCTTCGCGCAGGCATTCCACCGGAACGCCCCTGGCTCTCCACGTTTCACTCGCTCTGCGCACGCTTGCTCCGCCGCGAAGCAGCCGCTGCTGGCTTGCCTTACAACTTCGCCATCTTCGACGACGACGACCAACTCGCCGCCGTCAAGCTCACGATGTCCCGTCTCAACATCAGCGACGAGACACTTACGGCGCGCAACGTGCTCAGCAAAATCAGCCACGCCAAGAACCACGGCCAATCCGCAGCGCAGATTCGCGGCGAAGCATTCAATCCCGATGGCCGCAAAGTCGCCGATATTTTCGAAGCCTACGAGAAACTCCTCGCGCAAAGCAACGCACTCGACTTCGACGACCTACTTCTCCGCTCCGCAAAATTATTGAAAGAATCACCGCAAGTTCGCGACCGCTGGCAGCAGCGCTTTCAATACATCCACGTTGACGAGTATCAAGACACTAACCGCGTCCAATACGATCTCCTTCGCCTTCTTACCAGCCCAAAGCAAAACATCTGCGTTGTCGGCGACGAAGATCAATCTATCTATCGGTGGCGTGGAGCGGACGTCTCCATTCTTCTCAGTTTTTCGCGCGATTTCCCTGCAGCACGCGTCATTCGTCTCGAACGTAACTATCGCTCCACGCAAAATATTCTCGACGCGGCCGGCGCCGTCGTAAAAAACAACCCTGACCGCCTCGGTAAAACCCTCAAAGCTGAATCCCCGGGCGGCAAGAATCTCCGCTATTTCGAAGCGCGCGACGCCCAAGCCGAAGCCGAATTCGTCGCCGGCGAACTTCAGAAAATTCTCGACGCCGATTCCGACCAAACCTGCGCCGTCGAATACCGCACCAATTTCCAGTCTCGTGCATTCGAAGAAGTCTTCCGCCGCCGCGGTCTCCGCTACAAACTAGTCGGCGGCTTCAGCTTTTACAATCGCGCAGAAGTAAAAGACGCACTCGCTTACGTCCGCCTCGCCATGCACCCCGAAGACGACATTTCCCTTCTTCGCGTGCTCAATGTTCCTCCTCGTGGCATTGGCAAGACAACCCTTGATACTCTTCGCGATTCCGCCCGCGCCAACACGACCACCCTCTGGGCTACAATCGAAATGTTCCTCGCAGGCGGCTCCGCTGGCCGTGCCACAACTCCCGTCCGCGCCTTCTATGAGCTCATCCTCCGCCTCAAACAAGCGCTCGCCGAGCACGAACCTGCCGAATTTCTCCGCTACATCCTCGACGAAACCGGCTACATGGCCATGCTTAAGGACCGCAACACGCCCGAAGACGTCGCCCGCATCGAAAATCTCGAAGAACTCACCCGCGCCGTCGCGGAAAGCATGGACGCAGGTGAATCTTTCACCGATTTTCTCGACGCCGCCGCTCTCGTCAGCGATGCCGACTCCTTCGAAGACAAGCCCGGCGTCACGCTCATCACGCTGCACAGCACCAAGGGCCTCGAATTCGATCACGTTTTTCTAACGGGTATGGAAGAAGGTATCTGCCCGCACGGCCGCTCGATCAACGAAGAAAAGGGCGTCGAAGAAGAACGACGTCTCGTTTACGTAGGCATGACCCGCGCCCGCAAAACACTCACGCTCACACGCGCGGTTTATCGCCGCATCTTCGGCAACGAACAGCAGCTTCGTGCTTCCCAGCCGTCGCGCTTTCTCTCTGAAATTCCCAGTGAACTCGTGGATACTGCCGGCGGCTCAATGGCGGAAATCGGCCAAACTCGCCGCTATGAACCCGACCCAGAATATTCCTACTCCGCCGATGAATTCATCCGCAGAGTCCGAGGCGGTCCAGCCGCAGCGCAGCGTTCTTCCGCCCCACGCCAACGCTCAGAAGGCAGCGGCTTCGGCAGTTCCTCAATCCGCCGCCGAAACGTCGAAGCCAATCCCATGCTCGGCCGCAAAGTCCGCCACCCGGAATACGGCGTAGGGACCATCGTCGGCGTAGAAGGCGATGAAGACGACCGCCGCCTCTCCGTCAGCTTCCCCGGCCGAGGTACAAAAAAATTCATCGAGCGCTACGCCCAGCTCCAGCCGGCATAACCATAACCGCGTCGCAAAGTTGCGCCACGCCTCTTCTCACGATAAAGTGTCCCCCGCACTTAACTTCGTATCCGGCTGGCAGGGGAAAGCTTTCGCATCGCCCGGATGCGCCCGGAGAGCCTGAGTGCCTTCATCTCTGTTCCGTCGTAAGAACATTGACCAACTCATTTCCGATTGTGAAGGCGCCGAATTCCGTCTTAAAAAATCCCTTGGCTGGCTCAGCCTTACGTCGCTTGGCATAGGCGCAGTCATCGGCTCCGGCATCTTCACCATCGTGGGCACCGCCATCGCGGGCCAGAAATTCCAAACTTCTTCAATCCTCAATGCTCCGCTGCTCCAATATCTCGTTCATCACAATGCATCCTTCGGCCGGCCCGGTGCTGGCCCGGCCATCGCCCTGTCTTTCGTCATGGTCGCCATCGCTTGCGGTTTTGCTTCCGTCTGTTACGCAGAACTCGCGGCCATGATTCCTATTGCTGGGAGTGCGTACACCTACACTTACGCCACAATGGGCGAAATCATCGCCTGGATTATCGGCTGGGACTTGATTCTCGAATACGCCGTCAGCAACATGGCTGTCAGCGTCGGCTTCTCGGCACACCTCGTCGATCTCCTTGACTGGTTCGGCTTACATCCTGATCCCAAATGGATCTCGCCCGCCTATCTGCCCAGCGGCCTTTCGGACTTACAAGGCAACATGATTTACAACCCTGGCTGGCATTTCGGCTTCAATTGGCCCGCCTTCGTCATCGTGATGATTCTCACTGTGATTCTCGTCCGCGGCATTCGCGAGTCCGCCGAAACCAACAACATCATGGTGCTGATCAAAATCATCGCCATTCTTGCCTTCGTCACTTTCGCGTCGAAGTTCATTCACACTTCCAACTGGCATCCCTTCGCACCCAACGGCTGGCCCGGCATTCTCACTGGCGGCTCCATCGTTTTCTTCACTTACATCGGCTTCGATTCTGTCTCTACTGCCGCCGAAGAATGTACGAACGCGCAACGCGATCTCCCGCGAGGCATCATCGCCACACTCATCATCTGCACATTGCTTTATATCGGTGTGGTCGTCGTTCTCACTGGCCTCGTCAAGTGGGACACGCTCCTCGACGATGCAGCTCCTGTCGTCAACACACTCAAGAAGCTTCACATATCCAATCTGCGCCTCATCGTTCTCATCGGTGCGCTTATGGGGATGATTTCCTCGCTTCTCGTCTTTCAAATCGGCCAGGCACGTGTCTGGTTCGCGATGTCTCGCGATGGGCTTTTTCCGAAGATCTTTAGTCGCGTTCATCGCAAATACTTGACGCCGGATTTTTCCACTTGGGTTGCCGGCTTCGTCGTGGGTGTGCCCGCCGGACTTCTGGATATCGGCACCCTCGGTGACCTTGCCAACATAGGCACGCTCTTTGCCTTTGCGCTTGTCGCTGCTGGCGTCCTCATCCTTCGCTACCGCGAACCTGAACGTCACCGCGCCTTTCGTGCTCCCGGCGGCCCCATCGCTCCTGTTCTCACTATTCTTACCTGCTTGCTCCTGATGGCCGGTCTGCCTATCATGAATTGGCTCCGATTTTTTGGTTGGCTCGTCATCGGGCTCGTAATTTATTTCCTGTACAGCCGGAAGCGCAGTACGCTCAATTTACCTCCGGCCAGATAGAGCGAGGCTATCGCGTGGTGCTCCGCGCCGTTTGTGTCTCCAATTTGCGAATTCCTGGCACGTTGTTTTTCGCGGCGACTCTACTCTTGCTGCTCGTTCCGTCACAAGCTCATGCGTGGGGTGACAATGCCAACAAACTCGTCGTCAACCGCGCCATTGAAACTCTTCCGCAGGATGTCCGCCCTTTTTTCGAAAGCAGCCGAGGTTTTCTTTTGCTTCATGTAAACGATCCCCTTGCTTCCGCGGAAAAAACTCCGACCGAGCGCCGCACACAATATCTCACTCTCGAGAAATATGGCCGCTTCCCCTTCGAAGCGCTCCCACGTGATTACAAAGCCGCCGTCATCAAATTCGGCCGCGCAAAGCTCGAAGCCAACGGCCTGCTTCCCTGGCAAATCGGCGTCTATAGTCAAAAACTCACCGAGGCTATGCGGGCCGGAAAATGGGATGAAGCCCGCCTCAACGCCGCCATTCTCGCCAACTACGTCGCCGCTTCCCACGACCCGTTCAACACCACCGACAACAACGACGGGCGCCTCTCGGGCCAACTCGGAGTAAACGATCGCTTCGGCACCACACTTATCGATCGTTACAGCTCCTTCTTTCCAATGCGTCCCAACGACGCCATGTTCATTAACGATCCCACCGACTACGCGTTCGAAGCCTGCCTCCGTTCGCACAGTTGGCTCGAAACAATTCTGTTCGCTGACCGCAATTCTCGCCGCGGCCTCCATTCCTACAACGACGAATACTACGATCGCTTCTATAACCAGGCCGCCGCACTCCTGATTCGCCAGCTTTCCGACGCTTCCACCGACGTTGGCTCCTTCTGGTACACCGCCTGGAAAAACGCCGGCTCGCCTCAACTCCCCCGTTAATTCCTCCGCCATGAACGACGCGTCTTTTCCCGAACACATTCTTTCTCTTCCCAAAGCGGAGCTGCATCTCCATCTCGAAGGCAGCATTAGACCCGCAATCGTCTCGCAACTCACCGCGCGCCACGGCTCGCCCATCTCGGAGCAGGAAGTAATCGCCCGCTACGCTTACAATGACTTTCTCGGCTTCCTTGCCACATTCAAATGGGTGACGTCTTTTCTTCGGGATCCACAAGACTATGCGCTCATCCTCCAGGATCTCGCCGAGCAGCTCCTCGCGCAAAACGTCGTCTATGCCGAAGTCACTCTTTCCGTTGGCGTCATGCTCCGCCGCGGCCAGCAAGTCGAAAAAAACTTTGAAGCCATCCTCCGCACCGCGGAACCATTCGAATCCCGCGGTCTCAAACTCTTTTGGATTTTCGACGCCGTCCGCCAATTCGGCGCGGACGCAGCTATGGGAGTCGTGCACTCCGCACGAAATTGCGCTTCAAACAAAATCGTGGCGTTCGGAGTGGGCGGTGACGAACTGAGTCTGCCAACTGCTGACTTCCGCCGCGTTTATAACCTCGCCGGCGAGTATGGCCTGCATCGCCTCATGCATGCCGGAGAAGTTGGTGGCCCCGAAAAAATCCGCGAAGCCGTCGAACTCCTCGATGTTGAACGCATCGGCCACGGCATCGCGGCAATCCATGATCCCGCTCTGATGGACCTTCTCGCCGACCGCCGCATCCCCCTCGAAGTCTGCCCCGGCAGCAACATCCTTACAGGCGCGCTTTCCCGCCAACTTGCCCAACCGAACGCCCCCATCGAATCTCACCCTCTTCCCAAACTCCTCCGCCACGGTATTCCGATCGCGCTCTCCACCGACGACCCAACCATGTTCCACACCGACCTTGCCACGGAATACAGCAACGCACACCGCATGGGCCTCTCTGAGCCCGAACTCCGCTCACTCACCCAAATGAGTTTCGATCACGCGTTCGCGTTCGATTTGCCGCAAAAATAAAAGGCGTTGTAGGAGCGCTTCCAAAGTGGCGCTTTTTGCTATAATTTCTGCATGAAAGCACACGTTTGGGTCATGCCAAAGCGCACCGTTCTCGATCCGCAGGGTCAAACTATCCAGCACGCTCTCTCAGGGCTCGGCTTCAGCGCCGTCAAAGACGTCCGCCAGGGCAAATTTTTCGTCCTTAATCTCGATGGCCTTACCCGCGAAGATGCTCAGGCCCAAACCGAGCGCATTTCCAAAGAAGTCCTCACCAATCCCGTCATTGAAGAATTCCGCTTCGAAATAGTGGAATAACTTCTCGCAGCCGTCGCTCGCTTTATGCACGATTCGTGACATCACTTTTTTCGATTGGCGGTGCTTTAATAACACCGTGCTACGCTTTTCTATCAATTTAGGAGCGCTCCAATGTGCGGCATCGTGGGCTATATTGGCCCCAAGAAGGTAGTCCCTGTCGTCATCGAGGGCCTGCGTAAGCTCGAATATCGTGGCTACGATTCCGCAGGGATCGCAGTCGTCGGAGCCGACGGTAAACTCGACCTTCGTCGCGCCTCCGGCAAACTCCGCAATCTCGAAGAAGTCATTCAGAAATCGCCGCTCGAAGGCACTTATGGCATTGGCCACACACGCTGGGCCACACACGGCCGCCCCACGGAAGAGAATGCCCATCCGCACCGAGATTGCACCGGACAAATCGTCGTCGTTCACAACGGCATCATTGAAAATTATCTTGAGTTAAAAGAGCAGCTCCAGCGCGAAGGCCACAAATTCGTCACCGAAACGGACACGGAGATTGTCGCCCATCTCGTCGAGAAAAATTCCCAGGGTGGCGTCCCGCTCGAAGACGCAGTCCGTAAATCTCTAAATCAGCTTCGCGGCATCTACGCGCTCGTTTTCATGTCCTCCCGCGACCCGCACAAAATCGTCGCGGCACGCATGGGTCCACCGGCAGTCATCGGCCTTGGCGAGAATGAGTTTTTCGTCGCAAGTGATATCCCTGCGCTCCTCGAACACACGCGCAACATTTTTTTTCTCGCCGATGGCGACATCGCGGTCCTCACAAAGTCCGGCGTTCACGTCATGGACCACGACGGTAAGCCTGTCGAGCGCAAGCCGCACCACGTCGCCTGGGACCCCATCATGGCGGAAAAGGGCGGCTACAAGCATTTCATGCAGAAAGAAATCTTCGAACAGCCCCGCGCCGTCCGCGACACGCTCCTCAGCAGCATTTCGCGCGATACTGGAAAAACCTATCTCGGCGATCTCGGCCTCACCGAACAGCAGTTTCGCACTTTCGACAGAGTTCGCATCGTCGCCTGCGGCACAAGTTGGCACGCAGGGCTCGCCGGCAAATTTATGATCGAGCGCCTGGCGCGCATTCCTGTCGAAGTGGATTACGGCAGTGAATTCCGCTACCGCGACCCGATCCTCGACGCAAGAACTCTCACCGTCTGTATTAGCCAATCCGGCGAAACCGCGGACACCATCGCCGCCCAGCGTGAAGCAAAACATAAAGGCTCACCGACCATCGCCATTTGCAACGTCATCGGCTCGATGATCACCCGCGAAGCCGTTGGCTCCATCATCACCCACGCCGGGCCAGAAATCGGCGTCGCCTCAACAAAAGCTTTCACTTCACAACTCACTGCGCTTTTGCTGCTCGCCATGCATCTCGGCGAAACGCGCGGCGCCCTCTCCGGCGAAGCCGCAAAGACGCTTCTGCAGGAATTTGCTCGCATCCCCCACAAAATGGAAACAATTCTTCAATACGAGGAATCCGGCCTCTTCGAAGCTCTCGCCCGCCAATTTTTCCGCTGTACCGATTTTCTCTATCTCGGCCGCGGCATCCACTACCCAATCGCTTTAGAAGGCGCATTGAAGCTCAAGGAAATTTCCTACATCCACGCCGAAGGTTATCCCGCTGGCGAAATGAAACACGGCCCTAACGCTCTTATCGACGAGAACCTCCCCGTCGTCGTTCTCGCCACGCGCGATGAATCGGATCCCGCCTCAGTTACTCTCTACGAGAAAAGTGTCTCCAACATGCAGGAAGTCCGCGCACGAGACGGCATCGTCATCGCCATCGTCACCGCAGGCGACCACCTCGCCCGCTCCGCCGCTAACCACGTCATCACGCTACCGCCTGCGCCAGAACTCCTCGCGCCACTGCTCGAAATTATTCCGCTCCAACTGCTCTCGTACCACATAGCCGTCCGCCGAGGCTGCGACGTCGACCAACCCCGCAACCTCGCCAAATCCGTCACCGTGGAATAGCCGCTCTCAATTCTTTTGGCTAGAATGTAGTCATGCCTTTTGGTGACCGGGTATTATGCAAGCTCGCATTATGCGCACTTTTGTTTTCACCGGCTTTCGCTAACTCTTCTGCCCAAACCCCCGCTTCCGGCTCCTCCACCCTCCACGAAATTCACGTCGACGGCTTCAAAAAACTCACCGAACCTCAAATCATCGCCCTCACCGAATTACAACCAAACACTCAAGTAGACCGCGACGCCCTCCAGGTCGCTGCCGACAAACTCGTCCGCTCCGGCCTCTTCGCCCACGTCAAATACGACTTCCACACGCGCGGCGATCAGGTCACCGTCAATTTTCACGTCGAAGAAAACGCTCTTCTTCCTGCATTTTTCGACAACATCCCTTGGTTTGACGATTCCGAACTCGCCGCCGCCATCAAAGCGAAAGATCCTGCTTATGACGGTACTCTCCCCGAATCCGGCCCGCTCGTTGATGCCGCCGCCGACACCATCAAATCCCTGCTCGCCTCTCGTAAGCTCGATGTCACTGTCGAACATCAGGTCATGCAAAATCCCATCGGCGAAGGCAATGTCCAATCTTTTGCCATCGAAGGCGCTTCACTCCAAATCTCCTCCATTGAATTTGGCGATCCTTCGCTCGATGAAGATCGCGCCGTTCAGGCACATCTTGGCGAACTCCGCGGCAAACCGTATTCGCGTCTCGCCATCGATATTTTCCTCACAGAACAGGTCCGCCCTGGCTACTTGAAAAAAGGCTATCTCCGACTCAAACTCGGTCCTCCGCAAGTCCGCCTCACCGGCGCCCCCACGGAAGAACTTCCCGACAAAATTCCTGTCTACATTCCCGTCGAAGCAGGCGCGGTCTACCATTTCACTGGCGTGCAATGGTCCGGCAATTCTCTGCTGAAAACAGACGAACTCAACGCCGTATTCGGCCTCAAGCCGAACGACACTGCCGACGGCGAAAAAATCTTTTCCGGCTGGGATCGCGTCCAGGAGGAATACGGACGCCGCGGCTATCTCGAAACCAAAATCGAGCCCGTTGAAACGTTCGACGATTCAGTCCACACCGTTTCCTATCAAGTGAAAATCACGGAAGGCGCTCAATTCAAAATGGGCAGCATCGTCCTTACGGGCATCTCCGTTGCCGCCGACCGCAGAATCCACGAAACATTTCCAGTTCAGCCGGGCGAACTCTTCGACAAATCCAAATTCGAAACCTATCTCTCTCGTCTGCAAAATAAACCCGCCCAGGTCTTCGGCGATCTCCCCGTCCACTATGAAAACGTCGGCCACTGGCTCCGCGCCGACCCTGCTAAAGGTATCGTCGATGTCCTCCTCGACTTCAAATAATCTTCCCATCCATTGCGCTATACTTTTGCCGTGAGCAGCGTTATCCAAATTCGTCTCGACGAACCTTTTTCTCCTTCGATCGAAGAAAAAGAATCCCAACTCCTGTCTAATCTCTCTAAACTCCCCTCCCTCATCGTCGCTCTTTCCGGCGGAGCAGACTCCGCTTATCTGGCCTGGGCCGCACGCAAATCCCTCGGTGAACGTGCCCTCTCCGTCACCGCCATTTCTCCCAGCTATTCAACCTACGACCGCGACCAACTCACCGTTTTCTTAAGACAATTTTCCATCCATCACGAATTCGTAGAAACCCACGAAATGGAAAACGCCTCCTATCGCGCCAACGCCGGCGACCGCTGTTACTTTTGCAAGGACGAACTTTTCTCCGTGCTTGATCAAATCGCCGCCATGCGCAACATCGCTGCTATCGCCTATGGCGTCAACGCCGACGATACGCTCGACTTTCGCCCGGGCCATAAAGCCGCCACCGAACACCACGTTCTCGCTCCGCTCCTCGACGTCCGTCTTCACAAATCCGAAATTCGTGAACTCTCCCGTCGCGCGAATCTCCCGACTTGGGATCGCCCAGCATCCGCTTGCCTCGCCTCGCGACTGCCCTACGGCACAGAGGTCACCCCCGAGCGCCTCGCTCTTATTGACCGCGCTGAAGCCGCCCTCCGCGACCTCGGCTTCCATCAATTTCGCGTTCGCCTGCACGACAAACTCGCCCGTATCGAAATCGCTCCCGACGAACTCTCTCGTGCCCTAACTCCCGAAATGGCCGCCGCCATCAACGCACGCCTCAAATCCGCCGGTTTCCTCTACGTCTCTCTCGACCTCGAGGGCTACCGGCAAGGCTCCCTTAACGCTGCGCTCACAAGCCCGCAATCGTAAGGGAACATTCCTTTTCCATTTTCCGTATCTTTACCATGACAGCCCAAAGCGCGTATTCTTGCGCTGGAGGACGAATGCGCTCCCGAACTATCTATCTCTCGGCCCTGTTTACGGCATCCGCCGCGCTCGCCGCTTGCGGCTTCGGTCCCGCCGAACAAGGCTCGTTCGACCGCACGCTCACCGTCTCAGGTCCTACGCGCCTCGAGCTCGCCACAGGCTCTGGCTCTGTCAAAATCAATGGCAGTGCCGACGGCAAAGTCCACATCCACGGCGACGTCAGCGCAGCCTCTTTTTTCGGCAATGCAAAAGACGAATTGAAGCACGTCCTCGACAATCCGCCCATTGAGCAACGCTCCAGCCTCATTCGAATTGGAAAAGACATGGGCAGCTTCCGCAACACTTCGATTTCTTACACCATCGAAGTTCCGCAGGAAACAGAGCTTTCGATTTCCGCAGCCAGCGGCTCGCAGGAAATTCAAAACGTGCGCGGCCCCGTCACTGTTGATTCCGCCTCCGGCGACGTCCGCGTTGAAAATGTGGAGCGTCCTGTACAAATCAAATCCGCCAGCGGTTCAATCCACGTTCGCAATCTCGGCGACGATGCAAGAATGACCGCCGCCTCCGGAAGTATCGAAGCGAACACCGTCAAAGGTGACATTCGTGCCCGCGCGCTTTCCGGCTCCATCAACATCAAGGCTCCCGGAGCGCGCGTCGAAGCGGACACCGCCAGCGGCTCCGTCACCGTCGCCGGCGCTAACAACGATGTCAAAGCCAACACAGCCTCAGGTGGCATCAACGTTCAGGGCAATCCCGCTGGCAACAGCTACTGGCACCTCAAAACCGCGTCCGGCAGCGTCGAAGTCTCTGTCCCCAAAGACGCTGGCTTCAATCTCTCCGCTGAAGCGATCTCCGGCCAAATCCGCGCCGATCTTCCCATCGTCATCGAAGACCAGGGCAAACATTCTCTCCGCGCTCATGTCGGCACACCAGGCGGCCGCGTTGAAGTACGTACCGCCTCCGGCGGCATCCGCATCCAACCCTCCTCGTAATAGTAGGGGCACGATATATCTCGCCCTCTTCGCTACGTAACATTTAGAGTTGCCTCTGCTCGATCCACTCGGCACAGGCTAAATAGCGTAGGGGCTTTCGCGCTCTTTGAGGCATATCCCGCCCAACCATACGCTTTCGCCAACATTCATATAAAATCCCTTCCATGTTCCGCCCTCTCGCCGCCGCGCTGCTCTTTCTGTTCGCTCCCTCTCTTTTCGCGCAAACCACTCTTCAAAATCCGTCCATTCCTCCAAAGAAAGACGCTGGAAAACAGTCCGCCTCCAAGCAACTCTCTCCTTCCGACGAACTTCAGCAGACTATCGAATCTGCAGGCAATGACCGCGCTGCCCTCGTCCGTAACCTCGAAAATTATCTAAAAAAATATCCTCAAGCCCCCGAACGCCCTCAAATCTTCCGCGCTTTGGTCGAAGCTTGTCTTCAACTCCGCGACACTTCTCGTGCCGCCGCTTACACTGAACGCCTCGTCTCCCTCACTCCGGAGGACATGTCCATCACGCTTCTCGCCATCCAACTCCTCGAAAAAAATGGCGATGAAGCCGCACTCAAGCGCGCCGTCAATTATTCTTCCCGCGTCATCGAATATATCCACAACTCTTCGACAGATGAAAAATCACCGCGTGTCTCTCCGGAAGAATGGGCCACCGAAAAAAAGCGCGACGAATCTTCTCTTCTGCTCCTCCGCGGACGGCTCGAATCCAAACTCCACGACTCAGCATCTGCTCGCAAAGATTTCGAAGCCAGCTATGCACTTGTCCCAAATTCCAGCGCCGCCGAAAAACTCGGCGAACTCGATGAACTGGAAAAAAGCTACAACGCAGCCATAAAACAATACGCCCGTGCTTTTTCTCTTACGGATCTCTCATCAAAAAACGATGCGCGGCGCGAACTCCGTCAAAAACTCGGCAACGTCTGGCGGCTCGCCCACGGCTCCGATGCAGGCCTCGGCGATTTCCTTCTCGCTACGTTTGACGAACTCGCGAACAACGCCACGCCAAAACCCAAGCGCAACGCCGCAGCCAAGGAGCCATTCGACTTCATGCTCCGCACGGCTCCCGCCGGCGCCGATTACCCGCTCTCCGCGCAAAAAGGAAAAATTGTTGTCGTGAATTTCTGGGCCACTTGGTGCGGCCCCTGCAGAGCCCTTGAACCCTTCTTCGAAAAAGCCGCCGCCGAATTTTCAGGCAATGAAAACGTTCTCTTCCTCGCCGCCGATTGCGACGACGACGAAACTCTCGTCGCTCCCTACCTCGACGAAGTGAAACCTCGCACTACTGTCGTCTTTGCCGATGGCTTGGAAAACCTCTTCCGCGTCGAAGCCTTTCCAACCGTCATCGTCCTCGACCGTGCCGGCCGTGTCTCGTATCGCACAGACGGCTTCGGCGACTCCGGTTTTGTAACTGAACTCTCCTCCGCCATCCACCGCGCTCTCGCCCCCGCGACCGAATCCGAAAAAGCCGCACCCTCCGCACAGTAACCTTTTCCTTTTTTCTTTCTCGCCAAATTTGAGCACCTTTGATTACCGCCTTACCCGCATAATCTGCCAAGGATAGTGCTCCAATGCCTACTCCACTTTTGCTTCCTGGCGGTCAAAGAAATTCTATGCTCTCCCCGTGGTAAATTCGTGGGGTATCAAAAATGGCCAATTACGAAGAGCACTGGAAGCTGTATCGTCGTCGGTGGCTTGTCTGCGTGCTGCTGTTCTGTGGCTTTGTCCCAATAAATTTGGCAATTATGGCCACTTCTGTTCGAATTTTTCATACCGCTGCGCTTGGCTACGTTTCGGCTTTCTTATGGATAGGGTTATGTCTCGGTACCGCTTTTTGGGTTTCCGACTCACCTTGTCCTAGATGCGGAAACAAATTCAACGGTCGCGGGCCTCACGCCTTCAGCTACCTAGTCAGGAATTGCAAGTATTGTGGCTTGGGGAAATACGCCAATGAATAGTTTTGGGGCGGGTGGCACGGACAAAATTTCCCTGATTCTTTTCGCGTTACTAGAAATCACAAGGCAATTTTTCCGAATCTCTCTACTCGCAGACATGCGGAGGGTGCCCCGTCCTCGATGCGTGAGGGCGGATCTTGGGTCTCCCTGCCCTTCTCGTTCGAACAATTTTCCACAGCCAATTCGAATTACCTGTTAAATAATTATTGACATTATAAATACTTCTGTGCTACTCTGTCAGGTGTGACTTGCCTCATTCCGCTGCGTCGCCCTGCCCTCTCCCTTCAAGCGCTAACCTTCTCGTTCTTCTGAAAAAACTTCTTAACCCTTTTAGATTGTGCAGATCCATAATCCCTTCAAATAATCCCTTCCATTTTCTGCAGTTGCACCACTGCATCGGATCTGCTGATTCCAAAGGCACTTCAATTCCCTTAGATTCTGCAGTTACACACTACGTTCCTCTAAGTCGCTTTAGAATGAACACTTACAAAAACAGGGGGGAGGGGGTAGTTATGGTTAACCAAATTCCGTCAGCCTGCTTCCGCCACTTCCCTCGCCGACACAATCGTATTCACATGAATCCGCACTGTATCTTCAACTCTTCTCGCGTACCCGCCTGCCAACGTCGTCGCCACCGGCACGCCACGCTTTCTCGCCTCCGCGAAAACCCGCTTATCCCGCTCCTTCAACCCCTTCTTGGTCAGCATCAATCCGCCCAACTGGTCCTCGCAATACGGATCTGCGCCACCCACATAAAAAACAATGTCCGGCTGAAATTTCTCCAGCGATTCCATAACCACCGGCAACAAGGTTTCCAAATACTCATCATCTTCAACGCGATCCGCCAAATTCAAATCCACATTCGATGCTGGCTTGTGCGCCGGATAATTGTTCAACTGATGAATCGAAATCGTGAACACACTCTCATCGTCACGAAAAATATTCGCTGTGCCATTTCCGTGGTGCACATCCGTATCCACAACCATCGCTTTGCGAATTGCTTCGTCCGCCTGCAATCGCCGGATCGCTACAGCCACATCATGAATCGCGCAAAATCCTTCGCCATGATTCGCAAACGCGTGATGGAATCCGCCGCCCAAATTGCATCCAAATCTATCTCGCAATGCCAACTGTCCCGCCAGAATCGAGCCGCCTGCCGCCAGCCACACCGCTTTCGCCAATTCCGGCGAGTAGGGCACCTCCAATTTCATGATCTCGCTCGCCGTCAAAGTACCCTCTCGCAACTTCTCAATCCATTCGGGAGTATGCACACGCAGCAAATCCGTGTCCTTCGCTTCCTCCGGCAAAACAAAATCCTCCGGCGCGGCAATTTCATCGCGCAACAACTGCAATTGGATCAATCGGAATTTTTGCGAAGGAAAAACGTGGGGACCAAGATTCAAATCGTAACTGGGATGATAAACAACCTTGAAGGGCAGCATGAAAGCGACGCGGAGCTAGTTTTCGCGCTCGAGAATGAAATCCGGCAGTGTCAGCAACGCCCGTGCATACTCCGAATCCCGCTGTCCGTTGATGCAGGCCTTCGCCCGCGCCGCATATTCATGCGCCAATTGCCGCGTCCGGTCCAGCGCGCCCGATTCGTTCACCAACGCCACCAATCGCTCTGGCTTTACGCTGACAAACTCCTTCTCTTCCAATACGCGCGCTACCAGTTCCCGCGCTTCGTGATGACCATTTTCCATCGCATAAATCAGTGGCAGTGTAACTTTGCCTTCTTTCAAATCGCTCAACACAGGTTTTCCAAGCTGTTTCGCCGAACCTGTAAAATCCAGCAAATCGTCTACCAACTGAAACGCCAGCCCTGCATATTTTCCGTAGTCCGCCAGCGCTTCTTCCTCTTCGCCTTCAAGACCGCCAAGCACCGCGCCCAGCCGTGCACATCCGCTGAAGAGACACGCTGTCTTGTGTGTCGCGAGTTTCAGCGCGTCGTCTTCCGTGACATCGATGCGCCCAATCTTTGCGAGCTGAATCAACTCGCCTTCGACCATCTTTTGCGTGAGATCGATCAGAACGTCCAGAATCCGGAAGTTGCGCTCTTCCAGCGCCATCTGGAACGACTGCATGTACAGCCAGTCGCCCGCCAGCACGCTGCGATGATTCCCCCAGCGCGAATTTGCCGAAGGCCTTCCGCGCCGTGTGTCCGCACTGTCAATCACGTCGTCATGAATCAGCGTCGCGCTGTGCAGCAACTCCACCACGGCTGCAAGCCGAATCGTGCCTTCCCTGCGTCGTCCCGCGTAACGGTTTGCAATCAGCAACAACGCCGGGCGCATCCGCTTTCCGCCACCGCCCAGCAAATAACTCGTAATTTCAGACACAGGCTCGAACGCCGTCGCGCTCTGTCGCCCCAGCTCCTGCTCGACTAGCAGCAGATCCTCGCGCACGAGTTCAAAAATCTCTTTCGCTGTAAGAAGCGCGATCTCTTTTCTCCTGGCTTCCTGTGTCATCTTAGCGGGACTCCGCGGCCGAGGGCATATTCGGCCGGGCAAGACCGAAGAAGCGCCGAAAATTTTCCGAAGTCCTGGCAGCCGCTTCTTCCGCGCTTAAGTTTCTCACACTGCCCAGCATCTTCGCCACTTCCGCGACATATGCAGGTTCATTTCTCTTGCCACGGAAAGGTACCGGCGCCAGGTATGGAGCGTCTGTTTCAATCAAAATGTTTTCCAACGGCAAAGATTTCGCAATGTCGCGCAAATTCTGAGCTTTCGGAAAAGTCGAATTCCCCGCAAAAGAAATCTGAAAACCGATATCCACGCCGCGCTTCGCGTCTTCGAATGTACTGGAAAAGCAGTGCAAAATCCCGCCAAGGCCGCTCGGTGCCCACTCTTCTTCCAGAATCTTCATACAGTCCGGCCACGCATCGCGGCAATGAATCACTATCGGCTTTTTCGCGGCTCTCGCAAGCTCCATCTGTTGGCGAAAAACCTTCGCCTGCACGTCACGTGGTGAATGATCGTAAAAATAGTCGAGACCAATCTCGCCCCACGCAATCACTTTCGGATGTTTTGCTAGTCGAGCCAGTTCATCTAAATGTGCCTGCGTAACTTCTTTCGCTTCGTGCGGATGAATCCCAACCGTGGTGTAAATCCAATCATGCTGTTCCGCAAACGGCAGCGCCGCATCCAGCTTTTCCGGTCCCGGCCCCGTACCGATCGCAACTAGAGTGGACACTCCCGCCGCCCGCGCGCGCTCCAGCATCGCATCGCGGTCTTCCGCAAACTGCGGAAAATCTATGTGCGCATGAGAATCGATTAGTTCCATATGTGCGAGGTCGCCGTTGCGGCGACCTCAGGGGCAAGATACATCGTGTCCTTATTTCAATCTCGATCCAATTTCGACGTCTTCGTCTGGGAAACCCGCAAGCACTGGGCGGCCTTCGGGCCCAACCGACGCAGCGACAATCATGCCGTTCGATTCCACGCCGCGCAATTTTCTCGGCGCGAGATTCACGACGACGGCGACCTTTCGGCCGATCAACTTTTCCGGTTCGTAATATTGCGCAATGCCGGCGCAAATCTGGCGGATCTCCGTGCCAATGTCCACGGTAAGCTTCAGCAATTTATCCGCGCCGACGATGCGTTCTGCCGTCTTAATCTGCCCGACCCGCATCTCAACTTTTGCGAAATCTTCAATGCCGATTTTTTCTGCCGCTGGCGCAGCAGCAGCTCCACCTGCGGTTGCAGCTGGTGCATGAGTCGCCGCCGGTGCCGCTGGCTGCGTCGGATTCAGTTCCTCGTTTGCCATCGCTTCGATCCTCTCTATCGCTTCTTGTTTGTCCACGCGCGGGAAGAGTGCTTGCGCTTTTCCAAGCTGCACTCCCGCGACGAGCTGTCCCCAGCGTAATCCGTCCAACTCTACTGCGGAAACTCGTCCCGGTTGTCCCAGCAGCGTCCAGATTTTTCCGGTACTGTCCGGCAAAACCGGATGCGCGAGCACGGTCACAATGCGCAGCAGTTCGGCAGTTGTCCACAGAATCGAGGCCTTGCGCTGCATGTCCGCTTCGGAATCGCCCATTGCCCACGGTTGTTCGGACGTCAAATATTTGTCGGCCGCTGCAATTGTGGCCCAGATTGTCTCGAGCGAACGCGCAAACTCAAAATTCTCAAATCGCTCAAGAGCTTCCCCGATCGCTTCGCTTGCCACTTTTGCTAGCGCATCGTCCTGCGGCAAGCGCGGACCGGGCTTTGGAATCTTTCCGCCAAAATTCTTTTCGATCATTGCCGCCGTGCGGCTCGCAAGATTGCCTAGCCCATTCGCGAGATCACTGTTGTAGCGCGTAACAAGCGCGTCGTAACTGAAATTGCCGTCCTGGCCAAACACTACTTCGCGCAGGAGGAAATAGCGCATCGCATCCATGCCCAGCATGTTCGCAATCGGCCGCGGCAGCACTACGTTTCCTTTGGACTTGCTCATTTTGCTCGCGTCCATCAGGAACCAGCCGTGCGCCCACACTTGCTTCGGCACTGGCAGCATCGCCGCCATTAAGAAAGCAGGCCAATATACGGCGTGAAACCGAATGATGTCTTTTCCGACTAGATGCAAATCGGCAGGCCAGAAGCCGCGCTTCTCGTAGTTCGGTCCGCCAACTGCGCTGAGATACGCAGTCAACGCGTCGAACCAAACATAAAAAACGTGTGGTTCTTCGCCGGGAACGGGAATGCCCCAGCGAAGCGTGGTCCGTGTAATGCTCAAGTCTTTTAGGCCGCCTTCGACGAAACTGATGATTTCGTTTTTGCGCGTTTCCGGCTGAATGAAAGTTGGATTTTTCTTATAAAAATCCAAAAGTGGCTTCTGAAATGCGGACAGTTTGAAGAAATAATTTTCTTCGGTGATGGTTTCGAGCGGGCGCCCGCAATCGGGACAGTTGTCACCGGGTTTTGCGTCGTTCACGAAGGCGTTGTCGTAGATACAGTATTGACCGGTGTATTGACCTTTATAAACGTAACCGTTTTCCTTGAAGAGCTTGAAAAGCCATTGCACCGTGCGAACGTGGCCCAAATCCGTCGTGCGAATGAATTCATCGGCAGCAATTCCGAGTTCATCCCAGAGCGCCTTCCAGGCAACCGCCATTTTCGCCACATACTCGGATTCGGGAATGCCCGCTTTTTGTGCGGCGCGCTCGACGTTCACGCCGTGTTCGTCCGTGCCTGTCGTCATCACGACTTCGTAACCGAGCATGCGCTTGTAGCGGCGAATCGCGTCGGCGACCACAGTCGTATACGTGTGGCCAATGTGCGGCAAGCCGTTCGTGTAGTAGATCGGCGTGGTCAGATAAAATTTTGGCTTTTCACCGGGCATTCCGCTCTATTGCCTCGTTTCCTCAAACTTGCGCTTTGCTTCTTCCATTACAAGGTGCAGCGGAACGTGTTTCTCTTCGGCTAGTTTCTTGCAATCTTCAAATTCGGGAGCAGCATGGCGGATGTGACCGTTCACTCGGGAGACTTTTATTCGCACATCGCCGAATTGCGTATGCACATTTACGGACTCACGAGGGAGCGTGCGGCGTTGCGCGCGATAGGTTCGAACTCCGAACGTCGTCGTTTCCGCGAAGATCAAATCCATCAGCCCGGCAGAATCATGCGGACGGCAAAGCAAAGTGAGCAGAATTCCCGGGCGGTTCTTTTTCATTTGGACTGGCGTGGTGTAAACGTCAAGCGCACCTGCCGCGAGTGCTTTTTCCTGGAAGTAGCCATAGATTTGCGGATTCATGTCGTCGAGATTGGCTTCGATGACGGAAATCTCTTCGTCGAACCCAGCGACGGTTTTTTCGGCTGCTTCGCCGATCATGATGCGGACGACATTTGGCTGGCCTTCCAGATCGGCGGTGCCAGCGCCGTAGCCGATTGCGGAGACACTCATCGGCGGTTGGGGACCGAACGAATTGCAAAGCGTCGCGACAATCGCGGCGCCGGTCGGCGTGACGAGTTCTTTTTGCACGCCGTTCGAGTAGGTCGGCTTGCCTTGCAGCAATTTTGCCGTGGCTGGAGCGGGCACGGGCAAAACCCCATGGGCCATTTTCGCGGTGCCGCCGCCGACGTTGAGCGGCGAGCAGGCGAACTGCTCGATGCCGAGGGCTTCAAAACCGATGCAGGCCCCGACAATGTCCACGATTGCATCCACGGCGCCGACTTCGTGGAAATGAATTTTTTCGATGGGCACGTCGTGAACTGTCGCTTCGGCTTCGCCGAGTTTGCGGAAGATTGCAGAAGCCTGCTCGCGGACACGCGGCGAAAGTTTGGAGTTTTGCAAAATTTCGAGAATCGCGCTGAGTGAACGGTGTTTCGTCTGGTCTTCCGCCTTCACGCGAACATAGGTGGAAGACATTCCGTTCTTCCAGACTTTCTCGGAAGAGATTTCCCAGCCGGGGCCTTCGACTCCGCGCAACTGCTCGCGAAGATGGTCAAGAGACACGCCCGCGTCCACCAGAGCGCCGAGGGTCATGTCGCCACTGATTCCGCTAAAGCAATCAAAATAAGCGAGTTTCATGGAAGGTTGCCGAACAATTGATGGTATCGGCGGGAAGAAGGAGTGTCAAACCGGCGCGCGAAATCGTCAGGAAGCGGTACCGAAAATATTTGCGTTCAAGAAATCGTTACGGAATTTTCCGTTTGGATCAAATTTCCTGGCGAGTTCGATGAAGTCGGACAGTTTTTCATAAGAGGCGCGCAATTGCGCATGGGACACTGTAAAAAGCTTTCCCCAATGCGGACGTGGTTTGAAAGGAGCCAACTCCCTTTCAATGACTGGCAATAGTTTGCTGACTTCGGGCCATTCCGGCTTCCAGGTGAAGTGGATGGCGACGCAATCCTGCTTGTAAGCGGGACTCATCCAGAGATCGTCGGCAGCGATGGTTCGTATTTCGGTAATCATCAGATGCGGACTGACCTGTTCGTGCAATTTTTCAACCGCGAGAATCGCATCAAGTGCATTTTGACGAGGGACGAAGTATTCAGACTGCAGTTCCTTGCCGGCGCTCGGAGTGAAACCCATTTTGAAGTGAGGCAGGCGGTCATACCACGGGCCGGGAACGCCCATTTGTTCGGTGCAATTTTCGGCGGAGAGCGCCGCAATGGGATGAAGATTTTTTGTGGCGCGCGTCGCTCCGAAAAAATCTTTCGGCTGTTTGACGGCCGGTTTCCCCGGATCGTACAGCGATTTCAGCCAGACTTCGTTGACACGCTGCTTTTGCCAGTCTGTGAAGAGGCTAACGCTGTAAGCAGCGGAGATAATTTCGTCGAAATGCTGTTTGAGCGACGCGAGCGAAAGATTTTCGTAGACAGTCTGCGCGATCTGAAAGGTAGGCTGCATGTTGAGAGTGACTTTGGTGATGACGCCTAGCGCGCCGAGGCTAACGACGGCGCCAGGAAAAACATCGGGGTTGGCTCTGCGGGAAAGCGTGATGACGTCGCCCGCAGCATTGACGATTTCGAGCGCGGAAACGGCAGTGGAGAGATTTCCGTTTTTCACGCCGGAACCGTGTGTGCCAGTTGTGACTGCACCGGCAACTGAAATATGTGGCAGCGAGGCGAGATTGTGAAGCGCGAAACTCTTGCTTTCCAGGGTGGGCGCGATCGCACCATAGCGAACGCCGGGACCAACCGTGATCGTGCGCGCCGCGGAATCAATAACCGGAGCCTGCGCGGCGAAATCGGTCGTCAGCAACTGCTGTTTGCTGTCCGCGATGCGATTGAAGCAATGGCGCGTGCCGAGTGTTTTGAAACTGGAATGCTTGCGAACGAAATCCTGAATCGCCGCGACGGAGTTCGCGGACGCCACATTATCTGTGCTGTACTCAATGTTGCCAGCCCAATTGGTCAGTTTTTCAGGAGAGGCTAACGAAGTCAGTTCAAAGGGCATGGCGGCGGCCGCAGTGCAGAGTTTGATAAACGTGCGCTTTTTCATAGGTGCAAATTACGCTTCTCAATACGAAGAGTATAGCCATAATTATTCTGCGTCGCGGTTGGTTACAGCAACTCGAAAGACGGGTTTGGATTTTTCGGCTGGTTCGATTTCAAACGTCTGCGAGGTTTTGGCGGGATCGTAGTCGCGCCAGAGCCAGATCATTTCGGCAGGAAATTCGGCGGCTCCATGAGCGGAGTTGTGAGTCCCCTTACCAAAGCTGAAATGAAAATCGTATTCCTTTGCTTTAAGTGCATTGGCCATCCGGAGATTTGCTAGTGGCCAATTGCCGTAACGAAGATCGAGGTCTTCGGATCCGTCCTGCAGCCAAACGCGGATGTTGCGGTGCGGTTCGCGGAGGATTTTGTCCGGATAGTCCTGGCCACCTTCGGGATTTGCTGGGTCTTCTTTCCACTGAATGGATGAAAAGCTGCCGATCCACGAGATGACTCGGCCAAACTCGTCGGGCATTTGCCAGGCGGCGTTGAAGGATGCAATGCCACCTGAAGAAAGTCCTGTGATGGCATGACTGTAAGCGTCCTTGCGGAGATTATATTTTGCGCCGATGTCGGCTAGAATTTCATCGCGGAGAAAACGGGCGTAACGTTCGCTAACGGTGTCGTAGAGCGTGCTGCGCATGGAATCTTTGAGCGTACGATTCCATTTTTCGGAATAAGCTTTGACAAAACTGTAGGTGGGCGTGTTTGGCGACTCGGAAATGTCGCCGGGGTTGATGAAAATGCAGATCATCACGGGGATTTTCTTTTGCTCAATGAGGTTGTCGATGACGTTGAGCGTAGGATTGTTGCCTTCGCGGTTGGTGTAACCACCACCATCCTGAAAAACCATGACGGCAGCGGGCGTATCGGCTTTGTATTGCGCGGGGACGTAAATCCAATATTCACTCTTCATGCCGTCATAAATTTTGCTGATGTGCGTGATTTTTTCAGAAAGAGTGCCGGAAGGAACGCCAGGTTGAAGGTAAGAGAGCGGCGTGAAGGCTGGAACGTCGAGTTTGCCTCCGAATTTTGCGCCGTTGACGAGATAGTGGAACGAGTGGAGCTTGCCGACGGCTTCGATTTTTGCCGCGGCGAACCAGAGATCGGTGCCGGCAAGCGAGTGCATTTCTGGGCCAGGGACGCCATCAATAAGTAGCTGCGGTTTCGCGGATGCTTTTGTGGCAAAGAAAAAGTCGGGGCCTCGACCGGCCCAGGCAGTTCCCTCTTGCAGATCTTTGGCGTCGAAGGTGGCAACAATGGCGTCACGAAGAGCGGGGCCGGGGGATTTTGCGAGTTCGATGAGTTGTGGAGCGGTAGATTTTTCGGCTGCGAGAACCGCCGAGAAAAGGCAGAGCGCGAGCGTGAATGAACCCAGGATTCTGGACAACATCAACATTTTCCGACCTCTTTGGCTGCGAAATCTTCCTTCTTTGACCGGCCTTGTGAATGGCCTTTATACTCGCTGTTCTGTTCCGCGAGGCAAGAAAGCACTGTGTATATCACACTGACTAAACGATTGCGCGAGGCGTTGGTTGCGCACATTCAGGCGAAATACGGCGAGGCGCTTGGCAGCGTTGTGCCGAACATTGTGTTGGAGCGGCCGCCCAAAATTGAGATGGGCGAAGCCGCTTCGCCGGTGGCGTTTGAATTGGCGAAGAGATTGAAAAAAGCACCGCGAATGATTGCGCAGGAGATTGCAGCGGGATTGGGAACAGTCGAAGGAATTGCGCGGGTCGAGGTGGCTGGCGCGGGATATTTGAATGCATATTTTGATCGGGGAGCGTTTTGGAAAGTCGTAATCGAGCCGACGGACTCCAAGAGTCAGACCGCTGCGGCCGCGAAAGCGAAGATTATTGTTGAGCATACGAGCATCAATCCAAATAAGGCAGCCCATATTGGGCACGTGCGAAATGCGGTGCTGGGGGATACGTTTGCGCGGATTTTGAAGTTCTCGAGAAATCGCGTGCAGATACAGAACTATATCGATAACACGGGCGTGCAAGTGGCGGACGTAGTGATCGGATTTCTGCAGATGGAAAAACGCTCGCCAATCGGCGTGATGCAGCTTGCGCGGGAGCCGAAGTTTGATTACTACTGCTGGGATTTGTACGCGAAGGCGACGCAATTGTTGGCGCACGACAAACCGAAGACAGAAAAACTGCGCGCGGCGACGTTAAAGGCGATTGAAGAGGGCCAAGGAGAGGACGCGGAGGTCGGGCAGATCGTGGCCGACGCGATCGTGGATTGCCACTTGCGGACAATGGCGCGTCTGGGAATCGGCTACGACCTGCTGGCGCGAGAGAGCGAAATTTTGCATTTGAAATTCTGGGACACGGCGTTCGAGATGTTGAAAAAAGCCGGAGCGATTGAGCTGGCAACCAGTGGCAAGATGGCCGGGTGCTGGATCATGCCGTGGAAGAAGGAGACTGCGGAAGAACAGGATGTAAAGGAAAAAACCGGCACAGAAGGTACCGAGGACGCAGAGAGCACAGAGAAGGGCGATGAGCACGAGCAGGACAAGATTATTGTGCGATCGAACGGCGTAGTGACCTACGTCGGGAAAGATATTGCGTATCAGCTATGGAAGTTTGGATTGCTGGGGAAGGACTTTCGCTACCACAAGTGGCCGAACACGCCGGCGGGCGAAACGATTTGGGCAACGACAAGCGAAGCCGGTGAGGCTGGAGCGCCAAATTTTGCGGAACCGGCGAACGCAGTTTACAACGTGATCGATACGCGACAGGCGTACGTGCAGGAAGTAGTTGCAGAAGGATTGCGGCGGACGGGATACGGAGCAGCGGCGGAGAAGTCGATTCACTTGTCGTATGCAATGGTGGTGCTGACGCCGCGATGCGCCGCGGATCTGGGTTACGAACTTTCGCCCGAGGATGCGCGGCGGCCGTTTGTGGACATGAGCGGGCGCAAAGGTTTGGGAGTCAAAGCGGATGATTTAATCGACAAGCTGGAAGCAGCGACGCTAGCGGAAGTTCACGAGCGTCACGCGGACATGGGCGAGCGATGGCAGAAAGAAACGGCGCACAAAATTGCAGTGGGTGCGCTGCGATTTTTCCTGCTGAAGTTCACGCGCAATTCGTTGATCGCTTTTGATTTCAAGGATGCGCTTAGCTTTGAAGGCGAGACGGGACCGTATTGCCAGTATGCAGTGGTACGGATTCGCGGGATTCGGAGAAAGGGTACGGAAACGGGTGGAGAAACGGTTACGCTGTCACCAGAAACGGTTGCGGCAATTTTAGCTGGCGCGGACGGAAATGATTTGTGGGAATTGATTCTGCACGCCGGTGCGCTGGACTATGCAGTGGATGCCGCGATCGGCGCGCAAGAGCCGGCGTTTGTTGCGAAGTACACGTTCCAATTGGCGCAGGCGTTCAACAATTTTTATCATAAACACCATATCTTGTCGGAAGAGGATTCGCAGAAGCGCGCGTTTTTCCTGGCGCTGTGCGGTTTGGTTGAAACACAGCTCGTGCGAGCGCTGGATTTGTTGGGGATTGAAGCACCGGAAAAAATGTAAGAAGGAATGCTCTGCTACTTCGCAACATCTGGGTGCGAACCGCGAACGTCCTTGTGCCAGTTCAGCGTTGCGGCTCTTCCGGCGCGAAAATTTCCTGTAGCGTCTAGATGACCGTCGTGAAGAGTTCCCTTCAGATCAATTGTGGCTAAGCGGGAGCCGTCTGGTTTTTCGGTGTGCATTTCAATTTTCACATCGCCCGTTTCGGCGACGTCTCCCGAGAGAAACATCGTTACTCCCGAATTGGGACCCATCGACCACTGGCCCGTGATGCGATTTCCGTTGAGGTGGCCCGTGCCACGTGTGCAGCGTGCCGGTTCCCTTTTCGTTTCGGCGAAACACACAGGACCTGCATAGAAATCACCTTCAGTGGGCGCAGGAACTGCGGATGATGGAGCGGAAGTTGGACTTGACGTGGCCGAGCTTTGCTTCGCGGCCTGCTGGGATACTGGTGCTGATCCGGCAGGAGCTCCGGCTGTCGATTTTGGCGGCGGAGCGGCCGCCGCTTTCGCTGTGGGTTGAGTAGCAGGCTGCGTTTCTAAATTGGAACTGACATTCGCGTTTGAGGCTGATGCAGGCTGTGCGACCGAAACTGTCGCAGTTGAATTCCCTGCCGTGTTCCGAACCCTAGTGGAATAGGCCCAGTAGCCGGCGCCACAGAGCAACAAAACGACCACGGCGACGCCAATCCATTTTCCAGAACCTCCGCCTGTTGCGGGTTTTGGCGTCGGCAGCGTGTGGCCGCCTTCGGACTCAAGCACTGAGAAAGTGCGAATAGGCTGGGCGATATTTTTATAGGACTTCTCGCCGAGCGACTGAAACGTCAATGAAAGCTTGTTGCGGATTTGATCGTGTACGCTGCCGGAGATACAAACACCGCCGGGTTCGGCAGCAGTTTGAAGGCGCGCGGCGACGTTGACGCCATCTCCGAGAAGATCTTGTCCCTGCAGCATCACGTCGCCAAGATTGATGCCGATGCGAAAACGAACCTGACGATTCAGCGGCAACTTATCGTTGCGCGTGCGGAGCGCGGTTTGAATGTCCGTGGCACAGCGGACGGCTTCGACGGCGCTGTTGAACTCCGCGAGAATAGCGTCGCCCGCGGTGTTGAAAATGCGCCCGCGATGCATGGCAACGAGTGATTCAAAGACTTCCTTGTGGCCACGGAAGGTGCGTAGGGTGCCTTCTTCGTCTTCGCTCATCAAGCGGCTAAATTCGGCAACGTCGGCGGAGAGAATTGTGGCGAGTTTGCGTTCAAGTGGTTGCGAAACGGGATTTTCGAAATCACCGGGCATTGGGCACTCCGAGAATGAACCGCGGCAAATGATAGCACTTGAATTAACGATGAGGAATCGATACGCGAGAAGAGGTGCTTCGAATGGAACGTGTTCCGGACGAATCGAGGGGCACGATATGTCGTGCCCCTACGGGTGCCGGAATTTAACGCGTACGATGAACTAAAACGAAGAGACGAGATGGACCAGAGTGCGCAGCGCAACGCCCGTGGGCCCTTTGGCGAGCCAGGGTTTGGCGTCGTCGTTCCAGGCTGTGCCGGCGATGTCGAGGTGAATCCACGGCGTATCGCCGGCAAATTCGCGGATAAACCACGCGCCGGTGATGGAGCCGCCACCTTTGCCGCTGCCGATATTCTGAATGTCCGCAAAACTTCCCTTGATGAATTCGCGATATTCGTCGTCCATCGGGAGCTGCCACATTTTTTCGCCGGTGGCCTTTGCTGAGGCGAGAAGTTTGTCGGTCCAGGACTGATCAGCACTGCCAAAGACTCCGACATTAATGTTGGCCAGCGCGACGACGATGGCGCCGGTCAATGTGGCTGCATCTACAATGTGCGTTACGCCGAGTTGTTTGGCGTAGGTGATGGCGTCAGCGAGGATAAGGCGGCCTTCGGCATCGGTGTTCAAAACTTCGATTGTTTTGCCGGACATCGCGGTCTGAATGTCACCGGGTTTTTGCGCGGTGCCGCCCGGCATGTTTTCCGTGGCGGGAACGACGCAGATGACTTTGACGTTGGGCTTTAGCGCTGCGAGAGCACGCATTGTGCCGAGCATCGTCGCGCCACCCGCCATGTCGTACTTCATCTTTTCCATGCCGTCTGCAGGCTTGATGGAAATGCCGCCTGTATCAAACGTGACAGCCTTGCCGACGAGGCCGATGACCGGCGAGCCGGGCTTGGCGTTCGCAGGTGTGTACGTGACGACGATCACGCGCGGAGGCTCTGGGCCACCTTGTGCGACGCTGAGCAGTGCGCCCATTTTAAGTTCGGCGATTTTCTTTTCGTCGAGAACGTCTACTGTGAGGCCAGATTCCTTCGCCATGGCTTGCGCTTTTTCAGCAAGGACGCGCGGCGTGAGCTTGTTGGAAGGTTCGTTGACGAGGTCACGCGTGAAATTTTGCGACTCGGCAATGATGCGGCCACGATTCAGTCCTTTCTCCGCCGCGGATTTATCGGAATCCGCAAAGCCCGCGATTGAGACGGAATCGATTTTCTTGTCGGCCTTCTTATCTGTTTTGTATTTATCGGTTTCGAAATCACCTGTGATGAGGCCCTCGGAGATAGCTTGCGCGGCATCTTCTGCTGAGAGTCCTTCGTTGGAAAGGAAGGCAAAATTCTTGACGGATTTTGCTTTCAAAGAACGAAGCGCAGCTCCCGCTAGCTTGCGCAGAGTGGCAACGTTAAATTGATCGCGCTTCCCTGCTCCAACAATCAGCAACCGCGATGCTTTCAATCCAGTTGGCGCGTGAAACAAAGTGAATTCGAGAGCTTTGCCAGTGAGCTCGCCGCTTGAGGCAATTTTCTTCAGCAGCCCTCCAACCGATTTATCGAGTTCCGCAGCGCGCCCTTGAATAGGGTCGTCGCCTTCAAAAACATAAGTTACAAGTGCATCGGTTTCGAGCGACGCGTACGGCTTGGTTTCCAGCGTGATTTGCATGATGAAGTTTATCGCCTCCGGTTGCGATACATAGCTTGATCGGCTTCTCTGCGGGCTTCCTTGGTGCGCTCGTCCTGGCGACGGTCCCACTGTTTTTTGCCCTGCGCCAAAGCAATTTCGCATTTTGCGATGCCATCGCGGAAGTAAATCTTTGTGGGAATTACAGTCAGCCCCTTGGACTGCGTTTTCCCTGCGAGCTTATAAAGCTCGTTTTTATGCAACAGTAACTTGCGATTACCGAGCGGTTCATGGTTCCATGGACCACCTGGCATATATTGAGCGATGTGGGCATTCACGAGCCATGCGCCATCGGCTTTGAAGTCCACGTATGCGTCGCGGATATTCGCCTTTCCTTCGCGGAGGGCTTTCACCTCCGTGCCGTGCAGAACCAACCCGGCTTCCAAACGTTCGAGAAGATGATAGTTATAGCTCGCCGCACGATTTTGCGCGACGATCTGCTCTTTAGGCTTCTCTGTCTTTTTTGCCGGCTTAGCCACAGCCTTTCACTATAGCGACGGGATGTTATCGGATGCAAGACAGCCAACCCTTCGATTGTTGTTCGACCTCTAAGCCAATGCTAGACTCGTTCGAGTCCTGTGTTGAGGCCACGGAGAGATGATGCGCCGCTGGGGGAATGTAATTCTTTGTGTGGGAATTGGACTGGTTGTTGCGGGCTGCCCAAAAGGCGGCGGCGAATATAACCAGGCGCGCAAAGCGGAAAATCTTCAGGATCTCGATACTGCCCTGCAGTACTACCAAAAAGCTTATAACTCCGACCCGAGAAACGCGGGATACCGCATCAAGCTGAACCAGATTCGGTTTGAGGCGAGTTCTTATCATGTTAAGCAGGGACAAAAGCTGCGGACTAACGGTGATTTGCAGGGCGCTGCGGGGGAATTTCAGCGCGCGGCAACGATTGACCCCACAAACGAGACGGCGGCTCAGGAGCTGAGGAATACCCTCGGGCAGATTACGGAGAAAAACCGCCAGACGGACGCACAAACCGGCACCGAACCCGAAACGAGCGAATCAGCTTACGCAGCGGCGCCACCGGAATTGAAGCCACTCTCGCGCGCTCCGATCAATTTGAAAGCATCAGACGACGCGAAAGTCGTTTTCAACGCGATCACGAAATTGGCGGGCGTCAACGTGATGTTCGACACCGATTTTGCGGCGCGGCGAATTACCGTGGACTTGAACAACGTAACGCTCGATCAGGCGCTGGCGATCGCCTGCATTCAGAGCAAAGCGTTCTGGAAGCCGGTGACGGAAAACATGATCTTCGTTATTCAGGACACCGCGCAGAAGCACCGCGATTACGACGAAACCGTAGTGAAGACTTTCTACCTCTCGAACATCACCCAGCCGCAGGATTTGACGGATATCGCGAATGGATTGCGGCAGGTGGCGGAGATTAAAAAGATTCAGCAGCTCAACTCGCAGAACGCGATCATCGTCCGCGATACGCCGGATAAAATTGCCATCGCCGAAAAACTGATCGCGGACATTGACAAGGCACGCCCGGAAGTTGTGATTCAGGTGGAAGTGCTTTCGGCGAGTACGGAACGGCTGCGGGATTTGGGCGTTTTGCCGGGACAATCAGCTTCTCTGGCGTTCAATCCCCCGACGACCACGACGACGCCAAGCAGTACCGGAGGTTCGACTACGACGCCGAATACTTCCCTGCCGCTGAAGGGATTTCATTTTTCTACGGCCGATTACAGCGTGACCTTGCCGGGAGCGACTGCGAATTTCATTTTGACCGATACTGCAACGAAGATCATTCAGAACCCCGAAATTCGTTCTGTGGACGGGCAGCCGGCGAAACTGCGAATCGGCAGCCGAGTGCCCATCGCAACTGGCAGCTTTCAAGCGGGTGTAGGCGTTGGAACAACAGCGGTGAACCCGCTGGTGAACACGCAGTTCACGTATTTGGATGTTGGCGTGAACGTGGACATCACTCCGCACGTGCACCCAAATCATGAAGTGAGCATGAAGGTTTCGATTGAGGTTTCCCAAGTAACAGGCCAACAGCCCATCGGCGGAATTAGTCAGCCTATTATTGGCCAGCGAAAATTCGACCAGGATATTCGTTTACGCGAAGGAGAAGTCAGCATTCTCGGCGGGCTGTTTGAACAGATTGACTCGAACTCAGTGAACGGAATTCCCGGAATCAGCCAGATTCCGTTCCTGCAATACCTGACGTCTGACAAGAAAAAAGACCATCAGGAAAATGATGTCCTGGTCGTGCTGATTCCGCGCATCGTTCGACTGCCGGATTGGACGAAGGCGAATTTGCGGTCGATTTATTCCGGGTCCGAACAAAACGTGCAGGTAAAACGCGAGAGCGAAATTCGCACGCCGTCGACGCAGCCTGCTGCTGCTCCCGCACAAGCTGCGCCCGCGCCGAACGCTCCTGGTGCAGCGTTGCAGCCTGCTGGCGCAAATCCTGCAGCAGAAGGGGACACGAGCAACGCATCCAGAGTGCGGTTCGAACCAAGCACCCTGAACGTGAAGACTGGCCAAACGGCCGTGGTGGGAATCGCAGTGGACAACGTGAACGACCTGTTTGCGATTCCGATGATGCTGCAATATGACCCGAACGTAATTAGCATTGAAGAAGTGCAGCATGGGGCATTCCTTTCCGGCGGCAATCAGGAGATCGCTATCGTGCAGCGGGTTGACCCAGAGCACGGCCAAGCCATAATTTCAGCCACACGACAGCCGAACACTCCCGGCGTAAGCGGAAGCGGAACCTTAATGGGGCTGGTTGTGAAAGGAAAAGCGCCCGGGAACGCGAAGATTTCCATCGTGCAAGTGAATGCGCGCGATTCGCAGCAAAAGGTGATTCCGCTGGTCACCGGCGAGGCAACAGTTCAAGTTCAGCCGTAGTCCAAGCAGAAGAGACCCTTGTTGCAGGGCTCAAATATGGGAACGCAACTCATCACAAAACACATTCGCCGGCGTGAATCCGGAATGACGCTGCTCGAATTAATCATTGCCTGCGGGATCCTGCTGGTTCTGGCTGGAGCTGCGCTGCCGATTGCGCGACGCTCCATCCTCTATCAAAAAGAAAACGAATTGCGGAACGACCTGCGCGATATGAAGGACGCGATCGATCGTTACAAAGAAGCCGCAGACCACAGGCTAATCCATACGGAAATTGGCAACGAAAACTATCCGCCGGATCTGGAGACTCTGGTGACAGGAGTCAGCCTGGGTACCGGAGGTGCCGGATCAGACAAGAAAGTACGGTTCCTCAGGGAAATTCCGACGGACCCCATGACCGGGCAGAAAGACTGGCAAAAGCGGTGCGTGTCGGATGACCCCGATTCGACAACCTGGTGCGGGAAAAATGTATTCGACGTTTACTCTAACTCTCATGCGACCGGGTCGGATGGCCGGTCCTATTCGGAGTGGTGAGGTGAAATCATGAGAAATGCAAAACGAAATTCGCGCGGTCGCGGGACGGACGGCTTCACGCTGCTGGAGCTGATGATCGTAATTACGATTATCTTTATCTTGATTGGAATGGCGGCTGGGCGTTATGACAAATCCGTACAGCACGCTCGTGAAGCCGCATTGCATACGGATCTTCAGACAATGCGAAATGCGATTGACAACTACACTCTGGACAAGCAGGCGGCGCCGCAGTCATTGGATGACTTGGCAAACAATGGATATCTTCGGGGAGTGCCGACCGACCCAATAACCCGAGCGAAGGACTGGACGCTGAAATTCGAAGATGTGATGCTCAGCCCGACGCAGAGCGGAACTGGAATCACCGACGTACATTCCGCGTCGCCAGATATTTCTCCGTTTGAGGGAACACCGTACAGCAGCTGGTAGTCCCCTTTCGATCTGAATGGAATCTTCGACCCACTTGGATTATTTATTGAGAGCGTCAGTTGTTGATCGCATCGCTTCGCGCAGCCACACGTGACGCGGATCGCTGTTGAGTCTCGGATGCCAGGCCATCAGGAAATGAAACGGATGCAATTCGTGTGGTGCTTTCACAACGCGCAACTCGCGATTTCCTCTAACCACTGAGTGCATACCACTGGTCACGGTAAGCACGAGTTCTGTGCCGGGGAGGCATTGCAGGCCCACCCCGAAGTAAGGCACTCGAATACACGAACTTCGTTTGGCGCCGACAGCCGCCAACTGCTTGTCCGGGATCGTCTGCACACCGGCATAGGTAGCTACAACGATGTGGCTCGCCGCCAGATACTGTTTAAGTGACAGCCGGTCGCCAAAGCGGCTTCCGCGCGCGACGGCGCAAATCCAGTCCTCCCGATAGAGCCTCTCTGACTGAAAGTGTGACGGCAGAAGTCCGTCATCAATGTGCAGAACAAGATCGACTTGTCCGTGCTCCACTAATTCCGCGATGCCACTTTGCCATGGAAGAAATTCAAACTGCACTTGGTAGCGTCCGTTTGCATACTGCCGGCACAAGCGGGGGACCACAACCGTACAAACGTTGTCAGGGCCGGAAATGCGGAAGTGGCTCTTCTCTCGCGTTGGATCGAACAGGTTCGGCGTAACGAGATACTCCATCCTGGGTAGTAATCCCTCAAGCTCTTGGAGAATCTTCCGGCCCCGCAACGTGAGTTCGAAGCCTTGCGGCGACCGGAGCAGAAGGTCATCTTGAAACATGGCCCGGGCACGCTGCAACGCACGGCTCACCGCAGGCTGGCTCAGCAGCAGCCGGGATGCTGCCGCCGTGACGCTCTTCTCCTCCGCGATGGCAGCAAATGTAATCAGGAGGTTCAAGTCGACTTGTCGTAATTTCTCTAAACGCATGGCAGCCATGACTATTATGCATGAAACGCATGTCGTTGTCTGGTCATCTGTGAGTGTGTAGTCAGAAAAGCGTATAAGGAGAATTCAATGCAATGGGGAAACGATTTGCAACAGAAGCGGATAGTTGTGGTGGGTGGGTCGTCGGGGATTGGTTTGGCAGTGGCCCAACAAGCTGCCTCGCAAGGAGCCAAGGTCGTTATCGTCTCCAGCAATGCGGAACGAATTCAGAAGGCCGTTGAGTCTATCAGTGGCGAAGCACAGGGGCAGACGGTCGACGTCTCGGACGAAGAAGCCATTGCAAACTTCTTTGCGAAGCTTGGCAGTTTCGATCATTTGGTATTCACCGCCGGCGATAGCCTGCATTTGCACAACCTTGCCGCTACGGATCTCCAACAGGCCCGACGCGCCTTTGAGTTGCGCTATTGGGCCGCACTCGCCGCGGTCAAGTACGGAAGCCCACATATCCGCAAAGAGGGTTCTATCGTGCTCACAACCGGAATCGCCGGCCAGCGCCCGCAAAAAGGATGGGTAATTGCCGCAAGTGTCTGCGGAACTATCGAAGCACTAACACGTGCTCTAGCGGTCGAGTTGGCACCAATACGGGTTAACGCAGTATCTCCCGGGGTCGTTCGCACGAACCTCTGGCAGACCATGAATGCATCGGAGCGGGAACGCCTATACGAGAGCGTGGGCAACAGTCTCCCTGTTGGCCGAGTCGGCGAAGCTTCCGAGATCGCACAAGCCTATCTGTTCTTGATGCAGGAAGGATTCAGCACTGGGCAGACCATTGTCGTTGATGGCGGTACGGTGCTGGTATAACACCACGACGATAAGCCGCGATTCTTCTAGCAGCGAAAGGATCAGCGCCGGGTAACACAGTAGTGGCTAGCACCGCCTCTTAGACATAGTTTCCGGCTAGCCGACTATTCGGACGTTTAGTAATGCAAGAGCGTTTATAGATACCAGGAGATTTGTCACCAACGAGAGTTGGACGGCTTGCTACCATCGACGGATGGATCGATCCAACGGATACGAAGCAGTCTCGGAAGAATTTCTTGCGCGTCGTGGCAGTAGTCGGTCTACTGGAATCGGCGTGAAGGAAGTGCGGACATGGGCGAGAACACTACCGCGCGGCAGCAGCGTCATTGATCTAGGCTGCGGGCCTGGCTTTCCCATCACAGCGGTACTGGTCGACGAAGGACTTCATGTCTTCGGGGTAGATGCAGCACCATCCTTTGTCGCGGCATTCCAACGCAATCTGCCCGGCACACCCATCATTTGCGAAGCCGTTCAAGAGTCGAGATTGTTTGATCGAACCTTCGATGCTGTCTTGGCATTGGGGCTGATGTTCCTTCTCCAGGTTGAAGATCAGCATCGCCTAATTCAGAGATTCGCCGAGATACTGGTGCCGGGCGGTCGCCTGCTATTCACCTCGACCGCCAAACCCGTCGTTTGGAACGATGGAATGACAGGGTTGGAATCACTCTCCCTGGGGGCCGAACAGTACAGGAAGCTGCTCGGAGCCGCTGGTATATCCGTCGCGGAGGAGTACAAGGACGAAGGCGAAAACCACTATTTCGACGCCTTTAAGGGAAAAATAGCGTAAGAGAATCGCCGCCCTGAAGTCGGCTAGCAGGAAGTGATCCGCATTTTGGCGTCGATACTGGCCGGACGTATCGCGAGAAGCAAACAATCTCTACGTCACTGTACACAACGGAACAGACACGAGTCTTCGTCGCGTCTACCATCCTCTTGAGGCGTTTGCGTGCAATCTCACCGGCAGAAAAAAGTGGCCCGAGCATATAGAGTCGATGGATCTATAGTTCTGTATCGCTCGGCAGCGAGAATTCCATTCAAAGCGGAAAGATCGCTCCTCCGTGCGGAGCCGCGGTGGAGTACAGTCTTCGGGGTCCCGCTCTTTCTACGGACACTGCTTCGTCTCGTTTTTGTCTGTCCCCATCGGCATAAGGGGCCTCCGATAACACTGCGCGAGCCGATCCCATCCAACCTAGCGGGATTCCGATCTGCCTATGGCCGTGGAACCTACGTCACCTGTTTGGATTGCGGTCAAAGATTCGTTTATAACCCCAAGACCAGGCGACTGGTAAATTTCTGGGGCGTCCATGACGCAGAAGCACTGGCAGGAGTTCGTCGGAGAGTTAGTGGATTCTTTTCGCCTCTTCGAAGTCTCGTTGCAAGAGTTGGTAGGCTGAATATGAGGAGTGCGATGAGTGAGCTTGCCAGGTCCGTGCACCTCCCAGGAATTTTAGCGAAGGGCCAATGGACTAAGTCCCGACGCTAGACTGCCACAAACGGGCACCTGTGCGAAATGGAACTGAATGACTTCCATCTTGATGTCAGGATGCGTGCATGCTGAATAAGAACGGTAAGAAAGAATCCGGCGACGTCACACGGGCCAGCATCGTAATGAACCTGGCAAAGC
>Ga0210400_10000175_pt1 | contig 81212 bp, 60 predicted proteins | sample IncBWH26MmetaG_FD_155456 | JGI IMG/M metagenome (GOLD analysis project Ga0210400, IMG submission 155456) | Forest soil microbial communities from Barre Woods Harvard Forest LTER site, Petersham, Massachusetts, United States - Inc-BW-H-26-M | ecosystem: Environmental > Terrestrial > Soil >... | reverse complement strand
AAATTTAGGCGAAGATTTGCTTGGGAGGTAGGTGTCAAATGTCTGCTGCTCTGGTCGCTAAACAAACTGGAATGGTATTCGCGGGCCCCGTCGGGAGCCTGGACTCTTATATAGATCGGGTTTCCCAGATTCCGGTTCTGTCGAAGGAAGATGAGGTCGCCCTGGCGGTGAAATTCCGCTCCGAGGCCGATTTGGACGCGGCCCGCCAATTGGTGCTGTCGCACCTAAGATTCGTCGTGCACATCGCGCGCGGCTACCTGGGATATGGCCTGCCCATGGGAGACCTGGTGCAAGAAGGCAATGTGGGTCTCATGAAGGCGGTGAAGCGCTTTGACCCTGGCGTGGGCGTTCGCCTGGTGTCGTTCGCCGTGCATTGGATTCGCGCCGAGATTCATGAATATGTGCTGCGCAACTGGCGTCTGGTGAAGGTCGCCACCACGAAGTCGCAGCGCAAGTTGTTCTTCAATCTGCGCAAGATGAAGAAGAATCTGGCGTGGCTGTCTGAAGCGGAAACCGCCGCGGTTGCCCGCGATCTGGGCGTCGACGTCGCGGATGTGCGCGAGATGGAACAGCGGCTTTCCGCTCGAGACATGTCGTTCGATCCGACCCCGGAAAGCGACGAAGAAGAGGCTTACTCGCCGGCCATGTACTTGCCGGCCAGCAATGCCGACCCGGCGGTCGAAGTGGAGCGCGCGGAGTGGGAAGAGGATTCCACCGATCGCTTGGAACTGGCCCTCGAAAAACTCGACGAGCGCAGCCGCAGCATCTTGCAGCGCCGATGGATGACCGACGACAAGGCGACGCTGCATGAACTGGCGGATGAGTACGGCATTTCCGCGGAACGCGTGCGCCAGGTCGAATCGAATGCCATCAACAAGCTAAAGGGATTGATGGCGGCCGCGGCGTAAACGGCTCGTATTTCCGCCTCTCGCGATTGATGTATATTTGAGCCGCTGAAGCATCGGCGGCTCAATCGTTTCAAAAGGGATGTTCGGTATGCGTGCACTGATACTGGTGACGGCGGTGGTTATCGGCGGCTGCGCAAGTCAGCCCGCCAGTCCACCCACGCCCCCCTCGAGTCCAGCGGCCGCAGCTCCCACCTCTGACATCCAGGCTCAGCGAGTTGCGCAGGCCAGAAACCTCAACCTCAAAGTAGTCAACAAGGATGGGCAGCAATTGTTCTGCCGATCGAATTACATGACGACTTCCCGCATCCAGCGCGACACCACCTGCTACACGGCCGACCAGCTCGACAAGCTGGAGGCGCAGCAGCAGCGCGAGCTCGACCAACTCAATAACCAGCCGACGCGGGGCGCGAAAAACCCCTTTAATCCGTAACGCGATTTGAACTGACGGCCGCGGAGGCGTACGGTCCCTTTATGCGCACCGCCGAACAGTGGCTGGATGAATACGGCTCGAGTCATCGCAATCCGACCAACGAGGCGCTGCATTGGATCTGCGTGCCCGTCATTTTATGGTGCGTTCTCGGCCTCCTGTGGATCACGCCCTTCCCCGGCGGAATCCGCGCCGCCATTCCTTTCGCCAACTGGGCCACACTGATCTCGCTGTTCGCCGTGATCTATTACGCACTGCTGTCACTGCCGCTGGCATTGGGGATCCTGCCCTTGTTGGCTCTGATGTTGTGGTCCCTCGATGCGCTCAGCCGCAACACGCTGGCACCGTTGTGGCTGATCTGCGTGACCTTGTTCGTGCTGGCATGGATCGGTCAATTTATCGGCCATGCCATCGAAAAGAAGCGCCCGTCCTTTTTCAAGGACCTGCAATTTCTCCTGATCGGACCGATGTGGCTGCTGGCCAATGTCTATCGGCGGCTCGGAATTCGCCATTAGAATCGAAGTCGCCTTGCGTTCGTAGGCCGCGGCTTCTCGACAGAGGCGCGCGCTGCTTCGCCGTCGGCACACATGCTGAGCCGCGTGACGGTCAATCGGTCCCAACTGTCATAATGCCGCAACGCGCGTGAGAAGCAGCGTCTATAGCATCCCCTTCGGTTAGTGGATTGGATGACGCCGGTGTGGGCGAAATACCTGTGCAGAGCCAGTGGAGTCGGGGAGACAAGTATGATTATTAAAATCGATTCAAAGTGCAGCCTAGCGCTGCTAGGTGCGTTAGGGCTCGCGGGACTCGCATGCTCCTTGCCCGCAGCCGCCACCACCGTTGTGCAGGCGAGTCCCGGGCAACTGTTTTGGACAGCACAGTTTCTGGGTTCCTCGAGCGGCAACTCGCTAACCACGCCCTCGGGCAACTTCGGCAATGACTACATGCTTTCGGTCCCCGGCCAGTACAGTTTCCTCGATTCGTTTTCCAGCCCGCAACCGAACGCGCTGACCGTGGGAACACCGAGCACGGTGGGCCCGTATGCCTTCCAGGACACCTACAAATTCTCGGTGAGTCAGGCCGCGAGCGGCGACGTTCTGACGGTATCGCTAAATCTGGGTACGGTTTCCCCGACATTCGATATCTCCAATTTGCAGTTTCGACTGTACGAGGTGGCGTCGAATGCGGTTCTGCCAGGTCTCGCCATACCGTCCGGAAGCGCGGTGATAAAGACGTGGATGGGCACCTCCGGTCCCTCAACCGGGACAGCCATTCAGGCGAATTTTTCGGGCATTATGCCGGGAACCTACTTTTTGGATGTGGCGGGAACGGCAGACGGCTCCAGTGGCGGAACCTATGTCGGCCAATTGAACCTTGCGCCAGTGCCGTTGCCTGCGGCATTGCCTTTGCTGCTTTCGGGTCTAGGACTGTTTGGCGCCCTGCGGCGGCGGAAAGCGGCCGCGGCATAAGATTTATCCTGCCGACGCAACCCCACCGCCAGTACCGCGGCGGATAAGGATCGGCTGTTACCCAATTCCCTCTGATTGACGCGATCTGCGGCGCCTGCGCGGGTGCGGCAACGACGGACGCTCGCCGAAATGATTCGATCGCAACTACCAGCGTCATACGTTGGTATGCGAATCGTCCACGTCTGCAATCAAACTCTCACATATCGTCTTTAGACTTCTCGGCCTCGAATTTCGATCGCGGCTCCTGCTGCGACGCACAATAAAGGTGTCTCCGCTAGATGATGCGACCAGTCGAGTTGCTCTTGGTTTACCTGATCACTTGCGCAGTAGCGTTTGCCGCCGACCCATCAGCCATTGCTGACGGCTATAAATTGCAGCCGGGCGACGTGCTGCAAGTGGTGGTTTGGAAGGAAACCGATCTACAAAGTGAAGTCTTGATACGGCCGGACGGCGGTATCTCCTTTGCCCTGGCCGGCGACATGCAGGCGGCCGGGCGCACCACGGACGAATTGCGCCAGGAATTGGAATCACGCGTGCGCAGACTGGTGCCGGGCGCAGTCGTCACCGTGTCCGTGAAAGCAGCAAGCGGCAATCGGGTCTTCGTGATCGGCAAAGTGAACAAGCCGGGCGATTTTGCGTTGAATCGTCCGATCGATGTGATGCAGGCCATTAGCATGGCCGGCGGCATTACCCCCTTCGCGAGCGCCGACCGAATCCGGGTCCTGCACCGCGATGGAGCCAAGCAAAACTCCATTCGCTTCCGCTACAGCGAAGTGGCCAGGGGCCGCAATCTTGCGCAAAACATTCTGCTGCAAAGTGGGGACACGGTAATTGTGCCGTGAAGGCATCGTTACTCATCTATATGAGCGGGATGCTATCAATCATTGCAGGTACGGCTTCAGCCGGACCGTGGAGCATTGAGCCGCGGCTCGGAGCCTCGGCCAACTACGACACCAATCCGGCCCTGATTGAATTCAATTCAAGCTCCGAGGAGCACGTCGCCGCTTTGGTCAGTCTGCCGCTGCGCTACGACGCCGACGACATTGCATTGTCGTTGTCGCCGAGCGCACGAATCAGCAACAGCCACGGCTACTCTTCGCTGGCATCGAGCTACACGCACATCGACGGCAGCGCGCAGTTTACCAATGATATGGGATCCACTACGGTTCAGGGGGAATTGGCGCGGGACTCGTCTCTCTATCACGTCGGCGGACTCGTCAACGGCCTGGGCGTACGGCGCGACACCGCTTCGACCAACGCGGATTGGACGCGGTCATTGACGGAGCGCAGCTTGCTGCAATTGGACGCGAGCTGGACCCGGGTGAACTACGGCCAGAACGCCCTTTTACTAACCGACTACAAGTACCTCAGCGCCGGACCGACGTTCATACATTCATTGACCGAGCGCGACACGGTCAAAGTGCTGAGCAACTACGGCCGCTACCAGTCTCAAGACGGGCTCACCGAATCCACATCGGAAAATCTAGAGCTGGGATATGCGCGCCAGTTGAATGAGCTGTGGACTTTATCGACGACGGCAGGTTATACGCGATCGAAGAACTCCGAAAAATTCTTCGTTGGGCCGTTTTTTCTCGGCAGCGTGTCGTCGAGTCTGAACGGCGCGGTCTACGCCGCCACCCTGACCCACCAAACCGAGCGATTGAACCTGAGCGGCGGCGTGTCCCGGTCTTTGCAACCCTCGGGGTTCAGTTTCTTGTCGCGGCAAGACGCTGTGAATCTTACCGCGACGTACTTGCGCTCGGAGCGCTGGGATTTCTCGCTGAGTGCAGTTTGGGATAAGGCCTTGAATCCCCCGCGCTTCGCCGCGCAGGGGGCGTTGGGAACGGCCGACACGGAGGTGCGCTATTTTTATTTGCAGCTGACGGCGGAATGGCATTGGACGCCGCAGTGGATCATTTCAATGCACGCGACGCGCGTCACACAGCAATCCTCGCCGCCCCCCTTTAGCGCGGCGTCAAGCGGCGTGAGCGTTGACGTTGTGCGTCAATTCCTGCGCGTTGACCTCTAATGAATACGATCACAGCAGAAATGACAGCGGCTGCGCCAACCGCGGACTTGCGCGAAAAATTACGGGGCTATTGGCGCCGGCGAAGCACCTTCCTGATTGTCGCGGGAGTCTTGAGCGTGGGCACCGTCGCGCTGGCGCTGCTTCTGCCGCCCACGTACATGGCGGCCGCCACGATCCTGATCGAACAGCAGGAAATACCCCAAGAGTTGGTGCGTTCGGCGGTCACCTCATTCGCGGATCAACGCGTGCAAGTGATCAGTCAGAGGGTGATGACCACGCAGAATCTCTTGGGCCTGATTGAACGCTACGATTTATACCCCGAGATCCGGCTCACCAAGCCGCGGGAAGTTTTGCTGCTCAAGATGCGCGGGGACATCGCCCTGAAAATGATCAGCGCCGACGTGATCGATCCGCGCAGCGGGCGTCCCACGCAAGCGACGATCGCCTTTAGCGTATCCTACAAAAATCATTCGCCCGAGTTGGCATTGAAAGTGGCCAACGATTTGACTTCTCTATATCTGAATGAAAACCTGTCCTCACGCACACAAATGGCCGAGCAAACTTCGTCGTTTTTTTCGGCAGAAGCGGCACGCCTCGAGAAGCACATCTTCGAGCTGGACAAGGAGTTATCGGAGTTCAAACAAAAAAACCACGATAAACTTCCTGACATAGCGCAACTCAACATTCAGGTGACCGAGCGCACGGAGCTCGACGTTCGGGACGCAGAAAATCGTATCGCAGCGCTGGATTCTCAACGGGTGCTGCTGGAAGCGCAACTCGCCCAAATCAACCCTACGATGCAGGTGTACTCCGACAACGGATTGCGAGTCATGAGTGCTCAGGATCGGCTCAAGTCTCTCAAATCGCAGCTGGCAGGATACAAGGCGCGCTATGCACCCGATCATCCGGACATCGTCAATACGGAGCGCGAAGTCGAGGGACTGGAGAAGCAAGTCAAGTCCGATGATGGTACGAGCGATATAGCCCGGCAGTTGGAGGATGCCAAAGCGCAATTGGCGCGTGCCCGGGAAAAATACGCGCCCGATCACCCTGACGTTGTGCGGTTGACGCGCATGGTCGAGGAGTTGCAGAAGAACCTCGCTGCCGCGCCTGCCACGGCTACCGGCGCCTGGGCTCAGGAGCGACTGCACGCCGACAATCCCGCTTACATCCAGGTAAAAGGCCAGCTCGATTCGGTCGGCGTCGAGCGCGAAAGTGCGATCAAGAAGCGCGATGGGTTGCAAGCCAAGCTGGATGAATACGAAAGACGGCTCGCGCAGGCCCCGGCCGTCGAGCGCCAGTATCGAGAACTCGCGCGCGATTTGGACAGTGCGCAGCTCAAGTATCAGGAAATGCGCTCCAAGCAGTCCGAAGTGCAGGTTTCGCAAAATCTGGAGACTGCGCACAAGGGCGAGCGCTTTACAATGATCGAACCGCCGCTGCCGCCGGAGAAGCCGATCAGTCCCAATCGGATCCTCATTTTGGCCATGGGATTCGTCTTGAGTCTCGGTGCCGGTGCCGGTGCCGCGGTGCTGCGCGAGAATCTCGACCTCTCGGTGCGAGGAGTTCGCGATATGCGCGCCTTGCTGAGCGTGCCGCCGCTCGCTGCCATTCCAGTGATGATCACGCGGGCTGATTCTCGTAAACGCCGGCGCACGCTGACTTTCTCCTGGTTGGGTTCCGTCGCGGGCCTAGTCGCTTTAACGTCCGTCGTGCACTTTTATGTGCGGCCCCTGGATGTCGTGTGGGCCGGCTTACTGCGACGGTTCGGAATGTGAGCGTGGACCGCATACGCAAGGCGCTCGATCTCGCGCGGCAGGAGCGTGAACGATCCTTTGGGCGCACGGCTGAAGAGCCGCGCTCGCTTGCTTCAAAATCGGATGCGCGGATGCCCGCGGCCATCGTGTACACGCGGACAAAATCATTTTCGCCGCCCGCCGACCTGCTGGAATCAAACCGTATCGTCAACATCCAAAGTCCCGGTGCCGCGGCCGGCGCGTTTCGCATGCTGCGGACTCAAGTATTGCAGCGGATGATGGAAAACAACTGGCGTTCACTCGCCATCTTTAGCCCCTGCCGCAATGACGGAAAGACGACAACGGCCATCAACCTGGCGATCAGCCTTGCCAACGATCATCTGCATACCGTGCTGCTGGTCGATTTCGACCTGAAGCGGCCCTCGGTGGCGGCCAAGCTTGGCATCAGCCCTCTGAGCGGCACGGATGACGTGCTGCGCGGCGAAGCCGCGGTTGAGGACTGTCTCTATCATCCCGACGGATTCGACCGGCTGGTGGTGCTGCCGGCGCGTTCCGCCATGCACGAGTCCTCGGAAGCCCTCGCTGGGAGTCGGGGGCGCGAGTTGGTGGCTGAGCTGCGCAACCGCTACCCCGATCGGATCGTGCTCTTCGATCTGCCGCCGATACTCGAGGCGGATGACGCGCTGGCTTTTGCGCCCCAGGTCGAATGTGGATTGGTGGTTGTCGCGGAAGGTTTGACATCGCGCAAAGATCTGTTGCGGAGCATGGAGTTGTTGCATAAAACGCCGATCGTGGGCACGGTGCTGAATCGGGCCGCCGACGCGGCTTCCGCATACGGCTAGGGCTGACAAATGTACTTGCGCCACTTCAACTTCAAGACAAAGCCATTCGCCATGAATCCGGATCCGGCGTTTCTGTTCCCTTCGGAACAGCACTCGAAAGCGCTGACGATGCTCGAGTACGCCATGGAGTCGCAGGCCGCGTTTTGCGTTCTGACCGGTGAGATCGGCTCCGGGAAAACCACTCTGGTCCGCCACTTGATCCGCACGTTCGGTGACCGCGTCGCGGTGGGATTGATCAGCAACACCCATGAGCACTTCCGCTCCATTCATCCTTGGGCGCTGTCCGCGCTGGGGATCGCAGCGTCCGATAGATCCGAGATTGGGCAATACGAGGCGTTGACCGAATTCTTCATCCGTGAGTACGGCAAGGGCAGACGCACGCTGCTGATTTTCGATGAAGCCCAGAATCTTTCGATACAAACCCTGGAAGAACTGCGGCTGTTGTCGAACGTGAACTCCGAAGAAGACGTGGCCCTGCAGATTTTGCTGGTGGGACAGCCCGAATTGCGCCTGAAGATGGCCCGGCCGGAGCTTATGCAGTTCTCGCAGCGCGTGGCTGTCGACTTTCATCTGCAGCGCCTGTCTGAGTCGGAAACGGAAGCCTACATTCGTCATCGTTTAACCGTGGCCGGCGGCAGCGACGCCATCTTCCGGCCCTTGGCGATCGCGTATATTCATAAGCTCGCTGGCGGGATACCACGCCTGGTCAATCGATTGTGTGATCTGTCACTGGTGTACGCCTTTGCCGACGGTTGCGAGCGCATTGACGCCGCGTTGGTAGCGCAGGTGTTGCAGGACCGCAGCAATGGCAGGGCGAGCCACAAGGCCGGCACCGAGGCTGCCACCGACGAGGACGCCGATATCGTAAAGCCGATCGATCCCGTTGCACCGATACCCCAAGACGGATCCCTGCTCGAGCGCGCCTGAGTCTTGTTGTTTCGTTCCATGCTTGCCTTGGCCGGTGCGCTCCTGTTTTGCCGTGTGCAAGCAGAAGGCCTGAACGCGGAGCGGCTGGGCGTAGTATTCAATTTAGACGATGCCGCCAGCCGGGAAGTGGCGCTTTACTACGCCATGCAGCGCGCAATTCCCCGCGAGAACCTGATTGGAATACATCTGCCGGATTCCAAGGTGATGACGCCCGAGGTTTTTTCCCCCATCAGGACGCTCGTGTTGGATCAGTTGCCGGCGACGGTGCAATCCCTGGCACTGGTGTGGTCGCAGCCCTATGCGGTGGGTTGCATGTCGATCACCTCGGCCTTTGCCGCGGGATACCGCGCCGCTTTTTGTCAGCCCGGCTGCGTCGTTACGCCGTTAAATCCGCTGTTCAACGGAGACGGCTGGTTGCCTGCCGACACGGTGGGGTGGTGGCCCGCCATGCTGCTGCCGAGCGCAGATCCCGTGCGTGCGCGTGCCCTGATCCAGCGCGGCATGGCGGCAGACTTCAGTGCGCCGCCAGGCACGCTGTACTTGGTTCGTACCGCGGACGAGCTGCGCAATGTACGTGTGGCGGCCTATCCGGACGTTGTGCTCAATCTGGCGCATCGGCTGCGGATCGAGCAGATCTCCACGCCGATTGAGCGAGAGATTCCGGATGTGCTGGGATACTTCACGGGTGCGCGTCAGGTCGCGGAGCTGCCTCTCATCCATTTTCGCGCCGGAGCGCTTGCCGACCATTTAACATCGACCGGCGGCATACTTCAGGGCGGCAACCAGATGTCGGCCCTGTCCTGGATTGCCCAAGGCGCCACGGCTTCCTACGGTTCCGTATCCGAGCCATGCAATATGCTGGAGAAATTTCCGAACTTGAGTGTTCTGTTCGAGCACTACACGCATGGCGAAACCGCCCTCGAGGCCTATTGGAAAAGCGTTGCCATGCCAGGCCAGGGGCTGTTCATCGGCGAGCCATTGGCGCGACCCTACGGGGTTCGCCCCAGATAGGGCATGGCGGCTTTGATTCCGTGGCGCAAGGGTGGAAGGACGGACGAATGCAATTAGGGAGAATGACCAAGTGAGTGCGGGCGTGGGCGCTGCGAAGATCGTGTTCGTCAACCGTTACTTCTACCCCGATCAGTCCGCGACCAGCCAGTTGCTGACCGATCTTGCGCAGGCGCTCGCGAAATCCGGATTCACGGTCCATGTGATTTGCTCGCGTCAGCGCTACGACGATCCAGGCGCGCGCCTGCCGCCGCAAGAATCCGCCGATGGAGTCACGGTGCACCGCATCTGGACGACCCGCTTCGGCCGCGACCGCCTTTTGGGCCGAGCCCTCGATTACGCGAGCTTTTACGGCTCGAGCGCGGTCGCCATGCTACGGCTGCTGCGCCGGGGCGATACGGTGATCGCCAAAACCGATCCGCCGCTCATTTCCATCGTGGCGATGGCTGCGGCGAAAATCAGAGGCGCTCGCCTAGTCAATTGGCTGCAGGATATCTTTCCGGAGGTCGCCTCGTTGCTGGGCGCGAATCCATTGCCACGCCCGCTGGATGCGCTGCTGCGGCGCTGCCGCGACCTGTCATTGCGGAGCGCGCACATGAATGTCGTCCTGGGTGAGCGCATGCGCGAACGATTATTGGGGCTCGAGATACCGGAAAACAGGATCGACATTATCGAAAATTGGGCGGAATCCAGCGAAGCGCCGAAAGAAGCTTCGCGCAGCATTCTGCGGGCGAAGGTCGCGCTCATGGATAAATTTGTCGTCGGCTATTCCGGAAATCTGGGAAGAGCGCATGAATTTCAAACCCTGCTCGGCGCGGCGGAAGCTCTGCAGGACGACGGCCAAATCGTGTTCCTGATGATCGGCGGTGGGGCCGGAATGCTCAAGCTCGCGAAGGCCACCGCCGAGCGTGGACTCAAGAATTTCCTGTTTCTGCCCTATCAGCCTCGGGAAAATTTATGCGATAGCTTGGCTGCTTCCGATGTTCACTGGGTAAGTCTATTACCCGAACTCGAAGGACTGATTGTTCCGAGCAAATTCTATGGGGTTCTGGCCGCCGCTCGCCCGACGGTCTTTATCGGCGATCCAGACGGGGAACTCGCGCGCGCCATCCGCGCCGGCGAGTGCGGCGTTACGGTCGCAGTAGGCGATATCGATGCACTCGTCGGCGCAGTCCGCCATCTTAAGAATGATCCGGCGCATCGCGGCCGCCTGGGCAGCAATGCCTTTCAGCGATATCGCGAGCATTATTCGGCGCCGAGAGCTTTCGATCGATGGGCCAGGATCCTCAGACCGGCAAACCTCGTTCCCGGCGTTCGAGCTCCATGATCTTCAAATCAATCATCATTTCGTAGGCAGCGCGCATCCTGCTGAAATAAAATCCCGCACGACCGTCCAGAATGCCCATTCGAACAATATATAAATAAATAAAAACCAGCAGAGGGCGCATCGGCATTCGGTTAGCAATCCGTTTAAGCCTGCGTCGGCGCTCGATTGCATCCGCGACAAAGAGGTTGACTGAGGAGATGGGAGCGTTTCGCATCTTTAGGGTCAATGCCGCCTCCATGCCCGAGTAGCGATTGTGCCGCTCGTACCAAAAATCAATCCCCTTGTTGAACGGCAGGTGATGCAGGTGCGCGTTCAGGTGCGCGACATCTCCGTCCGCAATATATTCTTCGTTGTACTCGCGTTGCACGTGAGTTCGGCCGGGTCGCACGAGGCGGCCGAACCAAGTGGGATAGCCGCTGCTGCGTTTCAGCCATTTGCCGAGAAAAAAATCCTTGCGACGCATCCGAAACATGACAACCCGGTCATTTACGCTACGCACCGAGTCGGCGATCTCGGCGGCAAGATCGGCGGGCACTCGTTCATCCGCGTCCACCATCAGCACCCAGGGATGGGAATAAGTGACGGTTGAAAGCGCCGCATTGCGTTGCGCCGCATAATTGTCGAAGGGACGCTGGAAGACTCGGGCGCCCTTCGTCACGGCGATTTCGCGGGTTCGATCGCTGCTGCACGAATCGAAGACGACTACATCATCGCTCCATCGGCACGAGTCGATGCACTCGCCGATGTTGATCTCCTCGTTCAACGTCAGGATCAACACGGACACGCCGCTCATGCGGCGCGGTTTTCATTCGGAGAAAAGACTGTCGCAGCGCGCCGAGTGAAATGCGAGAACGTGAACTCGCCGTCGCCAACGACGGTGGCGCGACCGTGTTCGCGCAGATGTTCGCGCAGGGCAGTATCGGTGTTCAAGCGCTCGATCGCCTTCTTGACGGCCATCGAATCGCCGAACCGCACCAAGAGGCCTGTTTCGCCGTCCTTGACCACGTCCAAAGCGCCTTTCTCCGCCGCGGCGATCACCGGCGCGCCAAAATACATGGCTTCCAAAAATACGATGCCGAATCCTTCCTTGCCGCTGGGCAGCACAAAGGCCTTGCATTGCGTGTACATATTCACGAGCTGCGCGTCGCTAATTCCCTGCAAGAAATGTACACGTTGCGCAACGCCACAGCGAGCGGCGACTTCTCGCAAGAACACCATGTCGTTACCCTGACCGACGATGATGTAGTGGAGGGAGAGGTCGTCCAGCTGGCTCAGGGCTTCAATGACCGTGACGATGCCTTTGTAACGATCGCCGCGTTCCAGGCGCGACACCGACAGGACAAAAGGCACATCCGGTACGGGTCCCTGCGGCGAGGGATTCAAACCGGTCCATGTACTGCAGAGGCAGTTTGGGAAAACCATCACGCGGTCATCGTGGAGTCTTGGGACTTGTTCCAGTACGCGCCGGCATGTGTACCGGCTGACGCATAGGGTCATGTGCAGACGCAAGAACGCGAGACGGCGCATTCGGCCGATGTGGCTCCACACCTCGATTCCATGCGCGACCAATACCGTCCGGGTTCGCGAGAGAGGCCTGACCAGCAACGTAGCGATGGTGAAAACCAGTAGGTTGATATGACCGATCAATATCCAGTCGTAACGATTGCTCATGAGGCTCAAAAAGGCGCACTTTGAAAATTGCCAACGCGAGCCAGAGAAACCTCGAATCCTCGTTTTCGTTCCGAAACTCGGCTGTCCGCTCGAATGGACCGAGTCGTGCATAGACAGGACGTCACACTCAAGATCGAGCGAGCTCAGGGCGGCCAGCAGGGTGTGATTGAATCGCTGGATGCCGCCGTTCACAAATACGCCGGTAACAAGTAATAAGATCCTCGCCGGTGCGCGCTTGTCGACCATCACGCGACTTCGCGATACGAAGGCACACGTAGAGACTGCTTTGCCTGGTGTTTTTGGACGAAACAGAGAAGCATCAACACGCTCCACAACAAAGGATGTGCCTCACGCCTGCCGCTGATGTATTGACGCCAAAGGTCGCGCACGCGTTCTCGCGATAGCGGGACTTGGAGCATCAATGTTTCGTCGTATAACAACGCCTCGGCCCAGTCGCGCAAGGGACCCCGTAACCACTGTGCGATCGGAACGCCGAAGCCCATCTTGGGGCGGTACACCCGCTCCTGAGGCAAATAACGGCACGCTACTTTCTTGAGCAGGTACTTGGACTGGCCGTCCTTATGCTTGAAATGCGCCGGCAGGCGCATCGCCCATTCCACCAGGCGATAGTCGGTCATCGGACAGCGGGCTTCCAGTGAATACGCCATCGTCGCGACATCGACCTTTTGCAGGAACAGGTCGGGTAGAGTGAATCCCGAGTCCAGCCGCATTGCGGTTTCCGAGGCCGAAAGGTCCATCGCGAAGTCCGCCGCGTATTGGGCGAACCAGCTTCTCGAGCTCGACGTCGTCGCCAGAATTTCCTCACTGACCAATTCGGGATAGTCCTTTGAGACGCTGCGCAGATAGTTGAACAATTCCACCGTGTCCGCACATTTCACGGCACCGGCCAAGAGCTTGACGCGATGCAGAGGCATTGCAGAGAAAAGCCGACCGGCGAATCGTTTCGCGCTCGCGCGCCAGTGGGTGACGGGGTCGAGCTTGTTGATGAGAGGATAGTAGTGATAACCGCCGAACAGTTCATCGGCACCATCGCCCGTCAGAGCGACGGTGACATGCTGGTGTGCGAGCCGCGCGACCGCCATGGTGGGGAAAGCTGAGCTGTCAGAAAAGGGCTCGTCGTATTGGTCTATATACATCGGCAAGAGGTCGAGCAAGCTGTCGGAGTCCAGGGTTTCGCGCACGTGTTCAACACCCAGATCCCGCGCGACGGCCGCTGCGGCCTCGCCTTCGTCATATTTCTTTTCCTTGAAGGCGATGGTAAAGGCCTTCGGCCGTTCAACCCCTGCGGCTTTCATCGAGGCAACGATGACCGCGCTGTCCACGCCGCCCGACAGAAAGGCCCCCAGCGGTACGTCGCTCATGAGCCGAAGCTTGACGGCGCTGCGAATCAACGCATCGAGTTCCTCGACGAGATCCTCTTCAGGACGGTCGGACAATGTCATGTCCGGAACAATGGAGCGAAAATCCCAGTATCGAACCACACGCACGCCGCGGTTGTTTGCAATGAGGTAGTTGCCGGGCGGCACTTTCCGCATGGAGTTGTGGAACGAGAGCGGCGCCGGAACGTATCCGAGCTCCAAATAAATGCGCAGGGCTTCCGGATTGACGTCCAGGGTGGCATCGCCGAGCGCGACCGCCAGTGCGCCCGGCCTGGATGCGAAGGCAAAAGTGCCCCCTCGGGCCGAATAATACAGAGGCTTGACGCCCATCCGATCACGCGCCAGGAACATCGTCCGCTCAACTTTGTCCCAGATCGCGAATGCGAACATTCCATTGAGATGCCGGAGGCACTCGGCTCCCCAGGTGCGATAGGCTTCCAACAGGGTTTCCGTGTCAGACGTCCCCCGCCAGCCACTGTGGGGATTCAGCCGTGCCCGCAGCTCTTGGTGATTGTAGATTTCACCGTTGAACACGATGACGAAGCGTCGGTCGCCGGAGACCATGGGTTGGTGTCCGGAGGGTGAAAGGTCAACGACCGCCAGCCGCTGGTGACCGAGCCGGGCGTGATCGTCTTGCCAAATTCCCGAATCGTCGGGTCCGCGCCGCTCCAATAGGCTCAGCGCTCCCTTGAAATCCGCTTGGTCGGGATCGATTCCGCCAACGCAAAACATCCCCAAGATTCCACACATATCTTAACAGTGTCCCAAAATATCTTGACAGTGTCCCAAACCTGTATGACGCCTGTGTGATACCCGGGACATTGACGGCGGCGTGTTCATCGATAGTTACTCGAATTGTAACGATTCCGAGATATGTTGAAGTGAGTACGACAAGGGGCCACTGATGCTCAAACATGCCAGCAGTCAATACACGCTAACCGACAATATTGGGGAAAGACTCGCTGTTCCGGTGAGCCGCGCGGACGACTTCGCCTATTTTCAGCCGTCCGAGACCGACGCCATCAAATCGTACTATCAGGAATACGGATACGTGGTGGTTCGTGGGCTCGTTTCCGTGGAAGCAATAGAAAGGGCTAACGCCCTGTTCGATACGGAGATATTGCCCTCGAAGCGCTTCATTTATCGGCAGGCGACCGCGAACCCGGAGCGGCATGTGTGGACGTCGAACGGCTTCATGCTCAACTCCCTTTTGAACTTGCAAAGCCTGGATCCGCGCCATTTCGGCGGGTTTCGCCGGGCCGCTCAACAGGTACTCACGGATGCGGGCATACAAGGTATCGTCAAAGGCCTCTTCGGAGAGGCGGGGAAGCTCGTCCAGAGCATGTATTTTCACGGCAATCCCGTGACTTGGCCGCATCAGGATACGTATTACTTGGATTCGGAGCACCTCGGTTCGATGAGCGCGGCCTGGATCGCCGCCGAAGAGATTGCGCCCGGTGCCGGGCGCTTCTTCATCTACCCCGGCAGCCACAAGATCGACATGCAGAAGAACGGCGGGGACTTCGACATCGCATTCCATCATGATCGATACAAGCAACTCGTCAAGGACATCATCAGGAACCAGGGACTGCGCTGCCGGGCACCCGCGCTAGCCACGGGCGACGCCCTCTTCTGGCACGCGCGGACCATTCACGGCAGCCTGCCGACGACCCAGCCGGACCGCTCACGTCGCTCATTCACCGCTCATTATATTCCGCAGTCCCATCGGCTCTTTTCATGGCAGTCCACGTTCAAAAAGCTTGAGCACGGTGTGTTCAACGGAATGCGTTTGCAATACCCCAAAAATCAATCCCACACATTGAATCGAGCAATCCTGTTTGCGGAAACCCGCTTTCCACGAGGGACTCGCTTGGGGAAGAAGCTGGCGGTTAAGTTCCTGACGTCGCGCTGACGACGACCTCGAAGTTTGTGCCCATCATTGCAGGTAATGGCCCGGGCGCCCCTGTGCAGGCGGCGCATCCTTGCAATGCGCCGGCGGCTCAATCGGATATCGTGACGGCGTCTCGCGCTTCGGTTCCGCTCGTCTGGCCAGCGCGCTATGAGTTGCTCGACGGCATACGCGGTGTTGCCGCATTGGCCGTTGTGTTGCATCACCTCGGTGTGGGGCAGAACGTCCAGATCGGTCATTTTGCGGTAATGATATTCTTTGTGATCAGCGGCTATTGCATTACCGCATCCCTCGAATCGTGCCGCCGCAGCGGTGGCGGATTTCGCGAATTCATGTTGAAGCGGGTAAGGCGAATTTATCCTCCTTATATCCTGGCGATAGTGTTCTTCGCCGTCACCCGCTGGGTGAAATCCGCGCGAAATCCCAGCTTTGAATTCAAGCCCCCCTTTCTCGACTGGGTGCAGAACCTCACCCTCACTCAATGGGTGTCCACGCTATTCCATCCGGTTCAATGGCCCTCGCAGAATCATAAGGTATTCGTCTTGGCGTTTTGGTCGCTGAATTACGAAGAGCAGTTCTACCTGGTCATGGGATTGGCACTCATTGTTGCAATCCTGTCACGCGTTCCCATGATAATTTCAGTGTTGGCCTTAAGCATCGTTGGCCTGGTCTGGAATTGGCTCATTCCCGGCAATTGGATTTGCGGACTGTTTACCGAATATTGGCTGCATTTTGCGCTGGGTTCAACCTTGTTTTACGTACTGTGCCACTTCACGAGCAAAGCGCATCGATCGGCATTCCTAATCATCGTCGCCGTGCTCGGAATTGCCTGCCTCAGCCGGGTGCTGCTGCACACAACGAACGTCTTGTTCGATATGCGCGCGATGATTGAACTCTCCTTTCTATCGGCAATCACACTGACGCTGTATTTTCTACGGCCCCTGAGCCCGGAAATAAGTAGTTTGCAACTCTGGCGGCCCTTCGCTGCGTTAGGCGCAATTTCGTACAGCCTATATCTCATTCATCAATTCAATTTGACTCTGGTCGATACGACAGCGCACAGACTGTTGCCGGCTAACCCACCGCAAATACTTCTCGTCATGTGTCTTGTGGCGCTGCATCTGCTGCTGGCTACCATGTTTTGGGCTCTATGCGAGCGTCCATTCCTGCGCAAGAGCCGAAAGGACCGCAACGAACTGCCGTCCGCTCGAGAGGCCGTACGTACGGCGTAGGTTGTGTTGAAAAAGTCCGCAACAATTTTCCTGTTGTCTCTGATGAGCTTCGCTATTACAGCGAATTCCGCCGCGCCGCGTCTTTACCGGCAGCCCGCCAATGAAAGCCCCGTGCGCGCCGACCCTGACGATTTGTTAATGCTGGCGGGATACGGTTTTTCCGCGGACGATACGGTCGTTTACCAAGCGGTCGCAGACACCTCAAAGGCGTTGCATCCACCTGCGCAGGCGCCGACGCAGTCGACCGCGGACATCGGCGTTGCGCCGATCGTCAGCGCAGCGAACGTACCTGATTCATTGACGATAAAATTGCCGATGCAACTTCGCATGAATCAGACCTACGCTTTGTGGGTGTGGACGGCACGCGGCGAGTGGAGCGACTCAGTCATGATCAACGATGCGCGTCCATTGTGGATCAGCCCGGCTTATGTTTACGCAACGCGATCGGTTGGCAATCTGGCGCGCGAAATCAAAGTCATCGGGCGCAGCTTGCAACCTACTCCGGGAGGCGCGACGAGGATTCGACTCGCCGGCCCAGAGGTCGTTGCCGGTGTTGCGATTGTCGATGGGCGGACTTCGGATACCATGAATCGGTATGTCGCTCGTTTGAAGCTCCCGTCGCGGCTATCTCCGGGTGCCTATCGCGTAAGCATCAGTCGCGACGACCGGAGCTGGGTGGATATTGCCGACCAAGTCCTCGAAGTCCGGCCTGACGCAAGCGCTCCGAAGCAATACGCAGCAAGCGACCCGCAGTTTGGCGGATGCAAGCCCGATGATGGCCGCGACGACACTGCCTGCATTTTGCGCGCTATCGATGCGGCGAAACGTGCGGGAGGAGGTGTCGTTTATTTTGGGCCGGGCACTTGGGATCTCATCGATAGCGCACCGCAACCCGGATTGCTTGCAAACGAGGGGATCATCGTGCCCGATGGGGTATCCCTTCAGGGTGCCGGAAGCGACGTGACCCGCATCGATCGGCATCCAGAATGGAATCAGAAGGCGCCAAATCGGGCGTTTACCCTGATAGGACATACGGTCGTCAGCGGATTGAGCCTTCGGGATTTAAGGGTCTATGGACCGCAGGACAATGGTGGACCCTTTCTTCAGCTAGGGGAATCTTACGGGAAGCTGGCGACGGCGACGAAGTCGGCTCCTGTCCTCTCATCCGTCGATGAAGTGGTCATCACTCGAAACAGATTCGACAAGACGTTCATCGCGGTTGCGGATGCGGGATTACCGATCCATCGGTTGTTTATCACCGATAACGAGTTTGGTGCCTATTCCGAAGCGTTAAGCCTGGCGGGTAGTCGCTACAACATGGCGATTCCTTTCCGTATCGATGATTCCGTGATCGACAACAATGTGTTCAAGGCGGGTAGCTACCTGGACATCGTCCGAAAGACCGGCAGCATCGCCTCCGAGCTTGGAGCCAGCCGCCGGGTTGATTTCAGTGGGAACGTCGCGGACGGCAGCTCCGCGGACTATCTCTATCGCCCAGACGATCCACACGGGTGGCGGGCGGCTTTCTTCTGGAATATGAACAACAACGTCGAAGCACTCCTGATTTCGGGGAATAAGGCCACGTGCACGGGCGACAAGATCGGGGATGGAGAGGCGATTTCACTCGACAATAATGCCAATACGTTTGCGCTGCCCTCGGTATCCGACGTGGCGTTCGCCGCATCATCAAGCATTGCCGTGTCAGCACCGCTGCTGACACGGCAGAATTCTCATGACGTGCCGGTGGCAACCTATTACGCAGATCATTGGATACAGGTCGTCTCAGGGCCAGGACTAGGACAGGTCCGGAAAATAAGCGGCTACGCCTTCGATCCGAGAACGGGAATGACGACTTTCAAGGTCTCGCCCAATTGGGACGTGGTGCCGATCTCCGGCAAGACGCGGGTGGCAGTCGGTCGAGAATACTGGCAGGTCTACACAATCGACAACGAGATCGATCATCGTCAGCCGCTATGTCTGAAGAGCAACCGAAGTCGCCACGATGGCGGCGGCATCGTACTGTGGGCGCAAAGCGCCGATTCCGTGATCGAAGGGAACCGGCAATTCGACAGCGATGGAATTCTTTTGCAACAAAACTATGAGCTTCCCAAAAGACCCTGCCAAGACTGCAGCATGATTAGTTTTTTCCAGTATTTCCTCGAGATCCGTAAAAACATCATCGACGGTGAGTATGACTGGGACACCGATTGCAGTGCTTCCGGCATCACCGCCGGGATAGCGGCCGTGCCTTGGGATGACCCGACTCCGCCCACCGTGGGATACGGAGTCTCAGTCGCTCACAATGTGATACGGCGTGCCGATGCGGCACATGGCGGAGCCATCGCGCAGATGTCTTCCTGGTATCCCGGACCGGAGCCGAACCGCTGGGCGCTGAGCAACAACATGCTGATTCATCATAATTCGCTAAGCGATATTGACGGTCCGGCAGCGCTCAAAATATGCGGTGGCGGTCAAGCGCGAATCGGAATCAATTTCCCGCTGCCCGATATCGCGTGGCGTACGGTTCTGTACGCCAATTCTTGCGAAAGAGTTTCGCAAACCATCAGCATGCAAAGCGGAGTTGAAACGATTCGCGTGTGTGCATCAGGCACAGCAAGTTCGTGTGAATGTCGGGCAAGCGAACGCTAACGTCAAGGCGAGCGCCTGCCGCACACTACGGCAATGAAGACAAGCTGCGGCTTGAAAGTTGTCTCCGACTGGCCAGCAGCTGCCGTTTGTTGCGCTTAGTGCACACGCGTCGTTGCAACGGCTTGGGTCTTCCGGCGCCTCTGCGGCTTGCGTAAATCTAAGGAAGCGACTGTTTGTCAAACGCCCGTACTAGGGCAGGGGCCACCTTTCCCTCTCGACACCATTCGCGGACCGTCATTTTCGCCAGGGCATCTTGACGGTGTGGCGGAGAAACACCTTTGAGTGCATCGAGCGCGATGCAAATCGCTAGGTCGTAGGTCGATTGCGACACGCGCATTTCGTTCAACCCTGCGGCGATTCGGACGAGCGTAATTTCATCGAAGGTACCGCCCAATAGCTCATCGGCGGCCAGCGTAGCGGCCTCGACTACATCTGCCGTCCTTCCGGGTAGCTGCTCAACACCTTGCTGGTCGTAGCCCGTCGTGCTCATGCGGACGATTCCACAGGTCATCTGTATCAGCGGTGTTACGGTGGCGTGAAGTATGTGCTCCGTCTCAGGTCAGGTCACCTCCGCAAGTTGGGGCCTGGCATCGCCTGCCGAAGTGTGGCGCAACGTTTCCGCAAGCAGTGACTGATGTTCGGGCTTGGCCATCACGAATTGTCCGAGACACAAAGCGTCCAGCCCCGTCCGTAGAAAGCATTGCAGTGCCTGATCCGGAGTGTCGACTATAGGCTCATTCTCATTGAAGCTCGTATTGAGCACGATTGGGATGCCGGATAGGCGACCAAAAGCCTCGATCAGATCAAAGTACAGGGGGTTGGTTTCCCGCTCAATGCTTTGCAGGCGACCCGTGCCGTCGACATGCGTAATCGCGGGGAGCCGGTCGCGCCACTGCGGCTTGATTCTTACCACGTGCATCATGAACGGACTGAACACATCTTGTTCAAAATAGGTCGATACCGCATGCCGAAGAACGGTAGGCGCGAATGGCCGGAACATTTCTCGTCGCTTGATCTTGTCGTTGATGAGATCCTTCATCTGCGGTTGCGTTGGATCCGCGAGAATCGAGCGGTTTCCGAGCGCGCGAGGTCCCCATTCGGAACGGCCCTGGTACCAACCGAGGACCAACCCCGCACGGATCAATTTGGCTCCGACGGCTGGGAGCACTGCGCGCGCCACTTCGAAGACTTCCATCCCGGACGATCTGGCGGCAGCTTCGACCGCAGCTGCGCTGTGTTCCGGTCCCCAATAGGCATGTTTCATGTGGAAGCGTTCTGTGCCTCCTGCTACGTTGTGCCACGCCCACATGGCCGCTCCAACACTGAGCCCATCGTCTGCCGAGGCTGCCTGCAGATATGTTTCCTTGAACGGCGTGTCGCGAAGTACGCGCGCATTAGCGACTCCATTGAGCGCACAGCCGCCGGCCGAAACCAACCGTCCGGTCGGCACCAGTTCGTGGAGCTGGCTCAGGCAATGCAGGGCGGCGGATTCGAACCGAACCTGGCACGAGCGTGCAATATCTTTTTCGCGCTGCGTTAGTTCACTACCCCTGGTGCGCGGTTCTCCGAGTGCCTCTTTCCAGCGTTCTGTAAAGATACGCGCCTGCGCGACATGATTGTTTTCGTCGAACACGCCGCCTTCTCCGCCACTATGCATCGCAAAGTAGCCGCGACCCAACTTAAACCAATCTGCCTTGCTCAAGTGGACGGCCTGGTTCATGAAGTCGGCGAAGCGGTCTTCTCCGTAGGGCGCGAGCCCCATGACCTTGTATTCCTCGCCGAATCCGTCGAATCCGATGAACTGACAGGCGGCCGTATAGAAGAAGCCGAGACTCTCCGGCAAGTGGATCCGCTTGAGCACCTCGATTTTGGTGCCTTCGCAGCGAGCCGCCATTGCGCTGACAAAGTCGCCGCTTGCATCGAATGAGAATCCTGCCGTTAGCGAGTCGAACGGAGAGCAATAGTAAGCACTGGAAATGTGTGCCAGGTGGTGTTCTACCGGAACCACCGCGGCACACACGGCATCCGGCGCAAGCCCGGCAGCCAAGGCAATGTCGGCGGCAATGCCTTGCTCTCCGCGCCGCCTGCGTCGATTCTCGACGATGGCGCCGACGCTTGATACCGGGTGGGATAGGACATAACGAGCCTTGGCCTGAATATTGGCGTTTGCATCATGCGGAATTGCAATGTGAGTCAGCTCTTTCGCGCTGATACCACCCGCTGCAAGAACCGCTTGGATAGCTTGAACAGGGAAGCTCGGGTCGTGCTTGAGCCGTCGTCCGAGACGCTCTTCTGCAACAGCGGCGACCAATTGGCCATCCAAAACCAATGCGGCCGATGCGTCCGGGTGGTGGGAATTGAGCCCAAGAATTGCTGACACGAATGCTACCTCTGTGATAAGTCAAAAAAGCGACGGCCCCTGCCTGTTGCTGCCCTTGCGCTAGCGCCATATGGGCCCACAGCTGCGGCGGGAGCGGCGCACCTTTTAGGATAGGAGAGTTATGTGACAGAAAGGAGGTGACTCTTATGGTCGGCTCGCACGCACGAATGAGCACCCTTGGACCAGTCGCTTCAATTATCATTCGCGCGACGCAAACCGCTAGCCTTCGAGTCCCACACAGAAATACGCTAGAAGCCTGAAAATGAACAAATCCCTCCTTGTGAAGATTCTGGGTTTTCCCGCGACTCTCATTCACAGCGACACACTGGTGCTCGATCGTTGGCTCTGGTTAAGACGCCGCCTTTGGAAAACAGCGAATGCAGATGCATTGCTGGACGTCGGCTGCGGAACTGGCGCCTTTTCATTGGGGGCCGCGCTGCGGGGGTATCAGACCCTTGGCCTTAGCTGGGATGAGCGCAATCAACGCGTGGCCAAGGAGCGTGCCGAAATTTGTCGCGCAAATAGCGCAGATTTCCAGGTCCTGGACGTGCGCAAGCTGGATCAGCGGAAGGATCTCGTCGACAAATTCGACGTCGCAATCTGCTGCGAAAACATTGAACACATCGTCGACGACTTCAAGTTGATGCGTGATATCGCCAGTTGCCTCAAACCGGGCGGACGGTTGCTCCTCACCACGCCCAATCTCTTCTACCACGAAATGTCGCCGGGCGACAAAGGGCCGTTCCTGCCCATCGAGGATGGCCGCCACGTCAGGAGGGGTTACTCAAAGGCAATGTTGTACGAGCTATGCGAGGCCGCAGGACTGAAAACCGAGGAAATCTCCTTTTGCAGCGGTTTTCTCAGTCAGAAGATCACAACGTTTCTACGTTTGCTCTCTCGCATTCACCCGCTGATCGGGTGGCTGTTGATTCTGCCATTTCGAGTTTTCCCTCCAATTTTCGATCCACTTTTGACCCGGATAATTGGTTATCAGTATTTTTCCATCTGCGTTGAAGCGTACAAGCCAAGGCGGGCGATTGGGAATCTCAGATTCTTACACTCGGGTGTAACGAATTTGTAACCCGAAAGCCGTATCTATCAATCCCCGCGCTCGCCGAGGAACACCGAATGCCGTGGACGCCCCCCAAACGTCGGACAGGTTTGTATTTGGCGTTGAATGCAGCCTTCATCGTAACGGTATTTTTGTTCAACGGTATCGGCGGCGGAGCCAACCCGCGAATCGTCTACCTGATCCTGCTCTTTGCGGTCTGCAGTACCCCTGTCATTGATCTGGATGGGCTCAACGGCAAATTCGCCCTGCCTAGCTTGTACCTGGGCTTTTATTTCGTCTCCTTCGGCCTTATTGACTTGATCAACCTGACAACGGGCGTTTCATCCGAAATCACCCCTAGCATTTTCTGCGCGACGGAAGCGGTCATTCTCGCCGCTAGCATCATGATGACCATAGGCTATCGAGCGGCGATGGCCCTGAGCAACAGGAAGCCTTCCCACGCTCCCCCAGCCCGCGACTGGTCCATGAACACGATCCTCATTGTGGGCGTCGCGTTGTGGTTCATCGGTACGGTAGGAACGTACTATCTCAATGTCTACATCATCACCGACAATTCCCCGGAAGCGTCGAAAAGGGGACTTGAGATGATGGGGCCGTACGGCACGACGGCGTTCATGTTGGCCACGATGTTCCAGCCGATCGGCATTCTACTCATAGCCTATGCATGGCGATTGCGCCCTTCACCGTACTTGCTGGCTTTGGTAGTTTTGACTGTCATCGTGCAGATCCTTCTCGGCTTCGTCATCAATGTTAAGAGTTCGGCTATGATTGCGGGAATTCTCGTGATAGTGACCTACGTTCTCGTCGAAGGTCGGTTGCCAATTCCGTGGCTCGTGGCCGCTGCCCTGTACGGTATTTTTGTCTATCCGATTTTTGTTGCGGCCCGCGAGGAGATCCATGGTAAGGGGCTAATCGCGCGCGCGTCGATATTGGGAGATCTCGCACACGTCGTGCAATTGTCCATTGCTCAGGAAGATCGTGACAAAAACTTCCGCCAGCATTCCCAGTCCCTGTTCGAGCGTACCTCGGTACGAGCGAGCGTACAAATGATCGTCGAACATACCGGAGTGGACGTAAAGTTCCAGGATGGCAGTACGTTGGCACCTTTGCTTGCCACGTTCGTGCCGAAAATTATCTGGTCGGATAAACCGGCCGTCGCGACTGGCCGCGTGGTCAACAAGGAGTTTCATGTCACCGAGGCGGATTTCTCAGATACTTATATTTCTCCTTCGATTCCCGGTGAGCTGTACTGGAATTTTGGCTGGCCTGGCATATTGATCGGCATGGCTCTAATTGGAGGAGCCTTAGGTTACCTAGGTCAGCGCTGCAATTTGGCCGAACGCAAAACCGTCACCAATTTGATTGTAGTCGTGGTAACCATCAAGCAAGTCATCGTTGGAATGGAAGGTACGGTTTCACCGGAATATGTGGTATGGCTGCGCTCCCTTGGAGCCGTCGGCATTCTTCACCTGATGTTCGCAAAGGTGCCGATCTCCGGTCGATCTTCGATAAGCGTGGAGCAGCCTGCTTTGCTGGCGCATGCGCAGTTGTCGCCCCCGAGGCCATTTTCGAATATCTTGAATTGAGTTCGCGCGTGGCCGATGAACAAGAGTTTCCCATCGAAAATCGCGTAGCAGCGGCCAAGGTTCGTGCGCGCGGCGTACGGGCATGGGCGTACCTGATTCTGACCTGGCTGATGGGTGCATTTGCCGCAGGATGTGGAGGAACTGCTCTTGATCTAAAGTCAGCCGCCCCGACGAGTCAGGCTCCGACGCCTGCTCCGCCCTTGACCAGCAATCCAAGTCCCGCTCCGACTCCACCTGCAGATCCGGCTCCGCCATCGGCACCCTCCCCAACCCGTTTTGTTCGTCCACTGCAACGCGCTATCTGGATCGGTGACAGCTTGGCCGCAGGCGGATTTCCGCTCGGAGGTACCGCCGCCATGACCGACGGCTCCTTCGTGGTGAGCGGGGGGCCTCAAAATCCCGTTGCCTCCATTACCACGGGGGATCCCCACGCCTTGATCTCAGGGAATTACGTACAGATTTACGATGTAGGTGACGTGAATTATCAGGCAGCGCTGAACGGGGCGGTCGTGCCCGTTCTGTCCACGCCAAGTTCGACGCAACTTACCGCCCCCGCGAGCCTCGGCATCCTCATGATGCCTAACGGCGATTACAGCTCGGGATATCTCAACAGTCCCTGGTCAGTCAGAGCCATGAATCAAATGCTCGGTACCAGTTGGTTGAGTTGGCTAAATGCCTATATGGACGGTTACTTTACCGTCGTCGCCAATTACGCTCAGGGGGGTACGAGCTCACAGGTTGGGGTGGCACTGCTTCCCAAGATTAAAGCCGGCCCGGCGGCCGATTACGCGTTCATTCAGTATTGTACGAACGACGTTAATGCAATGGTGCCACCGGACGTCCAAGGCTGTCTGGCAAACATCAACACCATCGTCTCCGCGGTTTTGGCGATGGGTATGGTTCCAGTCGTGTCCACGCCGCTCGCCATCGGTGACGTCCATGCGACACCGAGTGATCCGGCCAGCGCGGCAAAAACTGCTGCCTTGAAATCCATCCGAACTGCATTACTGCAGCTGGCCGCAACAAATCCCGACGTGATCGTGTTGGATACTTATAGTTCCAGCGTGGACCCGCAAGATTCGCTGGGAAGATTCAAACCGAACTACGCTCCCATCGATGGTATTCATCCATCGACGTTCGGCGCTGCAAGCATCGCTCAAGCCATGGCGACGTATCTCCAACAGTTCCTGACGCCCCTGGATACATTCCCGACTTCCGTCAATGACGATCAAACCGCCAATCCCATCGCGAGCAACATTCTGCAGAACGGCCTAATGGCAGGGTCGGGAGGTAACGTGGGTACCAGTGCTAACAACTCTGTTGAGGGGAGTCCGCCGACGGGCTGGGAGATTTCAGGATCCGGGGGCACGCAGAGTGCACCGCTCAGTCTCGCAATCTCTGGAAACAACACGCACGCGAATTTTCCCGGTTACACCCTCGACGTCAGAATCCAAATAGCTTATCCGGGCCAAACTTTTCAAATCGGATCCAATGGAATAGGCGGTTCGAGCTTCGGCGCTCGGATGCACGCGAACCAATGGTACCGCTGCGGTTTCCAGGCGTTTTCGCAATCAGACTTCAATGGACTCAACTTGTCCGGAACCGCATTCTTGAATTTCGGTGACGGCGCTGAGCCCAAGTCGGTCTATTTCTTGTCATCGCAAGGATACGACCGTGAGAATGGCCTCCCTCTGAAGGCTGGCATAGCCTTGACCTTCGAGTCGCAGCCGTTTTATGTTCCCGTTGCACCCGCTGCGGGCGGATACCTGTTCATCAATGGCTTTTTCTCCAGCACGGTGAACAACCAGCTAATCTCGATCGGCCGGGCATTTTGCCGGACTGTCCAGAATCCCTATCAATAGCGGCCGCCGTGGAGGTAGCGGCAGGCGGCCGAAGCAGTGATCCGCGGGAGTTCAAAATTGAAAGTAGATGAATTGCGTATCGCGATCATCAAACATGAAGAACAGTAAAAGCAGACACGCATACGATGCGGGCCGCAGCATCCCGCGATTGAAAGCGCTCATGACCCCCGGTGCTTCGGGCGTTCCGAGGCGCGCGATCAGCCGGCCTACTCCAGGCTCGAGCGCAATCCATACGCACCACACCGCCACCATCAGATAGAAATTTACCGAGTAGGAATATCCGCCCGAGAAACGGACGAACATGGATCCGAGCATACTGATCGCTTGCGACAAAGAGGCAGCCCGAAACGGTATCCAGGCGGCGACGACTGCCGCGAGGGTGAATATTCGCCAGGCCGCAGCAACCATGAACGGTCGGCTCCTGCCCTCGCCACGCCATGCTTCGAAAGCTCGGTAGGTGGCCAAGTAAATGCCATGCATGAGCCCCCAGAGTATGAATCCCCAGCCGGCACCGTGCCAGAGCCCGACGATGCCCATGATCCCCACGAGGCTCAAGTAAAGCCGAATCCGGCGGTCGGCAAGCCCCGCATTGACCGGGAAAAAGACATAGTCGCGAATCCAGCGCGACAGCGTCATATGCCAGCGAGACCAGAAATCTGACGGATTAGCCGCATGATAGGGGAAGCGAAAATTCTCCGGCAGGGTGATGCCGATCAGCTGCGCCGCGCCGATCGCCATGTTGGTATAGGCGGAGAAATCGAAGTAGATCTGAATCCCAAAGGCAATTGCGAGCGCCCAGTTATCGAGCGTCGTGTTGAGCAGCGCGCTCCTGGCAACGAAACCATCATCGACCCAGCTGCCGATGGTGTTGGCGATGAGGTTCTTTTGTGCCAAGCCCAGGAACAAGCGGTCGAGGCCCGTGAAAACGAAGCGCGACTCAAAGGGCCTATCGAATTTCAGCTGCGGAATCAATTCTCGGGTGCGCACAATCGGCCCCGCGATGAGATGGGGCCAAAATACGATGAAAAGGCACAGGTCAATGAAGCTGGCCGACTTTACGCGCCCTTGACGCGTGTCGAGCAGATAGCTGATTGCCTCGAAGGAATAAAATGAAATACCTAGCGGCAGGGCCAGCCGCCAAGATATGGGGGGTAACGCCACGCCGGCCCAGTTGGCGATCCCGGCAACGTTCTCGACGATGAAACGACCGTACTTGAAAACACCGAGTATCGCTACGATCGCGCCGACGCCCAGCCACAAACTGCGCCGTGCAGCGGGTCCGCCATTGCGTATCCGATTGCCGCTCAAGAATGCAATTCCGCAAATGACCAGCGGCAACGCGAGGAAATACACATTCCATGTCGCGTAAAACGCGAAGCTCAGAATTAACACGTATCCGCGGCGCAAAGCCACGGGGAGAAACCAGAAGACCGGCACGAGGATGCCTAGCAGGAGCAAATATGAATATGAGTTGAATTGCATCAGCGCATCCGCGGGATGACGTTGCTATCGAACATCAAGTCCGCGAGGCGGCGATGAGCCGCGCGGCCGAAATGAATCGGGTCGGGACCATCCACCCAGACGCCCCACATCGGAGCCGGAATGCTGTTCTCAAAATCAAAGTAGGCTTGCGCGTCCGCGCGAGCGAGCTGCGCAGCCATTTGCTCATATTGTTCACGGTCGGCGGACGTTCGATATAGAGGGGCGCTCGGATTTTGCGGTGCATTGAAGTAAACCAGTTGAATCCCCGCATCCCGGCACATCTTGCCGATGCGCTCCAGCGCGCTGACGTTCGCGGTCAACGTCCCCCCGCCCAGCGACCGCTTGGTCGCCGGCGTGATGCCGAGTAGATCGACGCGCATCAAATACAAGATATTGAGGATCTCCGCCTTGAGAACTCCGCGGGTCTTGAAGGCTGGCATTTGGTCGAGGAGTTCGCGGGTGCGCGTCTCAATGATGCCTCCAAGGCCAGCAGACTCGACCAGACCTGTGCGGCTCGTCGCTGCTGCGGTGGTTCCATGTCCGGATTGCTTGTTTATCATGGACTTGTATCTATCGACCGCCTGCTGGAGGGCGCCCGAATACGGCGCCGCTGTCACGCGGGATTCCTGTTCTACCCACGCTGCGAACTCCGAGTCCGCAAGAAGCTCGAGCATCCCATCCCGAACGCCGGCCTTTCGAAAGGTCTCGAAATTCAGCTGAACCACATACTCGTCCGGCGTCAGGCACGGATGCGAAACGAGATACCCGAGGTACCACAATACTTCCACGTAACTCAAATTGGGGGCCGAGAGCCGGTAGCCGTGGCCCCGGAATCCGGAAGAAACGAGGCGGTCGAGGAGAATATCCGGATACGTTTTGGCCGCGCCGGCGTTCGGTGCTTCCGATGGAGATAGCACCACTGTCATCGTTTGAGAATTTCCCGAGAGGATATACCGCGGATCTGTCCGAACGCCGCACCAGCGGGTCTCGAGCAGACGTAGACTCGCCAGTGGATGTTGGCCGTTGCTGACTTCTTGTGTTGCCGGATCAGAAAAATAATTGGTGACCTTGGCTCCTTCAAGAGCCGGTGCCGCGCCATTCATCGCGGATATCGCGTGCGAGAACGGATCCCAGACGAGCATTGCGGTGAGCAGCGCCCCCGTCAGCGCCATCGCCGGAATCCACTGCGTCGATGAACGCGTCACAAGCCTAGTCTTTGCAGTGTTTCCAGAATTACTGCGACGCTGTCGAAGTCTTCGGGTTGAACCCTTTCCGTCGGAATTCGAATCTGCAATTTTCGATCGAGCAGCGATATCAACTTGATCACCGAAAGCGAATCAATCAAACCGGTCGAAACGATGCATTCATCGTCGGCAAGGGGCCGTTTCGTGAGTTGCACGACAGCCTCGCGTACGGAAACCCTCGCTTGGTCAAGTTCCAACGACATTCACTCCTCTGCTCTCTGCGATTGCGTTTCCGGCGAGGAAGCGGTTTCGCGTGTCGCGGCGCGAGATCTTACCCGCGGTGCTCTTTACCACCCAGCGCTGCGGCACGATGCTGACATAGCGAGGCGCAATTCCTAGCGAGGCGATGATCAACCGTCGCACTTCTTGCTCCAGGCGGCTGGCGCGTAGGGGATCGAACTCGCCCACCATCTCGGCGACGACCACAACGCTTTGTGTCCCCAAGTCGTCATTATCGACTCCAAAAGCCACTACGCGGCCGGGTTGGACGCCGGCCACCTGCGCGGTGAGCAGCTCGACGTCTTCCGGAAAAATATTTTGGCCAGCGACGATAATGATGTCCTTGATGCGTCCAATGACGAACAGTTCGCCGCGATCGAGGAACCCAAAATCACCGCTCCGGTACCAGCCATCTTCCGCGAATGACGATCGCGAAAAGCCCGCGTGCTCCCAATATCCTTCGAATAGACAGTCACTGCGGATGTGAATTTCCCCCGCAACCAAATCCTCGCACTGAGTTCCGTCCTGATCGATAATGCGAACACTCATACCTGGCAAACATAGTCCGGACGAGACGAATACCTCGTCGATGAGTTCGAAGGCGTTTGGCAGGTAGCCGGGCGAAGCGCCGGTAACTTTCGAGCGCGCCATCGTCGCCGGATGCTCTCCGGAGGATTGCGTGACCGCGAAGACATTTTCAGCCATCGCATAGGATGAATGAAGCGATTCCTGACGCACTCCCCATGCCTCGAATTGTTGTGCGAACTCGTCGAACGATCTCCGGCGCACAGGTTCCGAACAGTTGATCCAGCGTCGTACGTGGCGGAGCGAATATTCACCACTCATCACCTCTCTGCGCTGCGCCAGATAGGAAAAAGCGAAATTTGGAAGCCAACAATGCGAGCCCTGGTATGTCTCCATGAATTGAAACAGCAATTCAGGTTTCAGCAACCAATCGCTCGCCGCAAAATGAACTGACCGGATGCCGGCCAGGAGCGGAAAGTAGAGGCAGGCGATCAGGCCCATGTCGTGGTACAGCGGCAACCAGGACACGACACAGTCCTTGGCAGTCGGCTCCAGTACCGCGCGCAGGCGGATCACCTGCTGCTCGAGCATCCTCTCGGTTACTACCACGCACTTTTGGGTGCCCGTCGTGCCGCCCGAGAATTGCAAGAATACGGTGTCCCCCGGCATCGAGGACGACTCGTCAATTTGGGACGGAAAGGCGGATACGCCGGTCAGCCGGTCGCCGAACATGGCATCGAGCGAGGCATGATTGGCAACCGCAAAACCCGTCACGGCAAATGCAGCGAGAGGTTTAAGATTCTCCGCGAGCCGTGGCACAGTAATCAAGTGATCCGCCGGAAGATTGCTCAATTGATACAGCAAGTTGCGCTGGTATTTTTCACCATCTACTCGCGTCGTCGGCCAGGGCAACACAGCCGGAATCTTGCCGATCAATACCAGCCCGATTTGCAGTAGGAATAGTTCGGGGGAATGAGGCAACAAGAGCAAAATAACCCTGGATTCTGCCGGCAAGGTCAATTCCCGGGCGAGGTCGGCTGCTGCCAGCAAGTCCGCACCTTTATAGGTGTGGACCGTCGCCGCTCCCGGAGATTCCAGTACTGTGAGCAACGTACGCTCGGCGTACTGACGCAGATATCTGGCCAACATGCTGCACATCCACTTCAATTCCCAAGGGTTGAGCGACCATCGACTGCGCCCGCCTTGAAGGTTTGTGCGGAGCGGGTCGATCGACACGAGAGGAGCCTATATTGTCATTGTTACGCTTTGCGGACACCCTTACATCCGTGTCACGAAATTGACGCAGTCGCGCGACTATGATTTGGGGCTTTATGACTGCTAAATCTGTTGAGCGTACCTGGTTGAGCGCAGTCGTCGTGAACACTGCGACTCTCGGCTGTGGCGTATTGACGGGAATTCTTGCAGCGCGAATTCTCGCCCCGGAAGGGCGCGGCGCGCTGGCTGCCGTGTTGTTTTGGCCTCAGCTCTTCGTGAGTATCGGGCTTTGCAGCCTCCAAGAGGCAGTGACTTACCATGTCAGCCAGGACGCCAGCAAGCGGGACTCCTTGTATTCAACTGCAATCTGCGTGGCACTCGGACTGGCCGCCGTCACTTGTTTAGTCGGCTATCCCTTGCTGCCACATCTACTCAAACAGGAGCGCATGACTTGGCTGCCGATAGTCCGCGTGTATCTCCTATTGGCGGTGCCGATCGGATTTCTTTCTATCAGTCTGCTGGGCGTCGAGCTCGGTAAGCTTCAAGTTACACGCTTCAATTTGTATCAACTGGTCAATCCATTGACGTATCTGACTGGGCTCCTGGTGCTCTGGTCCATTCATGCAATAACGGTAGCAAACGTTGTTTGGGCAAGTCTCGCAGGGACAGTTTGCGTTACCCTTCTGCTGCTGCTTCACCTAAGAAAGGTCGTATTCCGGCGCCCTGTTCTGCGTGACGCACGTAGCCTCCTGAAGACGGCCTGGCGCTTTCACGTCACCGCGTTGCTCGTCTTGGTGACCTCCCAGGTTGACCGCTTTGTGGTGATTACCTTGCTGGATAACCGCTCTGTCGGCTTGTATGCCGCTGCCTTAGCGATAGCAAGCGCCGGAATTGGAATAATCAGTAGTAGCTTTCATACGATGATGTTTCCAAGCATTGCCCGGCGGGACGAGGGTGCGCAACGCGAGTATCTGGCGAAAGGTCTGCGGTATGCGATGTTCCTCCTGGTGACGTGCTCTTTGTTGCTCGCGGCGTCGATTCCTATTGTGCTACCGCTGCTGTTCGGTGCTGACTTTCGTGCGGCGACGGTGCCGGCGATTTTATTGGTTATCGCTTATGTTCCGCTAGCGCTTCGCCAGATCATTGTAAGATCGCTTCGTGGAATTGGTGACGCCAAGGCAGGAACGACGGCGGAGGCCATCTCGATAGCAACGTTTCTCACGCTTTCCTGGCCTCTCACGTTGCACTGGCAGCTCGTTGGTCTCAGCCTCGCTCTGCTGATTGGTAATATTGCCGCCGTCGCTTATCTTACTTGGCACATGTCGGCGCGGTTGGCCATTCCCCCGAAGCGCTGGTGGGGCCTCGATGTCGCAACGCTGACCGAGGCATTCCAACGAATGCGTGCCGCAGTCTCTGCCTAGAGCCGCACCATGCTTATGCGAAAGTATGTCGTGGCCGGGCCCGGAGCGCGCATGCACTACGCAATTCCGCGTATGCTCAATGACGCGGGTATGTTGGCGCACTTTTATACGGATATCTGCGCAAACGTCGGCTGGCCTCGCCTCGCCAGACTAGTGCCCGAACGCCATCGACCGTTGCCACTTCGTCGTTTGTTGGGTCGAATACCCCAAGGTATTCCCATTGACCAGATCACTACGTTTCCGGGCTTCGCATTGCAGTACTGGAGGCGCGAGCGGCGCTGTCGGTCCGTTGCGGAAGCAAACCAAGTTTATCTCTGGGCAGGACAACGGTTTTGCAAGCTTGTTGCGCGTCGCGGCTTTGATGGTGCCACAGGCGTTTACGTGTTCGAAAGCGCCGGATTGGAAATTCTCCAGCAAGCCAAACGTCTCGGGCTCAAAACCGTAACAGAGCAGTCGATCGCCCCACGCGAGATCACGTTCCGCATCCTCGCCGAGGAGTGCGACAGGTACCCAGACTGGGGGACACCGATACCGAACGCTGAAGAGATCGCCGTTTTGACCGAGCGGGAGCGAGAAGAGTGGGCGTTATCGGACGTGATTTTGTGCGGGTCCGAATTCGTTGCCGGCGGCATCGGTGAATGCGGAGGCCCCAGGATGCGTGCTGTCGTCGTTCCCTACGGAGTTGACAGTAGGTTTGCCAGCGACGCGCCTCGTGTGCGGCGCGGACCGCGATTACGTATCTTGACAGTCGGAGAAGTGGGCCTGCGAAAAGGGTCTCAGTACGTTATGGAAGCCGCGCAAAAGCTCGGTTGTGCCGCGGAGTTTCGCATGGTTGGACAGACCAGCTTGCCGAAGGACGCGGTGCGGACGCTGTCCAAGTTCCTACAGCTGACTGGGCCCATACCCCGCGCCGAAATGCAAAAGCAGTTTGACTGGGCCGACGTATTCTTGCTTCCCTCTCTTTGCGAGGGATCGGCGACTGTGGTGTATGAAGCGCTTTCCGCTGGATTGCCGGTGATCTGCACTTTCAACACAGGAAGTGTTGTCAGGGATCAGGTCGAAGGCTACATAGTGCCGATCCGTGATTCGGATGCCATCGTTGAGAAGCTGGTGCATCTCGCCAATCGGCCAATATTGCTGTCCGAGATGAGTGGGAACGCGATTGCCCGCGCGAAGCAGTTTTCCTTGACCGCCTATCGAGATCGATTGCTGGACGCGATTCCGTAGCCGAGGCGCACCCTCCGTGACGCATTCCAAAACCGATACATACACGGGCATTCAAGCGTTGCGGTTTGTCGCTGCCATGATGGTCGTCTTCAGTCACGTGACAAGCATGCTTGTCGATCGTTACCAATCCAGTTCAGTTGGTCGGTGGAGCACCGGCCATGCGGGCGTTGATATCTTCTTCGTCATCAGCGGCTTCGTAATGTACCAGTCATTTCAGCCGTTAAGAGCCCGCGCGGATGGCTGGCGACTATTCCTCTCACGGAGATTGATTCGTATCGTCCCCCTGTATTGGATGGCGACGACGCTAAAAGTTGCGCTGGTTCTCGCGGTTCCAAGCCTTGCTGCGACCTCAAAAATCGCCTTTTCCCATCTTGTGGCGTCCTATCTTTTCCTTCCCCTTCTAGCGCCAGCTGGCGTTGCGGTGCCCTTCATGCCCGTCGGCTGGACCTTGAACTACGAGATGTTTTTCTACTGCCTCTGCTCGATAGCACTGTTCGCAGCGGTCTCACCATTTGTGTTTTCAACAATAGTGCTGTCGGCTCTCGTAGTCTTCGGATTCGCGCATGAGCAGTCTGCCCCACTGGAAACAAGTTATACCAATCCGATCGTCGTCGAATTCATCCTGGGAATGGGTGTGGCAAAGTTGACGAGGGGGCGAGCAAGTGCCCACTCTCTGGTGTCTTGCGCAATGATTGCCGCAGGTGCCTCGCTCATATTGCTCGCCGAACCGGACCCCACCGTGAGTCGCCCTTTCACCTGGGGGGTGCCGGCAGCCCTGATCGTGCTCGGTGCGGCGCAGCTTGAGGGCGTGCTGCGCAAAGTGCTGCCCAGAGTGCTGCTACTTCTTGGCGACTCCTCTTATGCTCTTTACCTCGTTCACACCTTCGTAGTACCTGTGGTGGGATTAGCACTTATGAGAACCCGCTGGGCCAACTCATGGATGGTTCTGGCTACCGCGGCAGCCGTATCCGCAGGGGTCAGCGTAGCGGTTCATAAGCTAGTCGAACGCCCAATGACCGATAAGCTCAAGCGACTCCTGCCGGTTCAGTTTCGCTATAGTGATTCCACTTTGCTCCGGGAGCGCGAGAAAAATTAACCCGATGCGCTGCTCCCCAGCCGATTGCTAGCAGCTCTGAAACATCTGGGTTCGCGTGAAACATTCCAAAACTACACTTGCTCCTGTGAATAAAGTAAAGCTCGCCATCGTCTGCACCCACCCAATCCAATACTACGCGCCGGTATTTCGGGCGCTCGCACGGTCCAATTCGGTCGAGCCCCGAGTCTTCTACACTTGGTCGCAAACCGCCGAAGCGGCGCCGTTCGATCCGGATTTCGGCATGCGCTTCACTTGGGATATTCCGTTGCTGGAGGGATACGATCATGTGTTCGTGGAAAACACGGCCAAGCGCCCGACGCCCAGCACATTTTTCGGCCTGATTACACCGACCCTGTCGCGGGAGATCGGTGCGTGGGGCGCGGACGCGGTTCTCGTCTTTGGATGGCCGATGTACGCGCATTTGCGGTTGCTTGTGGAATCTAAGGGCAAACTGCCGGTATTGTTTCGAGGCGATTCGACGCTGCTTGATCCAATCAAGCCGCTGCGCAAGTTGGCGAGGCATATGCTGCTCCGATGGGTCTACTCGCATGTCGATATGGCCATCGCGGTGGGGCAGAACAGCCGCGATTATTTCCGGTGGTGCGGCCTGCCCTCCGAGCGGATTGCCTTTGCACCGCACTCGGTCGATACCCCGCGTTTCGTGGATCCAACGGGCGAGCATGATCGCAAGGCCTCGCAATGGAGAGCCGAACTCGGCATTCCCGATGCATCCCCGACGCTCTTGTTTGCCGGCAAGTTCACGGAGAAAAAAGACCCTCTGTCGCTGCTCGAAGCGTTCGCCAGTTTGAACTCAGCCGCGCACCTCGTCTACGCCGGCAGCGGCCAGCTCGAAAGTAGCTTGCGCGACCGCGCTCGTGATCGAGCGAACGTGCATTTTCTACCGTTTCAAAACCAAAGCGAAATGCCGTCGGTGTATCGATTGGCGGACTTGTTTGTCTTGCCGTCGCGCGGCCCCGGGGAGACGTGGGGTTTGGCGATAAACGAGGCAATGGCGAGCGGCCGGCCCGTGATCGCCGGTTCGCGCGTAGGCGGGGCGCGCGATTTGATCCAGTTCGGCGCGACCGGCTGGACGTTCGATTCCGGAAATGTGGCGGCATTGACCGATGTCCTTCATAGTGCGATCGCTTTGGGCCGCGACGGTCTGTTGACGATGGGCGAGACGGCACGGAAGTCGATCGCGAATTGGTCGACGGCAGCTGCGGCCGAGGGGATCGAGAGCGCAACCTTGCGTGCAATATCGGCCTTCAACGCGAACGCATGAGGAGTCCCGCCATAGACGTATCCGCCAGGCCGGAATCTGCCGATCGAAACGCGATGCAGCGTGCATCGTCGCCCCGTGCGGTCGAGATCGACGGGATTCGCGGCTGGGCATCGTTCGTCGTTCTTCTGTTCCATGCATTCAGAGAGATGCTGAAGGGGATCGTTCCAGAGGTGGATAACCCGCTGCTCGCGCCCCTGTTCGCCTCGGATCTTGCGGTTTCGGTATTTTTCGTCTTGTCGGGGGACGCGCTAAGCCTCAGTTTTTTTCACACCGGTCAATTTGGCGCGATCGATCGATTGGTCGTGAGGAGATACTTCAGGCTCACCGTCCCGATCCTCATGTCATGTTTCATTACCTATTTGATCATGAAAGCCGGCTTCGACTATCACTTCCAAGCCGCGCAAATTCTGGGCAACCAGAGCTGGCTGGACCGCTTTCTACATTTTTCTCCGTCGCTTTACGAATTCTTGAAATACTCGCTCACCAACGTTTACGTCGCTCATACTGCGGGTAGTTCGTACAACCCCTTCCTATGGACAATGTCCGTCGAGATGATCGGGTCCATGCTGGTGTTTTTGGCGTGCTACCTTTGGCCTAGATTAAAGCGCGGCGAGCTGGTGTGCATTTACTTGATCATTGGCTTAACGATGCTGGGATCTTTTTTTTCCCTGTTCTTCGCGGGAGTCCTCTTTTCAACTTGGCGTCAGCGCGGAGTGTTCGAACGTCTCTTGAGCAACCGCATTCATCAATACACCGCGCTCTTGGCAGTCGCTCTTTGCCTATCGATTTACGTCATTGCGGGGAGCCTGGAGTCCACCCACGAGGTGCTGCACCGGCTAATGATCCCGATTCTGTCGATGGCGTTGGTCTTTTGCGCCTATAGTCAACGCCGGCTGAAGACGTTCTTTTCAAACGGGCTGTCTCGATTTCTGGGTATCATCTCATTCCCAGTTTATCTTCTTCAATTTCAAGTTTTGATCTCGCTGATGTCGTGGCTGGTTGTTCGCCAGTCCGAACCAAAGGTACAGCTGGACTACGTTTCTCTGCTCAGTTTCGCGGCGATCACAGTCGCAGTGACGATTGTGGCGGCATGGGGCTTCAGTAGGATCGAGCGGCTTGCGTTGTCGGCGATAGACCGCCACGTGCTGCGCATACTCAAGTAACGCGAAAACCTCGATAGCTCGGAGTCACCGACCCGTACATCTCCGCGAGCTCCACCGCGGCAGCGCCCCATGAGAGCTTAGCATTGACGGTTCGCTGCCCGGCGATTCCATAGCACTTGCGCCTGACCTCATCGCTGCGCAGTTCGTTCACCGCCTTTGCGAGCAAGGCGGGTTCCCCGTCGGCAACAACACCGGCGCCCGTCTCGAGCACCAACGACGCCAGTCCCACCTCCTTCGTCACGATGACCGGGCAAGCGACCGCCATCGCCTCAGCGACGACATTGCCGAAATTCTCGGAATACGAGGGCAGGATGAACATGATGGCGTTTTCGTACAGCGCCCACTTGTGAACATCGCTCACCTCACCGATGAAGCGCAGCCGATCCTTTACACCTTCGCTTTCGGCGAGGGCCTTGAGCTGCGGCAGGTAGTCCTCCTCATCGTTGCCCGCGATGATGAGTGTCAGATCCGGAACCCATTTCCAGGACTTGATCAGGCGATCGAGACCCTTCTTCCAGCTGATGCGGCTCAAGAAAAGCGCGTATGGGCGCGGCAGCTGCGCAAAGGGCCCGCTCTGCAGGGACGAGTAGTTTGCCGGACTATTGACGCCGTTGGGCACGCAGCAGAGCTTGGGTAGCTTAAGTCCCAGGGATCTGATTTCCTCGCCTTCCAGCTCGCTTGTGATGTGCACGGCGGCAGACTCGCGCAGTGTTTTCCGCTCGATGAGTCGAATCCAAGCTGATTTCACGAATCGACTCTTGCGGCGGATGACGTCAGGTCCCAGCATGCCGCGCGGCGACACCAAGTACGGCACACCGGAGGATTGGGCGATGCGCGCGGCAGCCCAAGTCGGCCACAAAAAAACCGAGTGCAAATGGATTACGTCGAAACTCGACACCTCCGATTTCAGAGCAGTTGCCATCGATGGGCACCAGCATAAGCGGCGCAAGAATGGCACCCGAAAATAGCGGACGAGCACGCCATCTAAATTGACGGGCGTTTCTTCCGGTACGTCCAGGTCCGTTGGACCATCCATGGATGATGTGAAAACGTGCACCTCATGGCCCAAGTCCACCAGTGCTCTCGATAGAGCGTGCACTGACCTTATCGGACCGCCGTATCGCACCGCGGGATAATAGTTTGGAACGATTTGCAGGATTCTCATGAAATTCGATCTACCGCGGACAGCCCCGTCCCGTGAATAAAGTGTGCGAGGCGCAACGCGAGCGCCATCGCCGTGAAAGTCGGATTGGCCGCGCCCATCGAGGGAAAAACCGAAGAGCCGGCCACGTAGGCGTTGCTGGTCCCATGCACCTTCAGATTCACATCCACGACGCCGCGCGCGGGATCTAGCGACATTCGGGTGGTACCGGCTGGGTGGTAAAGGTCGTAGACGTTGCGGTTCCAGCCTTCCGCGTCTTCCTGGAAGTCAAGCGTTCCGATCCGATTCAGATCATTACGCTCCCAAAACCGCTCGAAATAGTGGCGCACCGCTTGCGTGATTCTCGGTGCATCTTCCTCTACGTCCCAGTCAATGTGCAGGGGCCGCCGAGCATCGCCGACGCGAGGACCCAGATAGACGCGATTTGCGTGCCTGGGTGCTTGTTCGACATCGATCTGCAAAAAAATATCGCCGGCGTTTGGAAACGCCAGCCGTTGCTTTACAAACCGCGCGTAAGCCAGTTTGGCGACATCGGGCAGCGCGCTCGGTATCTTAAGCGCCGCAGCCAGGGCGGGGCCGAATGCACGGCGCTGTGCAAGGCGCAAGCAATCACGCACCAGCGCAAAGCCCGACGTGCTCGGCGCTATTGCAATGAAGTGCGCATAGAGCGCAGGTATGCCGGCGCTTTCCAATATTTCTGGTGGTAACTCCAAGCGCAACGATCGCATCGTGGAGCCCTCAAAGAAGGGCGCAAATCTCTGCTCGAAGCCCGACTTGTCGATGACGTGTAACCGAGCAATTCGCAGCGATATATGATCGTGTAGAAACCGGCCCGCAAAGTCGCTGACCCCGCTGCTTAAGGGTCCCACCTGATCATTGAGCTCGAGCACGGTACGTGCAGATTCGAGCGCTCCGCCGGCGATCACGAGCGCTTTCGGTTGCACTCGCAATGAAGCCCCCCGGGGCGACACGACGACGAGTTCTCGAACAGTACGATCGCCGCTAGGTCCTGAGACCTGCCAGCCTCGCGTTTCGGCGTTCACCCAAACACTGATTCCAGGGTGGCGGCGCAACTGCGCATCCCACGCCGTGGCAATATTGCGTTTGCCGAACGCCAACCATCTCGACAGCCTCGGCGCCCATTCGGCAAAATCGAGCGACGACAAGGCATGGTTGGACTTCAGCAGAGAGGCGAAATCGAAGCCAGAGCTGCTGACGCCGAGATATTCCTGCAAGAACCGGAAATAGGGCTCGATGTCGGCATACGCGATCGGCCAAGCCTGCGATTGAATCTGAGGGCGCGCCCAAAGGTCCGCCGCACGAACCGGCAACATTTGTGCACCCCATAACGCGGAGGTGCCGCCGAGTCCGAAAGCTCTGCCGACGGTGGCACCGCGGTACTCGCGACGATCAAAGCGTGTTGCCGGCAGCGCGGTACCGGGAGCAGAGGTCGATCCGCCGATCTCCAAAATGGTCACGCGACGGTTTTTCTCCGCAAGACTACGGGCGAGTGTCAAGCCGACGGGCCCCGCTCCTAAGATGCAGACATCGGTCTCGATGGGCGTTTCCGGCGCTCCCGCATCGAGGTCATGAATCCATCCGGTCAATTCTGTTCCAGAGTGGATAGGAGGCGGACCATTGCGCTTATATGTGCGGGGCGGCGCGTGGAGAACAGAATGACGCCGTCTCGGTTCGCTCGCACGGAAGTGGCGAGTAAGCTGGCGATCGGCTCTTTCTTGTCGCGGAAGTGCCCATACGAACTTTGGAATGGGACGGACTGTGCGCTGAAGATCTCCAATTCGACAGGCCCCGGCGCGGCGTCGAGTTGTGCGAGCCAGTGTTGAGCAGGATAGCGCCGTATGATCGACAAACAGTCTCGAGCGCTGCCGGCAAGACCAAGGAAGCGTACCTTGCCCTGAGACCTAAGGCCCTGGAGTGTGTCGAAAAGACGATCAGGCTCCGTCATGAGCTCCAGCGTCGGGTCGTGCAGATATAGAATATCGACATGATCGGTTCGTAGCGCACGCAACGAGCGATTAAGGCTCGCGACGGCGCTGGTCCCCCGATAATCGTAATTTCTCTTAACCACGAAGCTCCGTCGTTTGGTAAGACGACGCAGTGCCGCATTGGCCGCCAAACGCGAATACATGAGCAAGGGGAACTGACTCAACCAGGGATTGGCAGGAATACCGAATTTAGTTGCGATGACTATGCTGTCGCGGCGCGCGTTTGCGAACACGCCCAGCTCGCGCTCCGCTAGCCCGTGACCATAGTAGGGAGAAGTATCGAAATAAGTAATACCGGCGTCATATGCGGTTGAAAGCAAGTTCTGGCGATTGCGCGAGCGAACCAGATGGTGCAGTCCGGACAGTCCAAATCCTAGACGCGAGGCCGAGAGACCCGAATCCGCCAGCTCAACCGTTCTCATTGTCACCCAGGTGCAAGGCGCGAATACCACCCCAACCGGGGCGTCGCAGTATCCCGCAACCTTGATGACGAGCATATGACACGGCGGCCCGCGGCCGCCGCACACCCGGGACATTCGGTGGCGTTTCCGCCGGTATCCGTAACCACTGTGCAACATTGAGTTGCCATCGTGTGCGCCTCATGTCAGTCGAGTCCCTCCCTGGTTTCACCGCCCCCGGCACCGTTTGGAGATTCCCGTGGTGGGCGATTCTCGCGGGGGCCGCGGCCCTGGCGGTTTGCATCTGGCTCTTTTGGGATGGACTCAATGCCATGTGGGGCTGGTGGTTGGAGGCGCCGGAGTACAGCCACAGCCTGCTGATTCCTCCGCTCGCCGCGTTTTTGATCTGGCAGCAGAAGGACCGCTTGGAGCGGTTGAATTTTCAGGGCAGTTGGTGGGGAGTGAGTCTGGTATTGCTCGGTGGCATGCTCCTGCTGATAGGGCAGTTCGCGACGGTGTTCACCATCGTCCAATACGCTTACCTGGTGACCCTCGCCGGCCTGATTCTGGCGTTCACCGGACCCAAGGCCTTTCGCTTGCTGTTCATGCCCTTGCTGATCTTGCTGTTCATGATCCCATTGCCGCAATTTATCCTGGCCAATTTTTCCACCAAGCTGCAGTTGCTCTCGTCTCAGCTCGGCGTGGCGTTCATTCGCTTGTTCGGCATCAGTGTGTTCGTCGAGGGCAACGTGATCGATCTCGGCGGTTATCAGCTGCAGGTCGCTGAAGCCTGCGATGGCCTGCGCTATCTCTTTCCGCTCATGACGCTCGGTTTTTTGATGGCCTACTTCTACAAGGGCGCCCTCTGGAAACGGGTATTGCTGTTTCTCTCCAGCATTCCGATCACCATCATCATGAACAGCCTGCGCGTGGGCACCATCGGCTTCATGGTCGAACATTGGGGCATCGGCATGGCCGAGGGCTTTTTGCACCAGTTCCAGGGCTGGGCGGTATTCATGGTGAGCGCCGCGATGATGATCGGGGAAATTGCCGTTCTCAATCGCATCGGCCACGAATCAGGCAATTGGCGGCAATTGTTCGGTGTCGAATTTCCCGCGCCCTCGCCGCGCGGTGCGCGTATCGAACGGCGCCGCCTGCCGCCGGCATTCCTCGCGGCCTGCGCTCTGCTGCTGTCATTCGTTGCCGTAACGATATTCATTCCGCGGCCGGCGGAGGTGTTCCCGGCGCGCACGAGTTTCGATGAATTCCCGATGACCCTCGGCGCCTGGATCGGCCGCCGAGATTCTCTCGAGGGTATCTACCAGGATGCCTTGAAACTCGATGACTACTTGCTGGCCAATTACGCGCAGGCCAGCGGCAGGCCGGTCAATCTGTACATCGCCTACTACAACTCGCAGCGCAAGGGCGAGGCAGTGCACTCGCCCCGATCTTGTTTACCCGGCGGCGGATGGCAATTGCGCGATTTTGACCAGCGCACCTTGAGCAATGTGAATGTCGACGGCCGGCCGCTGCGCGTCAACCGCACGCTCATCGAACTTGGCAACCAACATCAACTGGTCTACTACTGGTTCCAACAGCGCGGTCGAATTATCACCAACGAGTTCGCCGTCAAGTGGTACCTGTTTTGGGATGCACTGACGCGGCATCGCACGGATGGCGCAATGATCAGGCTGATCATTGCGCTGCCCGCCACGGCGAGTGAGGCGGAGGCAGACCGGAGCTTGACGGATTTGGCGAGCCGAATCGCTCCCACTCTCACGCACTACGTCCCTGATTAGCCATGCTGTACATCATGCCTTTTTTGCTGGGCATGGTCGTGACCACGGCGTGTCTGCCCCTATTCGGTCGAGCGGCGACCAAATGGGGTATCGTCGACAAGCCGGGCATGCGGAAAGTGCACGCGACGCCGATTCCGCGCATCGGCGGCTTGGCGATGCTGATGGGCGTACTGGTCGCCGCGATCGTCGGCATTCCACTGGAATCGCCCGATCGCTATTTTTTGGCGGCGGCGGTGGTGCTGACGGCATTCGGCGTATGGGACGATCGCTTCGATTTGGACTATCGAATCAAGTTCGTCGGTCAATTGCTCGCCGTGGCGATCGTGGTCTTTGGCGGCGACATTCAGATCCGCTTCATCACGCTCGACGATCAGGTGATGTTGCCGCAGTGGCTGTCCGTGTCGCTCACGGTGCTTTTCCTGGTGGGCGTCACCAATGCCATCAATCTTGCGGACGGTCTCGACGGTCTGGCCGGCGGCACGACGTTCTTGTGTTTAGGCGCGCTCGCGATGCTTGCGCACGGCGGCGGCCAGCTGGTCGCTGCGGCCATGGCGTTGGCATTTGCCGGCGCGGTACTCGGCTTTCTGCGCTTCAACACCTATCCTGCGAGCGTCTTCATGGGCGATGCCGGCAGCCAATTGCTGGGTTTCGCGGTCGGCGTGCTGAGTTTGCGGGCCACGCAAAGCGGCGAGAGCGCGATCAGCGCTGCGACCCCCATTTTGCTCTTGGCGATGCCGATACTCGATACCCTGAGCGTCATGGTGCAACGCATTAGCGAAGGTCGCTCGCCATTCAGCGCAGACAAGAATCACATTCATCACAAGCTGCTCAACATGGGATTCGATCATCACGAAGCGGTGATGGTCATCTATGCGATTCAAGGCGTCCTGTTCTTGATGGCCTATCGGCTACGCTACGAGTCGGATCTCACGATCCTGGCCGCTGTCGTCGTCTTCTTCGGCGGGGCAATCGCCGTCATGCAGATCGCGTCGCGACGCGGCTGGCGATTTCGCCAGGCGAGCGCCCCACTCAGGGATTCGCCGCTTGCGCGGTTTATTTCGCAGCTGCGCGAACCGCAGTATTTGCCGCGCTGGTCATTCGTCGCCGTGGCTGCGTCCATCGGGTTGTATGCGGGTCTGATCTTGGCCGAGACCGTTCCCTTGAGCAGCGATGTCAAATTTCTCGTCCTGTCGCTGCTCGTGATCAGTGTCACGCTGCTGGCGGTTCTGCGCTTCAAGCCGCTCAATTTCGTGGAAAAAGCCGCGCTCTACGTGACGATTGCGGTCCTGGTTTACTTGGACAGCGCGGTACTGCCGGAGCATCGGCTGTTTTCCGCACTGAAATGGGCGGCGATCGCGGTGGCGGCGGGTGGAACGGTATTGCGCTTGCGGCTGTCGGGTGACCGGCGCTTCGTGGCGACGCCGCTTGACTTGATTGTGTTGTTTGTCGCGCTGGTCGTTCCAAACCTTGCGGGCAGTTTCGCTCTGCCCGATGGCGGTGCGGGAGGCATTGCGAAGGTGGTGATCTTGTTTTATGCCCTCGAAGGTCTCTTGAGCCGCGTGGACGTCAGGGTCCTATGGTTGCGGGTCGCGGTCTCCATCCTGTTGCTGGCACTGACGCTACGGCCCTTGATGCCCGTGTGATTCGAATCGCTGAAGGGCCCGCGGCGGCAAGATCTCGTCACCGAAACGTCATGTGATTTACCTACACTTTGCGGCCGACCTCGATGCGGAAATTAACTTATGCCAAGCCGCAGTGTAACCACTCGAATCCTCTGCATCGGGGCACTCAGTATTGCAGTCCTGGCAGTATCCGCCTGCGGCGGTGCGCAAGCGCGCAAAGCGCGCCATCTGGAAAAAGGTCAAAGCTATCTCGCCGGCGGCAACCTGGAGAAGGCGCGCGTCGAATTTCAAAACGCGCTGCAAATCGTGCCGCTCGATCCCGAGGCTCGATTCGAGATGGGCGTGGTCGATGAAAAGCTAGGCAAAATCCGCGAGGCGGCGGCGTTTTATCAGGGTACCCTCGATGTGAGCCCAGAGCATTTGGGTGCCCACCGCGACTTGGCTCGCCTGTACGTCCTTTCCGGTGTCCCCGATAAAGCTCTGGAGCTGATCAAACCCGCCCTGGAAAAGCATCCGGACGATTCGCAGCTCCTGGCGCTGCGTGCGGCGGTTCGAGTGCAGCAAAATGATCTTGCCGGGGCTCAGCTCGATGCGGAGCGTGCCGTTCAATTGGATCCCAAGAATGCCGATGCGGTCGCGTCGCTTGCGGGTATTTACTCGCGCAGCAAGGCGGTCGACAAGGCCGAAGCGCTCTTGGAACAGTCGATCATCAAAATCCCGGAAACCGTGGACTTGCGATTGGTGCTTGCGCAGCTTTACGTAAATGACAAGCGATCCGCGGACGCGGAGCGGCTCTTGTTGGATTTGGTGAGGCTGCGGCCCGATGAGAAAGCGCATCGCATGCGCCTGGGCCAATTTTATGCTCTGCAGAATCAACTCGACGCGGCCGAACAGGCCTTGCGTGACGGGATAAAGGCAATCCCCGAGGACAGGGAGTTGAAACTTGCACTGGTCGAGTTCCTTGCAAGCCGTCGTAGTCAGGAAGCGGCGGAGAAGGAACTGAAGGCGATGGTCGCCGTGGACCCGAAGGACTTCGAAATGAAGTTCGCATTGGCGAAGTTTTATCAGAGCACCCGTCAATTGCCGCTCGCCGAGGGCATCTATCGGCAGGTCATAGACAGCGAAAAGCTGAATCCGGCCGGACTGGCGGCACGCGACCGTCTGGCAGAGTTGCTGGTGCAGCGCGATGACGTGGCGGGCGCGCAGGTTTTGATTTCCGAAGTACTTGCCAAAAGCCCGCGCGACGATGACGCCCTGGTATTGCGCGGCAATATCGCGCTGGCAAAAAGCGATCCCAAATCGGCGATTGCCGATCTGCGCAGCGTGCTGCGCGATCAACCCAACGCCATCGGGGTACTGCGGGTATTGGCGCGTGCTCATCTGGCCAATGGCGAACCGGCTCTCGCGGAGGAGACGATGCACCGCGCCGTCGAAGCGAATCCAAAGGATGCCAGCGTGCGCCTGGATCTCGCCCAGTTGCTGGCGCAAATGGGCAAACCGGACCAAGCCAAGCCCATCGTCGCTGAACTCGTCAAGGAGCAGCCGAACAACATACCGGCGTTGGACACGTTGTTTCGCGTGAGCGCGGCGAGCAAGGACTACGACACCGCCAGGGCGGCGGCCGAGGCGATGGTTGCCTCGCAGCCAAAATCCGCGATGGGTTATTTTTATGAAGGGCTCCTGGCCGAAGAGAGCAAGCGCAACGACGAAGCGCTGCGCTTGTTCGGTCAAGCCGGGGACTTGCAACCCGACGGGATAGAACCGTTGCAGGCGCAGATTCGCTTATTGGTAGCCTTGAAGCGCAGTCCGGAAGCGACGAAACGCCTCGACGAATTGATCGCGAAGGCTCCCAAAGCCGCCACGGCACCTAACTTAAAAGGGGACCTGCTCCTGGCGCTAGGCAACGCCAGCGGCGCAGAAGCGGCTTACAAGGAAGCGATTACGCGCGCGCCGCGGTGGTGGCAGCCCTATCGCGGCCTTGCTCAAGCCGAATTCGCCGCCAAAGATCCGGATGCCGGTTTGGCGACTCTGCGCGGCGCGCAATCGACCGTCGATCAACCCGATCAATTAGCCTTGGAGATCGCGCTCTACCTCGAAAGAGCGGGCAAGACGGACGAGGCGATCGCGCAGTACGAGGACGTGATACGCCGCAATCCGCGCTCGGAAGTGGCCGCCAACAACCTTGCCATGCTGCTCGTGACCTACAAGAAGGATGCGGCCAGCGTAGGGCGCGCGAAATCGCTGGCGGCGCGATTCGCCGACTCGACCAACCCCTCGTATCTGGATACCTATGGCTGGGTATTGTTCAAGAACGGCGAGGCGGCGGCGTCGGTGCCGATTCTCGAGAGGGTCGTGTCCAAAGCGCCCGATGCGCCCGTGGCGCTGTATCACTTGGGAATGGCGCAATCGCAGAACGGCAGCAACGCGCAAGCGCGCGGTAATCTGACCCGGGCGGTTAATTCGGGCGCGAAATTTTCGGGACTCGATGAAGCCAAGGCGACGCTCGACAAGTTGGCAAAACTACCGTCTGGTGGTGGCGCCAAGACCTAATGTGCGTGAGTCATCGAATCGTCATACCGTCCGATTACGCTTCGACACTTCGCTCGTTGATCTGCGTTTGAAAGCAACGCTCGACGTTCAGCGTTAAATCAAGACACCGGGGAGTCCCATGATTCAACTGCCTGCAAAGGGATTCGTTGCGTTTGCCATCTGTTACTGCGTGCTCGGAGTAGCTCACGCGACCGATCCACTGCCCGCGGAAGCGCGTTTGGTCGCGGCGTCCGGTGCCGCAACAACCACGCAGCAATCTTTCACTATCGCGGCTGCCCAAGATCTGGTTGTTACTTTTACCGATTTGCAGATTCCGGCCGCCCTGGTATCGGCCAGTGTGGTGGTCACACAAGGCGCTGCGATCGCGGGCACGGCGCAGCTGGCTGCTCCGGCAACGAGTGCCACCGTCTCGCTGCCGGCGGCCACCGGAGATTACACGCTGTACGTATTTGGCCAGCCCAACGCGGGTTTCAGCGTGGGTACCTTCACCGTCTGCGTGGCGCCCAAGGCCAGCCCCTCGAACTGCATTCAAAGCGCATCGCTTGCCGGCAACATCACCGCGCAATCCACTGCGAATGACCCGACGGTCTCAACCTTCAATTCAAGTCTGCAAGTCACCACCGCAGGTTCGTACACTTTTAATTTTCAAGACTTGCAGTTTCCCGTGGCGTTGAACACGGCGCCCAATCTGGCCCTCTTTCAGGGCAGCACAGCCGTTAAATTAGGGATAACCGCAGGCAGCGCGATCAGCTTAAGTCCTGGCGCCTACACCTTGCTCGCGATCGCTCAAGCGGACCAAACCGTCAAGTCCGGTTTGTACGGCATCACCATTGCCCTGCCCGGCAGCCCAGCGCTCTTGGACACCAGCGTGCCCGTGGGACTCACCAAAAATTCGCCGCCGTTTCTCAATGCCACGGCGCAATCCGTCACCCTCAAAGTGGTCGACTATGGCTTCCCCGGACCCCTCGCCAGCGCGAGCGCGCTGTTGACGGCGGGTGGCTCGGCATTGGGCCAGGCAAGCGCCGCCGGCGGTGCGATGAGTTTCCAGGCGCCCGCCGGGGACCTGCAGCTCTGGACCTATGCCGCCGCGGGCGCCACCCCCGGTACCTTCAGCGCGGATGTATCGGGCGCGGCGGATTTGTACACCATCGCGCAAGGCGTGCAACCCGCCGGGTCCGCTTATGCCTACGCCTTCGTATCGCCGCCGCTCACTGCGGGCTCTTATCAAGCAACGGCCACCGACCTGCAATTTCCCTCGCAACTGAGCGGGCTTTCGTTTGCGGTGGCACAAAATGGCGCGATCGTGCAGCAATCCGCAACCGCTGCACCCATCAACTTCAACGCGACGGCGGGTAACGCGATTCTGCTGGTGGGCGCGCAGACGCCCGCGAGCGGCAGCGCGTCGGGCAATGGACTCTTCGATGTCAACCTACAGACGAGCGGCGCTTCGGCGCAGCTGGTGTACGACAAAACCCAGAGTGTGAGCAGCACCGCTGCACTACTCGACACGCAAACACTCAATCTGGGGACAAGCGCCAGTTTTGATGCCAGTTTGACCGATTTGAAATTTCCGGCCGCGTTCAGCAATTTGGCCTTGGTGGTTTCGCGCGGCTCGCAGATTTTGGGCAAGATCTATGGCGGCGGTGTTTTTTCGTTCCCCGGTTCGCCGGGCAGCTATCAGCTGACCTTCGTGGCAACCCCCGGAGCGAATCAAGCAACCCCTCCCGTGATTCAGCAGTTTGGCCTGTACGGTGTGTCGATCGTCTTTTCGGCGCCTGTCGTTAATTTGACGTCCAGTGTCGCCAGTGCCGTGACGGATACCGCGATCACGTTGACCTGGAGCTCGAGCAACGCCAGCAGCTGCACCGCGAGCGGCGGCAATTGGACCGGCAGCAAGGCGGCCGGTGGCGGCACCGAAGTGATCATCTTGTCGGCCACGACCACCTATACGTTGAGTTGCACAGGCACGGGCGGGGTCAAGGCGCAATCGGTGACCGTCACCGCAACGGCCAAGCCGTCGTCATCGGGCGGAGGTGGTGGTGCGCTCGATATGATGTTTTTGATGTTGGGTGGGACGCTCGCGGCGGCGCGTCTGGCATCGAACGGGCGCCGAGCGTTAGCGGCGCGTTAGGCCGCTTGCTGTGTCAAAGCGCTCGCTTGCGCCTGAATGCGGCGAATCCGCTCAGTCCGCTCAGCAACAGCCAGGCCGCCGCGGGCAGCGGTACCGGCGCCACATCGGTATTGAAAGTCAGAAAGGCGTTGTAATCTAGATTCTTAGAGTCAGGTCCGACTTCGAATCCACCCGCGCCCAGGGAAACTCCGCATTGATCGCTTCCCGTCCCGAAACTGCAGGTCAGCCCGGAAATCGTCGGCGCACCCAGGATCATGGGAAGTCCGGGATTGAAGGACAACGTGGCCGAGCCTGTCGCGGCGCCGTTCTGTGTGATCTCCATCGCGGCGCCGCCCAACGAACTTAAACCGACCGGCACGCCGTTGGCGGAGAACACCGAGCCTTTGAGCAGAGTCTCCGATTCGAAGGATGCATTCGCCAGGAGCGTGAGGTTGAAGTCGACCGTCTTCGTCACGGGGTTGTAGTCGAATGCGCCGCTCACCGCGGAGCCTGCGCTCAAGGGAAAGGCTGGGCTCGTTCCCGGACAGAGTTGCCCAGTCAGGCAAAGCGCACCTTGGTCGAGTCCGGGTCCTCCGATGACATCCACCGTACTGGCCGCGGCCGGCTTGGGCGCCGCCACCAGGCCCAGCGCAATCGCCAAGGCGCTCAAGCCCACGGCACTTGCGGTTCGTTTCGCGGCGAAGTCGCCGTTCATGACGGAGACTTCCATGGGTTGCCGGCGACGCGACGTCGATCGAGCTGCGTCCAGCCGAACAGCGCGATTGCCGAACTGAGCAGCCATACCGACGCCGGTAGCGGCACGGGCGCAGCGCCGTCAAACACAATATCGCCCTTCAGGGTAATGGTCTGGTCATTGACTGTGAATGCTCCGAGCGTGATGCCCGTGAGTTGAATCATGTCCTTCCCGCCCAAGGTCACCTGGCCGGTAAGGGAATTGGTCGTTCCGGCAAATGGCTTGCTCCCCTGATTGATGGGACCTGCAAGAGAATACATTCCGGACGCATCGATTTTACCCGCGGTAAAGCCGTAGGTCGGGGGAGGGCTGCTGCTTAGAAAGGCGCTGCTGGTATAGGTTGCGTCGGGTACGGCATTCAAAGACTGCACCGTAATCTGTTCCCCGGTAAAGGCGCCGCTGATCACGGTTACGGTCTGCGGCGTCTTATCGAAAAACTGGAAGGACGGCAGGGTCAAGGCGCCTGAGTCGAAGCTCACCTGTCCGCCGGTGAGCTGGATCTGCGTTCCCGCCGCCAACAGGTCGGTGTTGCTGCTGCCTTGAAAGGCGCTGACGGTTACGAAACCGCCGGTGTAGTCGTAGGTGACGGGAGCCGCATTGGCCGTGGCCACGCCGGCTAAAGCGACGATCGCGACGGTGAGCCCAAGTCTGTGTTCAGCCTTCACTTATTGGAGCCCCGGCGCATGCATCGACTCAGGGCCGATCTGCGTATTTCGCGCCCGACCCTGCCAGAGCAATAGCACCAACCCGGACAACAGCAACGCGACTGACGCGGGCAACGGCACGGCAATGCCACCTTGCGACAGAAAATCGATCTTCAGCGAGTACACGCCGGCATCGAGCGGTCCTTGAGCGGTGCCAAACCACTGTGCAAATACATTGCCGCCCGCGAGCACCGCAAAGGTATAGGTTCCCGCGCCCATTTCCGGCCCCATCTTCCCGTTGGCGGAACTCAACAGAAAATTGAGGCTCGCAAGCTGCTGTGGCCACGCCACATTCGACAGAGTCACGGTCAGGGTGCCGGGCCCCGTGAGATTAAACGTGTCGGAGAAGGACTGCGTACCCCTCATGAACCCGGAGCCGTCGTAGAGCACGGTGTCGGCATTCGCACGGGTCATCGGCAACGCGCAGCATCCCAAACCCAAAATCATGGCCGCTGCCCACAAGAATTTCGATTGCACGGTATTCCCCTTCCTAAAATTGAATTGATCCAGCTAGACGACGGGTTGACGGATCTGCACGCGCACGCCTTCCAAGGGCACGACACTGTCGTTCGTGCTCTCAGGGCGGCAATCGGATCGCTGTTCTGAATTCCGATAGACGTACTTGTCGTACAAATAGTGGCGCAACGAGCGCGCAGGCAGGCCCGCCTCGCCCGCAACACCCTCCCCGTCGTTGAGACGCATCATCAAGTACTCTTCCCGCAAGCCGCTCATCGCCAACAAGGCAATGTCGTCTCGCGAGACTTGCCGCGCCTCTTCCACCTGTTCGTTGATGATGGTTTCAAGTCGAAAAGCATCCAGCTCGAAGTAGCGAATGAGCTCATCCCCGGATTCCACGAGGACCGGGACGAGATTTCGCCCGCGAATCGCCTGATCGCCGAGCGGCGCGATGCGGTTCAACGTGGATTTGATGGCGTAGCGGATGATGTCCGACTCCCGCACTCCCAAGCGCGCCGCCATGCGCTTGATATTTCGGATATCTCCCTCTCCGAGCCGTATGGATACGGCCTGCTTTCGATGTTCGACCACAGCATCCCCTCATTTGATTGAGATGACGCATCGTAGGGCAAAGGTGTGTCGTCAGAATGGCATTTCCGTGACGGATTTAACACTTTATGTCCGCGTCTCGGCTGGATTATGTCGTGTACATGATTGCGGAAGATCGCAGAAGCTGCGTCGGTGAACGGGGGCGCGCGCCCCGTAAGGCTTGGATTTGTGGCGCGCGCGCGGGCCGCCAAGGCCTTGGATTTATCGGTATATTGTGGTGATTGAGCAGCACCGGCGGGGTCAGAAATGCAGCCAGTCGCGGACGTAGCGGCGCTGTTCGCGAGTGGATTGGCGTGCTATCGCGAGGGGAAGCTGTCCGACAGCGAGATGCTGCTCGAGCGGCTGCTCGGCCGCCTGCCGGCTCATTTCGATGCGCTGCATTTATTGGGCGTCATCTCGGCACAAACCGGGCGTCAAGCTCGCGCCGTGTGGCTGCTGCGGGAGGCCATTCGCCACAATCCCGCCGTCGCGGCCGCGCATCGCCACTTGGGAAATGCGCTGCAGGAACTCGGCCGGCTCCGGGAGGCGCTCGCGAGCTATGACCAGGCACTGGCCCTCAACCCTCGATTTCGGGAAGCGCTGGTAAACCGCGGGGCGGCATTGCTGGGCTTGCGGCTCGCCGATCAGGCGCTATCGAGCTTCGACAGAGCGATCGAGATGGGCGCGCGCGACGCGCATGTTCTGACATTGCGCGCCTGTGCGCTGATTGACCTGCGACGCCCCATCGAGGCGCTCGGCTGCTGTGATGAAGCGCTCGCACTGCAAGCAGATCTTGCGGCGGCCCACGTCAATCGGGCAGCGGCTCTCTACTTGCTGGGCAGGCCCACCGAGGGGCTGGCAAGCTGCGACGCGGCGATTGCGATCAGACCGGAATTGGCAGAGGCGCATGTCGCGCGCGGCTCCTCGCTGTATGCACTGCGCCGTCCGGAGGAGGCGCTGCGCAGCGCCGATGCCGCGCTAGAGCTGCGGCCGGATGATGCGACGGCCCACAACCTGCGCGCCGCCATTCTGCTCGACTTGCAGCGGCCCCACGAGGCCTTGGCGAGTTCCACACAGGCGCTCGCCTTGCGGCCCGCCTATGCCGACGCACACAACAATCATGGCGTGGCGCTCACTGAACTCCAGGATCTTGCCGGCGCAATCGCGAGCTTCGATCGGGCGATCCAGGCGCAACCGGACGTCACCGACGCTTACTTCAACAAGGGCCTGCGGTACCTGCAGATGGGTTCGTTTGAACAGGCGTGGGAGCTGTACGAACGCCGTCCCTTGAAAGATCTCGCGTTAGCCTCGGTCCCATCAGGGCCTACCCTGCATCCCGACACAGACGTGGCCGGCAAAACGGTGTTGGTGTACGCGGAACAGGGCCTGGGTGACGCGCTGCAGTTCTGCCGTTACGCGCCGCTCTTGGCGGCACGCGGCGCGCGCGTCGTGCTCTGCGTTCATCCGAGGCTGCATTCCATGGTGAGCACTCTGGGACCGCATGTCGAGGTTCGGACGCGCGCGGACCCCTTGCCGGAGCACGACTACCATAGTCCGCTACTGAGTCTGCCGCGTGCATTTCGGACTGGTGTGCGGACAATCCCGGCATCGATTCCTTACCTGCAAGCGGATCCCGTCCGCGTCGCCGGATGGCGCGAACGCTTAGGCGGCGGGGAACTGCTGGTTGGAGTCTGTTGGCAGGGCAGCACCGACCGAATCGATATCGGTCGATCTTTCCCGCTGCGGTATTTGCGAGACATCGCCGCGATTCGGGGCATTCGCCTGGTCAGTCTGCAAAAGGGAGCGGGAATCGAGCAACTGCAATCCCTGCCCGCGGACATGCGGGTCCTCGATCTGGGGCGCGAGTTCGATGAGGGTGCGAATGCGTTTTTGGACTCGGCCGCTGTCATGTCGCTGACACAAATCGTGATCACCTCCGACACCGCGATCGCTCATCTGGCGGGCGCTTTGGGCTGCGCCGCCTGGGTGGCCCTCAAGCGTGTCCCTGATTGGCGCTGGATGCTCGATCGGGACGACTCACCTTGGTATCCGACGCTTCGGCTGTATCGCCAGTCAAATCCGGGCGACTGGAGCAGCGTTTTCGATCGCATGCACAAGGACTTGCTGCTGCGACTCGCAGCGCATCACTGAGCCGGCGGCGTCGACTTGTTGACGCGCAACTGCGCGGCCCGATCGCGCGTCTCGTCGACGAGATTTTCGATACGAGTACGCGTCAAGCGCGTGAACGGCTCGGACGCGCTCACCTTGGATAGCAGGCCAACATGCTCGTAGCGATTCAGCAGATCGCGGTTGATTTCGTAAAGCTGCTGATTGTTCTCCGCGCAGACATCGAAGGCACGGCTGCGCTCCGACAAATCCGCGCGTACCTTATTGCGCTCGGTCTCGACATCCTTCAGATTTTGCCCGACTTCGCGAAACCGGGCCACGAGTTCGCTCATGCGCTGCTTGGATTGCTCCAGGTTTTGCTGAAGGACTTCCTGGGAGCCCTTGACCTGTGTCACGGCGGACTCCGCTCCGCTGATGCGAGCCTTTAACGCATCGCGCTCCTTCTTGATTGCGTCCAATTGCGCCTTGGCAGCCGCCAGGTCTTTCTTCAGACCGGCATTCTCCGCCTGCAATGCCGTGCGCTCGGAGGCCAACTGCTGGTATTGCTGCATGATCTTTTGCGACTCACCGCCGCTGCGTTGCGCTTGTGCGCCGGCATCGCCGGCGATCAGCGGTAATGCGCAGACGGCGATCAAAGACAATACGCGGATGAGCACAATCATATCCCTAGAAGCGCGCGTTTAAATCCAACTGAACGATGTCGTACCCGTAGCGCAACCCATCGACTTCGTTCGCGCTCAGATAGCGCAGACGGAACCAGGTATTTCTCGCGACGCCGAGTTCTTCCACGAGATAATAGCCGCGGGCATTGGTGCCGCGACCATGAAAATCGGCATCCGTCAAAGAATCCACCACCGCATCGGCGCGCACGTATCGATAACCGACCCGCGACCGCCACTTGCCGTAATCGAGCACGGCGGGGTCGCCAAAGCTGAGTTCCGCGACATAGCCGATATCTTCGGACTTTGGCACCGTCTGTCCGGTGAGCGCCGCTATTTCGGCCCGATCATATGCAAGGTTCTTTACCCCTTCGGCCACGACGGCCGCCGAGTAGCGCGCGAAATTGAACTCGTAGCTGGCCGCCAGGTCCGCGACCCGAAATCGCGCCGCCAGCGCCAGGAGCGCGATCGTCGAATCGGTGGTGCTGTTGGCAATGTTGAACACCGTATTTCCGTAGCCGACGAACAAGGGAGCCGTGTAATTGAGCAGCGTGGAATCCGGCGTATTGAGCCGCCCATTGATGCGCAGGAAATCGTAGTACGCCGCGGCAAATCTCAGATGTTGGCCATCGTCCGACCCCCACCGCAAATCGGTGCCCAGCTGACCTGCCACCAGCCACTTATTGTCGCGGTTCACCATCGGAATCTCCTGAATCGGAAATGCACCCGCGGTAAAGAATACGTGCGACTCGTCCGCGCTGCCGTCACCGAAGCCCAACCGTACCGTGGCGGCGGTACCATCGAATTGCACATCGCGCGCGAACACCAACTCGGTCGGAGTGAACCAGGGGCTGACGAAGCGTCCGCCGACCGCGGAGAAATTGGAGAACTGTCCCTGCGGTTCGGAATTCCACCGAATGTAGGCCTGATCCAAACCCACGGTATAACGGCCCAAACCCGCTCCCAGCGTCTGGCTTTCCGAAGCAGGGTCGAGCAACGTGCCGGACGCCAACCGCAGGCCCGCCGTGAGCGTCGGCGAAATGGCATCCTCGACACCCAGCCGGGCGCGCAGCCTGAAGCGTCCTTGATCGTGAGTCGTGTCCAGGAATACGGCGTTGCCCGCCTTGAGGTAACCGCCGGCCTGGTTGATGGCGTTGACATCGAAAATCGTGTTGGAGTTATCGCTCGAATATAAATCACCCTGCGCGCGCACTGTGACATCGCCGAAGACCCGCACGCGCGTAAGCCACTCGGGCAACGCACCGGGCACGCCCCAGCGTTCAGACTTGGCCTGTTCTACGACGCTCGCGACCACCCCCGGCTTGACCTCCTCCGCGACCTGCTTGCTGATCTCGTCTTTGACGATCTGCGGCACATACGGAACGCGAACGGCGCCCTCTTCGCTCTTGGCGGTCTCGGCGGCATTCTTGGCGGCAAGCGCGGCGTCCGCGGCAGCCTTGTCCTGGGCCTGCTTGACCAGCTGCTCTGCCTTCTCGCGCGTCATCACCCCCTGGTCTACCAGCGCCCGCAGCAAATTGATGACGGTATTGCGCAGTTCTTCCAGCGACTGCTGTTCGGAGGCGGCGCGCGCGGCGGGGGATTGTGCGATGAGCATCAATGCGGCCAAACCGAAGACCCGCCGAATTCTATGACCCGACACCATAGCCAAATTTCTCCCTACGACTTCGTTTGAATCATTACGCTCGCGACACGATCTGCAAGCTGATCGGCTGCGGCATCTCGATGGGCGGGGCTTCGCTCAAGCGCGTCAGCGACGACAATGCCTTGGAGATGGCATTGTCCAGATCGCGGTTTCCGGTAGTGCTGACAAGGTGGACTTGTTTGATGCGCCCATCGGTATCGATCCAAACGCGCACCGAAACCGAGAATTTCTTTTCGTGCACATGGGCATCGCTCGACAATCGATCCACGATCTCTTCTTTCAGCTTCGAGGTGTACCAAGCAAAAGCCGCACCCCCGGTGCCGAGCAAATCACTGCCGCCCTTGCGTGCCGCAAGTCCAAAGCCGTCGTCGCCGGCCGCTCCGTCGGCGTCCAATCCGAGCTGCGCCGATGTCGGCGGCGCGTTGTCCGGCGTCGGATCGGGTTCATTCTGCGGTATTTGCTGCTCGACTTTCTCCGGCGGCGGCGGCGGCGGCTTGTCCTCGGGCGGAGGCGGCGGAGGCGGCCGGATGACGGTGATGTTTTGCACCATCCGCGCCGGCTTGGTGCTCTTGCTGGCCATGACACTGCTGATCACCCAAACCGAACCCCCGATGAGCAGCAAGATCAGCAGCGCTACGCCGATGGTGACGGCGGTCTTAAATTTTTGGTCGGCGCTGTTGTCCATGATATGTCGCTTATTTCACGATGCGCTGGGTGACCAGGCCGAGTTGCGTGATGTCGAGCCGCCCCACCAAATCGAGCACGTCGACCACCTTCTGATATTGAACGCTGGAGTCGCCCTTGATGATCACGGGCAGATTGGCGTTGGCCGCCTTGTACTGACGCAGCAGGTTTTCAAGCTCAGCCATGGTTACCGGAAAGGTATCCAGGAAGATGGTGCCGTCCGCGGTAATGGTGATCGCCTTGGTCTGCGGTTTGGCCAACGTGGGCGCCGCGCTCGCCTTGGGAAGGTTGACCTTGATTCCTTGTACGGTGGCGGTGGTCATGATGATGAAAATGATCATCAAGACATAGGCGAGATCCAGCATCGGTGTGATGTTGATATCGTCGTAGACATCCTTGTCGCCGCTGTCGATGGATCCTGACATTGCTTGTTCCTCAGCTGTGCTCTTCGGCAATTCGCGCCACGAACTCATCGAGGAATACCCGATTGTTCGCGCCGATCGACTTGATCCGGGTGTTGAGCCAGTTGTAGCCAAATAGGCAGGGAATCGCGACCGCGAGCCCGGCAACCGTTGCCGCGAGGGCGGCGGCGGTGCCGGGTGCGATGGCGTTGACGTTGACATCGCCCGACAGCGCAATCGCCGCGAATGTGATCATCACACCGATTACCGTGCCGAGCAGCCCGAGGAAAGGGCCGCCTGAAATTGCGATGGTCAGCAATACCATCCGGGCCGACAGGCCCTGTTGAATGCGTGTCAGGGTTGCATCCATGGAGGCGCGGATGGCTTCGATGGATTGCGCTGAGAGGAGTGAGACACGCTGTGCTCCGGCTGCGCGGCCAGAGACCCGCTTGTCAAGTTCGACGACGCCGAGAGCGTAGAGCCGATATAGAGTGGATGCGCCGTACGCTTTGTCGCCGCCCATCAGTGCGGCGATGGGACGCGAATCGGCCGCTTCCGAGGGGTCGCCCAGAGCCAGCTTGTCGTAATCGCTCAAGAATCTGCGGTTTGCCCGCTCCACGGTACCCAGGTGAAACGCCTTCAATACCATGATGATGAGCGCGATAAACAGCATGGTCATGCAGATCACAATCACGACCCAGCCATCGACGGTGAGATTCTTGGCGATCGTGCCGAAATACGAAGCTTGGCCCCCGCTTTCCTTTTGTCCGTCCGCGCCATAGGCGACCAGCGGCGACTCGGTGCCTTCGCTGCGGGCTGCGGCTTTGATCCATTCCGGGCTGCGGGCCGTCTTGGAGATGCTCACCTCATCCAACTCACCGGTGAAAAACCGCCCGCCGGCAGCATTTCCCGCCACCGCCAACGATCCTCCCACCGTCAACGACCCGCCAATCTCCACGAGATTCACGGCCGCTTGTGCGGCGGAGACGCCGTCAACGTAGAGCGCCAGTTGTCCGGCGGCTGCGGTGAGCGCGAGGTGATGCCATTGACCGAGGCTCAATTCGCCGCTCTGTATTTTGACCGGAGCCGCACCCGATCCGAATTGCGCAACCGCACGCGATCCTTCGATGCCAAGCGTCAGTTCGCGATTCTGTTCCGCGAGAGAGATGAGTCCCGCCTGCGCTTGCGGTTGCTCGAATTTGACCCAAACCGACTCGGTGAATCCTTGATTGGGCAAGAGCCGCAAGCTGGCGCTGGCCGGAACGGTGATGCTCTGGGCGCCCGCAAACTTGGCGCCGCCCGCTATCAGCGACGCTGGGACAAGTTCGGCGGTCGAGGCGGTCGGATTGTTCTTGTATGCGGTGACATCGGCAGGCAACCCTTCGGTTTGATTGAATTCCAACACCAGCGCGGAATTCACATCGAAGGTGCCCGGCGCGTCGGCGGCGCTCGCAGCGCTGCTGTTCCCATAGTAGAGGTAGAATTTCTCGGTTTTCGCGCCTCCCGCAACCGCGGGAACATCGATCCACAGATAAGCCATCTGATTTTGCGAATCATAGCGCTCGAAATGAAATTTCAGGGGCGTCTTATCATCGCCGCCGATCACGCGAAAGTCGGAGCCATCGGGTTTGGCGTCGTTGAAGTAATTGAAATTAGCCAGCGACAGCCGCACCAAGACAGGAACGTTTTGGGCGGTGCCCGCCAGGTCAGCGCCGCTCGGCGAGGCATCCAGATTGATTTCCTTGCGGAATTTCCAGTCGCCGTTCCACCAGGTTCCGGCCGTCGCGCTCAGCGGGATACAACACACCAGCGCCGCAATGACGACTCTGTTCCATACCATAGTGCAATCTCTAGATAGATGATCGGCAAGCGCATCGGCGCAAAGGGCCCGCCAGCCCTCAAGCTTGCCGTTTTGCCGTTACGATTCTGTGACAATGGAATGCGAGCTTTTGCGCTCCAGCAACACGGAACTGTAGCAAACAGCCTATAGAATTTTGCCCCCGCCAAGTGCTCGACTCATTTTGGAGACTAGATTGATCATCCTGACCTTCAGAGGCATTGCGGCCGCGGCCGCGCTCGGATACGCGGCTGTCTCGCTCGGCGCCGGAACCTCTGCCTCGCAAAATGCCGCGGACAACACGCGTACGGCCGGCGACAATCACGCCATTGTGGCGATGATCGGCAACGAGCGCCTCACTGAAGCGGACGTGATTCGCCAGGATCGAGAGGCCTTCGACAAGCTCCAGGCCGACTATGACTTGAAGCTGCGCCAATTGCAGCTGAAGCAGGCGCAGGCCCGCTACGACCTTCTCAAGCAGGACGCCGACAAGCTGCTGGATAAGCGCGCACTGGAGGCGGAAGCCAAGGCGCACGGCATGACGCCAAAAGACGTGCTGGCCGAAATCAAAGTGGCGGCGGTCACGGACGATGAAGTTACCGCCTTTTACGAGGCGAATAAGGCGCGCGCCACGCAGCCGTTTGAGCAACTCAAGCCGCAAATAACGCAATACTTAGCCAATCAGCACAACACCGACGCCACGCGGACTTTTTATGACGGTCTGCGCGCGAAGCATGGTATGGCCTGGCGGCTCGAGCCGTATCGGATGCCGGTCGCCGCCACGGGTCCTGCGCAGGGGAAACCCGAGGCACCTGTCACCATCGTCGAATTTGCGGACTTCCAGTGTCCCTATTGCCGCAGCTCCGCGGATGTCCTGAAGGCGGTGCTGAAAAAGCACCCCGACGATGTGCGGTTGGTGTTTCGCAATTTGCCGCTGCAGAATGTTCATCCCAATGCGGCTACCGCCGCGGCCGCGGCGGTGTGCGCGGATCGCCAGCACATGTTCTGGGCCATGCACGATGCCATGTACGACGATCAGAAAGCGCTGTCGGAGCCCGCGTTGCGCAGTACCGCGGAACGGTTGGGCCTCAATGGCGCCGAATTCGCCTCCTGCATAGCGAGCCCGGACGCCAAGGCCGCAGTGGATGCCGATGCCAAGGCTGCCGACGATCTGGCCATCGGCGGTACGCCCTATTTCTTCATCAATGGCCGGCCTCTCAACGGCACCGTTCCCGAGGAGCAGTTCGAGGCCATCATCAGTGAGGAATTACGGCGTGCGTCGTCCGGCAAGCACGGGTGAATCGGGGGCATCGCGGAGCGTCCCCGGGCAATCGGGACGCGCGGCCCCACAATCCATCGCCGATGCCTTGGCGCTGCGCCAGTTAGGGAAACTGCACGACGCCGAGCGCACCTGCATCGAATTGCTGAGACAGTCTATCGACAGCGCGGGCGCGCGGGCGCTGCTGGCCGAAATCCTCAACGCCACCGGGCGTCACGGCGAGGCAGCCGAACATCTTCGGAGGCTTGCCGAAGCTCAGCCATCGGACGGCGCCGCACGGCGCCGGCTGGGCGACGCGCTGTTTGCGGCCGGCGACTTCGCGGCGGCGGCCAAGCAATTTCGCCGCGCCATCGCGATCGAACCGAACCACCCGCGCGCGCACAATAATCTCGGGCGAACGCTCCTCAAACTACAACAGCGCGATTTGGCCATCGCAAGTTTTCGCCGCGCGATCGAACTCGAACCGAACTATGCGATCGCTCACAGCAATCTGGGAATGGCCCTCGCTGAGGCTGCGGAGCTCGAGGATGCGCTCGCCTGCTACGACCGGGCCGTCGCGCTGCAGCCTTCGCTTGCCGAGGCGCACAGCAATCGCGGCAATTTGTTGATCCGTCTCGATCGCTCGGACGAGGCGCTGGAAAGCCAGGAGCGCGCCCTCGCCCTCGATCCGCGCAACGCAACCTTGTACTGCAATTTGGGAAACGTATTGTTCCGCCTCAACCGCTTCTCGGAGGCTCTGGGCCGCTACGAGCAGGCAATCGAGTTGGATCCGGAATATCTGGAGGCGTTAAACAGTCGCGGCAACGTATTGCGGGAGTTGAAGCGCTTCGTCGATGCATTCGCGAGTTATGACCGGGCGCTCAGCTTGAAAGCCAACGATTTTCTGGCGCTGATCGGCAAGGCGAGCGTTTACCTCGAGTTCTACCGGGCGCACGAAGCGCTCGATTACTGCGATCGAGCTCTCGCAATCCAATCCGCCCATCCGCCTGCCCTGCTGTATCGCGGCCTGGCCCTCGCACTGCTGGAGAGAAATCACGAGGCTGCCGAGTGCTTCGAACAGCTGTTGACGGTAAGTCCCGGACATTTTTTGGCGCTTGGCTATCTGATTTACTGCCGGGGCATGATTTGCGATTGGTCGGATGAAGCGAGGGTCGATGAGGCGCTGCAGGAGATTGCGAACGATCGACCCGTGGTGTCCCCGCTGGCACTGCTATCGTTGACGGATTCGCCCGAACTGCAGCTCAAGTGCGGACGCGCGTGCATTTCGCACGCGCATCCGCCCTCACGCCAAATGGCGTGGAATGGCGAGACGTGGCGGAACAAAAAGATCCGCGTCGCGTACCTGTCTGCCGATTTTCGTCAGCACGCGATGTCTTACCTTATGGTAGGTGTGTTCGAGAAGCATGACCGCGAGCGATTTGAAACAATCAGCGTCTCGTTTCGACAACCGGAACGCGATGAATTCGCCCAGAGGGTCATGAAGTCCAATGACGTATTTGTCGATGTCTGCGATCTCAGCGATCTCGACGCGGCCAAGACGTTGCGCGAGATGCAAATCGACATCGCGGTGGACTTGATGGGATTTACCCGCAGCCAACGCATCAACATTTTTGCCCATCGCCCCGCGCCGCTGCAAATCGCTTATCTGGGATTTCCGGGTACCTGCGGTGCTCCGTACATCGATTATCTGCTCGCCGATGAGTTCGTCGTGCCGCCTGAATCGCAGAGCCAATATTCCGAGAAGATCGTTTATATGCCCGACACCTTCCAGGCAAACGATGATCGACGCACGATTGCGCAACGGCGTTTGACCAGAGTGGAGCTGGGTCTTCCGGAGGGCGCCTTCGTGTTCTGCTCTTTCAACAAGGCGAACAAGCTCAGGCCCCAAATGTTCGACATCTGGTGCCGCTTGCTCGCGCGGTTGCCGGAAACCGTGCTCTGGCTGCTGTCAGAGTCCGATACGGCTCAGGACAATCTGATTCGCGCCGCGGCGGAGCGCGGCATCGGGGCAGAGCGGCTGATCTTCGCACAGCGAGGCCCCTATCAGGAGCATCTTGCGCGGCTGTCGTTGGCCGACCTGTTCTTGGACACATTCCCTTTCAACGGCGGCACCACGACCAGCGATGCGCTGTGGGCGGGACTGCCGGTGTTGACCTGTTGCGGGCATGCGTTCGCGTCCCGCATGTCGGGCAGCCTGTTGCGAAGCGTCGGCCTTTCGGAACTCATAACGCACAATCTTGCCGACTATGAGCAGCTCGCGACGCGACTCGCGAGAACACCCGTGGAACTCGCCCTGCTGAGAACTCGTCTCTCCGCGAACCGGCTCACGCAGCCATTGTTTCAGACGGAGCGATTTTGTCGGAACTTGGAGTCGGCTTATGAGGCCATGCATGAGCGCCTGCAGAGGGGTGAACCCGCCGCGAGTTTCCGCGTCGCGCCGCCTGCGCCGTCGCCTACGAGTATCCGCTCCGCTTGAGCACGCACGCCACAGAGGCCAGCCAGACAAGCTATCCGGCCAAGTACCGGTTCGTTTGCGCCACACGTGTCTCGCAGCAAGAATTCTTCGCGACCACCGCGCTGGGCCGCTCGTTGGCATTATTTCAAGCACCCTTTGCGGAGTTGACGCTCTTCGACAACAACCGCATGGGGCTGCCGGCGCTATACAATGAAGCCATCCGCGATTCCCACAGCGATCCGGCCATCCTCGTCTTCATTCACGACGACGTGCATCTTTGCGATCTGTTTTGGCATGTGCATATTTTGGCGGGACTGAGGGCGTTCGATGTCATCGGTATTGCCGGCAACCGTCGCCGCCTCCCCCGGCAACCGGCCTGGAATTTCATCGACGAGCGCTTCACCTGGGACACCGCCGAGCACTTGAGCGGCATGGTTGCTCACGGCACGGGCTTTCCGCCGCGAGCCATCAGCGGCTACGGGCCCCCGGCCGAGCGGGTCAAGCTGTTGGATGGCATGCTGTTGGCCGTGCACAGCAAGACGCTGATTGCCAGCGAGATCCAATTCGACGAACGCTTTTCCTTTCATTTCTACGACATGGACTTCTGCCGCCAGGCCGAAGCGCGGAACTTGCGTATGGGAACCTGGACCGTATCCGCGATCCACGAAAGCGATGGCGCCTTCGACAGCCCGGCGTGGCGGGATGGATACGCTCAATACCTCGACAAGTGGCAATCCTAAAGTGCGGTCAAATCTCGGCCGATTCATCCACGCTTAATTCTTTCTCGCCCGTTTCAGACACTCGATGTCATCGGGACGGCAGTTTTCCTCGCCGAGACCGGTGACGAAGACATCCAGCCAACTCAGCGCGGTCTGCGCAAGCGGCGCCGCGGTCGCGGCCTTGCGCGCCTCCTCATCGGCGGACGAGGTCACCGTGTTCGCTGCGCCGCTCACGACATTGGTCGCGCCCAACAAAGAGGCGCCGAGATCACCCACTTGCGCAGGCACGCCCGTGGCATGTCCGGCAAATTGAATGTTGTCCAATCCCAGCACGTGTTCCGCCGCAATGTTGATGTTGCCGGAGGCGCCGATGCCCGCATCCCCGGCATTGACCGTACCTTGCGGTGCAATCAGATCCACGTTTCCCGGCGGCACGCTTGGCTCGACCTGGATGGTTCGAATGCCGCTACCGGCCACGGCGCCATTGAAGCTGAGGGTAATCTTTCCGGTCGAATCCACCAAAATTTGCGGCGGTGGTGCGGAGACCGAGGATTTGGCGCCCTGTCCTGCGTCGATGCTGCCTTCGTCCGACCAGATCAAAATATTGCCGCCGCCCAGCGTAAAGATGCGCGAGGAATTAACCAGCACATCGTTCTTGGTATAGATGTCCAGATTGCCGGGACCTTGGGACACAATGCCAAGTTGCGAAGGCTTCTTCGGGTTGGTGGTTTGAATCGATGCCGGCGGATTCGCAAGTCCCACGTTGAGCAGACCGCCCGGCACCAACAGGTCGATGTTGCCGCCGCTGAGGGTATAGATTTGGCTGAAGCTCAACGTGAGATCGCCCACATAGGGCGAGGCGCCCGTGGCTACCGCGCTGCGGCTGTTGGGGAACAGTGTATCGATCGCATTGTAGCCACGTGTGTAGCCCAGGCCGGCGCTGCCATTGGCTTCCTGACCGGACAGCAACAGTTCGTTAAAGAAAACATCATTGAGAAACGACATTCGTTGCGCGCTGCTCAATTGCATGAAGGCCGTTTCCGCAGCCGCATACGAGCCGCTCGACGTGCCGGTGACACTGTCCACATAGCTGATGAGTTGCGTTTCGTAGGCCGGGTTCTTCGCGACGAGATCGCTCAACAGAGCGGAATAATCCGGCGACTGTCCAAGCCCGGCCATGATCGTCACATCCGCGCCGGCCGCGCCAAGATTGGGGTTGAGCAAATTACCGGTGGTCCGCACCCCGGACGAGAAGCCGAGGTTCACGTCCCGATTGGCCAGAAGATCGAGCTGACCGGGACCGCCCACGCTCACCAACGGTCCGATCCCGAGCTGGTCCAGAGTATCGCGATAGTCTCGGCCCGCCGATATCAGGGTCACATCGGTAGGGTTGAGATTTTGGCCCGAAAAGGTCAAATCCTGGATGTCCCGGCCCGCGATGATATCGGCGGCCTTGGGCACGCTCAATATCAAGTTCGTGATGTCCCGTCCTGCGGCGACGATGGCGGGGGAGGCATCGAGCCGATGGCGACCGCTCTGAAACGCTGTATTGACGAGCAACGTGCCCGTCGGGTTGGTCGGGTTCTGCGGCGTGGGTGCGTTCTGCGCGAAGGCATCCGACATGATCAGCGCCGTGCCGCCAGTAAACAGCATGTCGCGGCCCGCGATTAATTCCAGTTGCCCGGCATCGGAAGGGAACAGCATCGTAGCGGTGGGTAGTGAAATATCCTGGGATAGCGCGCGCACGACCAATGAGGCGGGATAGATCTGAGTGCCTCCCCCGGGGCCCGATTGCACCACGCTGCCAACCAACGTCGGGAGGCGGGTCGTTTCGTTCCCTAACGTGATATCTCCCGCGGTGCTTTGCACTGTGAGTCGCGATGCGTCGCTATATGTGAAGAACGTGCTATTGAGCGTTGTTCCTAATGCCGCCTGACTCATGATGGTGGGGTTAACGACTCCATCGATGGCGACGCCAAGTCGGGCTTCGACCGACACCTGCGCATCGCCCAGAGCAATCAGCGAGCCCACAGGCAGGCCGTCCGAGTTCCCTTGGCTGGAATCGAACGCGCCACCGGCCCGAAGCAGTGAGCGGCCGTCGGCGGCGTAGAAACGGCCGGTGCCGATATTGCCCATGGCGGTGACGGCGAGACCGCCGCCGATCAGATGAGTGGCTGTACCGTCTGCGTTAGCGATATAACTGTCCGCGGCGGCAGCGGACAGATTGCGGATATTGCCGCCGGCGGTCACGCTGAGGTCTCCTCCGCCCAGCGTACCGAGATTCCAACCAAATGCATTGTAAGCAGCCAGGTCCACACCCCATTCGGCTGGGGTGCTGGCGTTCCCTTGACGAATCTGCCAAGAGGTAATGCTGGGACCGTCGACAGGATTCTTTTGGCTCGTCGGTACTTGAGCTGATGCGATGATGTCACCGCCGGCGGCGACCCTGACCGTGCCACCTTCCGTGGGGAAGTTGAACACACTGGCGCTCAGTGGAACCAACTGGTAAGGCGGCGCTCCAGGAAGTCCACCAGGAACGCCCGCCGTGTAGACTTTTGATCCCAGGCCGAAGGATATGTTGCCTGAGGCCACGAGATCGATTTCTCCGGTTCCGGTTCGAACTGCTTGACCGGGCGCAATGTTCAAATCCTTGGCGCCGGTGGAGTCGATCGCGAGCGGGTCGGGGCTCGCCAGATCCGCCCCGGCCACCAGCCGAATCGAGGCGGAAGGCGCCGCGCTCAGCCCAATACTGGATTGCCGCGCAAGGTTAGTTTTGGGAATTACCACGAAGCCATCAGAGAGGGTCGTCGCAACATTCAATGTCCCGCTCGCGCGCACCGTCAAATCGACCGGCTGTCCGCCAAATCCCCACGCGGCGAGATTGGGTGCGACGTTCACGGTGAGATCGCCGTTTTGCACCAGATCCACCCCTGGCCTTACCACGACGGGCAAGGCGCCCGTAGGATTGAACTGCGCCGAAATATTCGCCGCCGACGCCGTCATCTTGCTCGCAATGTCGTTTTGTATCCGGGTGTAGTCGGCAATCGTCGGGTTCGACGCGCTGTTGGAAGCGAGCTCCGTGAGTACCGGCTCGATAACGATCTGGCCGAGTTGCGATAAATCAGCGTGTGATGACGCTGCGATGGAGGTACCAGTGGGGCTCAGTGGCGCGCGAATCAGCAGCGTGCCGTCAGTAGCGTCTCCATGGGCCGTAACGACACTGCCCGCGCTCAACGTGACACCACCGGACGGCCCGGCGCCCAATTCAATGTTGCCGCCGATGCCGGCCCCGCCAACCGTGTCGGCATGTAACTGAGCGGTCGGACCCAGCAGGACGCCTGCTCCGCCAAATAAATTTATTGTGCCGCGCAAATCTGAGCCAGGGGCCACCAGCGTGCCGCCAATATTGACGGCGCCCGTATCCGCCGTGAGCTGCAAAGCATTGGCGGTCAAATTGCCGCCTGGATCCAAAACCAGGTCGCCGGTGCGCGAGCGAACGGACAATTGTTGCGTAAAGCCCCCTGCCTGCAAATCGCTGCCGAGCACACTGAGGCTTTGCCTAATGCTGCCGCCATCCAGAGAAAAGCTGCCGCCCTGAGCAGTCGCGCCGGCTTTCCCCTCGAGCGAGGCCGCGACATCGGCGATGCCGCCGGCGACAAGCTGGATCTGTCCCGCGGGAGCGTCTCCGGCACCGGAGACATTGAGCATTGAACCGGCCGCAACGCTCAAGTTGCGCCCCGCAGTCAGAGATATAGTGCCGCCCTCGCTGCCAACCATTTGGTTGACGATGCTGATCAAGCTCCCGCCGGTCGAGATCGAGGCGGTCGGACTCAACGCGATATCATGCACAGCCTGCAGACTCACAACGCCTGCCGGGAGCACGATCGCGCCGCTTTGCATGATCGAGTCGGCACTGAAGTCCAATTCGCCCCCCAAGCCGCTGGAGATGGGCAGCACCGGGGGAACTGTGGCCGTCCCGTTGATCGACAAGGTGCCGCCAAGCGCGCTGAAGCGAGCGACACCTGCCGTGGCAGCGGTGAAAACCGGCGCGCTGATCGTCAAATTACCGGAAGTTGAGATGCCACCGGAGGTTTGCACCCCGACCAGATTCCGCGTATCCGTCAAACCGAGCGGTGCGGGCGCGGCCGGATCGGGCGTGCCGCCGACGACCGCCGCACTCGCGGTGATGCCGGTTTGGGCGAAGCCACTGGCCACCATCGTTCCTGAACCGATATCGAATTCGTTCGAGCTGAACGTCAAGTTGCCAAGACCCGTGGTGGGCGCCGCGGTCAGCCCAGCCCCGCCCATCACCGTGATTGTCTTGGCTGCAAATCCCACGCTGCCGCCGGTTCCAAGATAATTGAGTGCCGGAGCCGACAGCGTGAGCGACGTGATCAGCGGCGCGCCAGTCGCGGATACGGTACCTAACTGTAGCGCTTGGGCGTACACATCGATCGAATTGGCGGCGCTCAACCTCACCGCGCCCGCTCCTTGCATCGCGTTCAACAGATCTGAGCTGATGTTCAGCGAGTCGGCCACCGCCGGCCCGGCCATCGAATTACCGCCGGAAAAACCAATGCTGCTGGAGGCAAGCGACCACGAGGCGCCGGCACCATTGAATTTCCCGGCCAACGTCACAGACCCTGGTGCATCGACCGCAATCGCGCCCAACGAACCCACCGTCGCTCCCGCTTCCACCGAGATGCTTGCGGGATTCGATCCAACCGCGGAGCGGGTCACTATCGGCAACTGCACGTCAGAAACGGCGAGCAGTGCAGCTTCGCTCGCTGCGGGCCCGGTCAGCGAGACAGGCACCGTCTGCACGGCGGTCGAAGGCGCGGCGCCGCCGATCGCCGCGGAATTCGACAGCAGCGAAGCCCCTGACTGCAAATCAATCTGCTGTCCGGCGACGAGCACCACTTGATTCGCTTGGACCTGAGCCCCAGGTCCCAGCGTGACGCGATCGGCGCCCACGAGTATGGAACCGTCCTGGTTCACGTTGCCGCCGAGTACCAGCTCGCCGGCATGCCAGCCGCTGATGAGCGCGGCCGCCAAGCCGACTTCACCAGCCGGCGCGCTCTGGGCTGGGCCCGTCACATACAGTTGCGAGGCACTGATGTCTACCAGCGCGGACCGCGCCGTGCTATCCGCCGGCGCAGTAAGCAGCGAGCCGGCGAAGTCAAGCTGGTTCGCCACCGTCACGGACAATTCGCCCGCGTCGGCAGGCAGATTCGGGCGAGGGAGCCCCGCGTGGGCCGCGGCCGAAGCAAAGAAACTCGACGCAAAGCTATCTTGATACGTGGCGAGCTCGCGGCCGTAAGAACCCGGGCGGACCACCACTGCCTCGTATCCCGCACTGTGCAAGCCGGTCGAGCCGAACGTTGTGTATCCTGCTACGACGGAAGTGCCGTCGGCCAGCGATGCTTGCTGTCCAGGAACAATGTTCGAGTAGCCCGCAGGCGCAAGCTGCACCAGAAATGCACCCGGCAGGAGCGCATAACGCGCGGGCAGCAACGCGTAAGTGCCGGCCGCAATGCCGCCGCCGCCGCTGAGATAAATAGCCTGTCCTGGCGGCAGCCCCGCGCTTTCTTGCGGATCGTAGGGTGCGTAGGGACTGTGCAAAGAGGGGATTACAGCGTAGTACCCGGCATTGCCGGCGAGCGCGTCATTGGTCCCACCCGTTCCAGGCACCCATTCGTAGGCATACAAATCTCCACCGCCGCGCACGTCAACCGTGGCACCTGCAGCGATCGTCACCGATGGCGCGTTGAGACTGACTTGACGCTGCGGAATTCCGGCGATGAATTGTTGTGCAGCGCCTGCAGCCGTGTACTGCCATTGAGCGCCGCCGAGCTGCGTAGACCCAAAAGGAATGGTGACGCCGTCTGCGCTGACGGAGGTCACGCTCCCGGACTCCAAGGCAAGATTTTTCGCCGTCAGGGAAATCGTGCCGAAGGGCGCGAACAGTGAGCCGCTGCTGTCGATGGAATCAGACGTGATCGCGAGCGCCCCGCCCGCCGACAGCGGGGTGCCGGGACTGGCGTTGGTTTGTCCAATATTGACGCTCTCCCCGGGCGAAAGCGTGGAAATCGAGAAAGCAGTCTGCGTGACAGGATAGATGCGCGCCGCATCGATGGTGAGGTTTCCGTCCAGCACCAGGCCGCCCTGGAGCGGCGCTCCCAAGATGGATACGCCGCGCAGCGACACATCTCCGGCACTCGTCAAGGTGACGGCGTGCGCACCGGTAAACGCAACATAGCCCTGAACGTCGAGTTGCTGCGCGGCCACACTCAAAGTACCGGTGCCTGCGCCAAGTGCTGCGGGGCTCGACGTCTGCTGCAGAGAATTGCTCAGCAGCACATAGTCCGCGTTCAATGATGCCTGGACGCCGGCATCCGTGGCGATCACGGGCGCATCGATGCTGATCTGACGCGCCATGACGAGCGGCGCGCTGGTTGATAACTGAAGCGTGTTTCCCGCAGCGATTTTCAGCGCATCCACGCCGCTCGCGGCAAGTTCGGTCACGCCAAGCTGCCCAAGGCCAAAAGGGGCGCCCGCCTGTAACCCGCTCGCGATGACATTCGGGCTCGACACCAGTTGCACGACGAGCGGCAGCGTCGGATAGGGCACGGCGTCCGCACCCGACGGCGCGGTGAACCAGCTCTGCTGTGATTGGGTCAGATCGAACTCGAGCGAACCTCCGGCCGGTTTGCCATAGTCGCCCACACCCGCGGCCGCCCGCAAAGTCCCTAAGAGGTAAATGGACTCCGGCGAACGGACCGACACGGAACCCGCAGCGCTTGCCACCACCTGGCTGATATAGCGACCGGTATTCAAACCGGTCGCGACGTCCAGTGCCGCACTGGTACCGTTCACGTTGATGACGGACCCTGCATCGGCAATCACGCTGCCGCGATCGCCGTAAAGTTGCACGCTGCCGCCCGCCAATACCTGGCCTAGTTTCAACCCCGCATCGTTTGGGGTCATCAATACCGCGCCGCCGGCATCCAAGACGCCGTGCGACCCGAGTTCGATACCGAGCGTGGGCCGGTACCCGGGATCGGGGCTCGAATTCTGCGGCGTCAATGTTTCAAGGGTGATGCTGCCGGCGGGAGCCCGAAGTATGCCGTCGACGTAGACCCCACCGACACCTTGCAAGCTGATAATGCCGCTCGTACCTGCGTCGGTGGTGATCGACGCGCCGGTTTGAACATCGAGCAGTCCGGCCAGCAATAATGGTGCGTCGTTGACCTGCGGGATCACGCGCAAGGAAATATCCACGGGAGCGCGCCGGAACTGCGGCAGCGTAACGACCGAGGAGAAGCTATCGATGTAGCCGCCGCTGGGCCGGCGCAGGTAAGTTGCATCGGGCAACAATGTCTTTGTGAACGCGTCGATCGCGGTGCCAGCCTGCACGGTGAGGATGTCAGGATTGACCGATCCGGTCGGCACCGCACCGGTGCCCAGCAGGTCTATCGAGGAGAATCCATCGGCCGAAAAAAGTGACGCATTGATGGTTAGCGCGCCGCCAGTAGGTGCTGAGGTGCCTGCCGGCGTCAAATCGTCTAGACGCTGCGCACCGCTCCAATTCGAGCCCACATTGCCTTGCACCACCCAGATCCGGGGGGCCGCCAAGGAGAAGCTGCCGCCGCTCGCGCCATTGACTCCAAACGCATCGATCTCGACGCCCTGTCCGATTTGAAACGCGACATCCAAGGGCAGATCCTGCAGCGATATTTTGCCGCCCTTGCCTCCGGTCAGGGTATTGGTGTTGGACAACCACGCACCGCCGCTGGCGCGCAGCGCGGTATTGTCGCCGAGGACGAGTTCGCCGCCTTGGATCGTCTGGGTGAGCTGAATGGTGCCGCCGTCTTGCAGCGTCGGGCCCACGGGCTGGGCGAGGCTGAAACTAGGCGAATCGTTGGTCCATTGCCCGCGCACGTCGATGACAACGCCGTCGCCCAGTCGAATGCCCGCTCGGTTGATCGTCGGATCGATCGGTCCGGAGTTGATCGTGGTCTTGAGTTGCACCAGGCCATCCACCGCGGTGACATCCGACAAGATGTCGATGCGCGGTGCGGAAATATTGAGGGAACCGCCTGGGGCCAGCGCCAGGGGAACGCCCTGCGGAACCGTCACCGAGCCGTTGCTGTAGATGTTGGTGGTCATGAAACCATTGGCAAGAAATGCGACCGGCAAGTCCAGACGCTCATTGGGCAATGCAGCGTCGTCGCTCACGACCACCGGCGTGACGTGCGCGGCGAAACTGACGGGAGGCGCGAAGTAGTCGGGGGTTCCCGAAGCGGCAATATTGGCGACCGTACCTTGCGGCAACCCTAAGGTAAGCGTGCCGCCCATGGCTGCCGAGGCCGCTGTGCGCTGTAATGGCCCATTGACCACGTTGCCGAGTAATGTGCCGTTCAAAACCATGTTGGGAGCAGCGAATTGCACGCTTCCAGCCGAACTACCCTGCACATAGCCGGACTCGTAGTGGCTCAACCCGGGTTGCGCAATGACGTCCTGTACGCCCCACTTATTATAAGTCTGCGTGAGTGTCGGGTTTACCACACCGGTGTAGGTCATCAGCGGATTGGCGCTGCCAATGTCGTAGAGTTGCCCGTTGGCGCCCCGAAGTTGGGTGGTTTGCATCACGCCGCCGTCGTATGTCGTTTTGCCTCCGGACACATTGATGGTCGCGCCCTGCTCGACCACGATGTCGCCCTCGGATTGGAAACTCACGCTACCGCCGTGCGTCGTGCGGACAGCCACGTTTTGCGGTATCGCGTCCTCTGCGGCTTGCAGCGGTGCGGGCACGCCGGTGGGCCCCGGCGGACCCAGTAGATTGGTGCCAACGCGCGTATCGATGTAGACGGTTTGACCGCGCAGCGCACCGTTGCGCTGCGTAGGATCGTTGGCGAGTTCGTTGGCGCGAAGCTGGATCGCGACCAGATTGGCCGACATCGGCAACTCTGCGTCGCTGCCGGAGACATCGATCGAGGTACCGGCGTGAACGCGAATGCGAGCCTGCGAGTTGCCGTCGGTGGCCACTTGCTGACTGGGATTGGCGGCGGCGACGGCCGTCAACGTGCCTCCCGGGGCGGATATGCTGCCCCCTTCGAGCAGCACTTGCTCACCGAGCAACGTGATCTGGGAAGGCAGCGTTTTTTGATCTGCCACCGCGGTAGCGGTGCTGGCAAGTTCCGGCTGGATATCGATCGAGCTTTGCGAACCCAACTCCAGCGTGCCGCCGTGCGTGGAGGTAATCGTGCTCGTGCCTCCGTTTTGCGACAGCGTGTCGGCTGCTTCCAAGCGGACCGAGCCGTTTGCGGACACGCTGGTCGAGGCGGTGATTCTGCCGTCTTGATTGACGGCCAGCCCAACCAAGGTGACATTGCCGCGATCGGCGTTGATTTGTCCGGTGAGTTGATTCCAGGCTTTGCCGCCTTGATCGACCTCGACCACGAGGCCGCGCACGGATGGATCGGTGCTGCCCTGGAGGTAGACTTTCTGCCCAGCCGCCAGCACCACTTGCCCATCGGGTGCCGACAACGTTCCGGCATTTTGCACCACCGGCGCGGCCAGCAAAATTCGACCGCCGGGAGTTGAGATTTGCGCTCCCGCCGCGACGACGACCGGCACGGGTAAGGGCTGTCCGTCGGGCCCCAAGATCGGGTCACTCTGCAACGCGGGTTGCGAAGGCTGGCTCTGCAGAAGCTGCGGCGAGAGCAATCCCGCGTTGAACGTGGCGTCGGAAATGTTCAACGACGACGCGATCACCCCGGCGGCATTCACCCGCGCCGTCGCCCCGAATAAAAATCCGTTGGGGTTGACCAAGTAAATCTGTCCGTTCGCCGTCAGTTGCCCAAAGATGCTGCTCGGGTTCTGGTCGTATATCCGATTCAAAGCAATGGAGGAAGCCGCCGGCTGATTGAACTGCACCTTCCCGTCCGCGCTGATATTGAACGACGACCAATTCAGGATTGCCTGATTGCTGGTCTGATTCACCGTCAACGTTTTCCCGGATTGGGTCGCAGTCGCCTTGCCAGCCGTTACGAACGGAGCATTGTTGGGCCCGCAGGTGCCGAGACACGGGATTGGCAATTGGACTCCCGCCGCGAGGGAATGCGCGGCGAATGCGAAGTAGCATGAAGAGGCAAAGAGGGCGGCGACACGCCGTCCGGCGGTGGCTATGTTCATGGGTTCAGTTTACCGGCCGCATATGACGTCTTTACAACACGCATTCAGAATGCAGCGTGTACCGCGAACAATAGCCGCCATTGATGGGCGCGCGTATAGCTGCCATCGGTCAACGGATCGGCCCAGGTCAATACGCCGTTCACCGGGTGTCCCGGCAGCAGATTCAGTCCCGCTCCCCAACTTCTTAAGATCGCATAGTCCGGTTGATTTGCCAGCACCGAGAATAAATGCATGCGGCCGTCGTCGAAGAAAGCAAACGCGTTGAGCAACCTCGGTACGAGCCAAGACCAAGTCGGTGTCATACCTTGGATCGTGCCTTTTATCGCACGGTCCCCCAGCTCCTCGGCCTCAAGATAGCCGCGCACGCCATCCACGCCACCGATCGAATAGTCCTCGTTACTGATCAGCGGCTCATTGGTCTCTTGGCCGGCGAGGCGAAGATACAGACCAAAACCGGCTGGCAGGTGCGTATTGGCCGAAGCATCCCAACGCACATAGACATAATTCGGCCGGCCCAAAAAGCGCTTACTCTCGAACTGATCGGTATTATTCGGTACGCCGCGGATCCCAAAGTTCGGACTGACGGTCAGGGCTCCATCAACTACCGAAAAATGCCAGGCACCCGAGTAGGTGAACGACGCGTTGGTGTAGGAAATGGGAGTCACCAACGCTGCACTTCCACCGCCGATCGTGATGGAATCCCTGAAGTGCTTGTAATCGACGCCCAGCGCCAGCCCGTGACTCGAATGCTCGGTGGTGAGCGGCGGCACGCTCAAGCGCAGCGTGATGATTTGGCCTACGCCCAGCACTCCCGATGCACCGACACCAACATTGTCCACGTTGCTGTTGGAATCGATGAAAGTGCCGGACAAGCGATAGCCATCCCAAAATGGCCTCGAGGTATAGCTGCCAACGAACACGCCCACTTGCCCGAAACGTTGCGGCGAGGCCTGATACTGCAGCGATAAGTCATCCAAAGCGCCGAAAAGATTGCCGTAACTCAGGGCGACGGTGGTGCGCAGCGGTTTTGTGAATGCGGAGTAATTGTCATCGAGCGACACGCTGCCGTGGAGCGGAAGCTTATCGTCGACTTTCAATTCCAAATCGACGGTACCGGGAACAGGACCGGCCTTGAGAATCGGGACGACGCTGCGGTCGGGAGAGCTCGCATTGACGGCCGCCAGCTGCTGCTGCAGCTCCGGAAGATTGGGCACGGTGCCGACCTGCGCCGCAGGCACCGCGGCGGCGATGTCACGCTCTGAAAAATACTTGGCGCCATCGACCTTGCTCGCGTGCAATCTGCCTTCGGTGACGCGAAGACGAACGATGCCCGCCGACACGTCTTGGGGCGGAATGTCAATGAACACCGTGCCGAAACCGCGGTCGTGGTAGAGCTTCTCGAGCGCCGCTCGAGCGGCCTCCACGTCGGCGAGGCGCTTATCGGGGCCGAGCAGCGGATAGAGGATCCGCTCGATATCGCGGCCGGGAAGTACGCTGTTGCCAAGGACCCGATATTCCGACACTGCAAAACGATTGTCCGCGGCCGCATCACCCGACGCGGTCTGCACGGACTGCGCATTGGGTTGAACATCAGCAGTAGGTTCGGCACCCGAGGCGATCGACATGAAGGCGCTGCATGCCAGACTCAGGCACAAACGAGCTGGCACGACCGGGTAATGTCGGTATGGCAATTCTATTCCTCACAGGGTCGCGACCATTGTGACCCAAAGCGCACACGTACGGTCTGCCACCATAAAAAAATGGCCCCTTGAAAAAGGGGCCATTGAAACATCAGCACTAACTTAACTTGTCTGAAACAGAGCGATCGACTCTTACCCGTGATTGTAGTTGGTGCAGCTGTTGCCGCCCGCCGACGCACCGCGAGTGAAGTCCGAAGTCTTGACGCCGGAAGGTGCTCCGGTCTGCAGCGGCGTGGACGCCGCGTTGCTCGACAGTCCCGGGATAGCCGTGATCTGCGCACTGTTAGAGGTGGTATTGACATTCTGCAGAACAGGACCGAGCGCGGTGAAGAACGTGCCGCCGTCACCACTGGAGTGGTTATTCTTATTCAGCGACGCCTCGTACACATACTGGTAATCGCCAACCGCGCTATTCGCGATAGTGGCCGCCGTGCCGCTCACGGTGATCGACACGGTGCTCGGGAAACTCTTACCTACGCCGACCTTGGAGAAGTTGTCGACCGAGACGTACCCGATGGCATTGGTGTGGCTATTGACGCAATCGAGTTCTGCAATGGTCTGAAAGTTATCCGCGGGCTCAGTAACGCCGCCTACAACTGAACCAGCTACGCCCACCAAGGCGTTGTTGGCGCCAACACTGTTGCAACCCGTGCCGTTCAAGAACAAATCGGCCGAGGCACGCGTGCCGGAGCCAGTTTCCCGATTGCACACCACAATGGTTCCGCTACCAACCGCTGTGTTGCCGCCGGAGGTGACTTTGCTCCAATCCGTTACGAGTCCATCGTAGATCGCCGCGATCTGCTCTCGCGGCAAGTCGGTGATCGCTAAGTTGCTGCTGACGACGAAACCGAAGGTCTGTTGGAAAATGATGCTGTGCGTCATCGCCTGCAAAGCGTCGACACCCTGGTCAGGTCCGGTAAAGGCAGTCGCGTAGACAGTGCCCCCGGCCGGATCATGGTTGCCGCCGCCCGCCCAAGCGTTCGTCCCGCCGATACCCGGGTTGCCGAAAACACCGGGCTCGAGGTCCGACACGCCCATATCGAGGTTATGACTGAGAACACCGGGACCCCATGTGTCATTGGTGCCGTTCGCCGCAGCACTGCCGCCGACCGTGCAGGTGTAAGTCGCGGTGGTACCGTTCGTACCGGTCTGAATGCAGGCCGCATTCTGCATGTCCAGCTGCTTGATGCTGATATTGTTGATCACCGGCAACACGCCGATCACCGAACCGCCCTCAGGCCGGTACCACACGGTCAACGTCGTGCCCGAGAAGGGCTGACCCGAAGCAGCGGTGCACGATACGGCGCGAAAGTCGCCCAAACCGACCGAACTGGTCGGGGTGGTAAACAGGCTCCAGCTGCCACCGCAAATGGTGGATTCGAGGAAGGTGACCACACCGGCGGCTGCCGCGGAGGAGCCTCCCATGAAAATGCTATGGGCAGGATTGGACGCCTGCGCGGGCGTCGGGGTGGTAGCCATGGCCGAGGCGCCGGCCAAGCCCAGTGCCGCGGCGACGGCCGCCGCGATCTTGGTTTGAGTCATCATTACAATCTCCTATCTATTAAATCTAGATTCTTTCCAGTAGGGTCATTCAGACCGTGGCAACCGGGGTGCGGCGACGCCCGATTCCGAACAATCCAAGCAAACCGCTTCCGAGCAGCCAGGCCGCGGCGGGCAGCGGGACGGCGGACGACTGGGTGTTGCCCGTGAATGAGAACACGGTGCCGTTGAATGAGGCAGTTCCGATGTTATAGGACAGGGCCGTGCCACTCGATGTGCCGTTCGACGTGATGCCGAAGAGCCCGGCGGACGAGCCGATCGCGCTTCCTACCACTACGCCGTTACCATATAGATTCAGGTTGGTGCCGCCGGCGCTCGCCGCCGTTCCAAAGATACCGGCCGCGGTGCCATTGAAAGCATCCAATGTCTTGAGGTTAAGAGCCTTCACATCCGTATTCATCGAAGTATTGACCCCACCGAAGGCTGCGGTCGAACCGAACAGCGTGGTGCTCGGGGTGGCTGCCGAAACGAGGAGAAGTGCATTGCCGATCGGCGTTCGCGCGACCGGCGTCGCACCTTGGTATGCGCCCCCTTGCACGCCCCACTGCAAAATGTCGCCGGCTGCGACGCCAGCGCTGATAAAGTTCTGCAGGGTGGTGTCGGCGGCAAAGTTGTAGGAGAAGTTCGCATCACCAAAAAGCGTGTTGATCGTGCCCGGTGTGCCGCCCGAATTGGCCTGCGCCGAGTTGAAATAAGAACCCGCGCCAGAGCCGATCCCTTGAGTCAACTGGATGGTGTAGGTGGAGTGAGCGGTCGCGTCGTTGACGAAGAAGAATAGGCTGCTGGCGCCCGTAGAGGGCAGCGTGGTTGCTGCATGAGAAACGCTCGCGGCGAGGACGGCGCCGCCGAGCGCGAGTTTGATGACTGTCTTCATTGAAAATCCCCTAGTGACTATTGACAAAATTGAAAAAAATGACCCGCTCGATCAAACCCCGACTGCGGGCGGTGGTGAACGATGCGTAGTTAAATCGAGATGCATGTCACAGAAGTAACGGGATTGTGAAGCTTTGGCCACACGCCGGGAAAATGCGCCGACCGAGTCCTTGACAAAGCCAGGTCTTCAAATCCGCAGAACTGGGAATATGTCAAAATCCGCGAGACTTTCCGGTTAAAGGTAAGCAGCACCCGCGGTTACCGCTGTCATCAAATTCGAGCTACCCTCCAGCGAGGAGCGGTTGCCGCACCCTTAAGTTGCCCCGTGTCATGAACAAGAAGCACCCCTTCGCCGCGGCCTCGCCTGCCTTGGTCCGCCAGATGCAACAGGCCATGGCGCTGCACACCGGCGGCCAACTCGACCAAGCCCAAGGGCTATACCGCGAAATATTGCGCCGGCAAGCCCGAAACTTCGATGCGCGCCACATGCTCGGAGTTATCGCCATGCAGAAGGGTGAGCCGGCCCGGGCCATCGAGCTGATTTGCGAGGCGCTGCGGACGAATCCCGCTCATGCACAGGCGTTGGCCAACCTGGGCGGCGCCTATATGTATATAAATCAACCCGACAAGGCGTTGCGAAGCTACGACAGGGCGCTCGAACTGGAGCCTCGCTTCTTGGGCGTCCTCAACAACCGCGGAAACGTGTTGCAGATGCTGTCGCGGCACACGGAGGCGGCGGACTCGTTCCAGCGGCTGCTGGAGCTGTCGCCGGGGTTCGACTACGCGCGGGGCAGCTTTTTTCTATCGCGCCGCCATTGCTGCGATTGGCGCGACTATTCAATCAACGTCGAGCAAATTGCGGCGGGTGTTGCAAAGGGAATCTGCGTCGACGGACCGTTTTCGTTCCTATCCGTCTGCGGTTCGCCCGCGCTGCAACTGCGTTGTGCGCGGTCATATGCAAAGTATGTCGGTGCACTGGCCGTACAGCGCGTATGGGATGGCCCTCGCTACCGCCACGACCGAATCCGGGTCGCCTATCTGTCAGCTGATTTTCGCAATCACGTCGTGGCGAATCTCATGGCACGAATTTACGAGCTTCACGACAAACGGCATTTCCACACGATCGGCGTGGCGCTTGCGGCGGATGATGACAGCGACATCGTCCGGCGTGCCAAAGCCGCGCTCGGAGAGTTCATCAATGTATCCCAGATCACCGATGAGCAAGTCGTGAACAAGCTACGGGGGCTGGAAGTCGATATTGCCGTGGATCTCACCGGCTACACCCAAGGATGCCGGCCTGGGATTTTTGCCCTGCGTCCCGCCCCCGTTCAGGTGAACTTATTCGGCTTCCCCGCCACGCTGGGCGCAAATCTCGCGGACTACCTGATTGCCGACGAGTTCGTGGTGCCCGATTCGGCGACGGCGCATTACGCGGAGCGCATCGTCCGATTGCCGCACAGCTTCCAAGCGAACGATGATAGACGGGCGGACTTGAGCGTTGCGGGGATCTCGCGTGAGGCGGCCGGATTGCCCGCGTCCGGACTCGTTCTTTGTTGTTTCAACAATTCCTACAAGCTAAATCCCGCCGTTTTCGACATCTGGATGCGCCTGCTCGAGGCCCAGCCGAATAGCGTGTTATGGCTGCTTGGAGGCGAGCCCACGACCCAGACCAATCTTTGCAAAGAGGCTGAGGCACGCGGCGTACCGGCCGAACGGCTGGTGTTCGCTCATCGTGTCTCCTATGCCGAGCATCTCGCACGACTGAGATTGGCGGACCTCTTTCTCGACACGCTGCCCTTCAACGGCGGCGCCACAGCGAGCGATGCCTTGTGGGCCGGGGTCCCCGTGCTGACGTGTGCCGGAGATGCGTTCGCTTCGCGTATGGCCGGGAGCCTGCTGCGAGCCGTTGGCCTGTCCGAACTCATCACGTACACGCCGGAGCAATACGAACGGTGCGCGATGGATTTGATCCGCGATAATCACAGGCTCAGCGACCTCAGTCGCAAGCTGGCGGCGAACCGGGACGACTATCCACTATTCAAGACAGAGACTTATTGCCGGAATTTGGAGGCGGCGTACAGACGCATGTGGGAACTCGCCGAAGGTGGCGAGCCGCCCGCGAGCTTCACCGTAGCGAATTAGCAACGCGCCAGCATGAGATGGTGGGATCGCGAATGCATGTTTGGGGAGCCTATATGGTCTCGCCGGCGCGAATCTTCATTCTTCTACGCGGCCGACATCACCCTTCGAGGCCGAGGCAGGGTCGAAGCCGGCACGGGGATTTCACAGGCATCGAGCGCCGCAAGTTCATCGCCCAGGGCGTCGCGCAAACATTCAAGCTCGGCGAGTTGGGTGCGCGCGCGCCGCCAGGCGGTTTCAGCGAGTTCCAGGACTTCACGCAGCACTTCGCATTCGGCTTCCGCCACCCGAACGGCGGTGATCGACGAGAACCAGCGGCGCTCGAGAAGATTGGCCGCCGCGTCCGGAACTGTGTAACCGTCGATCATACGTACTCCTTGGTAGCGCTTCCGTCAGTCCCGGCGCGCGCCTCTATCAGTCCTGGCTCAGCATGCGGTCTTCGAGCCTTTCTATCTTCGCCATGATGTGCGCCTTCGCCCCTTCCGCTCGCTCGAGACGCGTTTGCGCCTTGGCAACGGCCGATGCGCTCGGCTTGGGAGTCTCGGCGAGGGCGCGCAGTTCCGCGCGCGCGGCAATGGTGGTTTCGTATGCCTGGCGCCATTCCGCTTCGAGATGGCTCATCTGGGTATCCAGATCAAAATCGAGACTGCTCATGGGTTGCACTCCGGCCCAAAAATGAATCGTCTCGATACTGCCCGGCGAACATGACGATTCGCGGTCAAAGATGCGGCAGTTTTCTTGCGGCAGTTTTCTTAAAGAAAGGGGCCGCGCGAGGCGGCCCAAGTATCGATGGGGGATCGACCAACTAAATCGTTTACTGGATCATCCGGGACACCGGCTGCGAGCGGCTGCGTGCGCGCACCAGCCAGGAGCTGGCCGGCAATGCCCGGCCCTGCACCGGCGTCGCAAAGAGCGATTCGCCCACGCCCGTTCCGCCGGCAACGAAGCTGCTCGCCAAATGCTTTTGCAGCTGGCGCCAGGCGGAAGTCCACAATTCGTTCACGTCGTTCATCATCGCTCCAATTCTAAGCGGCCTGGCCAACGGGCAGAGGCAGGGGTGCCGGCTGTGCTTGCTCGCGTACCTTGGGCCAGTCGATCAGGCGCAGCTGTCCGCTCATGTCCTCGACCAGCGAGGTGCAGCTTTCCACCCAATCGCCGTCGTTGCAGTAGCGGATGCCGTCGATGTCGCGAATCTCGGCATGGTGAATGTGGCCGCACACCACCGTGTCGACGCCGCGCTTGCGCGCCGCCTGGGCCACCGCTTCCTCGAAGCTGCCGATGTATTGCACGGCGGTCTTGGCCTTGTGCTTCAAATACATGGACAGCGACCAGTGCGGCAGATTGAGCTTGCGCCGGAACCAGTTGATATAGGGATTCGCGGCCAGCAGGATGTCGTAAATGTTGCTGCCCAGCTTGGCGAGCCAGGGGCTGCATTTCACGA
>Ga0210400_10000174_pt1 | contig 81242 bp, 81 predicted proteins | sample IncBWH26MmetaG_FD_155456 | JGI IMG/M metagenome (GOLD analysis project Ga0210400, IMG submission 155456) | Forest soil microbial communities from Barre Woods Harvard Forest LTER site, Petersham, Massachusetts, United States - Inc-BW-H-26-M | ecosystem: Environmental > Terrestrial > Soil >... | reverse complement strand
GGCGAATGCGGTGGGGGCGGCGGGCGAAAATTGTGATTGCGCCGGAGGTGGGGCCGGAAGTGTTGGCGGGATCGACGCGGCTGAAGGCGGGGACGTCGCAAAAGATGGTGCTGAACATGCTGAGTACGGCAGTGATGGCGCGGCTGGGGCATGTGTATGAAAACTTGATGATCGACATGATGTTGACGAATGAGAAGCTGGCGGAGCGGGCGCTGCGGATTCTGGCGGAGGCGAGCGGGAAGAGGGTGTCTGCGGCGGAACACACTCTGCGGGCGGCGGGACACGACTTGCGGGTGGGGTTGGTGATGTTGAAGCTGGGGATAGGAGTTGCGGAGGCGAGGAAGAGATTGAAGGTTGTGGGTGGAAATTTACGCATGGCGCTTGGGGAATGAAGAAAGAGAGCTAAACGCAGAGACGCAGAGGACACAGAGAGGAAAAGGCGCCGGCCTCGGAAGGCCGCCGCTACGTAGAGGAATGAATGGATAAATTTCGGATTCGGGGCGGGAAGGCGCTGCGGGGGACGGTGGCGGTCAGCGGAGCGAAGAATTCAGCGCTGCCGGTGATGGCCGCGGCTTTGCTGACGGCGGAGAAGGTTACGCTCCACAATATTCCCAAGGTGCGCGACCTGATTACGATGAGCAAGCTGCTGGCGTTCATGGATGCGAAAGTTTCGGCAACGGAAATACCCAGCAGCGACTACGTGATCGAGACGCCGAAGTTGAACCACACGGAAGCGCCGTATGAGTTGGTGAAGACGATGCGGGCGTCGGTGCTCACGCTGGGGCCGTTGATGGCGCGGGTGGGAGTGGCGCGAGTTTCGCTGCCGGGAGGTTGCGCGATCGGGGCGCGACCGGTGGACTTGCACTTGAAGGCACTGGAGCAGATGGGGGCGGAGATTGGGACTTCGCACGGATACATCGAGGCGCGGGCACCGAAGGGGCGCCTGAAGGGCGCGCACATCATGTTTGAGAAAATTACGGTGACGGGGACGGAAAATATATTGATGGCGGCGGCGCTGGCGGACGGAGAGACGGTGTTCGAGAATGCGGCGCGAGAGCCGGAAGTAACGGATTTGGTGGAGATGCTGCGAAAGATGGGGGCGGAGATTTCTGGCGATGGAACTTCGACGCTACGAGTTCGCGGCGTGGAGAGACTGCACGGGACGGAACATACCGTGATTCCGGACCGGATCGAGGCGGGGACGTTTCTCGTGGCGGGAGCGATTACCGGGGGCGATTTGACAATTACGAATTGTGCGCCTGAACACCTCGGCTCAGTGATTACAAAGTTGGGGCAGGCGGGAGTGCCGGTTGAGATTGTGAATGAAACGACTATGAGGGTGCGGAGTGCGAAGAAATTGGTGGGCGCTGACGTGACGACGGAAGAGTATCCGGGATTCGCCACTGACATGCAGGCGCAGTACATGGCGCTAGCTACCCAGGCAGAGGGCACGTCGGTGATTTCAGAGAAAATTTTTGAGAACCGCTTTTTGCATGCGAGTGAAATGATGCGCATGGGGGCGAACATTTCGATTGAGGGGCATACGGCCACCGTGCGCGGACCGGCGGAGCTTTCCGGAACTGTGGTGCAGGCATCGGATCTGCGGGCGAGCGCGGGGTTGGTGCTGGCGGGGCTGGTGGCGAGCGGCGAGACGATGATCGAGCGCGTTTATCACATTGACCGTGGGTATGAGGGAATCGTGGAGAAGTTGCGCGGGGTGGGGGCGGATATTGAGCGCGTGCACGCATTGGCGACGTAAAGACGAAGAACCGATTGCCGGGTTGTTCTTCTCGGCCCAGTTCTCCGTTAATCGATGCGCATTAGAAGGCTCCTCGTGGCCTGGACTCTGCAATTCTTGCTGTCCCTGTTTTTACAATGGTGGTTCGTTACCAACTCAAAGACACTTTCGTCAAGCTGCTCGCTACCTGCGCTGTTCCAGCTTTTCACGTAAATCAGATCATCCTTCTTCGTGATCCAAAACCTCAAGCGGCGAACTATAGGGCGAGGCAGGAAACGCCTTCCTTCTTCCATCGAAAAGATAACCTCATGTTGCGGAAAGCACTTAGGGTTGATAACTGACTCAATCTCCCAGTCAGGACCGCGGAGCACGACGAAGCGTCTCCTCGCCTTGGGCGTGAATTGTGACTCCAGACAAGGGAAATGACTCTTCTCGTTTAGCAGTGGAGGTTTGGGAAAAAATGGGTGAGAGACCTGAGGCGGTTGCGGGCTTGACAGGTATTTTACCGAGCTGACTAGAACTACAGCGACGAGCGCCGTGAAAAGAAGCAGGAGCAAACGCCTCGTGAGTCCTGTCCGGTGCAACTCCATAGCAATTTATTAGACACCGCTGCCTTACTTCGGTTCCGTTGGTAGTGGCTTCGCTGCAAGCAAAGCGGGACTAAGTCTGGTACAATCCTCGCCACGATTTTGAGCGGAGTGGGCGCGGGCGATTTACTCGGAACGGCCTGCGGAGGAGAGCGATCATGGCGAACGCGGAATTGTTGAAGAAGCTGGATGCGGCAATTGCGGAAAAGAATTTGCTGAAGCATCCGTTTTATCAGGATTGGCAGGCGGGGAAGCTGAGCCGGGAGGCGTTGCAGCTTTACGCGGCGCAGTATTATCGGCATGTGGAGGCGTTTCCGAAGCACTTGCGAGTGCTGGCGGCGCGGACGGAGGGTCCGCTGCAAGGATTGATCCGGGAGAACCTGGCAGAGGAAGAGAATCCAGAGGGATCGCACCCGAAGTTGTGGCGGGATTTTGCGGCGGCGGTGGGAGTGGGCGAGGACGACATTACCTGCTGCCCTGCGTTGCCGGGGACGCAGGCGGTAGTGCAGAAGTTCCGGGAGATTTGCGGGGACCGGCCAGTGGCGGAGGCGGTGGCAGCGCTTTACGCTTACGAATCGCAGGTGCCGGAAGTCGCGACTACCAAGATCGACGGGTTGAAGAAGTTTTATGGGGTGACGAAGACGGAAGGGCTGGCGTACTTCACGGTGCACGAGGAAGCGGATAAGGCGCATCGGGCGGCTTGGCGCGGGTGGCTGGAGGAGCATACTGACGGGAATGAGGAGGACATTTTGACTACGACGCACGAGGCGCTGGATGCGCTTTGGGGGGCGCTGGATGCGGTGCATTGCGAGAGACAAGAGGTGATGAAGTAAAGAAGTAAGGATGTAAGGAAAGAAAAAGAAGGAATTAACGCAGAGGTCGCAGAGAACGCAGAGAGCGCAGAGAGCGCAGAGAAGAGTTCGGAAAAAGGCCCCCGATTGGATCGGGGGCTTTTTGTTTAGGAAAGCAGATGGGGAGCAACGAGGTCGAGAAACTCACGAGAGGTGATGACCTTCGTTTGTTTCCAGAATCGTGGAAAGTGACGCTGGTTCCCGGTTAACAGGTAGTCTGCACGGGCCGAGTCGGCGCATTCCAGGAAAATATTGTCGTCCGGATCGGCCGCGATCGCGAGACGGCGGACGGGCCTAACCAGATGCGCGCGGCTATTGATGAGTTGAAGGAAACGATGCCGCAAGCCCTTGCGAATCTGTAGTTCACTGCGCGAAAGGACAGTTTTGTATTCCGCGAGAATCGGAGCTGAAACATACAGCCGCGCGGGCTTCGCCAGTGCCAGCAGAAGAACCGTGCGCTGCAAACCATCTGGCTTCAGGGCGGCAGAAACGAGGATGTTGGTGTCCAGAACGAGCCGGAGCGCAAGCATCAACGCCGCAGTTTCTTAGAACGCGCAGCCTTGATGATTCGGTCGATTTGAGCGGAGGTGAGCGCGTCGGTTCCCTTCCGACGGGATTCCACGCCAATGGCTTGCAAAACCTCAGGTTCAGGTGAAGCGAGGCGGACGTAATCCCGAATACTGAGCAGGACGGCGCGGGGAGTGCCGCGTTTTTCAATCACCATCGAATGACGTTCTTGCTCGACACGGCGAAGGAGTTCCGCAAAGTTAGTACGGGCCTGGAGAGCGGAGACAACCAAGCCGCGGATTGAATTGGTTCTCGCCATAGCTTTGAATGTACAGTCCGTACCATCTAAACGTACATTTAATGGCGGCTCTTGTCAACGACAAGCCCTGACCAAGGCAAAAGAGGGAGGAGCTAAAGCCCGCCCCTACACAAACCCATGGCAAAAAAGAAGGGCGTCCGCTGCGGCGGACGCCCTTTCCGACAGACGAATCAAAATTATTACTCGTGGGAGCCGGAATCGCCGCTGCTGCCTTCGCCGCTTGAGGGACTAGGGCTACCTCCGCCTGCGGCGGCAGTTTTCTGCTGCTTTTCGCGGGCTTCGCGAATTAGAGCCTTGCGCGAGAGGCGAACCTTGTTGCCCTCGATGGAGAGAACTTTTACGAGGACCTGATCACCCAGCTTCAGCTCGTCACGAACGTCGCGGATGCGGTGCTCGGAAATTTCGCTGATGTGCAGGAGGCCGTCGGTGCCGGGGAAAAGTTCGACGAAGGCGCCGAACTCCGCGAGGCGAACGACTTTGCCGAGATAGGTCTTGCCGATCTCGGCGCTGGCGGTGACGTCGCGAACCATCTGCAGGGCGGCGTCTCCGCCGGCTCCGCTGGTGGAGAAGATGTGCACGGTGCCGTCTTCGAGGACGTCAATTTTGACGCCGGTGGCTTCGATGATGGAGCGGATCTTCTTGCCGCCAGGGCCGATGAGGTCGCGGATCTTGTCCTGCGGGATTTTTAGCTTGAAGAGGCGCGGGGCGTAGGCGGAAATCGCGCTACGCGACTCACTGAGCGTCTTCTCCATGGTGTCGAGAATCTGGAGGCGGGCTTTCTTCGCTTGGGCGAGGGCTTCGCGCATCATGCCAATGCTGATGCCGAGAACTTTGATGTCCATCTGCAGTGCGGTGATGCCCGCGCGAGTGCCGGCGACTTTGAAGTCCATGTCGCCGTAGTGGTCTTCGGCCCCGGCGATGTCCGTGAGGATGGAGTATTTCTTGTCGTCACCGACGACGAGGCCCATGGCGATGCCCGCGCAAGCGGCCTTCATCGGGACGCCCGCGTCCATCAAGGCGAGAGAGCCGCCGCAGACGGTGGCCATGGAAGAGGAACCATTGGATTCCAGGATGTCGGAAACGAGGCGCATGGCGTACGGGAAATCCGCTTCGGGAGGAAGCAGGTTCACCAGCGCACGCTGGGCCAGAGCGCCGTGGCCGATTTCGCGGCGGCCCGGGCCGCGCAGGAATTTCACTTCACCGACGCTGAACGGCGGGAAGTTGTAGTGCAGCATGAAGCGATTGAACTGGTCCTGCTCGAAGAGCAGGTCGAGGCGCTGCATGTCTTCCTTGGTGCCAAGGGTCAAAGTGGCGAGCGCCTGGGTTTCGCCGCGGGTAAAGAGCGCGGAACCGTGCACACGCGGGAGCAAGCCGACTTCACAGGTAATCAGGCGAATCTGGTCGAAGGCGCGGCCATCGGGACGGCGGCGAGCGTTGAGAACATCATCGCGGAAAATGTTCTCGCGGAGGCGCTCAAAGGCGCGCTTAGTCAGCGTGCGCTTCTCGTCCATCTCCTTCTTGGGCTCTTCGGGGATGGCCTTGATGATCTCATCCTTGAGCGCATCGACGAGGTGGTAGCTCTCCTTCTTGGGGTGCTTTTCGGTGTTCACGGCGTCATGGAGCCGGTCGCCGTATTTCTTCTGGAGGTCCTTGTAGATGCCCTCATCGAACGGGAGCGGCGGGACAACGACTTTCTTGGGCTTGAGCTGCGCGTGGAGTTCCTTGATGGCGGCGACAATTTTCTTGATTTGAGCGTGGCCGAACTCGAGGGCGTCGGCAACGGCCTCTTCGGAAACTTCGAGCGCGCCGGATTCCACCATGACGATAGCTTCATCGGTGCCGGCAATGATGATGTTCATCAAACTTTTCTTTTGGTCGGCGACGGTGGGATTGATCACCAACTGCCCGTCCACCAAGCCGACGCGGACGCAGGCAATGGGTTTTTCAAACGGGAGGTCCGAGCAGTAAGCGGCGGCGGACGCGCTGGTTACGGCAATGACATCGGGGTCATTTTCGCTGTCCGCAGAGAGCACCAGGGAGACGATCTGGGTTTCATTGCGCCAGGATTCCGGGAAGAGCGGGCGCATGGGGCGGTCAATCAAGCGGGAGGTGAGAATTTCCTTTTCCGAGGGGCGGCCTTCGCGCTTGAAGAAGCCGCCGGGAATCTTTCCGGCGGAGTAGGTGTTCTCGCGGTAGTCCACGGTGAGCGGCAAGAAGTCGCGGTCATTCATCGCCGAGGCCATGCAGGCGGTGGTTAGCAGGACAGTGTCGCCGTAGCGCGCGGTGATGGCGCCGTTGGCCTGTTTCGCAATCTTTCCAGTTTCGAGAGTGAGGGTTCGCCCGCCGACATCAACCTTGACGATATGTGGTGCGGGAATGTGCGTATTTTCAGACATAAATCATTTCCTTTAGTCCCGGCAGAGCCGGGACATCTGAGGCGCGCTCGCTAGGCGAACGGTCCTCTTAGTTTGCGTTGGTCGCAGCGCGGCCATCCATGAGGAAGAGCCAGAGGCGAGAAACATCGCAAGGCTGACGAGACGCGACAGACTACACCACGAGAAAACCCGGCACTAAAACAGCCGGATGCCTGACGACAGACTCCGTGCGGAATGTGTCACTTCTTGAGAACGCAGTGGATACCGTCCTGATTCCGAAGGAACAACAGGACGATTACTTGCGCAGGCTAAGACGTTCAACAATCTCGCGGTACCGATCCGGGTCGCGGCGGTTGAGATAGTCCAGCAAACGGCGGCGCTTATTGACCATCATGATCAATCCGCGGCGCGAAGCATGGTCTTTCACGTGGGACTTGAGATGCGACGTCAAGTAGTTGATCCGCTCGCTGAGAAGCGCGATTTGCACTTCGGGCGAGCCCGTGTCCTTAACGTGGGTCCGGAATTGTTCGATCAACGCTGCTTTCGGTGCGCTCAAGTGCCCTTCTCCGTCATCCCCTGAATTTTTTCCTCTTCTCTTCGACCCATTTAGGCTAACACAAAGGCAACAAAGGTGTAAAGAAATGTAAATCGCGGCGGGAGACGAACCATTGAGCCACGGGAGGCGCCACGGTTCGATTGCCGATGGGGACCTACGTTCAACCCTTGGCGAGGTGCTGCGTCTTTCTAGGTTTTGCAAGTTGCGAAATAAAGAGGGGCCGAAACGAGTCTCCCTTTCAGCCGTCTGTTATGGAGACGTGAATTCGACGTTGCGCTGGGCGGGCAAATCCGGTTCAATGCTTGCGCACAGCTTTTACGGGGGGAGAAACATGAGAAAACAGTTCGCAGTTTTGGCGGTGGCATGTCTGACTCTGGGTCTGATGGCGATGCTGGGATCAGCGCAGATGGACAAGGCGGCGCGGCCCAGTCCGGCGGCGAAGGCCAGTTGCACGTTGGCCGACAGCAAGACCATCACCGTGGATTATTCGAGTCCGCGCGCCAAAGGGCGCAAGATTTTTGGCGGGTTGGTCCCTTATGGCGAGGTGTGGCGCGCGGGAGCCAATGAGGCCACCACGTTCGTTACCACCGCGGACCTGATGGTCGGTGGGAACCATGTGCCCGCGGGCAGCTACACCATCTTTGCGATTCCCAACAAGGACAAGTGGACGCTGGTGATCAGCAAGAAAACCGGCGAATGGGGTACCGCTTACCCTGGGCCGTCGGAGGATTTGGGGCGCGTCGATATGAAGGCCTCGACGCTGCCTTCGGCTGTCGAGAACTTTACCATCGCCTTTGACAAGACCGGCGCCGGTTGCACGCTGCGCATGGATTGGGAGACGACGCGGGCGTCCGTGGAAATCATGAAGATGTAAGACTCGACAAACTCGAGAAACGAAAAAGGCGCGTCCAGCAATTCAGGGGCGCGCCTTTCATTTTGCAGTGCAGGTTGCCAGACGGGGACACTAGGAGCCCTGCGGAAGCTTCGCCATGCCGCGATCGACGAGCATGACCGCGCTGATAACCAGGGCCGTGGCGAGGAGCACATTTAAGGTGACAGCTTCGCCGGCAAAGAGCCAGCCGAGCAGGACGGCAACAATGGGATTGACGTACGTATGAGTGGCAACGAGCGTAGGTGAGTAGTGCTCGAGGAGCCAGTTATAGGCGGTGAAGGCCACGACCGAGCCGAAGACGATGAGGTAGCCCAACGCCAACCACGAACGCAAGGAGACAGTGGCAAACGAGAATCCGCGGTATTCGCCAACAGCCGTTCCCAGGAGGAGCAGTTGGGCGGAACCTGCCAGCAAGGAAAGCGCGGACAAGAGAAGCGGATGCCCGGAGAGATGCGAGCGCCGCGAATAGATAATCCCCACGGACCAAGAGAGCGCGCCCAACACGACCGCGAGCGCGCCGACAAATACGCCGGGGCCGGAGTTCAATGCGCTGCGACCCATCAGCAAGCCGACGCCGCCGAATCCCAGAAGGATTCCCGCCAGTAGCGGCGCATTCAGGCGCCACCGCCGGGCGACCATCGCGGTAAGCAGGAAAACCCAAATGGGCTCGCTGGCAATGAGCAGGAAGGCCAGGCCAGACGGCACTTTTTGCTCCGCCCAGTGCAGCGTGCCGTGGCCGATGAGAAAAAAGAAAAAGCCGATGACGATGCTGGCGCGGACTTGCGCCCAAGTCGGTCGGAGACGTTTTGCCAGGCACCATGCGAGGAGAATGGTTCCGGCGATCAAGTGGCGGAGACCCGCGGTGTAGAGCGGAGGAATGGTCTCGACGGCGTAGCGAATCGCGAGGTACGTGGAACCCCAGATGAGATAGATGGAAAGAAAGGAAAAGACGATGGCGGCACGATTCAAACGCGGGCGCGCCGAGGCCATGAGCACTGGGACTTCTTCAATGGCTGTCGCGGACTTCATGGACATTGGTTCACCAAGAGCGGTGGCGTAAGCTGCCGCATGGCTTCTCGAGGCTCCGGTTGCTGTAATGCTCTATCGCTGCTATACTCATTACGGTAGCATAGACGAATTGTTGTAACGAGTCAAGTTCATTTAAACCATTACGATGAAAACGTCGCTCAACACCTTTGGCGCGGCGGGGTTCGGCAAAGTCGCTCCCTGGATCGACCTCGTCAACAGCGAGGAATGGAATGGCTTTGGGAAGCTCACTGATCACCTTGCGAACCCGCAGTGGCTCGCCACGTTCCTCAAGCATTGGGACCTTTATCCCCTTCCCTCCAAAGACGTTCCGCGCCGCAAATTGGTGCAATTGCGCGATCTGCTGCGCCGCGCCGCGGAGAAACTAGCCGCGGGAGGCTCCTTAAATGCAAGAGAGCTTTCCATTCTGAACCAGGCATTGAACGTACCGGTTTGGCAGAAGCTGGTACAGAACCAAAATGGTTTTCGGGCCGAAACCGTTCCGGTGCGGAGCGGCTGGAATTGGGTCATCGCACGGATTGTCGCTTCGTTTGGAGAAATGCTGGCAAACCACGAGGTCGAACGCATCAAAGCCTGCGCCAATCCCGATTGCCGCTGGGTCTTCCGCGATCCGACCAAAGCCAGGACCAAGCGCTGGTGCAACGACCGCACTTGTGGCAACCGCGCGCGCGTCCGGCGTGCCCGAGCCGCACAAAAGAAAAAAGCCTGACGAGGAAATTTCTTCTGTCGCCAGGCCCGCAGCCGAACCTGCTGATCGGCAGTTAGGAACTCTTCCGGCGGACGAGTGCCAAAAACTCGTCGCGCGTCTGCTTGTTATGGCGGAACGCACCGAGCATGGCGCTGGTGACCGCCTGGCCATGCTGTTTTTCCACGCCGCGCATTTGCATGCAGAGATGGCGGGCTTCGATAATCACGCCCACGCCCTGGGGAGCGATTTTTTCCTCGATGGACTGCGCGATCTGGCTGGTCATGCGCTCCTGAATCTGCAGCCGGCGTGCAAACATGTTGACCACGCGGGCGATCTTGCTGAGCCCTAGGACACGCTTCTCGGGAAGATAGGCAACGTGGGCCTTGCCGAAAAACGGCAGCAAGTGATGTTCGCAGAGGCTGAAGAATTCGATGTCCTTCACGATGACCATTTCGTCGTAGGCCACGCTGAACGTCGCGCCGTTCAATACATGGTCCAGGTTCAGGTGGTATCCGCTGGTCAAATACTTGAGCGCTTTCTCGAAACGCTCCGGCGTCTTGCGCAGCCCTTCGCGATTGGGATCTTCTCCGATGAGCTTGATGATTTCGCGCACGTGGCAGGCGATGCGGCGCGCGTCGATTTCTTTGTGATCCTGATCGTTCAGCAGAATTTCTTCCGTAGGTTTGGTCACCGGCGGTCCCCTTCCAGGTCTTCCCCTGCGTACTCGAAGCTGTTGTTCCCGGTCTCCTGGACGCGGATGCGCTCGAGCTTCGCCTTGGGGAAGGATTTCAAGCGCTGGTAAATTTCGACGCACAAGTTTTCGGTCGTGGGCACTCTGTCGCGAAATGCAGCGACGTCTTCATTGAGCGACTTGTGATCAAACTCCTCGAGGACCTGACGCCCAACGAACGCGTCCAGGTCGGCAAGATTCGCAATCATGCCCGTGGCCGGGTCAACGTTTCCCGACAAGCTGACTTCCAACACGTAATTGTGGCCGTGGCCATGAGGATTGTTGCATTTCCCGAAGACGCGGCAATTCTCCTCTTCGCTTAGATGCAGGCTGTGCAGCCGGTGCGAGGCCGAGAACCGGTAACGGCGGCCGAGTTCGATTTTGAGCGCGTTGTTCATGACTTCCCCGCTGCGTTCGCGCCGTTGCGGAAGCAATCGGCGAAGAGGTCGGGCGACTCGTAGAGCCGTACACGATGCAGCCGCCCTTGCGTGATTTTCGGCTCCAGCAATTGCCAGATCACGCGTGCGACGTTCTCACAGGTGGGAATCTGCCCGGCCAATTCCGCGACCTCGTAATTGAGATGCCGGTGATCCATGCGCTGCATGACCTCGCGCTCGAGAATTTCTTTTAATTGTTTCAGGTCCAGAACCATACCGGTCACCGGATCGGGTTCGCCCTCAACGGTGACTTCCAGCGTGTAATTGTGCCCGTGGCCATGAGGATTGTTGCACTTTCCGAAGATTCGACGGTTCTCCTCGGCCGAAAGATTCGGATTGTTGTAAACGTGCGAGGCGGCAAACTCGATTTTTCGTGTGAGCAGAACCATGAGTGTTCGCTTACCTCGCCGATTCGGGGGCGCCTACGGAATACTCCCGGCCTTTCCATTGGATTTTTCCGTTGACGTGACCCCGGTAGGACGCCCAGAGCACACCAATGTAGAGCGCCAAGGCAGGCACATAATAAAAGATGAAGGAAAAAGGGTATTGGTTACGAACGAGTTCGAGGCCGTAGCTGGTTTGACGGACTATCAGGAACAAAACTCCCAGGAACAGCAGAAAGGGATACTTCAACCCCGCGACGATCAGCAGAAGCGGAATCCACGGGAGGTTTGACTCCATCTCGCGGAAAACGGCCCATGGAGTGCCGCCCATCAAGCGATACAGATTTTTCTTCCAGCCCTGCCGCATCGCTTGGAATGACCGGTACATCCGCACGCGCACAATGCCTTTGCCGGAGCCGAACCAGATGCGATGGCCCGCGGATTTGGCGCGCATCGCGATGGCGACGTCTTCCAATACTTCGCCGGCGACACTGGAATGGCCGCCGATGGCGTCGTAAGCATCGCGGCGCATCATCAAAAACTGACCGTTCGCCGCCGCGGCGGATGACTTCGTATCATTTACGTTTTCATACGGGAAGCGCTTCGCCAGACGCAGGTAGATATATGGAATCAGCGCCTTTTCATACCACGTCTCGGTGATCTGCTCGGGAGAAAAAGAAATTAATGCCGCGCTTTGTTCCTGCGCTATTCGGAGTGCGTGGGAGACGGAGTCTCTCTCGTGCTCCGCGTCGGCATCGGTGAACAAGAGCCAGGGAGATTTTGCCTGCTGCACTCCAACCCAAAGGGCGTGGTTCTTGCCGACCCAGCCATCGGGCAATCCGCCGGATTCCAGAAGTCGCAGGTTTGGAATTTTCTCCATGAGGTGGCGCACGACGCTGGCGGTCGCGTCGGTGGATTGGTCGTTCACTACTAAGATCTCGCTAATTTTCGGCTGCCTCGACAGGGACGTAATGCACGCCGCGATGACCGCCTCTTCATTCCGTGCTGGAACAATGGCCGTGACGGGGCCCGCTCCCGCAATAGGGGCTGCGCCGGAAGATGGATTGTCACGGTCGTTGGACATAGAAAGTTTGATGCGGAAGGTTCGTTTCCCGGCTGCGGGAGATTGAGTTAGTATAGCATTTGATGGGAATCCTCCGAAAAATAGCTGCCTGGGGAGTGCTGGCGGCTGCCCTGGGGGTAATGCTGCTCTTTGCGATGCCGAGCTACCGCCAGGGTGAGGCCTCGATTGTCGGCAAGACGGCGGAGGACTTCTCACTAGAAATCGACGGGAAGCCGAAGCATCTGACCGATCTAAAGGGCAAAGTAGTGATCCTGAATTTCTGGGCAACGTGGTGCCCGCCGTGCGTCGAAGAAACTCCCGCGCTAAATCACCTTCAGAAATACATCGAGTCACGCAATGGCGTGATTCTCGGCGTGGCTGCCGACGAGGACGTCGACGCTTACGAAAAATTCCTGCGCGATCAAGCCGTAGTCTTCCAGACGTACCGCGATCCCTCCACCAAGGACAATCACTCGCCGATTGCGCAGTCCTACGGCACGTCCATGTATCCGGAGACTTACGTGATCGACCGCCGCGGCAAGATCGCCAGGAAATTCATTGGCTTCCAGCAGTGGGACTCGCCGGATATGCTTGCCTATTTCGACTTCATCCTCGGACAGAGTTGATTTTCTTCTGAGCCCGACGCCGCAACTCCTTTGCAATTCATCTGCTATGCAGGCTTCTGGTGGGCATGCGGGCGTGTACCCCCTCCGTTGATTGAGTCGCAGCCGGCGTTTACCCTATTCGTGTGATGGTTTCCGCCAATTTACGGACTTCCTCTTCGAACTTCTCGTGGTCGCCGGTGCCATACGGAAGCGCGGTGCTCAGCCCGGAGTGAAATTCGCGTGCACCCGTTTGTTGCGCCACTCGCAAGACGTTGGAAGCATTGATTCCTGCTCCCGGGACGATGATAATCCGGTCCCCGGCGGCAGCCACCAATTCGGCAAGAATAGCGGCTCCCTCGGAAGCGCTCTTGGCCCCTCCCGAGGTGAGAATCCTGTGCGCGCCGGATTGGATCACTCCTTCGAGTGCCTGCCGCAGATCGGCGGCTTCGTCAAACGCGCGGTGAAATGTCACCGGCAGGGGTTTCGCAAGCTCAACGAGTTCCCGCGTTCGCTCGACGTCAACTCGATGGTCTTTCGTCAAGACGCCCAGTACGACACCATCCATGCCAGATTCCTTGGCGCTGGCGATGGAACATTTCATCTTCGCGAGCTCAGCGGTCGAATAGACGAAGTCTCCGGCGCGCGGCCGGATCATCACAAAAATGGGCAGGCGCACTTGTGCGCGCACATCTCTGACGAGATCTGCGCCCGGTGTAACACCGCCAAGAGACAAATCCTCGCAAAGCTCGATGCGGTCCGCGCCGCCGCGCTCTGCGGCCAGCGCCGCTTCAAGAGTTCCCATGCTGATTTCGAGCATGCATTTCCGGATCATAGGCGAAGTGCCGCGGCAGAGGCGACATGCGCGAGCGTGCTGTGAGTCCAATTCCAGAACATTCCCAGCAGCGCGGCGGCGTTCCAACCCCACAAGAAAAGACGCATTTCCTTGGGGCTGTAAGCCCGGTTTTTCCAGAGAAAAGTTGCATCAATCAAGAACCACAGCGCACCGAGGACAAGGAAGCCCGAGATGATCCAGTCCCGAAAATAGATCTGCACCAGGGCCGTTTCAATGCACAAAAAAGCGGCAATCAAGAATTTGGCGCGCACTCGGCCAATCGAGGTTGCGGTCGTTCGCCGGCCGCTCAAGCGGTCAGGCTCAATGTCCATCACTTCGCCGAAAATATGGGAGTGCATGGCAAACATGGCGCCAAATAAAAAAGTCTGCCAGGGGAGTTGTGGGACGTTGTTCAGCCAACTGCTCAACACGAAAACGAGTAGGTAGCTCGCTTGAATCAGCACGTCGAACGGAGGGCGGCCTTTCCAAGCAATGCCTGGCGCATTGTAAATGCCGACGGCCAGCAACAGCAGGGCGTACCACCACAAAATGCGAGGCCCGATGAAGAAATAGAACGCCATCGCAAACGGAATTTGCACCAAGGCGATCTGCCATTTCAAGGCGGCGAGCTGCTCGCGCGCGCCGCGTGAACCAAACATGAATGTGCCTTTGCGCGGGTTCAGGGCATCGGTTTCGGCGTCCACGATGTCATTAACGCCGTAAAGCAGAAGTCCCAGGGGGAAGAGAACGAAAACTAAGCCAAGCCAAAGTTTTCCGGAACGCAAGAAATTCGCATGTCCCAGCGGCATGAGGTAAAACAGGGCTGTCGTGCTCCACAAGCCGAGCCGCGAAACTTGCAGCAGGAAAACGGGGTAGGATTGAGTCGGTTGACGGCGCGCGGCACTGGGAGAGGCTTGGGCGGCTTCGGCCATCTGGCTCAATATACCGCAGTTCAGGCCGCGCTTCGGTTTTCAAACTGGGGCGATGTGCCGAATCGTTTCGCCTGTTTCAAATTGTTTGGAAAACAAGTATTTGAAGAAATGGCGGCAGGCAAGAAGCGCACTGCGAGGGCTCTAAATGAGGCCCATCGACGCGAATGCCGTGATGGCGCCACAGCCCAGGGCCACGCCCATCACCACGCCTGCCAGGACATCGCTCAGAAAGTGCATACCCAGCACGACGCGCGACAGAGCGATGCTCAATGCCAGGAAAAAAAGCAGGCCTTCGAGTGAGGGATAAAAGTAGCTGACCACCAGGGCGATGGAAAATGCCGTCATCGTATGGCCCGACGGAAATGAAAATTGATCCGGAGGCAGCACCTTCGACCAGCAGTGCGGCTCGATCTGGCAAGGCCTCGGCCGCTGGCTAAGTTTCTTCAAGGCTTTGAATACGAAAATGCCCAGAACCGCGGCGGACCCGGCGGCGCCGACGGCCGAGAAGCGCTGCGGGCCTCCATACGCCAGCAACATGAGCCCCAGCCCGTACCAAATCCAGCCGTCGCCCATGCGCGTGGCGGCGATCATCCAGATGCGAAACCAGCGCGGCGCGCGCCAGCGATTCATCCGCCGCATCAGCCGGTGATCGCGGCGATCGATGTAGCCCCAGAGGTTGCGTGCGACTGCCATCGCGTCACCTCACCCAGACAGCCGGAAACAGACAAGCGCTTTCAATAAGAAAGATGCACAAATAGGCAAATAAGATTTCCCGAACGCAAGTCACGTGCGCCTGCAAAGTTTTGCGCCCCACTGGCAACGACGGATTGATTGACTCGCGCACGGCGCACCTCAGCTTGCCCAGTTGGCCTCGAAGTTCGAATCCAGATCCCACAACATTCGCTTGCGCTTCTCGCCGCGTTCAAGCGCCGCGGACCATTTCCGGCAAAAGCGGATTTCATTCATCCAATGCCCCGCCGTAAAAGCCGGCACCAGCAACGCGAACGGCGAGAGCGCCAGCGTCCACGGCTTGTCCCAGAAAAGCGACCGGACAATGCTGAACACGTCCGCCGTGAGTTTGCCGCAGCTCCCATGCGCGCCGTGGATTCGTCCGCGGCCGGCTCGCAGCCCGGAGAAAAATTCATCCACGGTGCGTGCTCCGGGCACTTCCGTGAAGGTACGTCCCACACCGGCGATGGTGTGGGAGTCGCTGCCAGCAATAGCGATCTTTCCCAGCCGCGCCGCCAGCCGCGCGGCACTCTCATTGGCCTGCGGCCACATCTGCCCGTTGCGTGTTTCAAACACCGGGACATACGACTCAAACCAATGGAAATCTTGCTTTTCCCGGCGGCCCGTCAACCCGGAGAAAATGTGATTAGCGCTGAAAAACAGCTTACGCTCGGTGAGGTACATCAGTAGCGCAATAAAATCGTTTCTACGGCGCTGAATTTCAGCATGATCGCGTTCCGTGATGCCATAGACGCCCATGTGCATCTCGGTCCCGCTGGGCATCCGGACGGTGACTTCCTCGCTCAAGAAAAAGTCTGCGTGGCGGCGCAAAGCCTCCGCGCCGTCGATGGAGTCATGGTCGGTGATGGTAACGAGGGACATGCTCATCCGCTTCAGCCGGTCATAGACTTCCGCGGGGTCGTTGTAGGACTCCCGGCAAATGCGGTCCAGCCCGGGAGCGGTGAACATACCGGATGCGATCGAGTGAACGTGAAGGTCGCAGCGCATAATGTCATTGTCCGGTCCTGATATGAACAGCCTGTAAAGAGGTGGCGAAATCTGCGTGAATGTGCCCACGGAACTCATTGAGCACGCATGGCTTACAAACTTATCCACATGGCATGGAGTGTGCTCTGGTGGGATGCCCCTAACCTATGGCACAATCGCGCCAATGAAAAGGGTTCACGTCGTCTTCCATGATGGCGGAGGGGGGCATCGCAACGCCGCCGTCGCCCTTCAGACGGTGATTTCGCAGCAGCAGCGCGATTGGCAGATCGAACTCATTCAGTTTCAGGACCTTACCGACCGGCTGGACGTTCTGCGCAAGTTGACCGGAATCCGCATCCAGCAGCAGTACAACATTATGTTGCAAAAAGGGTGGACACTGGGCAGCACGCAGCTTCTTCGCGTTCTTCAGGCCACGATTCGGATGTTTCATCGGCCACTGGTAAACTTGCTCGAGAAATTTTGGCGGGAAAAGCCGGCGGACCTGCTCATCTCCGTCATTCCGCATTTCAACCGGCAGATTTGCGAAAGCTGGACGAAAGTTTATCCCGGGCGGCCGTTCGTCACCATTATCACCGACCTGGCGGATTTTCCGCCGCGCTTCTGGATTGAGCCGATCCAGGAGCAATACGTCATCGCGGGCACGGAAAAAGCCGCCGAACAAGCGCGCGCCCTGGGCCATGATGATGCTCACAGTTTTCTGACGTCGGGAATGATTTTGCGGCCGGATTTCTATGAACCTGACGATTCCGACCCGCTGGAATTGCGGAAAGAAATGGGTTTGCGCCCCGACTTGCCGACGGCGATTGTGCTCTTCGGCGGGCACGGTTCGAAAGTGATCCACGACATCACCGAGCGGTTGAACTCGGCAGGCTTGCCGCTGCAGCTCATTTTGATTTGTGGCCGGAATGAAGAACTGGCGGCCAAGCTGCGTGCTCGCCCCTGGAAGATGCCGATACACGTCGTGGGTTTCACCAAAGAAGTGCATAAACTGATGCGCGCGGCGGACTTTCTCATCGGCAAGCCTGGCCCAGGGAGCATTGCGGAAGCCATGGTTCGCCGCCTGCCTGTCCTTATCGAGTGCAATGCTTGGACGCTCCCGCAGGAGCGTTACAACGCGGAGTGGGTGAAGGAAAAAGGCGTGGGCATCGTATTGAAGAGTTTCGAAAATGTGGCGGACGGAGTGAGGCAAATGCTGGAGCCGGCTATGCTCGCGGAATTTCGCAAGAACGTTTCCGCCCAGGAGAACCGCGCCGTTTTCGAGATCCCCGAGATTCTCGCGAAGCTTCTCGGCGAATCACATTCTGAAACGGCGCGTACTAGGCAAACGCCTCTGGAAGCCAAGGCTCTCTGAAATCCGCGCTGGCCAGCCACGGACCTTCTATCGAAAGCCTATCAGTTGAAAACTAAAGCAGAGAACTAAGAGCCCCAACCATCAACGGACTTGGGCGTGCTCGGCACGGCCGGGATGCGGAAATCTGGGGCCGGCGTTGGAATTATGCGCCGGCGTGCGCATATGGGGTTTCGCACACTTGGTGGCCCGCCAGCGGGAAGCATAGCGCTTTGAATCACACATCTTGACACAGCCGCCACGCAGGCGCGATTCCGCGCAACGGCAGTAGCAGCCACCGGCGGGAACTGGACGCAGCAAGGCAGGGGTGTCCGCGAGAAGTCCAAGCGAGCAGGCAAGAAGAAGGGTCCCGAGAAAAAAGAATTGGCCGAGCGACCGCACGGACGGAATTGTATTGCTGAAGAGCCGTGGCACGAAGAGCATTCTGCAGAGAACGTGGAAAAAAACCGATAGCCCCAGCGGGCCGGGAGTATTGTTACCCGGGTCCTGTAACTAGGCGGGTGAAGCGCGAGCGCATGTGAGGGGGACAGAAGGCGTTTCCCGATACAGGCTGGATGCGTTCCGAAATGAACTAGCGGTGCGGATTTGGTGCGGCGACCTGATCCTTCGCAAACGCTAAACCCAAGATAATAAGATGCTTAACTTAATTCCGGCAGGGTTCTCCATTGGCGGGAGCCGTGCACTAGGTCGAAGGGTGGGCGCGTTTCAAATGACGAGATGTGAAGAGAGACAAGCGAGGGGGAAGGGGCTTGCTTGTCACTTTTTGCAGATCGTTCCCACCTGCCTCTGAGAGGGAAGCTAGGATGGATGACCCCACGCGCTGGTGTGAAAACGACGCCAGCAATTGAAACGCGCCTTCCGGGGCCCCCGATCCCAAGCGGGGGCCCCTCTTTTTTTGGTGGCCGTGCAGAATTCCGTGGCACTTAACCTAGTCGATCGCTAGCGCGACCCTGCCGCCAATTCCCTGTCATCCGCTTGCAACGTCTGAATCGCAACCTTTGAACTAGCCCACCAGAATCGGATCAATTCACTCTGCGCGCCACCGCGATGCGCGCTTGCCCCAGCACGTGGGCGACTTGCGTTTCGCGGAGGCGTGAGGCGTCGTATTCGAAGGAAAGCTGCTTTTTCGAATCGTCCAAGCGGAAGCTGCGCAATCCGTAAGTGTTCGCGAATTGGCCGAGATGGCGCAGTTGGTCTTCCGTCAGAGGGGACTGCAATTCATAGGTGATTTCCACGAGGGTCATACCGGCATTATAGCAGGCCGCCGCAAGCGGCGTGGCGAGCCGAGGTGTCCTTGCTTGACACAACATAGGGGGTAGGGGTATAAATAGGGATGGAGGGTATTATGGCGGTCAAGGTCAGAAAGACGGCGGTGAGCGCCGGGCGGAAGAATCGGCACGAACCGGCGGCGAATTGCGCCTGCGGTACTGGCGCTGGCGGACGCAAGGCCATCGGCGTCGATCCCGGCCTGAAGGCGGCCAATCAAAACCGCCTCCGCCGTATCGAAGGGCAGATCAGGGGATTGCAAAAAATGGTGGAAGAAGACCGCTACTGCGCCGACATCATTACCCAGGTGGCTTCCGTGCAAGAGGCGCTGCGCGGCGTGGCGCGGAACCTGATGAAGAATCACCTGCATCACTGCGCGGCAAGGGCGCCGAGGAGCGGAAAGAAGCAAGAGACCGAAGCAATGTACGACGAGCTACTGGAATTGATCTACGCGCATCTGCGATAGCCATGCCCAGGAAAGAGGAGCGCACCCAATGAGTACGCAGGAGGGAGGCGGAATGCCGCTACCGATTTTGCAGGGGCCGGCTGAGGACAAGGACCGCGTTTGCGGAATGACGGTTGTTCCGGAAAAGGCTGCGGGCAAAGTGGAGCACGCGGGGAAGACGTACTTTTTCTGTTCGAAGGGCTGCGCGGAACGATTTTCCCGTGAGCCAAAGAAGTTTCTGGCTGCTCCCGGCACTACAGGAATGGATCACCGTCATGCACCCGCGGAGCATGCAGCGAAGCATCAAGCCGGAGCAGCCGCATCGCGCGGAGCTGGCGAAAAAAGGGCGCGTTACACGTGTCCGATGCATCCGGAGATCATTCAGCTTGGCCCGGGCAGTTGCCCGATTTGCGGCATGGCGCTGGAGCCGATGGACGTTTTCGCCGAGGTGGAAGCCGACCCGGAGTACGACACGATGCGGCGGCGCTTTTGGGTGAGCGTGGCGTTATCGCTTCCGGTCCTTCTGCTTTCCATGCTGGGCGAATCGCTCGGCCTGCATCTGACTCCCGCGATGCGAAACGGTATCGAATTTCTGCTTGCAACGCCAGTGGTGGTCTGGGGTGGCTGGCCTTTTTTCGAGCGCTTCTGGTCCTCGCTCGTTAACCGCAGCCCGAATATGTTCACGCTCATCGGACTCGGTACGGGCGCTGCATATTTCGATAGTGTTGTTGCCACTTTTTTCCCGCAACTCTTCCCGGCCTCTTTTCGGGGCATGGATGGCGGGGCGCCGGTTTATTTCGAAGCGGCGGCGGTGATCACCACGCTGGTTCTGCTCGGGCAAGTCCTAGAATTGCGCGCGAGGCAGCGAACCAGCGGAGCGATTCGCGCGCTGTTGAATCTCGCGCCTCCGCAAGCGCACGTGCTGGATGCGACTGGAGCCGAGAAGGACATCCCTCTCGAGCAGGTGAAGCGCGGCGACCGGCTCCGCGTCCGTCCCGGCGAGCGCGTTCCCGTCGACGGCGTGATCCGGGAAGGCGCGAGCGCGGTCGATGAATCGATGGTGACCGGCGAACCCATGCCGGTCGAGAAGAGCGCGGACGACAAAGTCACGGGTGGCACGCTGAACACCAGCGGAAGCTTCGTCATGGAAGCGGAGCGCGTCGGCAGCGAAACCACGCTGGCGCAAATTGTGAAACTCGTCAGCGAAGCACAGCGCAGCCGCGCGCCGATGCAGCGGCTCGCCGATCGCGTGGCGTCCTATTTTGTGCCCGCCGTGATTGCCATCGCAGTCCTGGCTTTTTTCGGCTGGATCTTGTTTGGCCCGGAGCCGCGCTTCGCGCACGCGCTGGTCGCAGCCGTATCGGTGCTGATTATTGCGTGCCCTTGCGCGCTGGGCCTCGCAACGCCGATGTCCATCATGGTGGCTGTGGGCCGCGGGGCACACGCGGGCGTCCTTGTCCGCAACGCGGAGGCCCTCGAGACGCTCGCCAAAGTCGATACGCTGGTTGTGGACAAAACGGGTACCCTCACAGAAGGCAAGCCACGCGTCGAGAAGGTGATCGACTACGAACACAGCGGACTTTCCAAGGACGCGCTGTTACGCCTGGCTGCCAGCGTCGAAAGCGCCAGCGAGCATCCGCTGGCTCGCGCCATCGTGCAATCAGCGAAGGATTCGCGACTGGAATTATTGCCTGTCACGGGATTTCAGAGCACTCCGGGCGGCGGGGCAGAAGGGCGAATTTCACAAGACTATGTCTTGGTCGGCACGGTGAAATTTCTCGAAGAGCGCCGCGTGGAATCCGGAACGGGCAAGCCTATTCAATACTTCTACATAGACCTGGGCGACGAGCGCGGCGTGGCCACGAGCCTTGCGTTGGTGGCTGTTAATGGAAAGTTGGCTGGGGCGTTGGTGCTGTCCGATCAAATCAAGAAGTCGACTCCTGAGGCGCTCCGCGATTTGCGTGCTGAGGGCCTGCGCGTCGCCATGGTCACCGGCGACCGGCGCGAGTTCGCGCTGAAGGTAGCAAAGGATCTTGGCATCGAGGATGTGGAAGCCGAGGCTCAGCCGCAACAGAAGAGCGGAATCGTAACGCGCTTGCGGCGACAGGGCCGAATCGTGGCGATGGCGGGTGATGGAATTAATGACGCTCCAGCGCTGGCGGCTGCGGATGTGGGCATTGCCATGGGCACTGGGACTGATGTTGCGATTGAGAACGCCGGCATCACGCTCTTGAAAGGCGATCTGCGGGGAATCGTGCGGGCGCGAAAACTGAGCCGCGCCGCGATTCGCAACATCAAGCAGAATCTCGCGTTCGCGTTTGTCTACAACTTGTTGGGAATTCCTATTGCCGCGGGCGTTTTCTTTCCCATTTTCGGCTGGCTGCTGAGCCCCATGCTGGCAAGTGCGGCGATGAGCTTCAGCTCCGTCTCCGTGATAGCCAACGCTCTTCGTCTGCGAAAAACGTCGCTCTGACGACGCCAAAAGTCAATTCCTTGGCGAACTGCATCCTAGTGCAGCAAAATAAATTTCTGAATACGTTTGCCAGTGTCGACCTCTCCGGTATAGAGATTGCCTTGCGAGTCGGACACGATTTGATGCACCCAATGAAACTGGCCTGCGTTGCGGCCGTTGTGTCCCGTTTGGCTGAGGACCATGCCGTCGTCGCGGCGCAACGTCCAGATGACATTGTTCTCGCCATCCGCGACCAGTAGATATTTCTGATTCGCGTCCGTGGAAAACGCGAATTGCCAGACGGATCCTCTGCCCAGTGTCTGTGGCCGCACAAAAAATTCTTTCACAAACTTTCCCTGCTTGGTGAAGACCTGCATTCGGTCATTCATCCGGTCGCAAACGTAGACCAGGCTATCCCGCGAGATATGGACGCAATGCACAGGGTTGCGGAACTGCTGGTCCGGTGGAGCGGCCGGATAGTAAGCGCCAGGATCCACATCATTTGGTGGATTGCCGTAAGCGCCCCACGAGCGCTTGAATGTGCCCTTGTCCGCATCATAGACCACGACTCGCTTGTTCAAGTAACCGTCGGCGATGTAAATCTCGTGGGCTTCGGCATCCACTTCCATGCCGGCGGGCAGCCCGAGAATATCGGTGCGCATGCTATTTGCTGGATCGGCCGAAGGATGGCCAATCTGCATGAGGAAATGGCCGTCACTTCTGAATTTCAAAATTTGACGATCCGCGGGGCCGGCGCCGCTAATCCAAACGTTGTCATCCTTGTCCACGTAAATCCCGTGCTCTCGTTTAGGCCAATCGAATCCTTCGCCGGGGCCGCCCCAGGATTGCAGCAGATTTCCCTGAGCATCGAAAACCAGCACTGGGGGCGCGGCAAAGCAGCACTGTGACTCCGGCGGAGTTTGTGCCGCGCCCAATTCATCGACTGTGTCCAAGCTGGGACGCTGCAAAACCCAGATGTGGTCGTGGCGATCCACGGCCATGCCACCCACTTGTCCCATGATCCAGTTATTGGGCAGTTCCTTGGGCCAAGACGGATCCACTTTAAACTTAGGCGTTTCCGGAACAGTGGCTGTCCCGGCGGTGGAGAGGACGGACAAAGCAATTGCTATCGCAAAGCTAACCAGGAGGACGGCAGGCGTCGGCCGAATTCCAGCAATGTTCATGATTGTGCCGGCCCGCTAAGCCTTTTGCGCCTGGCGCCGGAGGAATGTGGGGACATCCAAATCGTCCGCGGGAACATCCTGGCTGACTTCGCGGACGTTCTGCTGGACCTGGTGGACGACGTTCGGCAACGCCTGCTGCATCGGCGCATCCGGCATTTCGCGGCCAGCCTTCCAGGTCTTCGGCAGGAAGGACGGCTTCTGGTGCAAATTTTTCTTGTTGGCGTCCTTGAAGCCCGCGGCGATGACAGTGATCTTGACGGAGTCCTTCATGTTGTCGTCTTGCACGGCGCCGAAGATGATGTTGGCATTTTCGTGCGCGGCTTTCTGGATGACGCTGGAAGCTTCATGGACTTCATGAAGCGTGAGGCTGGAGCTGCCGGAGATGTTGATGAGAATGCCTTGCGCGCCCTGGATGGAATTGTCCTCGAGAAGCGGGCTGGCGATGGCGCGATTGGCGGCGTCGACCGCGCGGTTCGTGCCGGTAGCTACGGCAGTGCCCATCACGGCGTAGCCCTGACCGTGCATAATGGCTTTCACGTCGGCAAAGTCGCGGTTAATGATGCCGGGCACAGTGATGATGTCGGAGATGCCCTGCACGGCCTGGCGAAGGATGTCGTCAGCGATACGGAAAGCGTCGAAGAAACTCGTGCCGCGCTCGACGGTTTCCATCAAGCGCTCGTTGGGGATGACGATGACGGTGTCGACCGCGCCAATCAGTTCTTGAAGCGCCTGCTCCGCCTGCATCATGCGGCGCTTGCCTTCGAAGGCAAAGGGCTTCGTGACCACGGCGACACTGAGGGCGCCCAATTCGCTGGCGAGCGAAGCGACCACTGGAGCGGCGCCGCTTCCGGTGCCTCCGCCAAGGCCGGAAGTGATGAAAATCATGTCCGAGCCTTCCAGCGCTTCGATAATTTTTTCCGTGTCTTCGAGGGCCGCCTTGCGGCCGACCTCGGGATTGGCGCCCGCGCCGAGACCCTTGGTGAGTTTCGCGCCGAGTTGCAGCTTCACTGGCGCCTGCGACAGCTTCAGCGCCTGCAAGTCGGTGTTGGCGGTGATGAATTCCACGCCTTCGAGCTTGGCGCGAATCATGCGGTTCACCGCGTTGCACCCGCCCCCGCCCACGCCGATGACTTTGATCTTCGCCGGCTGCAGCTCTTCGCTGAAGCTCATGCGGATTCCTGCATCTCTTGTTGTCATATCTTTTTCAACCTTCTCCAGTTTCGCTTGCGGCTCTCGGGCAGGGTCACGAGGCGCCGGCGAACATGGCTTTCAATTTTGAAACCAGATTTCCAGCGCGCTGGGGCGCGGAGCGCCGCGCCTTCGCGCCACACAAGACGAGCCCGACTACGGTTGCATATTCCGGCTGCGCCACCTGTTCCGGCAGATCAGCCAAGCCTTTTGGTTCCGCGACGCGCACCGGCAGATGGAAGGACTGCTCGGCAAGTTCCTCGAACCCGTGGAGGCGCGCGCCGCCGCCGGCCATGACAAATCCGGCGGGGATTTGGCCGTCCAGCCCGGCGCGCTGCAAATCGTCGCGAAGCAGCGAAAGCAATTCCATGGCGCGCGGCTCGATGATGTCCGTGAGCATGTGGGCAAAGATGGTGCGAGGCGGGCGGTCACCGACGCTGCCAATTTCGATGGAACCATTTTCCTTCATGAAGGCGGACGCAGCGCAGCCGTAGCGACGCTTGATTCTTTCCGCTTCCGGAATGGGCGTACGCAAACCGACGGCGAGGTCATTGGTGAAGTGATCGCCGCCAATCCCCACGGCGCTGGTGTGACGCACAACGCCGCCGCCGAAAACAATCAACTCCGTGGTGCCGCCGCCGATGTCCAGCAGGCAACATCCGAGATCGCGCTCATCTTGCGTCAAGCAAGATTCGGCGGAAGCCAGCGGCTCGAGGACCGTGTCGCTGACGAGGATGCCGGCCTTGTTCGCGGCGGTGACGAGATTCTGCGTGGCGGCGACGGAAGAAGTCACTAGATGGACGTTGACTTCCAGCCGCTGGCCGATCATGCCGATGGCGTCGCGTATGCCGTCCTGCGCGTCCACCATGAATTCATGCGGGAGGACGTGCAGGACTTCGCGGTCTTCGGGAAGCGAGATGTTGCGGGCGGCATCGACGGCGCGGCGGACGTCGTCGCGCTCGATGTCTCGCGGCCGCGAACCCAGAGTGATGCCCCCGCGGCTGTTTACGCCGCGCACGTGGCCTCCGGCCACTCCAATGAGCGCCTCTTCCACTGGAACGTTCGCGACACTTTCGGCTTCTTCGACAGCGCGGCGGATGGAACTCACGGTGGAATCGAGGTTAACGATGAGCCCTTTGCGCAGTCCCTTGGACTCGGCCGCGCCGAGGGCCAGAAACTTCACGATTTCGCCTTCCACTTCCGCGATCAGCACGCAGGTTTTCGTGCTGCCGATGTCCAGCCCAACCAGGTATTTTTCTTTCTTCGCCAAGCCGCCGCTCCTGCGATGAAACTATTTTTTCTTCGCGGTGGCAGTGCCCGCGCCGGTTTCGGAATTCACGACCACTTGCCGCGAATACTGCAAATCGATTGACTGCACGCGGCCCGCATTTGCCTGCCACTGCGAAAAATTGTCGACCAGCATTTTGTACTTGCCGGTGAATTCACCCGAACCGAAGTGAATCGTCACCGCCTGCGGATCGTTGGCGCTCGAAAGCCCGGTCATCACCACGCGCAAATCTTTCGGGTTGGAAAGATCGACCTCACTCACGCGATCAGCCGAGCCGCCGCGCACGAGATCGACATCCTTCAGGAATTCCTCGTAGGTCTGCATACGCTTTTCGCGCTGGTCACGGGGCAGGTCTTCGGAAACGCCGCTGACGATTGGAAAATGGAGCTCTTCGCCGCGCGGACGGTCGAGGATGACTCCATGCGCATCAAGGAGCGCCAATTCGTTGCCGATTCGAGCAAAGGCGACGGGCGTGCGCTCAGTGAGCTCGACGCGAAGGCGGTTCGGCAGGATGCGCTGCACGCTGGCGGATTCAACCCAGGGAATCTGCTCCAACTGACTGCGGCGGGCGTCCAGAGGAACGCGCAAAACACTGCGGTTGCGGTCGTGGACAAACTGCTGGAGCACCGCTTCGCGGCTGACAATGCGGTTGCCGTTCACTTCGATCTGATCCGGTTTCAGCAGCAGCATGGCGGGCGAATACAAAAGAAATCGCGTTCCGTAGACCGCCGCGGTGATGCCCGCAGCGGCGACCAGGGTCAGCACCAGCAGACGCCGGTAGAACGGCCAGCCACGCCCGCTGAATTTCTTGCGGCGGATTTCGACCGGTTTCTGGCGGCGCAGATAGCGCGGCTCGTCTTCGGCAATGAGCTCCGGCCGGTAGGCATCGGCTTCGGCCGCCGAAGAGACATTTCGGTGCATGGCTTTCACGCGTTCCACACAACCACCTCGTTCTCAAGACTTACACCGTAATTTCTTTGCACGCGCTCGCGAACGTCGGCGATCAGCGACAGCATGTCTTTCGCAGAGGCACGGCCAGCGTTCACGAAGAAATTGGCATGGCGGTCGCTGACCCGCGCGTCGCCCACGGACAGGCCCTTGAGTCCCAATTCATCAATCATGCGGCCCGCGGACGAACCTGGAGGATTTTTGAAAATGCATCCGGCGCTCTTCTGGCCGAGCGGCTGACTGGATCGCCGTTTTTCGTTGCAGATACGAATACCTTCGAGGATTAGCTTGAACGGTTTGGAGGGTAGTTCCAGAATCACCGAGAGCATCATATCATCGGGCGCAAAAGAAGTGTGGCGGTATTCGAAAGATATTTGATGGCCCCGAAGGATTTCGATTCCCCGGCTGGCGGCACGGTAGAGCTTCACTTCACGGACATAGCTGCCGATCTGCATACCGTAGGCGCCAGCATTCATGCGCAGGGCGCCTCCGACAGTGCCGGGAACGCCGATGAGCCCTTCCATACCGCCGAGGTCATTTTTGGCGCAGAACGTGATCATGCGGCCGAGATCGGCCGCGGCGTCGACGTGTGCAAAATTGCCGTCGAGCACGACGTCGGGCTCGGGGCGAACGAGTTGCAGAACCACCCCGGGCAACTCCCCATCACCGACGAGCAAGTTCGAGCCTCCACCGAGGAACTTATAAGGCATGTGATTGGTTTCGAGCAGACTGAGGAGATCTGGAAGGCTTTCGTGTTTCTTGATGCGCAGTAGGTCCGTTGTGCCGCCGATGCCGAGCGAAGTCAGCCCGGCAAGTGACGCGCCTGCCTGTAGATCGACGCGCATTTCCGCGAGTTGGGCGACGATTCCGCGGTCAGTGATGCGCATGAGGCGTGGGATGCTCCGTTTCCAGCAAGACCACGAATTCATTGCTTGCTCGGCTGACGCTGCCGGCGCCGATCGTCAAGATCGCGTCGCCGGGGCGAGCTTGTTTCAACAGAAACTCGATGCCTTCCTGCATCGAGCGAAAATAGTGGACGTTCTTGTGGCCGGCCTCGCGAATGGCGCTAGCCAGCGCTTCGCTGGTCACGCCCGGGATGGGCACTTCGCTGGCAGCATAGATATCGAGCAGCACGAGAATGTCGGCTTGATTGAAAGCGCGGCAGAATTCGTCCCAAAGGTGCTGGGTACGGGTGTAGCGATGCGGCTGAAAGAGCACGAGCAGGCGATTGAACTTGCAGCCGCGGGCGGCTTCGAGTGTGGCGCGAATCTCCACCGGGTGATGGCCGTAATCATCAACCACGGTGATGTCGTTAACCACGCCCTTGATGTCAAAGCGTCGGCCTACACCGGCAAACTTGACGAGGCCCTCGCGGATCAGGTCGGCCGGAACGTTCAAGTAGAGCGCGACGGCGGCGGCCGCCGCCGCGTTGCGGACATTGTGCATGCCCGGAGGATGCGTCAGCCGGAACAAACCGAGGTCATCGCCACGGTAGGTTAAGCGGAATTCGCTGCCCAAACCTTCCAGCTTCACGTCGCTGATGACCAGATCGGCTTGACTCGACGTTCCATAGGTGATGATGGGACGCTTGACGTCAGGAATGATGGCCTGGACGTTGGGCTCGTCGATGCAGAGAATCGCGGCGCCGTAAAATGGCACGCGATTCACAAACTGGATGAAGGCGCCCTGAATATCTTCGAGTGAGGTGTATTGATCGAGGTGTTCGCGGTCAATCGTCGTCACTACAGCGACTACCGGCGCGAGCATCAGGAAGCTGCGGTCGCTTTCGTCCGCTTCCACGACAAAATATTCGCCTTTACCAAGACGCGCGGTCGTGCCCGCCTGGTTGACTTTTCCGCCGATCACAAACGTAGGGTCCAGATGCGCCGCCGCCAGCACCGAGGCGACGATGGAAGTCGTGGTCGTTTTGCCATGCGCGCCGGCCACGGCGATCCCATATTTCAAGCGCATCAACTCCGCGAGCATCTCCGCACGGGGAATCACGGGAATTTTCATTTCGTGCGCTTCGATGACTTCCGGGTTATCCGCCTTCACAGCGGAAGAAGTCACGACCACGTGCGCGCCATCGGCATTGGAAGCCTGGTGACCTTCGTAGACCGTGGCGCCGAGATTCTGGAGGCGCTCGGTGATTGGGGAAGGCTTGGTGTCCGAGCCGGAGACGGAATAGCCGAGCGTCAGGAGTACCTCGGCGATGCCGCTCATGCCGATGCCGCCGATGCCGACCAGATGAATGCGTTGAAAATTGCGGAAGGAAACCATCATGCGCTTGCCCTCTGCTGAGTTCCTTGCACGTTCGCGGCCTCTTCGATGAGGTTCACAATGTCACGCGCGGCATGAGGGCGGGCAAGTCCACGTGCGGCAGTCGATATTTTTTCGATCTCCTGGGGTTGGTCGAGGAGAGAGAAGATTTCGCTAATCAGTTTTTCGGCCGTGAGTTCCGTTTCGGAAATCAAGCGGCCGGCGCCCGCACGAGTCATCTCCTGCGCGTTGCGCAATTGGTGGCTGTCCGTCGCTCTCCCAAAAGGGATGAAGATGGCGGCTCGGCCGGCGGCAGCGATTTCCGCCGCCGTGATTGCTCCTGCCCGGCAGACGATGACATCCGCCCAGGCAAAGCGTTCCGCCATGTTCGTCAAAAAGGGGACAACCTCCGCGTGGATTTCGCGCCGCGCGTACGCGGTGCGTACGGCATTATAATCATGTTCGCCGGTCTGGTGCACGATGGCCAATTCGTTTTTGCGAGCCGCTAGGCGGTCCATGGCATCGACAAATGTCCTGTTGATAGGCAACGCCCCCTGGCTGCCTCCGGTGACGAGTAGCCGAAACGGAATTCCCAGTCGCCGAGGAGCAATGGAAAAAAACTCCGGGCGTACCGGGCAACCCGTAACAAGGGCCTTTTTGCCCCATTCGCGTGCAGAAATTTCATAGCCGGTCGCAATTCGCGTAGAAATTCGCGCCAGCACTCTGTTGGTGAACCCCGGTTCCGCGTTCGGTTCGAAGATGACGTTGGGCACGCGCCCTAGCCAGGTCGCCAGCATCATGGGTCCCGCTGCATACCCGCCGACGCCAAACGCGGCGACTGGTTTGTGCTTGCGCAAGACGCGGCGCGCATCGAGCATCGCTGGCGCGAGCATTGCCAGGTTCTTCATCAGAGTGGCGCCGCCCTTGCCTTTTAAGCCAGCCACGCGCAGCGTTTCCAGCGGCAGCCCCGTTTGCGGTACCAGCTTCATTTCGATTCCGCGTTCTGTTCCCACCAGCACCACTTCCCTTTCTTTTCCTCTGGAGAGCCATTCCTGCGCAATCGCCAGCGCCGGAAAAACATGCCCGCCCGTGCCCCCGCCTGCGATCAGCAGTTTCACTGGCACCGCTCTGGCCGGGTACTGGCGCAGCATCCCGACACGGTCGGGACGGGCGCTGCGCCACTGCAAGAATGATTGCTCATGGCCACGAGGACTCCGCCGCCTGTTGAGAAATATTCAACAGCACGCCCGTCGCCAGCAGCATCACCAGCAAACTCGACCCGCCATAGCTGATGAACGGCAGCGGGATTCCTTTTGTCGGCACTATCCCCAGCACCACCGCAAAATTAATCAGCGCCTGGCACAGGACCATCGCAGTGATTCCTATCGCCAGCAGCCGTCCAAACCCGTCCGGAGCACCGAACGCGGCGCGCATTCCTCGCCAGCCATAAATGACAAAGAGTGCAAGCACGACCATCGCTCCGATAAAGCCGAGCTCTTCGCAGATCACCGCATAAATAAAATCCGTGTGCGCTTCTGGGAGGTAAAAGAGCTTCTGTTTGCTCTCCATCAATCCCACTCCATTGAAGCCGCCAGAGCCAACGGCAATGAGCGATTGAAGCAACTGAAATCCCGCGCCCTGTGGATCGGAGGTTGGATCGAGAAACGCCAGAAGCCGCGCCTGCCGATAGGAAACCTGCGTGATCAGGAGATAAAGCGCCGGTATGGCAACCGCCGCGCCGACCACCAGCCACTTCCAGGAAAGGCCCGCGACAAACAAAACTGCCGCGGCGATCAGAACAATGTCCACGGACGTGCCAAGGTCCGGCTGCAGCAAAATGAGCACAACGCAGACCAAGATGGGCCCCGCCGCAGGAAGAATCGTTTGGAGAAAATCCTCTTTGCGAAACTCCATGGAGGCCTTGCCGCGGCGCTTGAGATCAAAAAACCATGCCAGATACAGGATCACCGCGAGCTTCGCCAGTTCGGAAGGCTGGAGGTTCAATGGGCCGAACTTGATCCAGCGGTGCGTGGAGTGCGACTTATCGAGAAACAAAGTTCCAACGAGCATCAGCAACACCGCGGAAACGACGGGATAAACAACCGCGGGTTCGCGCAGACGCCGGTAGTCCGTCTTCATCAGGGCAAACATCCCCAGCAGCCCGAGGACTAGCCATACGGCCTGGCGGACGAGGAATATGTACGAGTGGCCGTACTGCTGTTGCGCCGTGACCGCGGAGGCGCTGAAAATCATGACGGCGCCGAAGAGACACAACACCAGCGTCACACCAAACAGCCAGCGGTCATTTTCCAGTCGTCTCGGCACGTGCGCTCACCCTCTCGCGGAAGTCGTACTCGCCGCCTGACGCTCCAATTGATGAACCAGTTCCTTGAAGGCGCGGCCACGGTGTTCGTAGTTTTGAAACTGATCGAAGCTGGCGCATGCCGGAGCCAGCAACACCACGTCGCCGGGCCGTGCCGCGTGCGATGCAATCTCCACCGCCCGTTCGATCGTTCCGGCGCGCTCGATGGCCACGCTGCCGGTAATCTGCTTTTCAATTTTCTCCGACGCCGCGCCGATCAGCAAAGCAAGAATGGCCTTTTCCCGCAACGGCCTTTGCAGCACGGTGTAATCGCTACCTTTGTCTTTCCCACCAAGAATAATCAGGATGCGCCCGGGAAAAGCATCCAAGGCCTTCAGCGTGGCGTCGACATTCGTGGCTTTCGAATCATTGTAATACCGCACGCCCGCGATTTCCGCCACAAACTCGAGGCGATGCTCGACGCCCGCGAACGAGCGCACGCCTTTGGCGATGGCCGCAGGTTCGGCGCCTGCAAGACGCGCCGCCGTCACCGCCGCCAGGACGTTTTCGACGTTGTGCCCGCCAGCCAGCGGAATGTCCTGGATCTTCAAGATTGCTTCTTCTTCGCCGTCATGACGAAAGACAATTTCGTTTTCCCGCACGAACGCACCCTGGGCCACGCGCTGTTTCCGGCTGAACCAGTAGACGTGCGGTTTCGCAGGTGCGAATGGCGTGGTCGCCGGGTCATCCGCGTTCAATACCGCACTATCGGCTTCCGTCTGATTCTCGAAAATGCGCGCTTTGGCGCGGGCATATTCTTCGACCGTGTGATGCCGATCCAGATGGTCGGGCGTGAGATTCAGGAACACGCTGATGTTTGGCCGAAACGTTTCAATCAGTTCCAGCTGAAAGCTGCTCAACTCCGCAACGGTGACGGTGTTTTCCCTAGTGTGTTCCACGCGCGCAATCAGGGGCGTGCCAATGTTGCCGGCGAGAATCGTGGAAAAACCCGCGTCTTTTAAGATGTGTTCGATCAAGGAGGTCGTCGTCGTCTTGCCGTTGGAACCGGTGATGCCGATCAGGCGTCCGCGCAGGAAACGGCCCGCCAGCTCGACTTCGCTCCAGATGGTGACGCCCGCGGCGCGCGCGGCCAACAGCAACGGAGCATCGGCAGGCACGCCGGGACTCGGAACGATCAAGTCCTGATCGAGAAAAGTGTTTTCCCGATGGCCGCCCAGCTCTAGTTTCACTCCTGCGCCGCGGAGCGGCGCAATCGCCTCCCCGATTTCGTTTTCCGTCCGCGCATCGGTGGCCGTCACGTTTGCGCTGCGCGCGGCGCAAAAGAGCGCAGTGGCCACACCTGTCCTGGCCAGTCCTACAACCAGCACGCGCTTGCCCCGCAACTCAAACGATTTCGGCATCTTTGTCTCTACGATCCCTTGAACGGGCGCTCCGCTATCTCAACTTCAGGGTCGTCAGTGCGAACAGCGCAAAAACTAGCGCGGCGATCCAAAACCGCACGATCACCTTCGACTCGCTCCAGCCCAGCAGCTCGAAGTGGTGATGTATGGGCGCCATTCGAAAGATGCGCTTGCCGCGCAGCTTGAACGAGCCCACCTGCAGAATCACCGAAACGGCTTCCAACACAAAAATCCCGCCAACGAAGAACAAAAGAATCTCCTGCTTGATAATGACCGCGATCACGCCAAGCGTCCCACCCAGCGAGAGCGATCCCACATCCCCCATGAAAATCTCGGCAGGATGCGCGTTGTACCAAAGAAAGCCAAGCGACGCGCCGACGAGCGCGCCGCAAAACACCGTCAGCTCGCCGACCTTGGGAATGTATTGAATGTCGAGGTACGTGGCCCAGCGGAAGTTGCTGCTGACGTAGGTGAGCACCGTGAGGGCGCCTGCGGCGATGACCGTGCAACCGATGGCCAGACCGTCCAACCCATCCGTGAGGTTGACGGCGTTCGAGGAGCCGACAATCACCACGCCGACGAAAACGAGAAACGGAATGAACGCCAGCGGCCACAAATGCGGCGCACGAAGAAAGGCGTGGATGACCAGATCGGGGCGAAAACGCTTCAGAAACGGAATCATCAACTGCGTCGAGTAAGCGCTGCGGGTCGTCAGGACCAACAGCGAGACGCCCACCACCAGGCTTACGAAGACCTGGAAATAGATTTTCTTTCTTGCCGTGAGACCCAGGTTGCGCTGCTGGGAGACTTTGGCGTAGTCGTCGATGAACCCGATAACCGCGAAACCGACCAGCGCAAATAGCGACAGCAAGATGAAAGGGTTCGTGAGATCGGCCCAGAGTAGCGTCGGTATGGCGGTAGAAAGAACAATCAGCACTCCGCCCATGGTGGGCGTGCCGGCCTTTTTCTTGTGCTCCTGCGGGCCTTCTTCGCGGATGAACTGGCCGATCTGCAATTCGCGGAGGCGGCGGATCAGCGAGGGACCGAAGGCCAGCGCCAGAAACATGGCGGTGAGGCTCGCGTACACGGTTCGCACAGTGATGTAGCGAAAGACATTGAGCGGGCTGAAGTAGCGCTGAAGCGTGTGGTAGAGGAGGTAGTAAAGCATCTCAGTGGCGGGTCTCCTGACCGGTAATCTCGCTGGTAGCCGCGTGCCGCAAGATCAGCGTTTCCACGATCTGCTCCATCTTCACGCCTCGCGAGCCTTTCACGAGCAGCAAATCGCCGGACAAAAAAAAGCTTCCCAGAAATTCCGCGGCTTCCTGCGGCGTGGCGAAGAATTTTGCGCGCCCGCGCGGGAGCCCGGCGGCCACAGCACCTTCCACGATCTGCGCCGCATCGCCAGCCACACCAATGATCCAATCGATTTTCCCGGTTTTGGCGGCAAACTGCCCGGCTTCGCGGTGCAGTTCCGGCGAAGCCGGGCCGAGTTCGCGCATCTCGCCAGCGGCGAGGATGCGCCGGCGAAAATTCGGCGTGGCCGCCAGCAATTCCGTCATGGCTTGCAGGGCCGCGGGACTCGAGTTGTAGCTGTCGTTGATGAGCGCCGCTCCATTCGAAAATCGCAAAAGCTCCCCGCGCATCGCCGGCGCGCGCAAAGAGAGAAACACGCTCTGGGCCTCCGCCGCGCCGATGCCCCAGACGCTCGCTGCCGCCAGTGCCGCCAGTGCGTTAGCGATCGCATGACGCCCGGGAACGTTCAGCTCCAAGCGCACGCGGCCCTCCGGACTTACATAGTCAAACGCCGAGCCGAGCGCTCCGCGATCTTCAATGTCCTGGGCCATGAAAAAGGCCTGCTTTTCGATGCCATACGTCAACACGCGCCCCGGGGCGGCTGTGCCGAACGCCGCGACGCGCGGGTCGTCCGCGTTGAGCACCGCGGTCGAATCGTGTCCATTCAATCCTTCAATCAGCTCGCGTTTCGCCAGCGCAATCTCATCCACCGACGCAAAAAACTCCAGGTGTGCCGGTGAAACGCGCGTCACTACTCCAACGTCCGGTTTGGCGATCGCTGCCAACCGCGCCAGTTCGCCACGCCGCGACATGCCCATTTCCAGCACCGCCGCTTGATGCGTTTCCTCCAAGCGAAAAAGGGTCAACGGCAGCCCGTACTCGTTATTTAAATTTCCTTCCGATTTCAGGACCCGCAGCTTCGCGCCCAACAGTGCCGCCAGGATCTCTTTGGTAGTGGTCTTGCCGACGGAACCTGTGATGCCGGCAATTTTCCCGCCCCAGGATTGGCGCACCGCGCGCGCCAATTGCTTGAGCGCCTCGAAGGTGTCAGCCACGGCGATGCACCGGCCTCGAACGGCGTCCGCGTATCGCGAAAGCTGCGCCTCCGCCACCACCGCCGCGATAGCTCCATGTTCCAGGGCACTGGCCACATGGTCGTGTCCATCGTGACGCGGTCCGTGGATGGCAATGAACAGTTCTCCGGCACGAATCGCGCGAGAATCAATCGACACGCCGGCCACCCGGGCCAGGGCGTCGAGTCCTGCCCCCGGCCGAGTACCCAGAGCGTCAGCCACCTGTGTAATCGTCCACCGCATAAGTTCCTCAAAGGATTCGTCTTACTCCAGCACCGAACGGCTCGTTTTGTTCGCAACGTTTTGAGGGCTCCTCCTTTCGAGAGGTCCGCCATTGGCTCGCCCCGGCATTGCCGGGACCCGAGCGCCCTCGTCTCTACTATGAACCAAGCGCGCTAGGTGCCAAACCCTGAGCCGCCGCGCGGCTCGCCTTCCAACGGGGCGCCATTTCCCTTCTCGTTTGGCAGCCCGGCAAAACCACGTTCGCGCAAGGCGCGCCTCGCCATTTCGCGATCGTCAAATTCAAACGTTTTGTCCGCGAGAATCTGATAATTCTCATGGCCCTTTCCGGCCAAAAGCACGATGTCTCCGCTGCGCGCTTCGTCCATGGCCATGCCGATCGCTTTTTCTCGGTCTGGTTCAATCAGATATTTTCCCGCGGTCTTTTGCAGCCCCACGATAATGTCGCTGATGATTTTCAGCGGATCTTCGCTGCGCGGGTTGTCACTGGAAAGGATCGTCAGGTCGCTCAAGCGGCCGGTGACTTCGCCCATCACCGGCCGTTTGGTGCGGTCTTTTTCTCCGCCGCAGCCGAACAGCGTGATGATGCGGGCCTTGGGGTTCAGCTCGCGCGCCGTGCGAATCAGGTTTTCCAGCGCGTCGTCGGTGTGTGCGTAGTCCACGATCACCAGGAAAGGCTGCCCGAGATCGATGCGCTGGAAACGCCCGGAAACGCTTTCGAGATTTCGGATACCCGTTTCAATCACTTCGTTCGAAAAACCCAGCGCCTGCGCGGCTCCGATCGCCGCAAGCAGGTTGTAGACATTGATCCTGCCGACCAGCCGCGATTCCACGTGTACTTTTCCATTCGGCGTGTGCGCGGTGAACGTTAAACCATCGAATGTCAGCTGAAATTTCTTCGTGGTAATGTCGGCGTCCGATTCCAGCCCGTAAGTGACCGTTTTCTTTGCCAAGCGGACAAGCCGCTTGCCGAATTCATCGTCTGCATTCAGCACGGCGACTTCCGGCGCTCCCGCCCCCGTGTCCGCGAAGAGCCGTCTTTTCGCCGCAAAATAATCTTCAAAGGTTTCGTGAAAGTCCATGTGCTCGCGCGTGAGGTTGGTAAAGACCGCCGCTTGAAAGTGGCATCCCCAGAGGCGATCCATCGCCAAAGAATGCGAACTGGCTTCGAGCACCGCATACTTTCCGCCGGCATCGCGAATCTCCGCAAGAAATCCCTGCAAGTCCACCGATTCCGGCGTTGTATTTGGCGCGGGATAATCGCCGAGCGGCGTGTGGTAGGCAATCGTTCCGAACAAACCGGTCTTCGCCCCGGAAGCCTTCACGATTGCATCCACGACCGAAGTCGTGGTCGTCTTTCCGTTCGTGCCGGTCACCGCGACGAGCTGCAGCGCGTTCGCAGGATGCCTGAAGAAGTTCGCGGCCGTGACGGCGAGCGCCTTGCGCGCTTCCCGCACCTGAATCCATGCCACGCCTGCCGGAAACTTCCCAGAAGGTTGGTCTTCGCTCGCGATGGCCACGGCGCCTCGCTTGAGAGCATCCTGAATAAATGTGTTCCCGTCAGCCTTCGCTCCATGCAACGCAAAAAAAAGCGTGCCCGGCTGCACCTTTCGCGAATCGCAAACGACCTGGCGGATTTCCGTGCTGCTTGTCCCAGCGGGCAGAGAAGTCCCCACGCCTTCGAACATTTCGCTCAGTTTTCTTCCGCTATCCATGGAGCTTGGGTGGGCTGGATGCATTCGTTGACGATCAACCTGGTTCGTGGCGGCGTCCTGTACTTGTTCTTCCTGACTCAATCCAATTTTCATCCTAATGCCTTACCCTGTGGAGCGGCTTCGCAATCTTTGGCGCCCGTGTTCCGAATTGCACGGTGACTTTCGCGCCCCGCCGCACTTTCGCTCCCGCTGCCGGCGTCTGATTTGTTGCAAGACCGCTGCCAACTAAAACGGGGTCCATCCCCAATCGAAAACAAGTCTCCGTTACGTCGCGCATCGTTTTTCCAGAGAAGTCGGGCACTTGAATGTCGCCGCCTTCATCCACGGCCACAGTCGCGGAAGGTGTTGGAGTTTTGCCCACCCTCGGATTAGACGCGGAGGCCTCCACGGGCGGTTGGTCGGGCAGTCCCGAGAAATCCGCCGGCGTGAAATCTTCGAGCGTGGCGCTGTCGGAAATCTCGCGATTCCTGTAAGCGGCCTGCACCAGCCGCGGGCCAACCGGCACATCGCGCGGCACATCAAGATAGGGCAATACCTGCTCGGCAATTCGCTTGAAAACCGGCGCGGCCACCTGGCCGCCCTCGTGCTGCCCCACCGGCGAATCCAGGGACACTAGAATTGTCACCGCCGGGTTGCTGATCGGGGCGAAACCGGTGAAGGAAGCAATGAAGTGCGTCGGTGAATATCGTCCCGTCGCCGGATCGATTTTCTGTGCCGAGCCGGTCTTTCCCGCCGCGGTCCAGCCATCAAGATGCGCCAGCTTGCCCGTGCCGTTTAGCACCACGCCCTCCATCAACTGCCGGAGCGTCGCCGCGGTTTCCGGATGGATCACTCTCCTTGGCTCGGCGGGCGCCAGTGGGCCTTCCGCGGGCAGTACCCGATCCCCGCGCCTCAATTGCGCTACGACATGCGGTTTGTAGAGCATTCCTCCGTTGGCAATCGCGGAGACGGCACTGATCAGCTGGATCGGCGTGACCCCGACCTCCTGTCCCATCGAGATCGAACCGATCGAGATTGCCGACCAGTTCTCCAGCCGCCGCAGAATCCCCTTGCTCTCTCCGGGCATGTCCACGCCGGTCGCCTGTCCAAAACCGAACGCGCGGATATAATCGTAAAATTTCGGAGCTCCCAGCCGCAGCGCAATTTTGATCGCCCCGACGTCGCTGGACAGCGCCAGGATGTCCGCGACATTCAACAAACCGAATGGCTTATGGTCGCGGATGCGGTGCCCCGCGACGTATACCGCCCCGTTCTCGCAATCGAAAACTTCCGTTGGCCGCGTAATCCCCTGATCGAACGCCGCGGCCAGGGTGATGAGCTTGAACGTGGATCCCGGCTCGTAGAGCGCGGTGACCGCGCGGTTCATGCGCGCTTCCGCCGGCGCTTCGTTTGCCGCGTTGGGATTGAACTTCGGCCAATTCGCCAGCGCGAGGATTTCGCCCGAGTTGGGATTCATCACTACCACCGTGCCGGCTATCGCATGCGTTCTGCCTATCGCCGCCGCCAGTTCGCGTTCGGCGATGTATTGGATTTTTTCATCGAGCGTGAGCACCACGCTCGCGCCACGTTCGCGTTGCGCCTCTCCGCCGTCGAACCAGCGCTGGCGCGCGTCCGCCATCACGATGATTTTTTCGCTCTTGCCGCGGATCTGCCCATCCAATTCGTATTCGATCCCGCCCAAGCCCTTTTCATCCAGGTCGACGAAGCCCAGCACGTGTGCCGCGAGTTCACGCTTCGGATAAATGCGCTGATTTTCTTTTTGGAAGTACACGCCCTTCAGATTCAGCGCCTCGACCGCTTCCTTCTTGTCCGGCGGCAGCTTGCGTGCAATCCAAACAAAAGAGCGAGAAGACGCGAAGCGTGTTTCGAGCACCTCCCGTGGTATTCCGAGAACTCCGGACAACAACCGCGCCGCAAGTTGCTCGTCGCCAAGCTCGGAGGGCACTGCGAAAGCCGAATCCACGGGGATGCTCATCGCCAGCGGGTGCATGTTGCGGTCGAAAATCGCCCCGCGCTGCGGCGTGATTTCGATCACACGCTGCTGCTGCCGCTGCGCCCTGGCCATGTATTCGCTGTGAAGAAAAAGTTGGAGATATCCCAAACGCCCGAAGACGGCGCCCATCCATAGGAGCGCCACGCAGGCAACAATCAGCAGGCGGCTGAGCGTCTTACGATCACCATTTGCATCGGCCGCCCTGCGTTCACGCACGGAATGTATCGCTAGGCGGCCACTTTTTGCGGCGTGAGCACGGGTTTCTGGCATGGCGAAATCGGATCGATAAGCGCTCCGCCCGGAAGTTCATCTGCATGACGGCAAACTGGTCGTCGATCCGAGCGCATCAAAAAACTACGGCGCGCGATTCGGCCGAACGTAACGTGCGGCGGCCACTTCTGCGCCGTCCGGAGACTCGTACTCCTGCACTTGCACCGGCAGGGGCTCAGTCAAACCCAGTTGGCGGCGTGCAATCACGTCAATGCGCATCGGGCTCCGCAGCCCCGCGATTTCCAATTTCAAGGACGAATTCAACGAAGTCGCTTCGGCTTGCCGGGCCTTCACTTCCTCCAGCTGAAAACTCAAGTCGATGCAGCGGAAATGCTGGTAAATGTACAGCATGAAAAACGCCGCGATCACCGCGCCCAGCGCCGCCGTGCGATACAGTTTGCGCATTTTCGCCGGCTCGACGTGGCGTACCAGGCGCGAGTTGTCGATCCGCTTGACCGTGTGAAATTCCGTCATTGCCGCTGATTTTTTCTTGCGCGCCATACTTATGCTCTTTCCGCACACCGCAGCTTCGCGCTTCGCGAACGCGGGTTGCCCATCATTTCTTGCTCGCTGGGCTGGATCACGTGTTTCGTCAGCACGCGGAGCGTTCCTGCCCGCTCTCCCTCTTGAAACGCGCGCTTCACCAGGCGGTCTTCCCGCGAGTGGTAACTCAACACCACCCAGCGGCCTCCTGAATTCATTGTGGCGGGGGTCCGAGAAAGAAACTGCCCGAGTTCCTCCATCTCTCGATTCACCGCTATCCGCAGCGCCAGAAACGTTTTTGTTGCGGGATGCAGTCTCTGCCTTCCCCATTGCTTTCGGGCCCCTGCCACAGTCGTTGCCAAGTGCGCGGTATCCCGTAGGGGTCGCGCTCGCACGATCGCCTTGGCGATCCTTCTGGAATCGTGCTCATCCGCTTCGCGGTAGAGCAGGTCGGCGATTTCCTTTTCCGACCAGCGATTCACAATCTCGTCTGCCGTCAATTCGTCGTTGGCAGTGTCCATGCGCATGTCCAGCGGCGCAGCCTCGCGAAACGAAAACCCCCGCGCGCCTTCATCAAGCTGCATGCTCGAAACTCCCAAGTCGGCCAAGACCCCGTCCACCCCGGGAATCCCCAACTCTTGCGCGACCTCCGCAATCCTCGAGAATGGCGCGTGCACCACTGTCACTTTCGCCCCAAAGATCTTGAGCCGCTCCCGTGCCAACTCCAGCGCCCGTGCGTCCCGGTCCAGGCTGATCAGCCGCCCGGAAGGGCGCGCGTGAGGAATCCCAGAGGTCAATTTCCGCGCGATGGCTTCCGAGTGCCCGCCCGCTCCTAGCGTGGCGTCGATGTACGTTCCGTCCGGCTTTACGCGCAGCCATTCGAGCACCTCTTCCAACAGCACCGGCGTGTGCGGCGCAGCCAATCTTGCAAAACCCTAAATTCCCAAATCTTCCAGCGCCTTGTCGTCTTCGTCTGTGTAAGGTTCGTTCTTCAATTGATCCAGCACTCTCGTATGGTTCATGACTTCCAGGTAGTCCAAGTTCCCAAGCACGTCTACGTCTCCCTTGGTCTGTGCCGCTTCACGCAGCACCGTGGGCAGCAGCAATCTTCCTTGCCCATCCAGCTCCACCGTCTGCCCGTAATAGCTCGTCCGCATCAGGAACTTTCTCTTGGCCCGGTTGGTGCTCGGCATCTGCGCCAGCTTGTCTTCGATCTCCGACCAAACCTTCATCGGATAAATCCTGGCCGTCTCACCGCTCGTGCTGGTGATGTAAAATTGGTTCCCGTACTCTTTCAATTCGTCCAGAAACACGGCGGGTATCTTCAACCGACCCTTCTCGTCCACCTTCGCCGGACAGTTGCCCCGCAGCTTCATGCGCTCCACTCACCGCGACCCCGGTCTTGCCCGGTTCGCACACCAATATGTGGTCTAGAATGGCCAAATTGCCAACTTTCACCACAGATCTGGAAGTCTTTCTATTTTGCCCTACTGCCCGCTACTGGCTTCTACTGTTGCCCACTTCCTACCACTTTTGACCACATGATAGGCTGCTTTCCCGCCTTGTCAAGAGGAAACGTACTTCGTTTCTAAAATTGTAGTGAACATAAAGCGAAGAGCGAGCGAATCATTTATGCCGCGACTGGTTGCGGTTTCTTTTTCCGCTGACAACAATTCTTGGTGGTAGGGTTTTGCACGTCCGCGCGGGACGTTCCGATCGTTGATCGTCGCTTCCCAGAAACTTTCCCGCTAGGCCTCGAGCTTGTCGCTCGTGCCAAAATGCGGCAGTGGACCCGATTCCATTGGATGCGAATCCATGTTATGCTTTTTCGACACAGTTTATTCGACTCCCAAAGGAGCCCTGACCATGGAATGGGTTACCCCTCAGCACGAAGAAGTCGACCTCAACTGCGAAATCAACTCCTACGCCAACGCGGAGCTCTAATCCCATTGACCGCGTGCAGCGGTCAGTGGTAAACAAGCCGGAATGCGCGTAAAAGTCCTCGGCTCCGCAGCCGGGGGCGGTTTCCCCCAATGGAATTGTGGCTGTCCAAACTGTAGCGGTTTCCGCAACGGCACCTTGAAAGTTCGTCCGCGCACGCAAGCGCAGGTCGCGGTTTCCTCTGATCCTTCGCACTGGTTTCTGCTGAACGCCTCTCCCGATCTCCGCCAGCAAATCCTTGCGGCCCCCGAGTTGTCGGTCGCCTCCTCCACACTCGCTTCGCCTATTTCCAACATTCTGCTCACCAGCGCTGATGTGGATTGCGTCATGGGTTTGCTTCACCTGCGCGAGTTTCAACCTCTGCATATTTACTCGACCCTTTCCGTTCGACGCGTCCTCACCGAAGAAAACAGCCTGTTCCGGGTCTTGGCGCGCTCTAATCCCCCCGTGCGCTGGGACAGTTTGTCGCTCGATCGCATCACTCCTCTCGCTCCGCCCTCTTCTCCCGGCGCGAAAGACGGCTTGTTCTGCAAGGCCGTGCCTCTCTTCGGGAGTTTTCCGGACTACGTGAGCGATTCTCTAAAAGCCAGTCTGCCCTCAGAGGAAGCGGTCATCGGCCTGCAGCTTGTCCACAAGGAAAAGCGGCTCTTCTACGCTCCCAGCTACTCAGGCCTTGGAGAAGACTGGCAGCGCGCCGTCGATGAAAGCGACCTGGCCCTGCTCGATGGCACCTTCTGGAAAGATGATGAACTCATCCAAGCCAAGCGCAGCCGCAGAACGGCTCGCGACATGGGCCATCTTCCCCTCTGGGGCGACCGCGGCATGCTGAAGCGGCAGTTTCGTCTCGGAAAGACCCGGCGCGTCCTCATTCACATCAACAACACCAATCCGGTGTTGAATGAAGAGAGTCCCGAGCATCGCGCGGTGCGTGAAGCCGGTTGGGAAATCGCCTATGATGGGATGGAGTTCGGACTATGAATGTGACTCAGCCCAACCCTAGAACGATGCGCTCGCGGATGAAAGACTTCCTTTTGTATTGTGGAATCGGCGTCCTGGTTGCTGCGACGGCGATCTTGGCTGGAATCCATCAGGCTAGAACTGGCGTAAAGTCGGAAGCAACGGCCAAATGGCTTGGTTTCGTCATTATGACCGCGTTAGTCTTCGGCAATGCAGTTCGCTACTTTAGGAGTTCTTGGAGTTCGCCCAAATTCTGGGGACTGCTGATCCTGTTCTCGGTGCCTCACTTCATTTTAGGTTTCGTAGTACTCTCGAACGTGGCTAGATTGGGTTTGATACAGTTTGCGGTTGTTACTCCGGTTGAGTATTTCGTTCTGGATACCTTCCTTCGTCGGTTCTCGAGATGACCATCACCGCTGCCAAGTCCGACCGGCCTCCGCTGTCCGAAGCCGAGTTGATCGCTGGCTTTCACTCCATTGGCGAAGAGCGCTATCACCACAAGCATCCGTTTCACCTGCTCATGCATGAAGGCAAGCTTACGCGAGGCCAGCTTCAGGCCTGGGCGTTGAATCGTTATTACTATCAGAGCCGCATCCCCATCAAGGACGCGGCCATTCTGACGCGCAGCGAAGACCCCGCCTTTCGCCTCGCCTGGCTTAAACGCATCCTCGATCATGACGGCGACGGCGCCAGACCCGGCGGCATTGAAAAATGGCTGCGGCTTGTTGAAGCTACTGGTCTGTCCCGCGAGCACGCACTCAGCGGCGACAGCATTCTTCCCGCGACGCGTTTCGCCGTTCAGGCTTACGTCGATTTCGTCTCCACTCGCTCGCACCTCGAAGCCGTCGCCTCTTCCCTCACCGAACTTTTCTCCAACAAGCTCATCGCTCTCCGCATGGACCGCCTGCGCCAGCATTATCCCTGGCTCTCCGGCGGCCTCGACTATTTCACCGGCCGCCTCACCCAGGCTCCCGAGGACTCCGACTTCGCTCTGGCCTGGGTCGTAAAGCACGCCTACACGCGCACCGAGCAGGATTTGGCCCACGCCGCCGTGCGGGCCAAGTGCGACATTCTCTGGGCGCAACTCGACGCTCTCTATTTCGCCTACGTCAATCCCGGCTGGCCGCCCCCCGGCGCCTTCCATCCCGCAAAGGAATCGTGAAGAGCGCGCCATGCCGCCCGAACTGAACAGCCGCCCGCGCCTGGCTCCCGGATGCCGCCTTGGCGAAAACAACCAGCAGCGCGTGTTGCTCATGCCCGAACGCGCCCTGCGCTTGAACGGCCCAAGCCTAGAAATTGTCGAGCGTTGCGACGGCAAGCACTCCGTCCAGCAAATTGTTTCCGAGCTACAGCAGATTTATTCCAAAGCACAGCCGAAAAAAGTGGAAGAGGACATCCTCGGCTATCTTGCTCTTTTGCAAAAGGAACGTGCTCTCGATTTTGAGCCTTAGCGCCCATCTTCCGTTGGCCGCGCCTGGCAGAAGGCCGAAACGTTCCTCTATGAGGTGATTGGCATTTGTGGTGTACGGCATGAAGAAAATCGATCAATTATTCGCACTCGTGGGAATAGCGGTCGGGGCCTTTCTCACATGGTATGGCTATTATTCGAATTCCCACAGAGCAGTGACCAGAATCAATGAATTCATCTATCTTCTTCTGTTCCCTCCCTCGATTGGTTTGATGGTCACCGAAAACGCCTCGTTATCGGGACAGGTGATCATCGTTTTCATAGTGGTTGCTGCAAACGGATTTCTCTATGGGTTGGCTTCTGCCGCAGTCCGTAAAATATTCAGGTGATGAAGAATTCGTTCTTCAGTTTTCTGAACATGATATCTACTCACTCCAATCCGCTGGCCCTGATCGCCGAACTCACCCACCGCTGTCCGCTCCATTGCGTCTATTGCTCGAATCCTCTTGAAATGCGGTCTCGCGCCAACGAACTCCCCACCGAAATCTGGTCCCGCGTTTTCCAGGAGGCCGCCCAAGCCGGCGTTCTCCAAGCCGATTTAACCGGCGGCGAGCCTTTAGCCCGCCCCGACATCATCGAACTCGTCCGCGCCGCGCGCTCTGCCGGCCTGTACGCCAACCTCATCACCTCAGGCCTTCCCCTTGATGAACCCAAAGTTGCCTCGCTAGTCGCCGCTGGCCTCGATCACTTTCAACTCAGCTTCCAAGGCGCTCGCGAGGACACCGCCAACGAAATCTCCGGCACAAAGTCCCACGCCCAAAAACTTCGCGTCCTCGATTGGCTCCGGCAACATCGCGTCGCCGTCACGCTAAATTTCGTCATCCACCGGCGCAACCTCGATCAACTAGAGGAAATGCTCGCGCTCGCCGAATCTTCCTCCGCCACCCGCGTCGAATTTGCCAACGTCCAATATTACGGCTGGGCCTTCGCCAATCGCGAAAATCTCCTGCCCACCCGCACGCAACTGGATCACTCGCTCGCCTTCATCCAGCGCGAACAAGAGCGGCTCCAAGGAAAAATTCGCATCGAATACGTCGTCCCGGACTACTACGCGAAGTACCCCAAGCCCTGCATGGGCGGCTGGGGCCGCAAGCTGATGCTCATCACGCCAAGCGGCGATGCGCTTCCCTGCCATGCCGCGCAAGTCATTCCCGGCCTCGTCTTCGAAAACGTAAAGAACCGCAGTCTGCGCGAAATATGGGAGCACTCCGCCGCATTCCAGAAATTCCGTGGAGAAGATTGGATGCAGGAGCCGTGCAAAACCTGCGACCGCCGCGAACAGGACTTCGGAGGCTGCCGCTGCCAGGCCTTGTTGCTTTCTGGCAACGCCTCGGCCACCGATCCCGTCTGCTCCCTGGCGCCTCTGCGCCCCAAAGTAGACGCCATCCTCGCGCGCGTAAATTCTCTCTCCGCACCCGTAGAGGCGGGGCTTGCTTGCCCCGACCCGGTCGGGGCCCCGCCCGTCGCCGGCCAACTCACCAGGCCCTCCTGGCTCTACCGCCCCAATCCCGCCTGAGGCTCCGGTGCCGCCTGCGCCGGACGCAGCCGCTTCACGACGCGGAACAAAAAAACCAGGCTCCCGAGCAACACAAGAAACCCAAACGCGGTAAGCGTCCTCGGCGCTCCTGCGTGTTTCGCCACGCCGCCCGCGATGAGTGCGCCAATCGGCTGCATTCCCATCATCATCGTCGCGTACACCGCCATCACCCGGCTGCGCAATTCATCCGGTACGCGATACTGAATGAGCGTATTCGTGGCCGTCATCTGTGACGTCACCGCAAACCCCACGATCACCAGGACCGCCGACGACAGCCAGAAAAATCGCGATTGTGAAAACACTTCCAGGCCAATCGCGCAGATCATGGACGTCGCTGCGATCCATCGCGCCAGCCCTTTGTAGTCCGTCCGCGCCGCAAAGTGAAGCGCCCCCAGTACGGCTCCAACACCAGCGGAACTCATCAGCAATCCAAACCCGCGCGCTCCGCTATGCAAAACGTCTTTCGCAAACAGCGGCAGGAACACCGCATACTGCAAGCCGAACAAGCTCAGGACGCTCAGCAGAAGCAGTGCCGAGCGGATCGGAAAGTCATGCATTGCAAAGCGAAAGCCCTGGATGAAATTCTGAAATGGCGAGCCTTCGGGCCGTCTTGGTTCCGTCTTGGCGATCCGCATCGCCGCCAGCGCTCCGATTACCGCAAGGAAACTCAGGCCGTTCATCAAGAAACACCAACCCTCGCTGCTCTTCACATGACGCGCGTCCAGCCATGCAATCGCGATGCCCGCAATCGCCGGCCCAACGACGCGTGCGCCATGGAAAATCGAGGAATTCAGCGCGATCGCGTTCGGCAAATCCTCCTTCCCCACCATCTGCACGAAAAACGCCTGGCGGATCGGCACGTCGAACGCATTCACGATACCTACCAGGAATGCGATGAGAATCAGTTGCCAAACCGCGATGATTTTCCCGAGCGTCAGCCCCGCCAGCACAAATGCCAGAATCATCGAAGCGGTTTGCGTCCACATGACTCCGCGCCGCCGGTCGTAGTGGTCGCCAACGTAGCCTCCCACTGACGACAGAAACAGCAGCGGCACCTGGTTGGCAAATCCAAAGACACCTAGCAGGGCCGCCGAACCAGTCAGCTTGTACACCAGCCAAAGTTGTGCCGTGGACTGCATCCACGTCCCGATGAGCGAAACAAGTTGACCACCGATGAACAGTTGAAAGTTGCGATGTTGCATCGCGCGGAAGCGCGTGGATACGGATGGGCTGACCGCTGTGCGGTCACTCTTCAAATTTTTCTTCCTCCAATCGTTGGATGCGCAGATCGTGAACAAGTCACCATGCCGCGACTAGCAACTCCTTGTCAACGCAGCGGCCCCCGTTCGCGCAGCCAATATGCCCCGTAGGGGCGCGGCATGCTGCGCCTCGGTTTGCAAAGTGCATTGAATGTGGGATTCTTCAGGGGCGGCATGAGGAATAACGAAAAAACCCGCCTCATGCCCCAAATTCGGTTTCTTCCCGCTCTTAAACTGAAAACTTACAACTGGCAACCGAAAACGTTCTTATTCGTTCGGTGGGTCCGGCGCGCCCATGTGCATGTGGCTCAAATCACGCAGCATGGCCCTATCTTCTTCGCTCATACCACGCGTGAAATTCGGGTCATTTAAATGCTGGTTGCGCGCGGATTCTGGCATGTTTTGCAATACCTCAAGCCGATGCTGAATCGCATCCTGCCGCGTCTTTGGCAGTTGGTTCCACTTCGGCGTCAAATCATTCCGGACGTGACCCCTCTGTTCCGGCGTCAATTTATTCCAGTTGTCGATTCGCCTATTAATCTCTTGTCTTTGCGCCGGATTAAGATTCTTTTGCTTGTTATAGCTGTCGACGACCCTTCTCTTTTCCTGTGGAGTCAGATCGTTGAATCTCCTCTGTGGCGGCGCGTAGGCCGACGGCGGCCGGTTCGGATTATTACTTGGCCCCGGTACCATCCCCGCCCGATTGATGTCCGAGGCCGGCTGCCGGCCCGTGTTCGCATTCGGCGGCCGGTTCGCACCGGAGTTCTGCCGCTCGCTCCGAGCCCTCTGCGCTCCCTGCTGCGGTTGCCTGCGCTCCTGCCGTTGTTCTTGTCTTTGCTGCGGCCTTGGCCCTTGTGGTTGCCGCTGCGGCGGCTGGCTTTGCTGCTTCGGCGGCTTATTGTCTTGATGATTCTGCGCTCCATTCGCATGCGCTCCCTGCGCAAGGCCTGGCACAACGAGAGCCGCGCCCAGTGCCAGGGCCATCGACCATCCCGCGAATTGGAGTTTCCTTCTCATTTCTGGTTACATCTGCTGATTCTGGTTGACGTCGCTTCCTTCTTCGGCTTGCACCGGCTGTGGCAATTCACTCAGCGGCGCAAAATCCGAAATCACATCATAATTTTCCAGCACCGACATATTCTGGTTGATCTTCTCGATGTCCGTGGCACTCAAGGAACTCTCCGCCGGCCGCGACCCCAGCCACACCATCGCCAGCAGCAGCATCGACGCCGCAAACGCCACCCTCGGCGACGGCGCGAACCATGCCCACCAGCTCTGCTTCGCCGGCTCCGCTGCCACACGCGCCTGCATGCGAATGTCAAAAGCCGCCGACGGCTCGATCATCGGCAGCTCGTCCAGCAACACGTTCACCGCGCGAAACTCGTTCACGCGCACACGGCACGCCGCGCACGTCTCGAGATGCTTCTCCATCTCCAGGCGTTCGCCTTCCTTCACGCGCCCGTCCACGTATCCCATGATCTTCTTTTCCATCCGGCTACAATTCATAACTGCCTTCCTTGTTTACTCTCGAAATCTACTGCTTTGCCTGCTGCGCTACGAGCGGCGCTAATTCCACCCGCAGCGTTTCGTACGCCCGGAACAGCAGCGATTTCAGCGCGCTCTCCGAGCATTGCAAAATCTTCGAAATCTCCCCGTAATCCAGTTCCTGGTACTTGTGCAGCAGCACCGCCGCGCGCTGCTTCTCCGGTAGTTTTTCAATCGCGTGCCGGATCATCTTCTTCCGCGTCTCCTCAATCAGGTGCTGCTCGATGTTCGGGTGCTTCTCGGCGACGTCCATCGTCTTCTCGTCGCCGTCCTCCGCATCTGTCGTCACCGGAGCATCCAGTGAGATTTCCATCCGTTGATAGCGGTTGTCCCGCACCGAATTCAGCGCCAGATTCGTCGCGATCCGGAACAGCCACGTAGTGAACTTCGCGCTCGGCACGTACTCTGCCCGCGCGCGGTACACTCGAATGAACACTTCCTGCGCCAGATCTTCCGCCTGCTCCCGGTTCCTCACCATGCGGTACAAAAAATTGATCAGCGGACTCCTGTAGTGATGCAGCAGAAGCGCGAACGACTGTTCGTCGCCCGCCTTCACGTCCAGCATCAGTTGGACGTCCGACCTGGCCATAGCCGCCACACTGTATCAAACACCCGTGTTCTCAGAAAGTTGCAACTGCAGGAAGGAGCTAAGTCGTGTAGACGCAGGGCCTTAGCCCTGTCTAGGAAGGCCGTGCCAGATACCTGAGGAAATAACCCTAAACATGGAACAAGTGCTCCATTATCAACAAACTAGCCACTCCGATGAACACCAAAAGCGCCATCCGCCAATTCGGCTCCCGGTTCACTTCCGGCAACAAATCCGTCGCCGCCACGTACAACGTGACCCCGCCCGAAAGCGGCAGCGCATACTTCAACTGCCCCTGCAAAGAAGTCGTCAACAACACCCCAGCCACCGTCGCAACTCCCAGTAACCCCGCCGCCAAAATCGCGTTGCGTTTCCCCTGTCCGCTCGCCAGTACGACCGACGCCACCGTAAACCCCTCCGGCAGCTTGTGCAGAAACACCGCAAAAAACATTACCGCTCCCAGCCACGTCGAAACCAGAAACCCCGCCGCAATCGCTACGCCGTCAAAAAACGTATGAATCGTCATCCCCACCAGCACACTCGCCCGCGCATGTTGATGGCTCACCTCTTCAATGTGCGTCTCTTCCCCAAAATGAAAGTGCGGCGCCAAAGTGTGCTCGAAAAGGTGCACCAGAAAGTAGCCAATCAGCACATACAGCAGCGCGCTCTCCCCCGAAAGCCGCACCGACTCCGGAATCACCTCCACAAACGCGACCGCCAGCATGTACCCCGCGCCCAACGCCAAAAAATACTGCAAAAATTTTCGCGGCCACTCCCTCCGCACAACGAAATATCCCCCAACCAAATTCCCCGCCGCGGCCACCAACCCCAGGCCCGCCGCCAACCCCATCCGAAATGCCAAATCATGTCCCATGGAAAAAGTTCACAGTCAACAGCTCACAGTTGACAGTGAGAAGATCGGGAGACCGTTCTTGCGCAACTTGGCTCCCGTTGAAGAAAACCGACGGCTCACAGTTAACACATTTTCTAATTCTTTTGTCTATCTTACTGTCGGCTGTTAGCTGTCAGCTCATTGTCCTACGAACCTTGCGCAATCTTGGTTCGAAGGCCTGACAACATTCGAAGAATCTCAGAGACTTCTTTCAAATACCGAGAAGCGGCAGGGAGTTCGATGTAGCCCAAGTCGCGACTCACCATCAGAAGGTATTCGGTCTCAGCAAGAGAGCCTTCGGCGATATTCAGAAACCGAGCAAAGTCGGACTGACTTTGCCGCTTTGATCCTTCGGCAATATTAGTGGGGACGGAAACCGCAGCACGCCGTAGCTGCGACGTCAGCCCGAATTGCTCGGAGCGCGGAAATCCGACGCTTGCGCCGTAGATAGCAAGGACAAGCTTGTGGCTTCTCTCCCATACGAGCAGTTTAGTGAAGTGCTGCATGTCTATGCTGTGTCCTTCTCACGCTGTAAGCTGTCGGCTGTCAACTGTTAGCTTATTTATCCACTATGCCGAAACAAAATTACATCCCCTTCCTGTACGATGTACTCTTTACCCTCCAATCGAACTTGCGCCTTCTCCCGCGCCCCCGCCAAACTCCCCGCCGCCAGCAAATCATTCCACCGCACCACTTCCGCCCGGATAAATCCCTTTTCAATGTCACTATGAATCGCCCCCGCCGCCTTCACCGCCGTCGCTCCCTTGCGAATCGTCCACGCCCGCACCTCCGGCTCCCCCGCCGTAAAGAACTGGATCAGCCCCAGCAAATCATAAGTCGCCCGAATCAACCGGTTCAGCCCCGGCTCCTTCAATCCATACGACGCCAGCAGCTCCGCCGCCTCTTTCTCCTCCATCTCCGAAAGTTCCGCCTCCAGCCGCCCGCAAATCGCAACCACGGCCGCATTCGGCCGCCCATGCAACGCGCCCAGTTTGTGCCGCTCCACCGCCGTGTCCAGCTTGTCCGCTTCGTCGTCCCCCACGTTCAGCACATACAGCACCGGCCGCGCCGACAAAAACAAAAATCCCCCGATCGATTTCCTTTCCTCCGGCGTCAACTCCAGCTCCCGCAGCGCCTTCTCCGCCTCCACATGCGCCTTGCATTTTTCCAGTGCGCCCTTTTCGATCTCCAAAATCGGATCGCGCTTCTTCTTCAAATCCTTGTCCACCCGCTCTAGCCGCCGCGTAATCTGATCGTGGTCCGAAAGCATCAGTTCCAAATCCAGATTCGTAGCATCCCGAAGCGGATCAATGCTCCCCTCCGAATGCGGCACCGAAGGATCATCAAACGCGCGAATCACATGAGCGATCACATCGACTTCGCGCAATTGCGCCAGAGCATCGCGCATCCGCTCCTTCTGCATCCCGCCCAGATCGACATAATTCACGGTGGCATAAGTAATCTTCTTCGGGCTATACAGCTTAGCCAGCTCCACCAAACGCGGCTCCGGCACCTTAGCCACACCCACATGCGTAGCCGACGCCCCGCCCTTCCCCTCGACATGCGCCTTCGTCAAAATTCGAAACAACGTGGTCTTTCCAACCTGCGGCAATCCAATAATCCCTGTCTGCACTACATCCCCTTCAATTCGCTATTTTCCACCTGCACAAACCCCTCATCCTAACATACCCGTTCTTGAACCCTGCCTTTGTAGCGGCAACCATTCACATGGGCGCTGATTCGCAAAGAGGGTGCTTGGCACCCTGCCCTTTGGGAGCTAAACTTCACGTATGAGGTGTCTCACCCTGCTGCTCAAGCTTGGCGTTGTCTGCGTGGCAGCGCTGTCTCCGACAGTCACAAAAAACTCCGTCGCGCAATCCTCAACCTCCACCACCCACCAAGCTCGGATCGTTGTCGTAAAGCGTTCTTATCCAATCTATCCGCCGTTGGCCCGTCAAGCGGGCATTACCGGTGACGTGACCCTATCGATTGGGATTCGTCGGGACGGAAGTGTTGAGTCCGCGGTGGTGATCAATGGGCATCCGCTATTGAAGCAGGCAGTTCTCGATAGCATTCAGAGTTCGGAGTTCGAGTGTAGAGATTGCACTGAACAGATTACCCCCTATTCTGTGGTCTATACCTTTCTGATTGAAGGGACAGGTTGTACGCCAAACGTGAACGCCCCCACTATGGGTCCACCTCAGCAGACGACCCATGAAACAAAAGGAGCTGTGCAGAAGGATCAGGTGACAATCACCGCGCAACAAATATGCATAGTTGATCCGGTCAGTTTTATTTCGGTTCGCTCCCCGAAATGCCTCTACTTGTGGAGATGCAGCACTCGACGTTTGTGACTACGGGCATGCCCTCTCCTCTGTGGACTCTGCGTCTCGGCGTTAGACTTTCTCTTTTCTTCTTCTCCGCTTAATCTATTCCCCGCCATGCCGACTCCCTCACCCGCCTTTCGATTCACATTCTTGTAAACGCAAGGGAACTCTCGCGCGTCATAATGAAGGACGCGAACAAAACACACGATTCCTGATTCCCGAGGCTCATGCCAATCGCCATTTTGGATCTCTCAGCCTATGTCGGCCTCGCCGCTGTCGGCGCCATCACCCTGAACATGCTCCTGGGATTGCTCATGGCCTTTCGCTACAGTCCTCACCGCTCCTGGCCGCACCGCCGCTTCAATTATTTTCGCCTTCACAACTTGACCGGCTACCTCGTCCTCGCGCTTTCGATCCTTCACCCGGCCATCCTCCTCTTGAACAAAAATCCTCCCTTCCGCATCCTCGACCTCGTCTACCCTGTACATTCCCCTGCCCAGCCCCTCGATAACACCATCGGCGCCATTGCTCTGTACCTGCTCGCCTTTGTCGTCATCACTTCCTACGTGCGCCTTCGTCTTGGCCGCCATCTTTGGAAGTCCTTCCATTTCTCCATTTATTTCGCTGCCGCCGCGCTCTTCTGGCACGGCCTCTTCACCGATCCCGACCTGAAAAACGCTCCCATCGACTGGTTCGACAGCGGCAAACTCTTTGTCGAGTCCTGCATCCTCCTGATCGCCACGGTCAGCCTCCTCCGCCTGCGCCACGCCCGCAAAAAAGCCCTCCGCGCCCGCCAATCCAACCCACAAACCCTCACCTCTCCCTAAAATCTAAGGTTGTGGCGGGTCCACGTGGTTCGAGCTGTCTTTCTTCGCAGTTCTTCTCCGTGCCCTCTGCGTTCTGCCTTTAGCTTTCTTTTTTCTTTACTCTTGTCTTACCCTATGGTGACCATGCCAACTCCCACTCCGTCCTTTGACCTAGCCGAAGCCACCAAGCACCTGGCCGAACGCGACGAAACCCTGAAGCGCCTGATCGCGGAAACAGTCCCTTTTCAAATGGACCAGGATCCGCTGCAATCCCCCTACGAAGCTCTTCTCGAAGCCATCGCCTACCAGTCCATCTCCGGCAAAGCCGCCGCCACCATTTATGGCCGTATCAAAGCGCTGAGTGGCAATGGTCGCGCCCCTTCTCCCGAACAAATGTTGAAACTCCGCAAGCCTGTCCTCCGCAAGGCCGGACTTTCAGGCGCCAAAGTCCTGGCCATGAAGGACTTGGCCAAGAAAACGATCGACGGCGTCGTCCCCACCCTCGAGCAAGCCGAAAAACTCTCCGACGAAGAGCTCGTCGAGCGCCTCGTCTCCGTCCGCGGCATCGGCGCCTGGACCGTCGAAATGTTCCTGATCTTCCGCCTCGGCCGCCCTGACGTCCTCCCCATCCACGACCTCGGCGTCCAAAAAGGCTGGTCCGTCGCCTACGGCAAAAAACATATGCCTAAGCCCAAGGAACTCCTCGCCTTCGGCGAACGCTGGCGCCCCTACCGCACCGTCGCCAGTTGGTACATGTGGCGCGCCTTCGAGCGCGCCGGCTACAAAGCCACCAACGAAATCCGCCCCGCCAAGGTCCGCAAGCCCAAGTCTTCCAAGTCCAAACGTCCCGTCCGCAAGCGCCGGTAGTGGCCGGGCTTGAGCCCGGCTCTTTGTCTCGCCCCTCTTCGTCTCCGGATCCTTCTGGCTCCGCATTGGCGACCCAAGCCGGCCCCAACAATGTTTTTTCCTCGACAGACTCCGTCCATCCGAGCAACGTAGCTTTCAGGTACTCGCATCTCTTGGAGTGTGGGAGCAAAGCTCCCACTTTTTCCTTTGTGGCGGATGCTGATGCTGCGGTGCATTGCATTGCACGCCTCCAAAAGCGGGTCGAGCCAGAGACACCGGCGTTTCAGCACCATTCCGCTGTAGCGTAAGCCCTTTAGTATCAACACTTACGAATTTGCTCTCCAGCGACGGCCCTAACCACCTTTAGAATCAACACTTATGGAACTGCCCGCAAGTGTTGATTCTAAAGCGATTGCGGTTCCTCTAAGTCCTTTAGATGCAACACTTACGCAAAACAGGGGGGAGGGGTACAGATTATGGCTAACCAAGAGCTCTTTCATCGAGTGACTGCTAAATCTTTCACCATCAAATACATAGCCGCCAACCCTGCCAGGAGCACACATCCTTCCAGCGACGCGGAAATCCGGTGCAACCTCCCAAACTCCGCAAGCAGGGGACTGTCCGCCGCCGTCGCCTGGATCGATCCCATCTGCACCCGCAGCGCCGCCATCTTCGGACTGACCGCATGCTGCGACACCACGGTGAGCAGAATCATCAGTACAACGCAAAGCGCTGGGGGCGTCGCCAGACTCGCAAACGTCCGAGTCCTCAGCAAACGCGCAAGCAGGATCCCAATCCCGCAAACCACGCCGATCATGTGCATCCACCACAGCGCGAACCCTACCATCGCTCCCGCCTGGTCCCGGCTTGCCAACATCCGGAACGCTCCCGGCGCCAATACAAGGCTGACGAACGCATCACTCCCCAACCACAGGCTCAATCCAAGGAATTCAAGAGCGCGAAGAAAGTTCATTATGGCTGCACTATACAAGACCGACGCTTTTCCGGCCAGGGCATGACTTTCTGACCTGCGGCCATCTGGCAGCATCAAACGACGAGTGCTCCCGCTTCTAAATAGCAAGTTCAGCACAAAAAACCGAACCTCAGATGTCTGTCCAGGAACGATATGGGAGAATAAGAACGAATGGTGGGCGACAAAGGACTTGAACCTTTGACCTCTCCCGTGTGAGGGGAGCGCTCTAACCAACTGAGCTAGTCGCCCATTACCGATGACCGCGACAGCCGGTACCGCCATCTATTTGTAACAGGAAGGGCCCGGGTTTTCAACACATGCCGACTGCCACCTCTCAAGTGGTCTCCCAGCTTCAGCGCTCCATCGCGCGCGCCATTTACGGCAAGGAAGACGCCATTCAGCTCGCCCTGGTCACGCTGCTCGCGCGCGGCCACCTGCTTATCGAAGACGTTCCCGGCGTCGGCAAAACCACACTCGCGCAAGCGCTCGCCAAATCTTTTCATTGCAGCTTCCAGCGTATTCAGTTCACTTCGGACCTGCTCCCGAGCGACGTCCTCGGCGTGAGCGTCTACAATCCCGAATCTCGCGAATTTGAATTTCGCTCCGGCCCGATTTTCGCCAATGTCGTCCTCGCCGACGAAATCAACCGTACCACCCCGCGCACGCAATCCGCGCTTCTCGAAGCCATGAACGAAGCGCAGGTCACCGTCGACGGCAAAACGCTCCCGCTGCCACAGCCGTTTCTGGTCATCGCCACGCAAAATCCCGTCGAGCATCACGGCACTTATCCGCTGCCGGAATCGCAGCTCGACCGTTTTTTGATGCGCATCAAAATGGGCTATCCCTCACACGAAACGGAAAAGGAAATTCTCCGCAAGCGCGTTGGCGACAATCCCATCGATTCGCTCGATCCGATCGCGGATGTCACCGACGTGCTGGCCATGCAGGACGCCGTCGCGCACGTCAAGGTCGACTCCAGCCTGCACGATTACGCCCTCGAGATCGTCAATCGCACGCGCAAGAGCGAACAGCTTGCTCTCGGCGTCAGTCCCCGCGGCACGCTCATGCTCCAGCGCGCCGCGCAAGCTCGCGCCTTCCTCGACGGACGCGACTATTGCCTTCCCGACGATTTCAAGGAGCTTGCCGTTTCCGTTTTCTCGCACCGCGTCGTCGCCAGCTCGCGCCACGCTTCATTGCAGAAAAAATCGGAAACCACCGATTCCGTCCTGCGCGATATCGTCGAGTCCGTTCCTGTTCCTTTGTGATCGCCTTGTTGTGAGCGTGCTCTCAACCATCGCGCAACTCTGGGCCAAGGCCGACCGCTCCGCCGTCCGCGCCTTCCTTCTCTCCATTACCGCGCTCGCCGCCGCGCTCCTCCTCGCTCTGTATTCCGGCTCCGCCGCGGAACTCGGCCAGGTCGTCGTCGCCAGCGCTTCGGCGCTGGCTGCGCTGGCCATCGCCGCGTGGGTGGGCGTCACGCTCGTTCCCGTCCTGGCCAAGCGCACGCCGCTCCGCTGGATAGTTTACAAAATGGAGTATCGCATCACCATCGAGGGCTGGATCTATCTCGGCGGAATCCTTCTTGTTGCCCTCGCGGCGCTTAACACCGGAAACAATCTCCTTTTTCTGATTCTCGCCAGCCTCATCGCCCTCGTTTTGATGTCCGGCATTCTTTCTTCCATCACGCTCTCGGGAATCGAAATGCGGCTGGTATTGCCGGAACATATTTTCGCCGGGCAGGCGGTACGCGCCATGGTCGAGCTCGAAAATGAAAAGCTGACGCTGCCTTCCTTTTCTCTGCGCGTGGAAGCCGCCAAGACAAAACAGGACAAGGCCGCCGCCATCCTCGAAACGCCGGTTTATTTTCCGTATTTGCCAAAACACGACCGCGTGCAGCAGACCATCCCTGTGACCTTTCCCCGGCGGGGCGTCTATCGTCAGGAAGCTTTCCGCATCGTCACTCGCTTTCCCTTTGGCTTCCTGCGCAAAGCCCGCCAGCTCAACCTGAAAACAGAGGCGCTCGTTTATCCCTCCGTCGAACCCACCGAGGAATACCTGGAAATTCTGCCCGGCTTGCAAGGCGCGCTGGAAAGCCTCACCAAAGGACGCGGCCAGGATCTTTATGCGCTGCGGGATTATCAACCCATGGACAGCGCGCGCCACGTGCACTGGAAAGCTTCCGCGCGCTCCGGTTCCTTGATGGTCCGCGAATTCACCCGCGAAGACGACTGCCGCATCCTCCTTGTTCTCGATCCTCACCTATCCGCGGATGAGTCCGCTGCGCTGAAACCGGGAGTGCCTGCGACGAACGCACGCTTCGAGCGCGCCGTCACCATCTGCGCCAGCCTGGCGTGGCACTTCTACGAAAACAATTCCTTACTGCAATTCCGCAGCGCCGGCGTGGAAACGGCTCTCGCTCCCGCCGACGAAATCATTTTCAGGATTCTCGGGCACCTGGCGGTCGCGCAACTTCTCCCGCCCGATCCCCAGCAATCCCTCATGGCCGACCTCGCCGCCTCACCCGAACTTTTCAAGATCATCGTCACCAGCCAGCCCCATGGCTCCATCCCCGCTTCCGTGTGGAGCTCCTCCTACGTCGTCTTCCTCGACGACCCCGCCGGCTGAATTCTGCCGCTCTTCTTTGTGCGGGCGCACCCACAACTGCGATTTCACCGTTCCCTGTGAAGTCAGGATCCAAGCTTCACTCCACGCCCGCCGGAGCGAGCTGTGCGAGAATGTGCTAGCACCATGCTGAACGGCCGTGAACTCGTCACATTTCGCAAACAACTGCTTGGTTGGTTTCGGCAATTCCAGCGCGATTTGCCTTGGCGGCGCACCAAAGATCCGTATCGCATCTGGCTTTCTGAAATCATGTTGCAGCAAACTCGCGTTGCGGCCGCAATTCCTTATTACGAACGGTTTGTCGAATGCTTCCCGGACGTTCACACGCTTGCCGCTGCGCCGCAAGAAGAAGTGCTGCGCTTGTGGTCAGGTCTGGGGTACTACAGCCGCGCGCGCAACCTGCAGAAAGCGGCGCAGCAAATCGTGGCCAAACACGCGGGACAATTTCCGAAACGAATGGAGGATGTCCTCGCCTTGCCAGGCATCGGGACGTATACAGCCGCGGCGATTCTGAGCATCGCGTTCGGTGAAAAATTAGCGGTCCTTGACGGCAACGTCGCGCGCGTCCTCGCGCGACTCGGAGCGATTCGCGGCAACCTGCGCCAGCCGCAGCACTGGCAATCGTTGCAAAAAACAGCGGATAGTTTGCTCGAACCGAAGTCACCGAGCGATTGGAATCAGGCCATGATGGAGCTGGGCGCGACGCTCTGCGCTCCAAAATCGCCGCAATGCCTGCTATGCCCGGTCGCACAATTTTGCGAAGGCCGCAAACTCGGCATCGCCAATTCTTTGCCCGAAAAACGCAGGAAGCGCGCCACCGTGGAAGTGACTCTGGCCGCTGCGGTATTCATAGATGAAAAGGGCCAAACTCTTCTGTTGCCGCCACCAAAAAATATGAAGGAGAAGGCTGCCGCCGATCACGTGCCAACTCTAGTTTCAAAAATGTGGCATTTCCCGACGCTTGCGGTAACTGGAGAACCAGCTGGAAATCTCGCCGCCTTTCTGCACAAAATCATGAGCAGCGTTGCAAGCTGGAAATCGCAGCTCGTTCCAGCCGGCAGAGTTCGTCACGCGGTTACCTACCGCGCCATCACCCTCTTGCCATTCCTTATTCGCGCAAAAAAAATCCCGCGCGTCCCCGGAGCGAGGCAGGTTCCTCTCACTGACGTCTCCAGATTGCCGATTTCCAACCTCACCAGGAAAGTTGCCCACGCCGCTCTGGAAGCGCTAACTCTGGCTCCGGCCAAGCGTTGAGCGTTATCCTTTCGCCGAGCCTCGTTTCCGCCGCGCCGCGCAGATGGTACGATTAAAATTCCACCATGGCCGCCACAATCGCAACTCCAGTTGAACCCGCGCTGCCCGCCGAGCGCTTCTTTCGCACTTCGCTTTCCCTGCTCATCCTCACGTCGACAGTCACGCTGGTGAGCACCGGGAAGCTCGATATCATCACCAGCTTTGCGGCTCCGCTCGTCGTGCTCCTCAAGGGCTTCCGCTTGTGGCACGGACGTCCCGCCGAGCTTTCGCACCGCGCCGCCACCTGGTGTGTCGTCGCTTATCTGGCGTTTTTTCCGGTGGACGCCCTGTTTCTCTCGCGTTTGTCCGTTGCCAACTCAGCCAACCCCCCGCTCTACGCCGTGCTTCTCAGTGCAGTGCATTTTCTGTTGTTCGTCAGCATCGTCCGTTTTTATAGCGTGGTGACCGACCGCGACGCGGTTTTTCTCTCGATGCTCGCGTTCGCGGGCATCCTCGCCGCGGCCGTTCTTACGGTCGATACCACCTTCCTGATTCTTTTTTTCATCTTTCTCCTGTTTGGGATTTCCACTTTCGTCGGGCTGGAACTGCGGCGAGCGGCAGCCGGCGCGGTTTCCCCCACTCTCCACGCGCACACCGAGCGCGATCGAAGACTGAATCGCGCGCTGAGTCTGTCGGCTTTCAGCGTGGCCGCCGGAGCCATTGTCCTCGGCAGCGTGCTGTTCTTCTTTTTCCCGCGTTTCAACGCCGGGTACCTCGGACGCGCCAGCTTCAACCCGTCGCTCATGACCGGCTTTACGGAGAATGTCGAGCTCGGCCAGATCGGCGAGATCAAAAAGAATTCCGCAGTGGTCATGCGCGTACAAACAGGAAAACCGATTGGGTATGAGCGGCTGCGCTGGAGAGGCATCGCGCTTACAAATTTCGACGGCAGACGGTGGAGCACCGCGGAGCACAGCACGAAAACATTGGTAATGGGAGGGGATGGCTGGATTCGCACCACGGATACGCCACAGAAAGCGGAGTTGCTGAAACCGGGAATGCTCTACACCGTATACCTAGAACCGCTGGCCACCGACGCTCTTTTCGTTCCTGGTAAAGTCACGCGCCTCAAGGGGAATTTCAACGGCGGAATGAGCAGCTCATTCAACGCCATCCGTGGAAACTATATTTTCCGGGATTTCACGGATACGCTGACAAATCCCTTTCACAATTACACGGCATTACGGTATGCCGGCATTTCTAGCCTGCCTCCACTCGATGCGGCCAAGCTGCGCGCGGCTTCGACGGACTACTCGCCGGATATCGCGCGGACCTATCTGCAACTCCCTCCGCTGGATCCGCGGATCCCGGAACTTGCGCAGCAGATCACGAAAAGCGCCCGGACTCCTTTCGACAAAGCGCTGGCGATGGAAAGTTACCTGCGCAATCGTTTCGCCTACACCTTGAACCTGACGGGGAAGCCCGGAGCCGATCCGCTCGCTCATTTTCTTTTCGAGACTCGCGCGGGCCACTGCGAATACTTTGCCACGGCAATGATCATTATGCTGCGCACGCTCGGCATTCCTTCACGTGAAGTCAACGGCTTTCTGCCGGGTGAATACAACGAGCTGGGCGGCGATTATATTGTCCGCGCCAGCGACGCGCACAGTTGGGTGGAAGTCTATTTTCCCGGCATGGACTGGCAAGTGTTCGACCCCACGCCCGCGGCCCCTGAAAACGAAGGCGGCTTCCTGACGCGGCTCGGAAAATATGCCGACTGGATGGAGATTACCTGGAGCGAGTGGGTGATCGGCTACGACTTCGCGCACCAAATGGTGATGGCACAAACGATGCAACGGAGTTCCCGTGATTTGTCGGATTCGCTGCGGGCGTGGTACGCACGGCAGCAAATCCGCGGCAGACGCTGGATGAAATCCTGGCATAGCGGGCTTGGCTTGCTGATTCCGGTCGCGGCTGTGGCGTTCCTGATCCTGCTCCGCTTTGATGCGCTGTCAGCGATGCTGCGGCGCCTTCGGCTGTGGTGGCAGCTTCGGTCACCGAAGGCGGCGCGCTCAAATCCCCAGCTTGCGTCGCGGCTGTACGCGGAACTCTTGCGCGTGCTGGCGCGGCGCGGCTTGACGCGCGGAGCCTCGCAGACACCGCTGGAGTTCGCGGCGGCGGTGGACTCTCCGCATCTTGCGCCACCCGTCCGGGAATTCACGCAACTTTACGCGCATGCGCGGTACGGCGACGCGCCTTGCGACACGACCCGATTGCGGCAACTCCTTGATCAGGTGCGCGCGGCTTTGCGGGGGCGCTGAAGATAGTTTAGTTCCTGCCAAATGGGGCGCAGCATGCTGCGCCCCTACAAACACGACGATCGGTGGCCCATGTTACAATTAAGAATTGCGCAACCGCGCAAATTTGCCGCCTATGACTAAAGTTGGATTCGTCAGCCTGGGATGCCCGAAAAACCTCGTGGACAGCGAGGTGATGATGGGTATTCTTGCGCGTGAAGGCTATGAACTTACACCACGCGCCGACGAGGCAGAAGTATTGGTCGTCAACACGTGCAGCTTTATCGAGGCGGCGCAAAAAGAATCGGTGGACGCCATTCTGGAAATGGCGGAACACAAGAAATTCGGCGCGGCCAAAAAGCTGATTGTGGCGGGCTGCCTGGTGGAACGGTTTCGCGCGCAGATCCTGGAGCAAGTGCCGGAAGTGGACGCGGTGGTGGGCACCGGCGAAGTCGAACGTATTATGGAAGCGGTGGAAGGCGATCTTCGCGTGCTGCCGGCGGAGCCGCCCGCGTTTCTGTATCACGACTTGACGCCGCGCATCGTTACGACACCGAAGCACGCGGCGTACATCAAAATCGCGGAAGGCTGCGATCATCCGTGCACGTTCTGCATCATTCCGCAGCTTCGCGGCGCGTTTCGCAGCCGGCGATTCGAATCGGTGGTGCGCGAGGCGGAAAACCTGGCGAAGGCCGGCGCGCGGGAAATCACGCTGATCGGGCAGGACACCACTTCTTACGGTGAAGATCTGGGCCTGCGGGACGGCCTTGCGCAACTGCTCGCAAAACTGGCGCAAACCGATAACCTGCTGTGGGTGCGATTTTTATACGCTTATCCTAATCGCGTCACGCAGAAATTGCTGGATACGATTGCGGCGCATCCGCGGCTGGCCAAGTACATGGACATGCCGCTGCAGCACGCCAGCCGGAACGTGCTGGCGCGGATGAAACGCGGCTCGAACGGGGACGCGTTCTTGAAATTGCTGGAGAGGATGCGCACGACGATTCCCGGGGTTTCGCTGCGCACTTCGTTCATTGTGGGATTTCCGGGCGAGACGGAAGCGGATTTTGAGGAGCTGTGCGATTTCGTGAAGGCGGCGAAGCTGGATTGGATGGGCGTGTTTGAGTATTCGGACGTGGACAATGCGGGGAGCTACGCGCTGGACGAAAAAGTGGATGCGGAGACGATTCGCGAGCGCCGCAAATGCTTGATGGCTATTCAGAAGAAGATTTCGCGAGAGAATCTGCGCGCGAAGTATTTGCGTACAAAATCGCGCTCGCCGAACGATCGCACTTTTGCGGCGCTGGTTGAAGGCCCTTCGAAGGACAATCCGCTGGTGTGGGAAGCGCGGCTCGAAGCCATGGCCCCGGAGATTGATGGGAAGCTGTACCTGACAGACATTGAATTGCCCGGCGGAGAAGTCGCGGAAGCTGGGGACGTGGCCCGGGTTGAGATTACGAAAACGGACGCTTACGACTTGATCGGGCGCGTGGTGGAAATTCTGCCGCGGCCTGCGACAGAGGCTGGCGTGGGCGCGGCGTCGATGCCGCCGGTTCAGGCGGCCGAGAAGCTTCATCGCATTGCTACCGGGGCGCCCCTTCGCGTGCTGGGCTGAGATATACTCTTCTTTCGAAAATGATGTTTTCTTGACCGCTGTCGCTTTTGCGGCCTTATCGTGGGTTTTCTCAACACAGAGGCCGCAGAGAACACAGAGAAGAAAGACTTGCGATGAAGCACAAATGCCCCATTTGCAAAGCGGAGACGGACTCGGCGGTCCACGCGGAGTTTCCTTTTTGCAGCGAGCGGTGCCGGGAACGCGACCTGGGCAACTGGGCCAGCGAGAAGTATGTGGTTTCGGAACCTGTCTTCACTGAAGAAGACACCGGTGAGAGCAAAGGGAACACGATCGTCCTTCCTTTGGACGACGACTCGGAAAACCGCAATGATACCGAACACTGAAGCCGTGGCGACTGCCGAAGCACCCTCTAAGAAACCTCGGCTAGCGCTGGCGATCGCGACGGCCCTCGGAGTGGGTTACATTCCCAAGGCGCCGGGGACATTCGGTTCGTTGGTCGGAGTTGCTGTTGCGATTCTGACGCATCCCGTTAGTTTAATCGTAGTCATTGGGCTGCTCTTCTTTCACGGGGGGCTGGGAATCGATATGCCGGTATTCCGGGGACATTCGGCGCCGGCGCTCCTTCTCGTTCCGTCTTTGGCAGCGCTCGTAATAGTCGGCCTCATCGGCGTCTGGAGCAGTTCCCGCGCCGCCGCCTATGCGGGCGCTGAAGATCCGCAACATGTAGTTATTGACGAAGTGTCCGGGATGCAGCTAACGCTGGTACTTGCCATCGTGCCACTGGGCTTGCCAACGCACCTGCTGCCGGCGGACGAGGCCTCCGTTTTCGCGCTCTATTCGGCCCTGAGTCTGCTCAATTGGAAATATCTCCTGCTCGGTTTTATACTTTTTCGAGCGTTTGACATCTGGAAGCCATGGCCTATCCGCCGGCTGGAAAAACTGCCGGGGGGCTGGGGAATCATGGCCGACGACTGGATGGCAGGCATCTACGCTGCAATTTTGCTGCGTGTGGCGTTACACTTTGGTCTGCTCACGCTGCACATTGGTTGGGTATGAAATTCGGGTTCGGCTCTTCGCCAGAAAAAAACGGCATTCCCCACATTGAGAGAGTTGCGCCCGCCGCGGCGATTCCCGGCGGGGAGATGACCATCCATGGGCGGGGCTTCGTCTCGCGAGTGCAGCCGCGTCCGGTGGTGCGCTTTGGCGATGCCGAAGCCAGCATCGCGCTGGCCAGCGAAAATCGCCTGGTGGCGCGCGTTCCGGAGGGGGCCAGCGGCGGAATCGTGCGCGTGACCACAGACGGGCACGAAAGCCCGCCGCATCCGGTACACATCGGCTTGCAAATCGCGGACAACTTGCATCCCGTCGCGAATCCCGCAGTGGATTCGGACGGCAACATTTACGTGACGTTTTCCGGCCCGCGCGGCCAGCGTGTTCCGGTTTCCCTTTACAAAATCACGGCGAATTACAGCGTGAAGCCGTTTATCACTTCGCTGATGAATCCTAGCGGCCTGGCTCTCGATCGCATGGGGAATCTCTTCGTCTCCTGCCGCAACGACGGGACCATCCATCGGGTCACGCCCGAGGGCCGCGCCGAGCAGTGGATCGAAGGCATGGGGGTGGCCACGGGCCTGGCGTTCGATCCCAGCGGCAATTTATACGTCGGCGACCGCAGCGGGACGGTTTTCAAGATCAGCCCGAGCCGGGAGATTTTTGTTTTCGCGACGCTCGAGCCCTCAATCGCCGCGTACCACTTGGCGTTTCATCCCAGCGGCGATCTGTATGTTTCCGGGCCGACAACTTCCAGCTTTGACCGCATTCACCGAATCACTCAGGGTGGCGAGGTGAGTGTTTTCTTCCGTGGACTCGGCAGGCCGCAGGGTCTCGCTCTGGATCGCGACGGAAATCTCTATGTGGCGGCCTCTTACGCCGGACGGCGCGGCATTGTACGGATCACGCCGCAGGCTCAAGCCGAAGTCGTCCTCAGCGGCTCCGGCATCGTGGGTATGGCGCTGCAGCCTTCTGGCCGCGCGATTCTCGCTACCACCGACTCCCTCTTCACGCTCGATTGGGACGTTCGCGGCTTGCCCTTGACCGGATAATTGAACCGATGAAAGCGGAAATCATCGCGGTTGGTTCGGAACTGCTAACTCCGGACCGCTTGGACACCAACTCGCTCTTCCTGACCGAGGAGCTGAACAAGCTGGGCATCGAGGTGGTGCGCAAATCGATTGTAGGGGACAATCGCGACTATTTGAGCGCCACATTTAAGGAAGCGCTGGAGCGCGTCGAGCTGATCATCGCGTCGGGCGGGCTGGGCCCTACCGAAGACGACCTGACACGCGAAACCGTTGCGGAGCTTCTAGGCCGCAAGCTGCACCTCAACAACGAAATTTTGCGGTACATCGAAGGGCGCTTCCGGCAGCTCGGACGGGAGATGCCGGCGGTAAACGTGCGGCAGGCAATGGTGCCGGAAGGCGCGGAAGTGCTCGAGAATCCGCGCGGGTCGGCGCCGGGGCTGTGGATCGAAGACTCGGGGCGCTACATCGCGCTGCTGCCGGGGCCGCCGCGCGAATTGAAGCCCATGTACCAGGAGCAGGTTTTGCCGCGACTGCAGCGGCGCAGCTCAAGCGTGCGGATGTTTCACCGGGAATTGCGCGTGTCGGGGATGGGAGAATCGAGCGTCGAGCAGCGCATCAGGCCGATTTACACGCGCTATGCGGACGTGAACACCACGATTCTGGCGGCGCCGGGCGAGATTCAGATTCATTTGCGGATGTGGACCGACGACGAGGGGCACGCGCAGAAAACACTGGATGAAATCGCGCAGGGGTTCGAGATCGCGCTGGCCGACCGTATTTTTTCGCAAGACGGCTCTTCGATGGAAGAGGTCGTGGCGGGCCTGCTAACGCGAAACAGCGCGACGATCTCGGCGGCGGAAAGCTGCACGGGCGGATTGGTGGCGCAGCGGTTGACGAGCATCGCGGGCAGCTCCTCGTATTTTTTGGGCGGAGTGGTTTGCTACAGCAACGATTTGAAAACGGCCTGGGCAGATGTTCCGGCGGAACTCATCCAGTCCAAAGGCGCGGTCAGCAGTGAAGTGGCGATCGCGCTGGCCGAAGGTATTCGCCGCCACGTCGGCAGCACGCTAGGCGTAGGCATCACCGGTATTGCGGGGCCGGGCGGCGGCAGTGAGGAAAAGCCGGTGGGCACCGTGCACATCGCGCTCTCGCACGCCAGCGGCGTTAAAGAGCGCGCCGTGCTCTTTCCGGGCGACCGCGAAGCGGTCCGCTGGCATGCCTCGCAACTTGCGCTCGATCTGGTGCGCATCCATTTCCTTTACAACGGCGGAGAGCCTCCGGCGCGCGGCGCCAAAAGGGCCTGACATCTGATGCGCTTGTTCGTTGCGCCGGAGATTCCCTCCACGGTACGGGAAAATCTCGCGGCGTTACTCAATTCCCTCCGCGCGGTTTCGCCGCAAACGCGCTGGGTGCGCGCGGAAAATCTTCACGTGACGCTCAAATTTATTGGCGAAGTGGCGGATACAAAACTCGCGGCCATTCGCGGCGCCCTCGCCGCCGTACGTTCCGAGCAACCGGTCACCCTCGATTTTCGCGGGTTTGGTTTTTTCCCAAACGAAAAACATCCTCGCGTTTTCTGGGTAGGTATTGAGGCTTCGGCAAACCTGAAAAGCCTCGCGGCGGATATTGACCGCGCCACGGAAAAACTTGGCGTCCCGCTTGAGAAGCAGCCCTTTTCACCGCATCTGACGCTGGCCCGGTTCGAACCTCCTCGGCTGCCGGAAAAACTTCGCGCTGCGATCCAGGAAAGTGTGGCGCGCGATTTTGGTTCGCTGCGCACCGGCCAATTTCATCTGATCGAAAGCAAGCTAAAACCCGCCGGCGCGGAGTACACTACGGTCGAAAGTTTTCCGTTCGCGGCGACGGAGGCCTGAGCGCGCAATGTTTTCCATGTGGATTTCAGCCACTCTTCTGGCGATCCCTTTCGGCGCGTACCTACTTGGCTCGATTCCCTTCGGGCTGCTGCTCGCGAAATTATTGGGCGGCGCGGACGTACGCAAAGCCGGCAGCGGCAACATCGGCGCAACCAACGTCGCGCGCGTGGTGGGCCCGCTGGCGGGCATTCTCACGCTGGTTTTCGACACGGCCAAGGGTACGGCGGCCGTCTGGCTTGCCGGTCGTGTCGCCGATGACAGCGCCACATGGATGATGATCGCCGCACTCGCGGTACTCCTCGGACACTGCTTCCCCGTATGGCTCAAGTTCAAAGGTGGCAAAGGGGTGGCCACCGCGCTCGGCGTGTTTCTTGCGCTCTCTCCGCTCGCGGCGGTCAGCGCGTTGGTGCTCTTCGTCCTTTGCGTAGCGTATTGGCGCTATGTTTCGCTTGGCTCCATCGCGGCGGCCGCGGCCATGCCGTTGCTCATCTACTTTCTGTGGGCGCCGCGCCACGCACCGCCGATCATCGTCGACGCCGGGACGCTGGCCATCGCGCTGCTGGTGATTTACAAGCATGACGGCAACTTGCAGCGCCTCGTCGAAGGTACGGAGCCGCGCTTTTCCTTTGGGAAAAAGAAGGAAGCGGAATGACGAAAATCGCCATCCTCGGCGGCGGCGGCTGGGGCACGGCGCTGGCAATCGTGCTTTCTCGGAGCCGCAAGCTGCACGAAGTTTGGCTGTGGGTGCGCAACGCCGGACTGGCCGAATCGATTCGCCGCGAGCGCGAAAATAAAACGTATCTTCCTGGCGCGAAATTGCCCGAAAGCATTCGCGTTCATCCACAATTGGAAGCCGTGGTTTCTGACGCGCAAGTCATCCTCGGCGCGGTGCCCTCCGCCCACGCTCGCGCCGTTTACACTGCCGCGCTTCCCTTTGTCGCGGGCGGCACGAGTTTCGTCAGCGCCAGCAAGGGCCTTGAGCCGTCAACGCACCTGCGGATGAGCGAAGTGATCGCGCAGGTCGCTTCGCCGAAATTTGCGCCGCGCCTCGCCGTGATTTCCGGACCATCGTTTGCCGCTGAGGCCGCTCGCGGCGAACCCACTGCCGTGGTCCTGGCCTCGCGGGATGCCACGCTCGCCAGCGAGCTGCAGGAAGAGTTTGCCGGCCCAAACTTCCGCCTCTATACCAACGACGACGTCCTGGGGGTGGAGCTTGCCGGCGCGATGAAGAACGTTATGGCGATTGCGGCAGGCGCGTGCCAGGGACTCGGTCTCGGTTCCAATGCTCTCGCGGCGCTGATCACGCGCGGCCTCGCGGAAATGGCGCGTTTGGCGGTGGCGCTGGGAGCGCGGCCGGAAACGCTTAGCGGATTGGCGGGATTGGGCGATTTGGTGCTCACGTGCACGGGCTCGCTCAGCCGCAATCGCTTCGTGGGAATCGAGCTTGGAAAAGGGCGAGCTCTGGGCGAAATTCTCGCGAAGATGAGCATGGTTGCGGAGGGCGTGGATACGGCCGCGCCCTTGCTGGCGCTAGCCCGCGAGCATCAGATCGAGATGCCAATTACGGAGCAGGTGGACGCTATACTGCATGCCGGCAAATCTCCCAATGACGCGATTCGGGACATTATGGAACGGCGGTTGAAACGGGAATAGCGACAGCTCGTGATTGCCCACTTTTGGGGCCGCTAGTACTAAAGTCCCAGTTGCACATGCGCGACTGCCGGCGACAGCCGACCGCCAAAGCGCGCCAGGTTCTCCTAGAATGAGTAGTCGAGATGCCGCTGGATGCCAAATCCCGCTGGGAACAGGTGCGCGCTGGGCGCGTGCGCATCCTTTGGCTCGTTTTGGGCGCGCTATTGCTGGTCAGCGCGCTTCCCATCGGCTTGTACCACCGCCTGGTCTTGCAGCTCAGCCAGGAGAAACTGGTGGACACCGAGCGCGTTCAGCAAACCGATCTGACGCGGTCGCTGGCGCAAGAAGTTCAGCTTTTCGAATCGAACTTGACGCAACAACTGACCAGCGAGCGCCAAATTCTCGCGCTCACCGGCCTGATTGACGACGTCGAAGATCCGGCGGCGGAACCGAAGGTCACGCGCCTGCTGGACGAGTTTGTCTCCAGCAATCCCAACACGTTCATTTACCTGACGGCCGTCGGCAAGTCCGGAAAAGGCACCAGCGTGTCGCAGGGAAATTTTCAGGCCGAGCAGGATCCCTTCGTGGCGAGAGCGCTGCAGCGGGCCTTTGTAACCTGCCTGCAGTCGCAGCAATTGCAGGTGTCGAAGTTTCGCAGCGATCCACTGGCGCTGTCGCCGGGCAACCGGCCGGCTTTCGTGGTGGCCGTGCCATTGAAGGACGTGAACGATAATTTTACGGGGATGCTGGCGGCAGTCGTTTCCCTGGATCCCATTGTGCACCGCTTGCAGGAAGCCAGCGTGCGCGGACGCAATGTTTTCCTGGTGCATCACAACGGCCGCCTGGTGGCGCACTGGGACACAAAAAACTTCGTTCCCGGCGCAGACCTCAGCAGCAATGCGCTTGTCGCGCAAGTGAAGGCGCTGCCGCAGGAGCTTCGCAACACGGAAACGGTTCGCTTTACGGAAACCGACAAGAAACATTCGGTGGAGATGATCGGAACTTACAGCACTTTCCCCGAAGTGAATTGGGCGGTCATTGCGGAGCGCAGCCTCGATCAGGCGCAGAGCGACACCGGCGTGACGGAGTTGAACCGGCAGGCGCTGGCGTTCGTCAGCGTCGTCATTCTGGTCGCCATTCTCGTGGGATATTTCTTCGCCGTGGGCATCAGCGGGCCCATTCGCGGGCTGGCGGCGTCCACGCGCGCCATCAGCCGTGGCGAGTTTCACCAGCGCTCTGCAGTTCGCGGCGCTTCGGAAATCAGCGAGCTCGCGGAAAACTTCAACAAGATGGCCGGCGACATCGAGGAATACATCGAGCGGTTGAAGGAAGCCGCGGAAGAAAACCGCGAACTGTTTATTGGCTCCATTCGAATGCTCGCCGCGGCTATCGACGAAAAGGATCCTTACACGCGCGGTCACTCCGGTCGCGTGGCGAAGTATTCGACGCTCATCGGCCAGGAGCTGGGCCTTAGCACCGAAGAGCTGGACAAACTGCGCATCGCAGCTTTGCTGCACGACGTCGGAAAAATAGGCGTCGAAGACCGCGTGCTGAAAAAGCCCGGTTCGCTGACGCCCGAGGAATTCGGGTTGATGAAGCAGCACACCGTGAAAGGCGCGAACATCATGCGCCCGGTTTCTCAGTTGAAGGAAATGCTCCCGGGCATCGAGCTGCACCACGAACACATGGATGGCCGCGGCTATCCGTACGGCTTGCAGGGGCAACAGATTCCAATGATGGCGCGCATCATCGGAGTGGCCGATACTCTCGACGCCATGACCACCAACCGCCCGTATCAGTCGGCCATGGAACTAGACTACGCCATGAACCGCATTCGGGCACTGACTGGCTCCAAATTTGATGCCGTGGTTGTGACCGCCCTCGAATCCGCCGTCAACGCGGGCAAGCTCCGCCTCAGCGCCGTCGAAGTGCACGTCTAACGGCAATCCTACCGACTTACATCACTCTCTCTCTGCTCCCAGCGTGTTTGAAACCGTCTTGCGCTTTCGTACATGTATAGCAACGGAACAAAACGCGGCATCTGCTACAATTTTAGGTTGCCGCAACTGTCATACGTGTAGCCTTATGATTTCACTTTTTGGAAAGAATGAACCGGAGCCGACACTTCTTGAGCGGTTAAAGAAGTCCGTCAGCAAGACCAAGGCGGCGCTTTCTGAAACCGTCGACACCATCTTTCTGGGCGACCGCAAGATCGATCCTTCGATTCTGAAGGATTTGGAGACGGCGCTCCTCTCCGCCGACCTCGGCGTGAAGCCGACGCGTGAAATTCTGGATGGGGTGCGCGAAAAAATGGACCGCAACGCGCTCGCCGATGCCGCGCAGCTCAAGCGCGAAATTAAATCGCACATCATTCGTATACTGAATGCGCCTGCCCGGCCGGATGTAGCTGCGGTAAGCGGCATTGGCACCTCGCAAAATGGCGCCGGGACGCGCGTGATTTTCATTGTAGGCGTCAACGGCGCTGGCAAGACCACCAGCATTGGAAAACTCGCGCACCGGCTGCGCCAGGAAGGACGTAGCGTGGTGCTCTGCGCTGCGGACACGTTTCGCGCCGCCGCGGTCGAGCAACTGGAAATCTGGGCGCAGCGCAACGGCATCGAAGTGATCAAGCAAAAATCCGGCGCCGACCCGGCCGCGGTTGTGTACGACGCTGTCGCGGCCGCCAAGGCGCGTTCGTCCGACGTCGTAATCGTGGATACCGCGGGGCGCCTGCACACCAAATCGAACCTCATGGCCGAACTTGAGAAAATGAAGCGTACCGCAGCGAAAGTGATTCCTGGTGCACCGCATGACGTTTTGCTGGTACTCGACGCCACCACGGGACAGAACGGTCTTGCCCAGGCGCGCGAATTTACCTCCACTGTCGGCGTCACCGGAATCATCCTCACCAAGCTCGATGGCACCGCCAAGGGCGGCATCGTTGTGGCCATCTCGCGCGAGCTGCGTCTGCCCATCCGCTTTGTTGGCACCGGCGAGCAGATCAACGACATGGTTCCCTTCGACGCGGAAACCTACGCCAACTCTCTTTTCGATTGAACTGTGGACGCGCACTCCATTCGCTTCATGGAACACGCGCTGGGGCTGGCGCACAAAGGGACCGGCCTCGCCAGCCCCAATCCCATGGTGGGCTGCGTCATCGTGCGCGAAGGCCAGATTGTCGGCGAGGGCTTTCATCAATACGAATGGCGCGACCACGCGGAAATCGTCGCGCTGAAGTCCGCCGGAGAAAAAGCGCGCGGCGCCACTCTGTACGTGACGCTCGAGCCCTGCAATCACACCGGCCGCACCGGCCCCTGCACGGAAGCAATCATCGCAGCGGGCGTGCAACGCGTGGTAGCGGCCATGGAGGATCCTAATCCCGTAAATTCAGGCCGCGGCTTCGAGCGTCTTCGCGCCGCAAGCGTCGAAGTGTTCACGGGCGTCTGTGAAGGAGAAGCGCGCCGGCTGAATGAACCGTTCGCCTGCTGGATTCGAACGAAGCGGCCCTTTGTGACGCTGAAATCGGCAATGACCCTGGACGGGCAACTAGCTCTCCCGCTCTCCGTAAAAAAGACCGGTAAGAATTCCGGCAAGCGCCGCAGTTGGATTACGTCGGAAGAATCCCGCGCGGAAGTGCATCGCATGCGTCACGCTTCGGACGCGCTCCTCACAGGAATCGGCACGATTCTCGCTGATGATCCGCTGCTTACCGACCGCAGCGGTCTCTCGCGGCGCAAGCGCCTCCTGCGCGTGGTCCTCGATTCCAAACTGCGCCTGTCGCCGAAATCGCGCATCGTAAAAACGTCGGACGACGATCTGCTCGTATTCACTGTTCTTCCATTGGGTTCCGCGAAAGCCCGCAATTTGCAAGCGGCAGGTGTCGAAGTGGTCCGCGCCAAAACGAGGCATGACCGCATCGATTTTCCTTCGGTGCTTGCGGAACTCGGCAGCCGCGAAATCCTAAGCGTACTCCTCGAAGCGGGCCCGACGATGAATGGCGCAGCGCTTGCAGCGGGCTTCGTGCAGAAACTTGTTCTCTTTTACGCGCCAAAGATCGCCGGCGAAAGCCGCGTCCCCTTTGCGCTGGCTCCCGAGCTGAATCTTCCAGCGCTAAGCAACGTCCGCACGCAGCAGTTCGGCCCCGATATCGCCATCGAAGCTTATCTGCAAGACGTTTACAAGAAATAGACGGTCCTAGTCGCTGACGTGAAGGACCGCTGCGCCGGGGATGGCATCGTTCTTCAGCGCATTCAGCGCACGGTTGGCTTCCGCGAGAGGAAAGATTTGCACATGCGTTTGAATCGGAATTTCAGCGGCCACGCGCAGAAAGTCCTCGCCGTCTTGCCGCGTATTGTTCGCCACGCTTCGAATCACGCGTTCCTGATACAACAGGTCGTAGTTGAACGATGGGATGGGGCTCATGTGGATTCCGCCGAGAATGAGTGCGCCACCTTTTTTCAGCGCCTTCAACGCCGCCGGCACAATTTCCCCCGCTGGAGCAAATACGATCGCGGCGTCAAGTTTTTCTGGCGGCTCAGCAAAAGTGCCTCCGGCCCAAGCCGCGCCCAGCTCCATCGCCAGCTTCTGATGGCGCGAATCACGCGTTGAAGCAAACACTTCCACGCCCCAGTGACGCGCCACCTGAATCGCCACGTGCGCCGCGGAGCCGAACCCATAAAAACCCAGCTGTCCTCCCGCTTTAATCCCGGAGAGCCGTAGCGACCGGAACCCAATGATTCCCGCGCAAAGCAACGGCGCTGCCTGCTCGTCAGGAAATCCTGCTGGAATGGCGTAGATGAAATCTTCCGGCGCAACGATGTATTCCGCGTAACCGCCATCCACGCTGTAGCCCGTGAACACCGGGTTGTCGCAAAGATTTTCCGCGCCGGATCGGCAATACTCGCAACTCCCGTCGGTGCGATGCAGCCACGCAATGCCGACGCGGTCTCCAATCGCGAAGCGCCGCGTTTTCTCCCCTTGCTTTTCGACAATACCAACAACCTGGTGGCCCGGAATCACCGGCGATTTGCGCGGTGGCAATTCTCCTTCAATCACGTGCAAATCGGTTCTGCACACGCCGCAGGCGCGCACGCGCACCAGCACTTCACCGCTCTTCGGCTGGGGCGCCGTAACGTCTGTATATTCTAGCGGATTCGTCTCTATCGCAGCCGGCGCGCGCAGCAAGCAAGCTTTCATCGTTAGACCTCGCGGTTATCCCAGCCCGCTCAACACGACAGTCTAGTGCTTTCTACCTCGGGCGCGAAATACGGTACACTCGGGTTCGAGAGCGATCGGAACCACCATGTTCACTGGAATCATCGAGCATATCGGAACGATCCAGGCGCTCGACCTCAATGAGGACGGCGGGCGTGTCACGATCCACGCGCCGTCCATCGCGCCGTCGCTAGCTGTTTCCAACAGCATCGCCGTGAACGGCTGCTGCCTGACAATCGTCGATCTCCACAATGGCCGGCTCTCCGCTGATCTGTCCGGCGAAACGATCCGTAAGACTTCGTTTAGCGCAAAGGGTGGCGAGTTGAAAAAGGGCGCGCGCGTCAATCTCGAGCAGCCGCTCATGGCGGGCAAGGAATTCGGCGGGCACTTCGTGCTCGGCCACGTGGACACCATCGGCCGCGTAACGCATCTCACGCCCGAAGGTGAAAACTGGTGGTTCGGCGTTCAAGTTCCCGAGGAATTCGCCCGCTACGTAGTGCCAAAGGGATCGATCACCATTGACGGCATCAGCCTCACCGTGGCCCGCTGGCAGAACAACATCGCCGAAGTCGCCGTGATTCCTTACACCTACCAAAACACCAACATCCGCGACCGCAAGCCGGGCGACGCCGTCAACCTCGAAGGCGATGTGCTCGGAAAATACGTCGAGAGATATCTGGAAGCGCGCAACTTCACGGCGCCAACGGAGCCGCAACTCACCATCGCGCGCCTCGTGGAAGAAGGCTTTTAGATTTTCGGCTGTTCCGCGCTCTTCTGCCGCACCCCGCGCCAATACAGCGTCAATCCCAGCGCGATCGCGGCCACTGTTCCCCCAACAAGTTTCACTTCGAATCCTAGCTTGTCCGACGAATCTCCCGGTGGCACCAGCGAAACCAGAATGCCAACGAGCACGATTGTCAAGCCCGTTCCCGAGACGATCCACACGCCTGCTTTTCCTCCAGGGATGAGCACTGCGTCTTTGTTTGCCCGCCGGTCCGGCCGCGAATATAGCTTGATTGCCGCCGCGAACATGTAGATGAAAGGAATGAAGTACAAAATAATGGTCGCATCCACGAGAAACTGATAAGCACCGCGTGTGGTCTCGTTGATCTGGCTGACGAGCAGAATCGCGCACGAGGCGATCGCTTGCACCAGGATCGAAACGTACGGCGTCTTCCAGCGCTGATGAATTTTCCCGAACGCTGCCGGCATGTAACGGTCGATGCCAACCACGAATGGCACGCGCGCAATCCCGGCCACAGTGCTGCCAACACCGCCCGCGTTGCCGATGGTCACTACGACTGCCGCAAGAATTCCCAGCGCTGCTATTTTTAGCGCGATCGATCCCACCGTGATCGCGTGAAACACGCCGCTGGTGGCCGATACTTCGGCCGCGGGCACCAGCGCCAGTACCGCGACCGTCGCCACGATGTACATTCCAGCAATCAGCACTCCCGATGCGAACACTGCCCGCGGCAGCGTTTTCTGCGGGTCGCGTACTTCCTGGCTCATCGCTGAAACCAGCTCCAACCCGCTGAACGCAAACGCAATTTGCGACCAGAAGTTCACGGTGTCCCAATTCCACACCGGCAACATATTGGACCATGTGAAGTGCGTCACCGGTCCGTGCTTCGCCCATAGAATCGCTGCGATGCCGAGCAACGCCAGAAGCGGCAAATAGGTAGACACCCCGCCCGCATTCTGCAGCCATTTGCCGATGTTCAATCCGACGATATTCAGTCCGACCGCTACTACCAGCATGCCGACCGATACGGAAAGTAAGAATGTCCGGTTCTGTGAAAGCGCCGCGCCATTTTCTCCGATGATGTACGCGCTCATCGCCGCGCTGGCCAGCAGCAATCCAGGAAAATAGAAAACCGTATAGATCCAGTAATTCCATCCCGCCACGAATCCGTGAAAATCGCCAAATGCCTCCTTAGCCCAGACGTATAGCCCGCCTTCCACGGGAAATCGCGATGACAATTCATTGATCACCAGCGCCGAAGGCATGAAAAACAACAACGCCGCAAGAATCCACAAACTGATTGAAGATGTTCCGTTGTGCGCAGCCGCCGCGACCCAGCGCGGACCAAGCACGGTCGCGATATTAAAGAGCAGGACGTCCCAGAAGCCCATCTCTCTGCGCAACTGTTTGATTGGATCGGAAGAGCCGTTTGCGGCTGCGCTCACAGAGTCACGTCCAGCGCGGGGATCAGTTCATCCTGCATACGGAAATTCTTGATGAATGGATCGCTTGAATTTTCAAAATCGGCCCAGGGCCCGAATAAACTCACCCGGCCATCCTGTAGAAAAACGACCACGTCGGCCAGCTTCTTCGCCAAATGCGTGTCGTGTGTTACCACAATCGACGTCTTTTGAAACGCTTTCTTCAGCCGTAGGATCAATTCGCCCATATGCCCCGCCATAATCGGATCCACCATCGTCGTCGGCTCATCGAAGAGGATGGCTTCGGGATTCTGCGCCAGCGCGCGCCCTATGGCCACCGCGCGCTTCATTCCCGTGGAGAGTTCGCTGGGCAATTTGTCAAAGACGCTCTCGAGTTCCAGCATGTGCGCGATTTTCTGAACGTACGCATCGATGTCGTCGGCGGTCATGCCCGACTGACCTTCCAGCGGGAACGCCATGTTCTCGCCAACCGTGAGCGAATCGAAGAGCGCGCCGGACTGAAAGACCATGGTCACCTTGCGCCGCACTTCTTCGAAGTCCGCTTCCTTGAAATCGGTGACGTCCTCTCCGTCGATGATAATCCGCCCCGAATCCGCCTTCAGGAAACCCATAATGTGCTTCAGCGATACTGACTTGCCCACGCCGCTGCGCCCCATGATGACGCACGTTTCCCCGCGCTTGACGGAAAAGCTGACGTGATCGAGCACCAGCCGGTCGTCGAAGCCCTTGCACACGTCGCGAAATTCAAAATAATTGACCGGCTTCTCTCCGCTCACTTGCGCTCCGCACCCAATACACGCCGCGCTTCTTCGTAGTCCGCCGCCGTATTCATATTCCAGAACAACCGCCCTGCGCTATCAAATCGTTTCCAGTCTGTCTCGTCAAGAACTTCCGCGCGGAGAAGTGCGATTCCTTCCGTCACTTTGCGCACGCCGCGTTCGAATCCGGAGCGTAGCTCCGCCGCGGCATCCGTTTGCCAGCAGGCGCAAAGCGGTTCCGGCCCGGACCCAGAACGCGCGAAAACAACTTGCGCTTTGCTTTTCGCCGCGCGCTCGCCAAGAAAAGCCAGCCACTCCTGCGTCAGGAACGGCATGTCGCAGCTCAAGATCAGATTCCATTCCGGCGGCGTAGCGCTGCTCGCCGCGTCTTCCAGCGCGGTGATGATCCCGCCCAGCGGTCCTTCCCCCGGCCAACGATCCCCGACAATTTCCACGCCGAACGCCTCGTACTTCCCGGGCGCCGCAACGATCTTGATTTGCCCCGTAACGCGGCGCACTAATTCGCTCATGCGCCCAAGCATCGGGGTCCCGCCAACTTCCACAAGCGCCTTGTCCCGCCCAAACCGCGTGCTCCCGCCCCCCGCCAAAACATATCCAGCGACTCTCAGTTTCATCCCTCTTCTCAGCGCCCTCTGCGCTAATTCTTTATTCCTCTTCCAGCGGCTCGCGACCAGGCCGCCGAATCCCCAATTCACGCAGCTTCTCTTGCAAGCTTTGCCTGTGCAGTCCAATCGTCGCCGCGGTTCGCGAGACGTTCCAACGATGCTCCGCCAATTGCCTGCTCAGGTAAGCCACCTCAAATTTTCGTTTAGCCTCGCGAAAATCCCGTTCGCCGATTCCGTTGTCATTCTCCTCGCCACGGTGCTTGACCGAAATCGCCTCGCCGTGCACCACCTCGCTGGGCAAATCGTCGACGCCGATTTCCTCTCCGCGAGAAAGCACCACGCTCCGTTCCAGCGCATTCTTCAACTCGCGCACGTTACCAGGCCAATCGTATCTTTCAATCGCCGCCATGGCCTCGCGCTTCAGCCGCGCGGTCCGCCCGAGCCGCGCCCCGTGCAATTGCAAAAAGCTTTCCGCCAGCAGCGCGATATCTTCCTTGTGAGCCCGCAGCGGAGGCAGGTCGATGGTCACCACCCGCAGCCGGTAAAACAAATCCTCGCGGAACTTTCCAGCGCGAATCTCCGCAGCCAGATTGCGGTGCGTCGCGCTGATCACCCGCACATCTACCGCAATCGACTGCGTCCCCCCAAGCCGTTCGATCGTACGGTTCTCCAGTACGCGCAGCACTTTTGCCTGCGTCACCGGATTCATGTCGCCAATTTCATCGAGAAAGATGGTCCCGCCAGACGCTAGTTCGAATTTCCCTTTCTTCTGCTGCGCCGCCCCCGTAAACGCCCCGCGCTCGTAACCAAATAATTCCGACTCGATGAGCGTTTCCGGCAACGCCGCGCAATTCACCGCCACGTAAGCTTTCCCCGCCCGCGGCGAACGCGCGTGAATCTCTTGCGCCAGCAAGTCCTTCCCCGTGCCGCTCTCCCCTAGAATTAGCACCGTCGAATCCGTCGCCGCCACGCGGTCCGCCATTTCGAACGCGCGGCGCATTTCGGCCGAGCGCCCGATCATTTGTCCAAACTGCCCTTCCGTCGTCAATCGCCGCTTGAGCGCGTCATTCTCTTTTTCAAGCGTTGCCAGCTTCAGCAAATTTCCCACGCGTTGCCGCAGCTCTTCCAACTCGTAGCCCTTCACCAGGTAATCCGCGGCCCCAAGTTGCAGCGCTTCGACCGCCGTTTTCGCCGTATCCAGCGCCGAAACCATCAGCACCGGCACCTCGCTCCCCTGCTCGCGCAACCAGCGCAAGAACGACAGCCCATCCTGGCCCGGCAGCACCACGTCCAGCAGCACCAGGTCCGGTTGCTCGCGCGGAAGCGCCTCTCGCGCCGCTTCCGCCGAATCCGCTTCCGCGATCCGATATCTGGCCTCCAGCGCCCGCCGCAGCCCGTATCTCGCCGCAGGCTCATCATCCACAATCAAAACGGTCTTCATCATTTGCTTTTCCTTGCTTCGTTACTTCCTTACTTCTTTCTTTCTTCCATCGGCAGCGTCACTTCAAACCGCGTCCCACGCCCATTCTCCACGGGACTTTCCCAATCCATCTTCCCGCCGAACTCCGCGACCCGTCGCGCCACGATCGCCAGCCCCAATCCCGTTCCCTGCGACTTCGTGGTGAAGAAAGGCTGGAGAACCTTTTCCCGCAGCGCAACCGGTATTCCCGGCCCATCGTCCTCCACGGTAAGCGTGCAAACTCCATCGTGCGAAGCAACAGAAACGATGACGCGTCCCCCGCTAGGTGTAGCTTCCAATGCATTCACGACCAAATTGGATAGAATGTCGTTCACGGCTTCCGCGCTTGCCGCCACCGTGGCGCTCCCGCCCGAAACCTTGCTTTGCATCTTCACGCCTCGCCGCTCCGCCTCGTGCGACAAGACGCCAGCCACCTCTTCCACGGCCACCCGCGCATCGCAACTTCCGATCGCGCCCCCGCCGCGCACCGCGGGCCGGCTGAATTGCAGCAACTGATTCAGTTTCGTTGAAAGCCTCCCGACTTCCTCCAGCACCATCTTCGTTTCACCACGTATCGACTCCGGCAGTTCCGGATTCTCCAGTTGCACCTGCAGAATCGTCTTTATCGACCCCAGCGGATTCTTTAAATTGTGCGAAATGCTCGCCGCCATCTGCCCCACCAGGGCCAGCCGTTCGCGTTCCGCCAATTCCCTCTCCAGCCGCAGCTTCTCTTCAATCAACCGGCACAAATCCAGCGCCCCCGGCAGTTGCTCGCACAGAAACTCCAGCGCCACTTTCGTCTCTCCGGAAATCGCCGATCCGTGCGGCTCGATGCCAAGTGTGCCGATAGTTTCGTTTCCTTGCAGGATCGTGAAGCCTTCTTTGAATTCCTTGCGAGCAGGATGCCGCTCCACCTTTCCAGTATTCGGATCCCAGAGCGTCAATCCCACTTCGGCAAACTCAAATTGTTCTTTGAGGAGCCGTTCAATAAATTCTGCCAACTGCGGCACCTCGCCCCGCCGCGCCTCCTGGTGGATTTCTGCCGCCAGGCGATGCGCTACATCCATCTCCTTCTGCGCCGTCTCCCGGAGCCTCCGCCCCAGCGCTCTCTGCAATGGCTCGATGAAAATCACCAGAACGAACAGCAGGATGGACGCCGTAGCTTCGGGAGGCAAAACCGGTTCGAGCCGAAGGCTGAGACGCCGGACCAGGCTGAGGTAAAGCAAAGCGAGGAAAGTGGCTGAAATCGCATATAGCAGGTTCTTCTGCCGCCCGATCTGCAGGAAGTTATGCCGATACACAAGAAAGATCAGCACGCTGAATGGCAAGATCGAGAGCAGCGAAAAAGCCGTTGCAAATCCCCCTGCCCTTCGCGCTTCCAGATGGAACGGAACCAAATGCAAGCCGACGACCGCCAGGAACGACGCCGCAAAAACCGCCAGCAGCGTCCAGTGAAAATAGCGCTGCGGCTTATCCGGAGCAGCCGTTGCGAGCCGCCGTTCCCAAACTGCGCACCATGCCAAAGCCACCGCCAGCACGATGGCAAATCCTTCGCCTAGTGAACTACCAGGCTCAAGAAAGTTGAAATGGGGATCCTGTAGAAGGGACGGAATCCGCCGATAGGCCAGGTGCAGACAAGCTCCATAAGAAAGGAACAGGACCGCGAGTTTCCATCTCTTGATCCTGAGCAGCCCGCGCGTCTCCGCGTATTCCATGTGCAGATGCAGCAGCAGCGCGGGCAGCATGCAAAGTCCCAGCGAAATGATTACGATGGCAAATTCATTGAGCGCCGCCGGGGGAAGCGGGTAGTAAATCTGCGAGTTCAGCGCCAGCAGCGACCCGCCATAGAAAAAGAACAACGCCAGACACAGAAAGAAGAAGACGCGCTCAAAATTTCTCTGCCGCCGGTAGCCCAGAATCACCACCATCCAGAAAAGTTGCAGCAGCGTCCCCGCCGTGTATCCGATGAGCCGGATGTAAAGCAGTGTCCCCATGAGCCTCCAACGCGTCGGATTCTACCCCGCAGCTATCTGCAGTACAATCGCCAAGTGCCATATTTTTCTTGCACCTTCTAAGCCGTTCTAAACAGACGGCTTAAGCTGGCTGGAAATCCACAAGCTCACCGCCCATCTGTCCGTTAAATGCTTGACATGCCAGAACTTTCTGCTATATTAGCAGTCGGATGCGAGGAGTGCTAATTCCCCTTTGCCTTGCACCCACACTCTAAACCGCAAGTTCACCTATGGAGGTTTTCCAAGATGGCAGTGAATCTGACCCCGCTCCACGACCGTGTCATCGTGAAGCGCATTGAAGAAAAAGAAAGCGTCAGGGGCGGCATCATCATCCCTGACTCCGCAAAAGAAAAGCCTATGGAGGGCGAAATCATCGCCGTCGGCGCCGGCAAGCGCGAGAAGGGCGAACTGATCCCGCTGGACGTCAAGCCCGGCGATCGCGTCCTCTTCGGCAAGTACAGCGGTACCGAAATCAAAATCGAGGACGAAGAACTGCTCATCCTTCGCGAAGAAGAAATTCTGGCGAAGCTGAGCGGCGCAGCCAAAGCAGCCAGGAAGTAAGTAATTTCCCGGTGTAGAGGCCGGGCTTCAGCCCGGCGGTAGTGGCGGGTCTTTAGACCCGTTCTTTTCGTTTCAAGAATTTCGCAGTTCGCAAAAGAGAATATCAGGAGGAAATACCAGTATGGCGAAGCAGATTGTAACAGGTGAGAATTCCCGCCAGGCGATTTTGCGCGGCGTGAATGCCCTCGCTGACGCAGTAAAGATCACCCTCGGCCCCAAGGGCCGCAACGCGGTGATCGAAAAGAAGTTCGGCGCGCCCATCATCACCAAGGATGGCGTAACCGTAGCGAAAGAAATTGAACTCCGCGATCCCCTCGAGAACATGGGCGCGCAGATGGTCCGCGAAGTCGCTTCCAAGACTTCCGACGTTGCCGGTGACGGCACGACCACCGCGACCGTGCTCGCGCAAGCCATCTTCCGCGAGGGCGTCAAGACTGTCGCCGCCGGCGCCAGCCCGACCGCTCTCAAGCGCGGCATCGAAAAAGCCGTCGAAGTCGCCGTTGCGGAAATCCAGAAGCTCCACCAG